>Ga0179593_1464201_pt1 | contig 11054 bp, 8 predicted proteins | sample CZODoug2_1_08_16_FD_185931 | JGI IMG/M metagenome (GOLD analysis project Ga0179593, IMG submission 185931) | Vadose zone soil fungal communities from Angelo Coast Range Reserve, California, USA - CZODoug2_1_08_16fungal (PacBio error correction) | ecosystem: Environmental > Terrestrial > Soil >... | reverse complement strand
TCCGGCCCTGGTCTCTTTCCTCTGACGCGCCGGGCGGCGCTTTGGTCGCTTCCCCTGCCAGTTAGGGATTTGATTTCTTCTCTTTCAGTTGGCTTTTCTTCCCCTGCTACCCGTTTTCTGCTCTACACCCCTCCCGTTTGACGCGGCGCCGTTACCCCTACTCCTGACGGTCTACCCTTTTGATCAGCGGTTCGCCACCGGTCAGCCAGGTCACGTTTGCCATTCGCCTTGCGTACCCTCACCTCGCGCCTTCCACAGCGAGCTTTAGAGCGCCCTCCCTCCAGGTTCATGAGGTTCCGACGCCCAAATCGGGCCGGGCCCATACGCGCCGCCCCTTCAGTCCGCCGCCCCTCCCCTAGCCTTCTCCTTTGGATCTTGGGTTGCCTGTGATTCAGGAGTCTTTTTTCGGAGTCTCCTGCCTCGTAGTAGGAGGATTTATTGTTTTTTTCAAACGTCGAGTGCTTAATCTGGTTCTACGCTATGCTTCCCCCCTGTTGCTCTTTCCGCCACGAGGTGCTCTGTCTTTATCTTTTTTTCTTTTTTTTGAGTCCCTCCAGATCTACCCCAATATGACTTCGTATGGTTTCCGACCCCCCTCCCTACTCCTCCCGGAAGCCGCAATCCGACACCTCTTGGTGGCATGGATTCGACCGTCCTCACCTTCATTTGGCAGTTTACCTGGTTCTCCTCTTTTATTCACTCTTTGCGTGGCTGATTGACCCCGTGAAAAATTTCCTTTTACTTTTTCACGGGTCTGGTTCCATAGAACTGTTGCCGTGTTATAGAGTGGGACTCGTCTCGTTCCCCCGCGTGTGCGCAGAGGTTTCGCCCTTCGACGGCGGATTTGACTGACCCCCTCGATCCTATCTTTTAGTCTCTGTTTTTCTTCACTTTTTTTTGAAGGGTTGACGCTTCGGCAACGTGACTGTTGGGCGTTTTCCGGCTGGAAAACCCCTCTTCCCTGATGGTCATGCCAACTCTTTGCCCCCTTATCTCACCCCTTCTTCCCCGGCTGGGATGTTTCAAGAGGCGATTGCCTCTATCGCATTTTTGATTGGAAGAGGCGTTTCTTGTTTCTGGTTCAATTTCCTTGGATCATCTGCACCGTCCTCTAGAATTTCTGTTGGACGTATCCAGGAATACGACATTTTTCACCCCAGGGGGAGGTGTTCCTTTCTTTTTGCGATCGTTATTATCCTGAATCCGGTCCGTCTTTTTCTCCTAGAGTCATTATGAGATACTGCTTTGTCAAGTCCATTCTCGCGAACGACCACGCGCCCTGTGTATTCTTACACGGCGAGCCATGGCAGATTCTGGAGTTCCCATCCGCGGCGTCTTTGCTGCGCCTTTGCGTCTTTCTCCTTCCTTTTTTTCTTCTTTTTAGGACAAGACGAGACCCCTGGATTTTCCTTTCCCCCCGAATGGGAGCTGTGCTTTTCCCGAGAGTCCAGAGAGCGACGTATGTTCGTGCGCGTCTCGAAGATCTGCGCACGCCCACTTTTCTTCGGACTCATTTGCGGAGTCTGTTAAACCTAAATTTTTTTATGCCGCCTCTTACCATTTTTCCTGGACACTCTAGAGTACCCTCCCTTTCGTTACCCCTCTCCTGACCTTTGCAATCCTTTTATTATAATATCGTGTCAAGGACTTTCCTTCGGGCCCTGTTTTTTCGGTTTTAGTAGTCCCGTTCGGCCTTAAGACCGGCTGGCGCTAAACCTGTGTTCAGCGATTTCTTTCCCTTGACCCCCCCTTGGGGCCTGTTGGAATGCCTCCTCCTGGTTTGACCTTCTTTTATCTCGACGGCCCACGTTCTTCGGTGCCCCTCCCCGCTGTTTCTTCCCTGCCCGCCAGGATCCCCTGACAAAAAGGTTAACCCCCCCCCTTTTTTGCAAATCAGCAACGGCGCGACTGACCCGCTTGCCTCCCCGGCTCGTTTCCTAGTCCCCTCCGGTTTTTCCACCCTTTCCTTGGGTTCGAAAAGCTCCTGCTTTTTTCAGAATTGTTCCATGGAGTTTTTGCTTTTCTCCATCGCGCCGCCAGCCCGTGCCGATGCCTTTTTACCTTTGCTTTTGGATGCGATCTCTCCCTTCGGCGCTTGGCATCGGCCCTTCTCCTCCCTGCCTTGCAGCGGCGGCGGTTTGGCATGTTTCCTTTGCGAGGGTGTAAGGATGATTGTTCCAAAACGGGTGCAGAAGACATGGAGTTTTTTTGAACCCCCATTGAGGTAAGCCTCCTTTTTTTGCGGTGAGTTTAGGATTTTCCTCTTCTGTATTATAGATTTTCCCCCCCCCCAGTTTTTGTGGTCTCCTTAGTCTTCCCTCCTTGAAACACCCCAAATCGCCTTACCCACGGGACCGACTTCCCTACCTGTGGTGCCCCCCCTCCCGCTTTCCCCCTCCGTCTTGCACCGTTCAAGAGCCCCCTAGAGAATAAATGAAGGGCACTCCCCCCTCCCCTGCCCTTCATTTCCTTTTTTGCTGCCCTACGCAGCTACTTTCAGCGCTATGGCTTATTCGCCCAAAGCCCGGGCAGCCTCTCCTTCTTACCTTCCTTTTTCTTTCGCCCAGATTTTCTCCGGCCCACTTATGCAATCTTCTTACTGCTTTTTTTTCTACCCAAGCGAGCGACCCGCGTTCTTCCTCTGGTTCCCCCTCAAGTCTTAAGATGTTGAAGAGGTCCCCCCCGTGTGCTTACTTTTTCTTTCCTGCGCTTCCGCTTCCGTCAGCTTTCTTTTGCACCATCATCCGTGGGGTTCTTGAACGCCTTCTTGCGTCCTTTTAAACCAGTGCTTCTCTCCTTTTCCAGGCCCTTTTCGCCGTTGGAAGTTAGCTGAACCCTTTTCGACGCGGTTTCTTCTGCATTCTCTTTACTCTCGCCTGGCACGGGGGGTCAAGAAGATGGAGAGGTCGCCCCTTCCCTGGTGCAACCACTTGTCGAGCGTGACTGTGGCCGAGCCGTGATTGCTCTCGTTTTCGAAAACTGTTTAGCTTTCGCCTGCTTACTTCAGCTGAACAACGGGTCCCTCCTTTCCATTGTTTTTTATTCCCGTCATGGTGGACCCTGAAGGCGTAGTCTCTTTCCCGCCGCCCTTCCGATTCGTTCTTGGACTGTCTCGAGCCGAAAGGCCCCTCCTTTCCCCTTCGGTGAATTGAACCCGTTTCGTCCGAACTTCTGACTCGCAAACCTCTTCATTCCTTCCCTTCAGTCGCCGATTCGGAAATGCCATTGCATCCATCGGAAATCTTGTCGGTCTTTATCCCTGCGTTGCATCCTGTCTCGCTAAACTGTTTTAAACGCCCTTCTAGACGATCAGATCTCCCTCCCGACTGGAGAGGGCCGGTCTTTTTCCCCACGAGCGTCACCTTGACCGGCCCACTCTCGGGCTCGCTCACAGTTCCGTCCTTCCTTTTCCCCATGGAAATGTCTATCGCTCGGGTATTGGCCCCCTTCTTAATGCCCCCCCATGAATCAGCAATTCCGAGGCGCCGGGTCGGTCACTGCGTTCTTTGCTCTCCCTTTTTCGGAAGCAAGCCGGTGTGCTCGCCTGACGAGGTTTCCTTCCTTTCCTGCTGAGCGCGGTCCAGCGGGCCGTTGTCCATCGCTTCACCCGCTCCTCCCCCGTCTTCCCTGACTTCCTCAATTTTCCCCCCAGGTGAACGTTGACAGATTTTCGCCTAAAAGCAATTTCATGAACACCTCTTCGATTGCCGCCGTCCCTCACTTTGCGAACACGATAGCTCACGTAACGGCGGGCTTCATTCCTTGAATTTCCCCGTAAGCGTTTTCATTGTCTCTGTTCCCCCCTCCTGAATAATGACCTTTTCATGTTGACTCTGGTTTGCTGTGTCAAGTCAGTGGCTGTCCCCTGCGGCGACCCCCGGTAATACCCAATGTCTTCTGGACATTGGTGGTCTGGGTGTAGAAGCTTTCATCTCTGACAAAAGGTGTTTGTCAGTCTTCAAGGCAGGTGGCGGCGGATGATGCGGTCGATACCCCGATGCTCCGTCTTCTCTCCATGCTGCTCACATCCTGACCGAGACAGAATGCCGCAAAATGCCGTGTCTTCCCTCTTGCTTTTTTCCTTCGGTTTCTTACTAGTTTTTCTTAATCCGATTTTTTTGATCCACCCTTTCCGAACCTACCCCCCCCTTCTCTCTTTCCAGAGGCTTTCCCCCCTCTCCTTATTGTCATTTTTTTTTAATTTGCCAACGGACCAGATAATTTTCAAAGTGTCGAGTGGGGCTCTCCTTGGCCCACTGTTCCCTTATGGCTGGGCCATTAACGTGATGCCGGCTGATGTTCGCCCCTTCTGGTTTCTTTTTTTCTGGTTTTCTTGAGTACGAAGACTTTTTCCCCCTGCGCGCCCTTACATTTCACATCCCCTTGAAATTTGGTTCTAGGGTTCAGGGCTTACCTGGCATTACTCCCCTCTTGATCACGGTCTTTGTTCTCCCCTCGGTGTTACTCTTCTCGTGCGCCGCTGCTAACAGTGCGTTTTTTCTCGTTATAGATGCCCGTCTTGGTCTGACGGTCATCCTTCCTGTTGAAGCGATGAGCCCTCCTTGCCTTTCCCGAATATGCCCGCTGTAACGCAAGAGCTTTCCCCCTTCTTCTCGGCGTCAGAAAGGGCGCGACGAAGTCCCCTCCCAATAATTTTTTTTTCCCTTTCCTACGTTGTTGTTGTTGTTCCTCTTCTTGAATGTGTGTCGCTAAACATGTCTTGACTTTCTGACAGGCTGATGAAGAGATATTGGAGATGGACGTTCAACGCTTTTTCATGCATCCCTTTGTGACTGCGACTGGAGTACCATCTCCGGCACCCTTGCCCCCCGTGACGACCTTTTCTCTCCCCAGAGCCCCACAAGACGCTCGGCTTTTCAGGACGGAGTCGCAGGGGTCTTCCCCAATTACCCCCTCCGGACGTTCAACCCCCTACAACTTTCTCCCCATCGTGCCTTTCCAACGGTAACGGTCCCCCCGTTCGTTTACCCCCAATTTCTTTGTAAAAGGTGCGTTCTAATTCAACGAAGGTGCGTTTCCCCCCTAAGTCAAAAAGAGACCCCCATCGGTATCAAGGAGTCGGTCACGCGCCTTGGGCCTGGACCCCTCCTCCCTCTTTTCGTAGCTGAGAGCAGAACCCTCCCCGAAAAGGAGGAGGATGATGGTGTTGTTTTTTTCCTTGTGTCAGATTACCTTCCCCGTATTGGGATGTGCCGAGGCCTCTTTAGGGCTTCTTTGACCGGGTCCTCACGCCTCTATGCTTCTATTTATACTAATTGGACCCCGTCGCGGCGTCTCCCGCTTTTCGTTCAGGATGCGTTCGGGGAGCTTTGTTTCCACCCTCGTTCCCCCGGATTCGCAAGCTGTCTGCCCTTCTACCACAAGAAGGCCGTTCCCCCTCTTCAGGCCCAAAATGGTTGGCGCGTTGCTTAAGCCTTCCCATGGGACCCAAGTGGGATTACCCCCATGTTAGAAGATGTATTCATCCCTCCCCCTTTTGGGATTGCGCACGTAGACCCCTTCGTTTTTTTCCTTTGTCTGGTGCGGGCCTTTTTTCAGTATCCCCGAACGGGGCCCCGCCTCCTATTGGGAATCAGAGATTCCCCCCTCTGTTTCAGAGGGTGGTCCCTCTCTCCCTTGGTTTCGCCTGTTTATTCTCCTCGTTCTCTGTCGTTCTATATGGTAACCGTACATTGTTTTCCCCTTTCGAACGCCTTTAGGAAACCTCCCTGTTCTTGGCGTTTTCCCTCTTCTTTCACAACTCGGCCCGCGGATCCCGCACCGCGGTCCTTCACCTTGAGAAGCGTTCCTGTCGGTATGGGCTTCTACGCGGCCTCTGTTTTCAGATTTCTCCCTTTTTCCGAGATGCCTCCCTTTTTCGGGTTAGCCTCTCCCCCGGATACCCGACAGCCACTTTTCTGTGGTTCGTTTTTCCTCTTTCTTTTAGCTAAACCTCTTTGTCCCCCCAGGACGACGCCTTTCGGTCCCAGTTTTCTCTTCCTATGGTTTCCCCCCTTTAGTCCCTCTCATTTTTTTTGTCCGAACGATCGCATGCTTTACGTGTGGAACATTTTTCCCCTTCTCCCCTTCTTTACGCTGCTGGGCCTCCTTCCCCTCTGCGTCCGGCCTTTTTCCCTTTTGGTTTTCCCTCCTTTTGTTTGTCTTCCTTCCAGGAATTCAGCGCTTTTTGAGCTTCTCCCAGTTTATCGAGAGGACCGTAGTTTCACTCTTTTTTACTTTTCTCAAGAGAATAGAGCCTTCTATGAGAACCCCCTTTACCTCTCCCTTCCGTCCATCCGACATGTTCGTCTTTGGAACTGCGTCCCCCTTCTGGTTCCCTCTTCCAATCCTTTTTAAGTACTTATACCCCTTTTTTTCTTTCTAGACTCTAGCTCTGATTTCCCCGTAAGTATTTCCGCCAGCTCCGCATTTTTGCGTGAGCTTGTTTTTGATTTTCCATTTCTTGTCTCCCCGAAGGTTGCAATGCTTCTCGATTGAGCTTGGAATGATGCTTCTCCTCCCCCCAATTTTTTCAGCGTCTTCCCCTTGAGACAGTTCAGGTTTTTTTTGCAGACAGTGTTCCTTGGCCTGTATTCTTTCTCACTGCCCCCTCCCGGATAGGTCCCCTCCCTTTTTCTTCATGGAGCCCCGCAACCTTCGCCCTACAAGCCCGCCGCTCACTCTTTTGCTCCCGCCGCCTTTTTGCCCGCGTTCTCGACGTGCTCCCCTCTTTCTCCCCCCCGAGACGGTTTCAGAAAATGTCTTTTTTTTTTTTCAGCCATTTCCCGGGAGAAATGTTTTTCTCCATTCTGCGTCCAAGAACGTTTTCTTTTATTTCGTTTTTCAGGCTGGGCTGCCGTTTGAGAGACCCTTCTCTTTTTTCCTTGGTGAGCGGTTTTCTCGGCAGGTCGAGGGCTGGCTTTGCTTTCAAGGACTGTCCTGTCTCTATGGCGGGCCGTTACGTTTGTGGTTTCTGAACAGCTTCCCCCCCCTTTTTAAGGCAGAGTCTGTCCCGTCCGTTTTGAGAGCGGAGTTTCGGAGTTTCCTCTTTTTTTCTTTATTCGAGAGAGCTCCCCTTTCTCGGTTTTGTTGTTGTTTTTCCTTATCCCCTAAGTCTTTACACCTGCGCTCCCCGCGGCACGGCCCTTTTCTTCCCCTACTTCTTTTGTTTCCAGACGCTGTCTCTTCTCTTTTCCCCGAAGGAAAAACCGTCATCTCCCATGACGTTCCCGCACCTGTTGAACGATCAGCCCTTTTGCGCCGTCGAGCTTTGCCCCTCTTGACGCCTTTCTTTTTCCCCTCCCACTTTTCTCTGTTCAGGACGTTTTTGCCACTCATTTACCTTTCGAGACTTTCCCAATTTCTGGAACGGGCAGCTGTTCTGGAACAAAGTCTTTGGCGACGGCGGGGGATACCTTATTACCTGGGCTCCTTCTTCGGTTTTAGCGCCGGTCCGGGTGCCCCCAAGTGGGCTTATTTTTCTGTTCCTTCCGTCCGGTGAGCTCCCACGTTGAGTCTCAGTTGCTTTGCCCTATCTTTTTTTTTGCTTTTTATCATTCGTTCCGTCCCCCTTTTTGCTGCGATGTTTGAGCCCGGCCAGGGTTCCGTTTCATAATAGACACCCTTGTGCCCGTCCTGGTCTTTTCTGCGCTGGGCAGCAGTTTTTGCCGGCCTTTGTAAGAAGATTTCTATCAGCCGTGGGTGCCCCCGTCCCAGGTCGTTTCTTGTTCCTCTCTTTTAATAGATTCTTCTTCTCCTGAAAACCGGGTTCTGGGCTGATTGCATCTTTCTCTGTTAGCCTTTTTTCCCCAAGACTGGGCCGCTCCCCTTGGCGTTCCCCCGACAGAACCTTTTCTTCAGTGACTAGTTCTCGTATTCTGATGGTGGAAAGTCACTCCTCTCGCGATTTCTTTTTTCGCCCCGGTGATTAAGAGTAGGGCTCCTTCCCCGCCCGGGTTTTGGCGTTTTTGGTTTTGGTGTGTGGTGTCGTGGGTTGGTCAGGGCGGGTTGTTTTTTTCGGTTTTTTTTTTTTTGAGGGGGGGGGTTGTGGGGTGGCAGAAGTGTGAACGTGGGGTGAGGTGGTGTGGTTTTTTTTTTGTTGTTGTGCTGTTACTTAATCTTTTTTTCTTTTCCTCTTCTGTTAATAAGTTTAGCACCAATATGAATGCCCATTTCCTATAAGACTTTTTCCTTTCCCTGGCGTGACCTCTTTTCGTCCTTTTTGTTTTTTCCCCTTTCTTTTAGAGGTGTAAAGCCGGTTTAAAGGACCCATTACCATTGCGAGGCAGCATGCTCTCGTCTAAAAATCCCTTCCGTTTGTACGGTTTTTTCCGTAGACCCTAGAGCGTCATTTTTTCTGTTGACTGCTTTCAGCTGGGTTAGCACTTTGCCTGGTAGGGAACCAGCCCGCGAATTCCCTTCCCAGCGTTTTTGCGCTATTTTTTTTTGGGCTGATCGGATCAATGCCCCGGAAGGTAAGTCACCCGATAACCCCTGGCCGCTGAACAGCGGTGCAGGAGCCTCTGCTTTTTTTCACTCGACTGGCAAGTCGCCCCCCCCCTTTACGTGGCCTTCTTATCAGGGCCTCCTACCACCTTTTGCGAGCCTTTTACCGCTCTCGAGTTTATGTCGGGAACCTGCCCCCCCTTCGTTTTTTCCAATCTTTCTCTTTAACAGGTGTGGCCAAAGAGCTTGCCTAATACCCGCTTAGAAATCGATATCTCCTCGTTCGACGCGACCACCAGTCGGGCGCCGGCAAGGTTGAAGATTGCCGTATTCCCCCTTCTCAGGTCGCCCCCTTTCGAGGCTGGACCTGCAACTTTGATGGTTCCTTGCTCCTTGTTTTCCTCCTTCCTTTTTTTCCGCGTTTCTTTTTGAATCCCTGCTTGCACCTGGTTACCCTCCCATGGTACGGTCATGGGCCCCCTTGATTGAAGTCGTAGAAGGAGCACCTTGTGATCTTTTGGCCGGTTTAACTGTTTCGGCCCGGCAGGATTCATGGCTGGTCTCCGGTCCAGCGGCGACGTTTGAGTTTCAGTTGCTTTTCCACAGCTCCATCGCGGGCATGAGCTACCCGCAATCCTTTTTGAATGACCCTTTGGTCCAGCTCTAGTTAACCTTGTCCTCATCGAAAGACCTTGTTCGTGTACCCGGTTCCAGTTAAAATAGCCTGGTTCTGCAATCTTGTTTTTTCATTTCACCTTCTGCACACCTTCGACAACAAGCTTTTTTCCAAAGTCTAAGGTTTATGCTTTGAGGATTTCTGCTTTTTAACAGTTGAGTGGGATTTGGTCACCGTCCCGTAGCTGGTGTGACTTTTTCTTCGCGGTGTGGAGCTTGTTTTTTTTTTTTGGACCCTTCAGGCCGATATATTTTTTCCCGTAGCCCTACTGTCACCCTTGGTTAAGACACGAGCACTGGGTTTGTTTGTGGCTTGCTTGAAAGTGGCCCGCCGCTGTCTTTGATGAAGTCCTTTTTCCCGGTTCACCTGTCCTTCCTACCATCGCGACGGATGGTCTCGTTCTCGCTGACCTCGGGGTCCCTTTTTGCTGCTTTCCTTTGCCGTGCTTTTTTCTTTTTTATGAAATTCCCCAGAACGGATGATGAGTGATCCTATTCTTTTTGGCTCTTAATCGGTTCCGCAGTTTTTTTTTTCTGTAGCAGTTGTTAACAGGACCTTCTCCTCTTTCCTCTCAAGTAAGGTGGTTGTTGCTCGGATCCTGGGTGTTAATTTTTTCCGCCTTTTGGAAATGGAATGCGTTTCTCTGACGCGTTTTTCTCTCTGCCTTTTTTCTTACTTTCTTTCCTGTTTTTCCTTCTCTTCTCTCCCGGCCCTTTCCTCTCACCCTCTCCTTGTTATGCTACGTCCCGTCTTCTCGGCTCCTCTTCTCGGTCACGTTTCCAGTTTTTCCGGAATAAAGACCCATGCTTCCTCGGATTTCCACCTTCATCCATTAGTTTATCTATTTCCCAATTTGTGGAAACCGGTTTATTTTTATTAGTGGGTTGCAGCCTTGGTCGTCTGAGCTTTCCCCTCCCACCCAATCAGCACCCCGCCGAAGACCGCAATGGTTCCTTGGAAAACCCCCTCCACTCCATCCGGGACTAGCTCTCCGCCGTCCATCCCCCCCCTAACCGGCGGATTCTTTTGTTTTGTTTCCCTCAAAACAATTCATCCCTTTTGTTCCCCTTCAGAGGGACCGTCGAGGATTTTTATACCTTTTTTCCTTTCACGACTCCTGCGGGACTTTACCCGAGTCCGCCGATCTTCAAAGGTCTTTCCCAGACGATCTTTTCCTCCGGACAGGAGTAGAGACGTTTGGTCTTTTTCTCAAAGAATTCTACCCCCCCCTGACTCTCCAGCTTTGAAGGAGACCCTCCCTTTTTCTCAGACCAGAAGTTGCAGCTTCAACCTCACCGAAGGTAGCTTTCGACTCCTTTCACCTACTTCCTTTGCGGACACTTTTATTCCTAGTTAGACGCTTCTTCAGCCCTTAGTTTCGCCCTTCCGACCCCCCCGCTGTTAGACCAAGTACCAGGCTGAACTTCTTTTCCGTGAGTGAAAGAATCCCCTCCGGGGCTTCCCCTCCCACTAGGTTTCCCATTCAGCCCCAGCAGGTGTATTATTGGGAATGAGAGAGGTGGTAGAAGTCGACGGCTTATGACCTCTCTTTCCTCATCTGGTATGACAGTCCTTTTTTTCCCTACCTGTTGTCTGGATTAAGAGTTCCGTCTGACCTATTTTCTTTTTTTAATCAGGTCGTTTGGACCACCCTCTGAAATTTTCTGGACCGCTCCAAATCCTTACTTCCTCACCCTTTCTTCTTTATCCCCCAGGATGATGGCTTTTAAGACCCCTTTTCCTATCCCCCCGTGATAGCGGTCTTCTTTCTCAAGCCGTGTCAGCGGCCGGTTCATCTTTTTCTTGAATCTGGGAGACTTTTTTCCTGCCCCTGAAGCCCCCTCCAGATCGAAGTTCCTTTCTTTTCCAGAATATGTGTAGCCCCCAATAAGGAACCCCCCCATTCTCCCACGGAGTTTTCTCTCTTGTTCCC
>Ga0179593_1456550_pt1 | contig 11054 bp, 8 predicted proteins | sample CZODoug2_1_08_16_FD_185931 | JGI IMG/M metagenome (GOLD analysis project Ga0179593, IMG submission 185931) | Vadose zone soil fungal communities from Angelo Coast Range Reserve, California, USA - CZODoug2_1_08_16fungal (PacBio error correction) | ecosystem: Environmental > Terrestrial > Soil >... | reverse complement strand
CTTCTTCGGAGAAGTTTTTTCCAAGCGGCTTCCAATATCGCGAGGTGAGAGAAGTAAGCGGTTCTTTTTCTCGATTCCCTTTTCCTGCCACAGGTGGAATCCCTCAGCGGAGGGTGGCGTCTATGCCTTTTGATCCCTTTACATGAGGGTCAGAATCTGAGGCTTGTTGACAGGGGCAGTTTGACTTGTTACCCCCTGTTTTAATTTAGATTCGTCCATGGAATGTATGAATTTCCGCAGATTTGGACCCCCTTTCCCGGCAACCTTTTTGGGTTCGAATTTTTGGAGAGGCAAGTATTGCCCTGATCCGCGGAGATTTCCAGGTCTTCTCCTATCTTACCTTAGATTGTCTGAAGTTGAGGAGGAAGTTTTTTTTTCCCCCCCTTTCCCTTTCATTTAGTGGGATCGTTTTGGATGTGACTCACCTGCAACGAACCCGGATCGCCTCCCGGTCATTCCCTTAGAGGTTGTGCCTGACTGCCCCTTCCCTTTCCCCATTTTGTACATGTCAGTGTTAAGGGATGGACGCAAAGACTGGTCCCCCCCTTATTTCTACTTCGAATCGGTGGAGCAGATTTTCCCTTCGTTTGCGTATTTGTGTGTTGCCCGAACTCTCTCGTCATGGAGAAGGTGACCCCTCACGTTATTTATTGGCCTCGTCAGTCAAAGCTGATTTGACCTTTTTCTTCCCTCCGGCGCCAGTAGATGGTTTTGTGTTAGGGTACTGGAGGCCTTCCATTTTCCCCTCGCCCATAATCTGCTTCAAGCAGTCCCTGTTGAGGGAAGAGGACTTCTTGAATTGAGTTTTGAGTACTTCATTCTTCCAGAGCTTGGAACGGCCGCGTTAGAAGGTATATTCACGGCCCCCCTCTTCGGCCCTGTAGAAGATCCTTTCCTTGCCTGACCTTTTCCCCCATACGTACTTGGCCGAGAGGTATCTTGTGAGTCTTGATTCCCTTTTTTCCCCAGTGGTCATTCCTTATGGGTGGTTTGACGAGTCGTGTGCCTTGAAAGGTTTTGTTCCCCCTTTCTGACAATATTTGCCATAATACGACTGACTCGAACACGAATTATTCTTATAATTTCCTCTAGATGGAAATATCTAGTCGCCGACGGAGAGCTCTCGCCTTCCCTACGTCCCCGTTCTAGCCATTTTGATTTCGTCTTGTTTAATCCTTTTGTGTCCATCCACCTGTCTCCCCTTCCGCGCTCCGGGCTAGTCTTACCAGTTCGACTTCTGAGTTCCGTGGTGAGACGACAACTGGAAGAGAGCATATAGGATTCCTTTACCCAAGTTGTTTTTCCCCCCTCAATAGAAGGCTGTCGCCTTACCTGAAGGGTGCCATCAGTGTCATTCTCAGGATTTGCCTTTTCTTTTTGGGCGAACCGTAAGAAGTGCTGTGCCGATAGAGCAGCTGCCCCCCAGGCTTTGAGGTCTGGTTCTATATATAATTTCCCTACCTTCCCCTTTTGTCAGTTTTTTATCTTATCACCCAGCAAAGCTGGTCCTTTTCTTTCTCCCCATCTTTACCACAGCCGTCGATCTGTTACCTAAGAGTCCACGACCACGGCTTAGACCCCCCCCCCCCTCTCCCCTCCGGAACCCCCGAGGGTGCGTACTGGGAAATAATGGAACCTCCTCGATTTTCCTTCTTCACCAAGCGGAGAACCGACGCGATTGGGTTATCTCCCCCCCCCTAGGACCTTTGGAAAGTAGCTTCCTGGTTGCAATACCTCTGGCAGACCATCAGAATTCTTTAGTAGAGTCTTCGTTACACTGCCGACCTCTTCCTTTCCTTCTTGAGTGTTGTGTTTCTTTCCTTCCCTCTCCCTCTTTCCCTCTGGCTTCTGTCGACGAGATTCGAGAGAATCTTCTCTTTTCCCCTTCTCGCGATCCTTTGTTCTAAGTCCTATTGATGGGAAAAGGCTGGCGATCCTTGCCATCGGCCTCCACAACTTCGAAGACCCGGATACCAGGCCCTGTTAGCACTTCCGGGTCGTTTCGCGCCCTTCTCCCGCGATTCGAAGCTCCCTTATGGCCGTTTTATTTCCGGTTTTCTGACACCCAGTTGCCGCGAAACGTTGGCCAACTTCCCTTCTTTTCCCCTCCGGACGCGGCCGTCGTATACTTTTTTCCTAACCAAATAGAATAGCGGAAAAAGTCCTGATTCTCGCCCGATGTATTGTTGAGCCGCTTGCCCTTTCACCCTTCCGTTCAGCACACGCTTACAGAACGGGTTAGACGTCGGCCTTTCCCATCCAGTTCCCTTCCCTGTTTCGTTCATGATTCCGGGCCGACCCCGGTCCCCTTTCCTTCAATCGAAGTTCCATCCAGGAAGCGCGTTCTCCCCACCACAGAACCCCGCGTGTGGGCAAGATTATCCCCTTCGCATCCCATCTTCAGTGGTAACAAGGCGGCTCTTATGGCACTTTTCCCCACGACCTTCTAGTCCCCCTTTCCTTTACTCTCCCCTTCCCTGGGCCAGAGATCTTTCCTTAGGCACGTGGGTAGTCAGGTGGGAACCGTCCCCCGCAGACACGACCTCCCCCTATAAGGCCGGAGTAGTATTCGAACCCCAGCTTTTCTCTCCCACCCTTTTAAGTCTGTCAGCGTCAGATCTGATTACGCTTTTCCTCCGGTCACCTCGTATCCTCTAGCAAACTTGACGCCAGCATGGTAACGTCCTCCCGGTGGACTCGTCCTGCAGCCAGTTTTTTTTCATTGACCCCGTTCCATTGGCGAGCTTGCCGGCAGGTGTTTCTTTCCCTGTAGCATGCCAGGTCAAATGCCAATCGCAACTCGCGGACCCCCTCCTACCCAATTCGAATTTCCCCAAAGTGTTCCTCCCTCGCTTGAGGATTTCATAAAGTTCGGATTGATCGCGCATCTCCCACGTCAGCTTGGAGTCCCTCTCTTTCAGTTATTAAGAAGGTTAATACTCCCCCCCCCTTTCGTTCTCTCTTATTTTTTTAACCCGGCAAAGAAGTTAAGCCCCCTTCCCCTCATTCTCCTCCTCCTTCTTCGGCTCCGCTAATGGCGCTTCCTCCAAATCACCTTTTTTCTCTCTTCTACTACTTTTCCTTTTTTTGTTCTCTCATATGCCGGTGTTTCACAGTAGACCCTTCTTCCTCCCTCTTCCGTGATCTTTTCTTGTGAACTTAACCGTTTTCGCGGCAGAGAAGAAGTACCTTACGCTTTTCCTTTTTCTTTTTTTTTTCCCTTCCCCCAAGATCTTCCCTCGTGCCACGCGACGGACGGCAGTCTTCTCTTGGTAGAGATGCGCGAGCACGACGACGTTTGTCTTTGGAAACGACTCCCCCGCCCCAAGAGTTCCTGGGGAACTGGTGGACCGGCGGAGAAGCATTTGCCCGTTCACTTTTTTTCCTTAATCGGTGAATTTTTCCTTTGATTCCCTTCGCTGGTGAAACCCATTTGGACTCCCTTCCTTCTCTCCTTTCCCCATGGTTACCGTATGCTGAGATGTTCTTCCCCGGTCCTCGTCAACGTTGAGGAGGTAACCTGGTAAAGTAGGGCCCTTTTTCTTTGGAGATTGTCACCCTTTCAGCCTAGCGGGACAGAAGTTGCGCCCTTTTCTACGAGTTCCTTTACTCAGACCCCCTTCTAGTGCGGGCGTGGTGCTGACACAAACGGGAGAAAGAGGAGGCCCTTTCGATCTTTTTTTGTGCGCGGGGACACGGTCTGAGCCGGTCGTCCACTTTTCCTTGGCTGCGCCCCCCTCCTTTTTTTTTTCAGGTCGCTGCTCTAATTCCCCTTTCTTGTTATACGCTTTCCTAAGAGATTTGGGCACCTTGAACGAGAAGTCGTATGGACCGTCCCTGTTTCTCCCTTTCCGGTTCAGATCAGGTCGCCTTTAGAAGTTGCTTTATGGACGACGACTTCCTCCCTTTATGGAAGTGTTTTTCTTTTTTTGACCCCAGGTCCCCCCTTGCGCCCACCGATCTGCAAGGAACGTGCTTTCCTTTTTTTTCCCGTATCATTTGATTGTTGGGGTCAATGACGAGGGCCGGGGAGCGTCGATGGCCACCCCCCCCCCCCTGTCCAGCGGAGCACAAGTTTAAGTCTCCTTCCCCCCCGACTGCATCCGCCAGAGGAAGTATTCTCCCCAGTCTCGAGTTTCTTGCCTTTTTTTCTTTTAAGTGCTGGGTACTGGTGTGATCCTTGGTTTTGCGACGAGGTGATTTCCCCAGTGCGGCACTTTTGGCCCTTGGAGAGAAAGCCTTTCAGCTCATACGAATGACTCCACTCATTTGGAGATCAGTGGACCGACGCCTGTTTCGCGCTATTTCGGACGTGATTCCTTCTCAGATCGAAAAAACCTTCTCTCCCGAGACCAGTTCTTTAATCGGCCCTACACCCGGATCTTTCCTCACGCGTGATTGACCCCCTCGGGATCCAGGAGTTGATGGCGTTTCCCCCCCTTCTTTTTTCAGTGCGTCAATTTTGCCGCGCGCTAGATGACGACGTCATATGGGTGAATACCTACCCAATGGAATGGACTTAGTTCCTCTCCCTCCCTTTTGATAGGCTGAAGGTATAGTCCCTTCCCTTCTTCCTTGGTTAGTTCCCCCCATTGCATTCGAATCGCCTTTGCGGGACGAAGGCCTATTGACCCCTCGCGTTGGTCACTCTATTTTTAATCCTTTCCCTCCTGTTTTGAGAAGAAATCCCCGAACGATGAGGCGTAGAAAACTACAGTACTCTCGGTTTACTTCCATGTTTCCAATTCCGGTCGGATCCGTGTAGAAACCCGGAGAACCACGTCGAGTCAACTTCCCGTACACTCCTTTTCCCCATTGTGTTCGTACACGGTCTTGAATTACGACGATTTCATAGATCTTCAAATGGTTATGAGACAACAGTACCCCCCTACGTGTAACTCTTTTCTGCGCCGAACTCCCCGATGAAGCTGACCGTAAGATCACGTAGCGGTTAGAAACGGATGTATTAACATTCTTCTTCTCTAATCACCCCGTTTCCCTTGTTTTTTACTGATCGATAGCGTATCAGTTCGATCCCCTCCCCCGCGATAGTTTTCCGCAGACCGCCTTATGGTAACGCTCTCATTTCTCTTCGTTTTCTACAGTCAGTCGTATTAGTCTTGGAAAGTTTGCTTGGCCCTCCTGTCCTCCCAGACGTACATGACTCCCTCCCCCTGTTCCCACAAGCCAGTATAGAAATGAAGGCGTAGATCTTTCCCTGCACTGATTCCGCTCGGCCCCTTAAGACTCGGCCTCAAACGCTTTGTTTCTTTACTTCCCCCCCTTTGCAGCCTCGTGAACTTGAAATCGAACCTTTGCCCCTGATTTTTCCAGTCCCTTAGTTGAAGACACCAAACTCCAGGATCCTGTTCCAACGCACAGTCCCGATAGTGCAGATGTTAGGTGGAGAGTTTACATTTTTTCCCAGTACACCCCTCTGCCCCCTCAATAGCTTTAACTCCCCTTCTTCGGCCAGCAGTTCAATTAGCTTCGGCTTTTGGACTTCTGATACGTCCTGTAATAGTCCCGAAGTAATCACAGGACGTCTTCGCCTTTACCAGCCCAGACTTTTTTTCTTTACCCATCGATCACCCCCCCCGTCTTGAGAATTACTCCTCCTTTCCAGCGGCTGTTCGCCAGCCCGGAAATGTAAATCAATTCCTCCCCCCGAATCCGCTTGAGGCAGACTTTGACCTTTGCGATGACCCTTTAGAGCCGGGCGGCTTTCGGTGCAAGAACCTTTTTTCCCCGCAAGCTCCTGGCCCTCTACCAAAATTCTACAAACTCTCACGCTTTCCTCTTCCTCTCCTGATATAAATGACTTTCCCCGGGTAGAACCTGAGTCCATCCTCTCGTATTCCCTTCGAAAGAATTTTTTTCCCTTAAAGTTTCCCTCTAACTTTCCCGAAAGCTCTTCGGATGGTACCCCGTGGACGATAGTTTTCTTGCTGTTTACCCCTGTTTGTTTTACCCCTTTTTCGCCCTTTTTCAACGCCCCCTTTTCCGAGACCGCCAGTTCCTGAAACTCTCCCCTCCCTTGGACACTGTCTTACTACTCGAGATGGAGGATGAGTCCACTCCCCCTGTGTTTTGATCGCGAATTCTCCCCACTCCGTTTCTTTCGCTCCTTGCCGCGTAGCGATATGGGGCGCCTCCCTTTCCTAGGCCACCCTGTTCCCCCTTCTTCTCTGCCTTGTCAAGCTTTCCTGAGTAGACGTCTACATCTTTTCTTTCTTATTTACTCCTTTTTTCCTCACCCCTTTAAAGTTGAGTCTCTTTTCCCTCTTCTCGTTTGTTTTTTTTGATCGCGGTTGGAAAGTTTGAGGCGTCCCCGTCTCTTCTTCACGCATCAGCTGGTGGTATTTTCCGCGGGTCCCTTCTTGCGCGGAAGGGAATATTCCCGGCCTCTGCGGACCGAGGCGGCAAGATTCCGCCCTCGTGCCCGCGAGGCTTTCAGCGGATTGTAGATGAGATAGCTCGACCGTTTTTTTTTTAAAAAGCATTCCGCAACTGCCTTTTCTTCTGTCACCTTTAAGTGCGAGAAGTGATTTGAAAACTTCCGTTCCTCTCGTGTGCGATGGACTTTGAATTCCCTTTAAGGACCCTACCTGGCCGGTGCAGCCTGTGCTCTCTCCCCCCTTTCCGTCATGATCGAAGATGTTCCCATCTACCCGGGGGGCGGTGACATGTCGTTCCCTTTTAGGGGACGGACGCGGTAGCTTCGGGACCCCTGGTTTAGTAGTTTATCGGACTCTGAAGTTTGCACACGTTGGACTCTTCAAGAGTTGTTCGCGTTTACTCCCTTCTAGTGCTTCTTTTTTTGTGTCTAATGAAAGACCCCTTCGCCCGTTAGGACGGCCCCAGTGCCTTTTTTTTCCCCGCTTCCCCGATTTGAGTTTTAGGTCCCACCGTGTCGGGCTGGCTCCCCCGCTAACCCTTCTGTACCCCCTCCTTCCTAAGAGCGTCCGCTTTTTTTTTCTTTTTGTGTGGTGGTTCCCGACCTTTCGAGTTGTGCTTCGTCGAGGTTACCCACTGTAGGTATCCTTTATCATGAACCTCCCAGCTATCACGAGAAGTTACCTCCGGCTCCCCCTTCTATTCCCGGATAGAGTTTCTTTTACGGTCCTTGGGCAATCCACAGCGACACCCTTGACTCTCAGCGCACTTTCTTTTTTTCGATAGGAGGCCTTTCTGTTTTTCTGAATTCTTCGCTCTGCTCGCCTTCTTTTAGCCTCGATTTGCCACGGTCCCCTGGCCTCAGTTGTAAGAGCAGCCTCTCCCGCACCTCCCTTTGTAGACGAGTCTTCTAGTTTATTCGTGACAGGTTCTGAGTCCGCCACCCTGCATTTTCTTTTCTCCTTTTTGCATTTTTGTCCCTCCTGGTTTTTACAGTTGTCGCGTCCCCTTCTTTAGCGCCAGACTTTTTACTTTTTAATCCTGGGACTAGACCTCCTTCCCTCGTACAGTGACTGAAGCCCCCCTTTTTGGAGTATCTGCCTTTCGTCGGGAGACGGCGACCTCTAAGATCCAATAGTCACAAAAGTTCTGACTTTTTTTGAGTTTGCTCCAGAGTTTTTACTGTTCAGACACACAAGGCGACTTCTTTCCCTTCGAGGTTGTCTTCCTCTTTATGGAAATGCTTTTTTAGTTTCCCCAGGAGGTTTTGATAGTGTCCGCAGAACCCTAAGCGCGCGATCTTCTAAGACCCCCCTATGGATAACACATCTTCAGGGCCATTTTTTTCCGGCCGCCGGGTTTGATACTGTTTGCCTCGGTTCTTCACTAGTCCGGGTCGTGGACCCCCTCTTACGACTGGCGATCGTCTCCTCTTCCCAGAGAGTTTGCGGTGATATATTTTATACACCTAGTTTTTTTTTGTTAGATCTCTCCCCTAACCCTTCTTTCCTTCGGATGAAGTCTCCCTACCCTCCTCATCTTTTCTAGAGTTCGCCCTGACCCGAAGAGCAGCCGTCGCTCCCCTAAAAAAGAGGCACCTTCCTGGTGGAATTATACTTTCGTAGTAACACCAGTTATGCTTTTTCTCTCTGCTCGTAAGGTTATTTCCCCCAGACCCCGGGGGTACCCCCTCATCCTGCACATTCCCTTCCATTCCCCTTCTACCCGTTAGACTGATGACATCTTCGCCGGTGTGCCCGGAGGTTTGACTGAAATTTTCTTCGCTGAGAGAATTTTTTCCTAGTTCCGGATAAGTGATGATATCTGAACGTGATCTAGGTTAGAGTAAAGGCTCTTTCCTTCGTGTCTTTTAGATCTCCCTGTGGCCCCTTGCGTTTCTGCTACTTTGAGGCCCCTCCCTAGACCCTAGTAGCCACCCATCACCCGATAGTTTTTACCTTTCCTTCCCGGACTTCTTTTTCTTTTTCCGATATAGTTAGACCCCCCTTCTGGTCGCTCTTAGTATTTTAGTTAGGAACACCTTTTTAGCGGGGACCTTTCACTTCGACAGGTCCGCTTGGAACAAAGCTAGGCGAGATTGCTCCCAACAAACTCATGGTTTCATAATACCTCGGCAATTTCACGCCGAGCAGTTTGGCGGGTGTCTGTGAATTGTCACGCCGTCCCAAGCACAAACTGACTTTCAGGCCAGCGAAAAGTTGGTTTTTTTCTTCCCCTATTAACCGCTCTTCTCTTTGACTGTAAGGATGGTACACTGTTAGTACTCCAGCCTTTCCCCTCAAGGGACCCAGTCTCTTACTTCCACCAGTCCCCTCCGCGGATCTCACGCACAGTGTCTCCCCCGGGTACGAGCAGGAAAAGTCCCTCCTTGCGCTGCTGTGTGGACCCCCTCAAGGTGCTTCCCCTGTAATTCAGAAGCCACGACAGCAGACGACTTCACGGGCTTAGCTCTTCTCGATTTCCCCTCGCCGGGGCGGTTGGTGCCTCCAGCGCCACCCCTCCCCCGAGAGAATTTAAGCGTCCTAAAACGTCTCCCGTTCAAGCAAGTGTCCGCTCCCTCAGGCGAGAACCTGGCAGCTTGTCTCCCTCGTCCCCGCTTCCGACGAAGCCAGCAGCCTTTACCACGTATGGAGAGGAATGTCCGCCCATTTCATCTACGAGTCCACTGTGGTCCCCCTAATTTCGATGTCACCTGAGGTGTTCTTTTCCCCCTTTAGAATTCCCATTTAAGGAAATTCAAATGTTTAAAGAAGTTCCCGTATCCCCTGCTGAGCAGTTCCGGTAAGAAGAGATTGCTTGCTGCGTTCCCTTTAGGAGTCTCGCGAGCATATCCCCCTCTCCTTGACGTCCGAGGGGCGGTTGCGTTTCTCTTCTTTGTTCGAAACTTTTAGCTCAGGAAAACTTTGCATTTTGTTCTATGCCGCTTCCTGACTTTAACTCTTTTTCTAAGTACTAATATGAGGGAGGATCGACTTCCTTTTGCTGTTTCAACTTGCCACCAAGGCTTCTCTCTTTTTCCCCCCTGTTGTGTGAGTTTCGATCTCCCTCCTTTTTCCACTTTGTCTTCGTGCAGCCGCCAGTATAGCAAGAATTGTTTCTTTTTGCGATTGCTGGCTCCTTAACAGAGAGATCCAGTACCAGAAGAGGTTTTTTTATTTAGCGGTCTTAGGTTTTCAAGCCCGTCCCTACCTCCGGCCCCTCCTCCTCCTCTCCTGCTTTAGTGGTCGATATCGCTATGACTCCGACCTTTTGACTGTGGAACGCATCGCCATCTAGGGTGAGGACCTGTTTTGCCGGCGCGAAGCAGGTTCTCCCGGTACTGTTTTCCGCATCGATGGACCTTTCTCCTGGTCCCGTTCCCCTGTTTTAACCCAACATGGCCTTCCCCTCTTCTCGAAACACAGTCTCACTTGGATACTCCGAGCTGGTACTTTTCACTCTTCCACTGATGACGGCCACATGTCTGGCAGGCCCCTTTTAATACTCTCTCTTCCTTTTTGTCGAACTGCTGGTCCGTCATTTCTGGACTCGGACCCTTAGCCGTGTAGAAGAGTTTTCTCGTAAGCGGCCTGATCCCTTTCGGTGAGCGGGTGTTCGGCGTAAGACGACCGAACCCCGTGTCTGCAACTTGGTCTCGTACTACGTGCATGATATTATTTTGTACCTTTTTTCTGACCCCTTTCTTTTGACTAAGGTTAGCGGGTACCCTTCCCCCCGTTCCCCCCGATACTTTAAGGTAGACTAGGTCCTCCCTGAGCCATTTTTCTTGTTGTGCCCAAGTCGAACCCCCTTTCTTACTTTCTTCGAGAGGTCCCTCCTCGGTTAGGAATTTAATGAACTCCCCAACAATTCCCCCTTTTTATCTTTACACCTGCGTAGTGACTACGGTAGTTGGAAGGATAGAGTTGTCCTTAATTTTTTCTTTTTCTCAACGATCCCCCACGCCCTCTTTTTAAAGATACCTGCGTTTGCGCTTGATTAGTCTGTCTTTTGTGGCGGTCCGCTCGCGACCGCGGCAATTCTTCTCGGTTTTTCCGTCACCTCGTATTCAACGTTGTCGACCTCTCCAATTTTCCACGTTCATCCCCCGAAGTTGGAGACGGCGCGCGTTCTAAGTGAAGGTCTCTCTCGCCCTGGTGCGGAGTGTTTTTATCCTTTTTTCTTTTCCGAGGTGATTTCTCTCCCTGTGTAGAGGCCATTCTTTCCTCTCCAGCAGTGGCCCCAGCCCGTTCCCTGACTCCCACGCCTGAGAGATCAGTTACAGAGGAGTGACGTATCGTGTCTTTCTTCCCGGATACCTCCTTCCCCCCCCCGTTCCCCGATCCCGTTTTTCTATGTCGGAATTTTACGTGTCAGAAACCCCCCCCCTTCAGGCATCTCCAGTACGGGTGACCCGGATGGCCAGGCGTGCTTCCTGGTGATATTCTGGGAGCCATGACCCTGTTCTCGCGGCCCCCCGAGCTTGCCTTGCCATCCTGGGTCAATATTTTAAAATCAGAAGGACAGGAGGTCCGCCGGCAGGTGGTTTCTTTGCCCTGCTCTTTCTTGACTTTTCCTCTTGGTCGTTTTTCTATGATTAGTCAAAGATATGACGTTCTGGCACTAGTATTCAGAGGCCAGCCGCTTCTTTTCCGGGT
>Ga0179593_1363905_pt1 | contig 11054 bp, 9 predicted proteins | sample CZODoug2_1_08_16_FD_185931 | JGI IMG/M metagenome (GOLD analysis project Ga0179593, IMG submission 185931) | Vadose zone soil fungal communities from Angelo Coast Range Reserve, California, USA - CZODoug2_1_08_16fungal (PacBio error correction) | ecosystem: Environmental > Terrestrial > Soil >... | reverse complement strand
GGCGGAATTTTGAGCTCCATATAAAACGCCGATTGAGACTTTTTCCTGATTACTGAGCCCCGTCCAGTTCCTTTTTTATTGACCCCCCACATTTGTATGAATGGCCTGTGGTTTGCGTCCTTTCAACACACAATAGATTTCTATTATTTTCACCATTAGGTGGCTTATCCTGCGTACCCTAGTCCGTCACAACAGGTGGTCACTTGCAAACACCTCTCCCCTGATGCTCAGGATTATCGCAGCAGTTGTCATGTCTTGTCCAGCCAGGGAAACAGCCCCACCAGATTCCTTCCGCTAGCATTGAACCAGTTCCCCACTATGAGATGCGTACAATTATTGAGTTGCTTGCCAGGAGGATGCAGGTTCTCTTTTTCGACCTTAACATATTGCTTCAAGTAAATAATCAGGATATGTGCATGCTATCCTAAGAACAAGATACTGCTCCAGGCACGCTGACCGTTTTTTAAAAACTTGCTCTGTGATACAGTTTTAAAGACGAGTTCGTCTGCACCCACGTCTCGGTTTTAAAAAACTGACAAATTAGAGCGAATGGATCCAAGCTTGCCGGTGTTGGCGAAGCACCGTCGTCATTCATCCTTTTGTCAGCGCCCCCCAATCACGGCCAACGCTGTATTGAATCAGGTCCCCAGCATTTGCCGACGCGAATGTAAACCTCTAAAACGCATGAGACTTAGATTGTACCCCCGTCCGCAGAAAATGAGATGTCTCGGCGATTGTAAGTGAAAAGAAAGGTCCCGTACATAAGTTCCCTAACCCCCCTCCCATTATCCCCTTGAAACGCAGGTCCAACCCCCTTCCCCGGATTTCCGTGCGAGGGTAATTCCCAACAGAATTAGCGCTGCGGTCAGAGGCGTAGATGCGTGCCCCCCCGCGAGTTGTATTGCGATTTAAGGTAGCCATCCAACGGCAAATATTTCATTACTTTTCCTGTTGTCCTTAGAGTTTTTTTTGAAGACCAGTACACATTTTAAATTCTCAGCGTTTAGGAATTTTGTCCCCCTTTTCCACAAAAACCGGAAAGAGCGTCCCATAAATATTTCAAGCGGACCCCCGTACTTCGGTTACGAACGTGGCCTTCCCCCAGAATAGACCGTCCCCAATTCGAGGTCATCGCGTTCGAAAAAATTGAGCGGTGTCTGCCTGCATCTTCCTTTTTTCCTCGTTCCAATGAGTTTAAGCCTGTCCTAATGCAGCCCCATTCATCTTCTCTGTCAGTAAGGAAGCCGTTCCGGCCGGGCGCCCCCTATTCGTGAAACCAAAACTGATTGATTAATTACATGCGGATAGAAGATCGGGTATTCCACAACCGAGTCGTTAGTTCTGCTTCGGCCCCCCTCCAAGGATAGACTATGTCTAGTTGCAAAGAAAGGTAAACGTTAAAGGAGGCTTCGCGTAGAAAGTGAGGACGTGTCTTCCCCATGTTTTGCTCAAGGGGGGAGTAGAGCATGGCTTGGGGTCTCCAAGTCCCTATGGCCTAAGATCCCCTTTCCCCCTCCCCTAGAATAAGTCCCAGGTATAAGAGCCCCATTGGATCTTGACGATTATTCCTGATCTTCCGATATGCATGACTTGAGATTAAACGGTAGGCGCTCAAACCTGTGAGTTTCTGACGGCACAAATTAACACGCGGTGTCTTACCTTACGTCTGTGCCAGTGGTCCCTAAGAGACGGCCGATTTTACCATCCCTACCAATAGAAACGGGAGAGGGTGACTCCCACTTTTTTGGTAGCGAAGGTAGTTTCCCGCCAAACCAATCCCAGGACTAATCGCCGCCGTCCTACTCCAGGAGTCTATTCCGATCCAGATTGTAGGCAGCAGGCTTCGATGAAACTATTTCTCATTTTTCACCCCGCCTCAGCCCGAAGTGACTTCTCGCGTGACTAACTTGACGATGGTAAGTTAAAATATTCTTATTCGTCTCTATATCCCTTAGGAGTTAGAGGGTTCTCCCTTTCTAGTCGTCTTTTGCACTATGGCTCTTTGGGCATAGTCGAACCTTTTTTTTATTCCACTGTCCCCATTTCCCTCGGTGGCTTTTTTTTTTTTTTACCTTCTAAATTTAAGGCTGGAAGGGAGTGTTTGGATTTTTCCCGACCCATTGCTTGCTTTTGTGCATTCCTTTTTTTTTCCGTTGACGACAAGCCGAAAGCTCGGCAGAGGCCCGTTCCTTGGCCCCCTTTTATCCTTCAAGCCCCCCCACCCACCGGCCGCGTGAGTCAGATTAAACGGTCTCGAGACATCCCCGAAACTACCCTTCGAAGATGTCGTAGATACTCAGCTCCCGAGGCCGCCTTATTCCTTTTTTTTTAATAGTTAGAACTCACGAGGATAGAGATTTATGTCCCCCCGAAAATCCTTTTGTGATACCTCTCCTCGACCGTCCCTCTTCCTTTCTTAGGAGTGTTGGAGAATGATTTTCTTAATCAGCACAAATACTACCCCGATTTCATTCAAGTATCAATGTCGAGTTGAAAATAGAGAATAACGCGACTTTTCTTACCGGTTTCCTCCGGGGTAAATTTTAGAAATTTAGTCTCGAGTTTGATCCTTAAAGACTGCAACTCGCAACTTGAAAATATTTTAAACCGATGTGCGTTTCTTTGTGCCACAAGCGCCAAGAGAGCATTCCGTTCCTGCTTCTAACTTTTGGTCCCCAATTTTCCAAGTTAGTATTGCTTCATTCGACATCATGTTTCCCCTTTTTAACACAGCAGCGTCGTACGGACCGAACCAAAAACACCTGTTTTTTGTTTTTGCGACGAGTGATCTTCCTCCCAATTAGTTTGCTCGTCCTCTTACCCTGGATACGAAAGGGTATGTACGCCTATAGTATTTATGCGAACTTTCGAGAGAATCCGGATACATTCCCCCCTTAGTCCAAATCGTTTGATGCTTCCTTTCCCAATCTGCTGAATAAAGACCAGCTAGCCATCTTCCCCCGTCAAAACCTGAGACAGCTTGTGCGGAAAGGGAACGCGTATTCAGATCCCTTCCTTCGAGGCCCAACTGACTAAGAAACTCTCCCCTCAAAAGTTAAGATGGGCCCACCTTTGCCTATGAACCGTCGGTTCATTTCAGACCCTCTTCGGCTGTTTGTGAGATCCTTAGGCAGAACTATTAATCCCTCGGGCCATCGTGAGTCGATTGAATGCCCTAGTTTCCTTTTTTTTTTTTTCTGGAAATTTCTCTTCTTGAGCACTCGGATCTCTCTCTTTCCTCCTTCCTCCCCGTGTTTGAGTCTATCCTGCCTTCTCTACCGACCCCCCCTTCTCAAAGGAACAAAAGGGTCAGTCCCGCTCATCTCCCTCGTCCCCAGTTGCACCTGACAACATGTGCGACACCCTCCCCCAGGTATTCGCAAGACCCTCTTTCTCTGAAAATGAGTGACCCTTGGTGACCTTCCTTTACATCTTGTTGTCGTTACATTGCCTGCACCTAGAGCGTGGACGCTCTATTTCCTCTGATAGCTTGAGGTTGAAGAACACCCACAATACCCTTCTCCCTTCTCAGTCCAGAGTTACAAACTTCAGTCTCCCATCCAATCCACTTATTTTTAACAAAGTCATTTATCAAATCCCAATTTTTTTCCCCCCCCCCCAAAAGTACACCTGCCAACCTGTTACCTTAGCCCGGATTACGTCCTCGGTCATGGGACCAACAAGACAATTTTTTTCGTCCCCATACGTGGTTAGTCGCTGCTGACAGTGAGGATGTTTTCAAGAACTTTTATCCACACGCATTCCAGAAACAAATTACCCCTTAGAGAAAACATTCCCACCGCACAACGCAGCCCACTAACCCGCTGCTTCAGCCTACCACCAAATCAAAAACCACAAACTTAACGTCCAAACGGCAAATGTTAGAAACTTTAAATTTCTTCTTTCTCACCACTCTGACTCGGTACCGAAATTTCCAAAATTGAGAGTCCATCAAATCTAGTCCGATCCACTCAAATGTACGGAAAAACCAACCCACAATTTCCCCACTGAAGGACGACCATAGTTACCGGACGAGAAAGGACCTAACTGTCACCCCCAACAAGGGCGTAACTACCCTACCCTTACTTCCTCTTCGTAGAAATCCCGCTCTTTTCGATGTCACTAACACTCCCGGCCCATTGCTGCAAAGGAAAAAAACTGAACATCCGAAGTCCCCCTCCTCAAATCCCAGTCCGACCCCAGTAGCATCTTTGTCATTACGGCAGAGGACAGTACCAGATCATTCGTTCTCATTCCCCCCCGGTCAGACTCAAATCCAAAACAACCACAAACGACCCTTAACCACGCACGAAAATACAAATTCACCGTGTATGCATACCACACATCCCCTCCCAGCACCCAATCTCCCCATAGCTTTACGTGAGATAAAGGATGTATTCAATCACCCTTGACAAACATCCATCCCACCCCCTTCACACCCTTTACACCCCCACACTTATTTCCCTCCGGGGCAGCGGATCCCCCCCACCCCCTTCTACACTGGTTGCAACCCCCCAATGAATGGAGAAGAAGAAAACTAACTCGCCGCCCTGTCTTCTCACATTTAAAAAACCTCGCACGTCCGATTCTCTCTGGCTCAAATCATCCGTAAAACCTTTAAATCTCCCCCCACCCCCCCCCCTAAGTTCATCAAACATTATAGTCATTTTATTCACCCCCCCCCAAATCAGTCCCTCCCGTAGCCTTAGAACAAGCTAACCTACAATCACTCCCTTGGCTTTCTTATGATTTTTGAAATGTCCACCCAATTTGGAACACCCCGCAATCTTCTATATGGCTTGGGGCTGATCGACTTTCCTTCAGTCTACTCAATTTCCCCCCTTAATTCCTTTTCTATTTCCACCACTCCTCTTTTTTTCCCCTGACCTTTCAACCGAAAAGGAAAAGGTAATCCTAAGGAACGTACAAACTCGTCCCACCACCCCAAGGCACCTTTGCGTCTTTAGACATGATTAAAGGTCCCGGTTTTCCCTTTTAATACATATTTGAACCCCTCCCCAGCCCTCCCTTTTTACCCCCCCAAACTTTCGATGCCCCACCATCGGTCCTTCCCTCCCCCCGGACCTCGGCAGCAACAAAGCAGGGGCGAAAATATCCCATTACGGGCAACCCCACCATCAACACCTTCCGTCATGCCAAATACATCTTTATGGGTCCAAAGTTTCCAAGCCCTGGTTTATTCCCTCCTATATTGCTCGCCCACCCCGCGCAGTGAGCGCCGAGAATTCAGATGTTGAGTTCCGCAAGCGTCACGAATTCTCTATATGACGTCCCAGAAAACCGAACCAAAATACCCTTTTCACACGCAATCCGTCCGCGCTCAAAGTTCTTTTGGTCATAATAAAAAAGTCCTCCTCCCCCAATACAAACTCTCGTCCCCGTTTTACGCCACTCGGAGTAAGTGAAGTCACCAATTTCCCCCTCCCCCTCCCTGAAGAAGTTTCTACCACCCAACCATTCAAATTTCGCCTTCAACCACTAAGTACCACATCCCCGACAAGTAGTAGTCCCCGCAACACCTCAACTGACCCCCGAACGCGAAACCTTAAGCACTACCCCCAAGTTTGCCCTTGTAGTTCCTCTTTCACCCCTTCCAACAAGTTGGGTTAGATTAACCCTTCCGAGCTTCCTTCTTCGGTCTATTATTATTGCATATTGTGCATGCCCCGGCACTAAGCCACATTAGAAGACGGTTCATCTCCTTCACCACCCTCCAAAACCTTCTTGCATAATTAGATTACAATACCCGCCTGATCTAATCACCTGTATTCCGCGGCCATTGTTTTCGTGTCCAAAAAGATAACCCTACCCGAGTTACAAAGATTCAAAGCAACCATTCCAACCCATCCCAAATTTTCTAAAGAGAGAGACTAAAAAGAACGGATCCAGAACCCCCCGGAATAAAGTAAAAAGGGAGAAAATACAGACATACTCGAAGATAGCAGATAAGTCTCCCCTCACCCCAATCAAACCTCAAATATCTCCCCCCAGTCTTTAAGTTCCTGATCCCTGATTCTGCAAGCATGCACCCACAAGGATATTTACCTAATCACAACAAGAACCAACCCATTCTTCAGAACCATCTACCCACCCTCCAATCCATCTCCCAAGATAAGAAAATTAACCATGAAGACCAAAACAGCTTTATTTACCACCTCGAAACCGCATTAAGTAGAAGAATCATAACACTTTCCAATAACTCCCTCCCACCCCAAGTTCCCAATTACCCCCAATCAAATGAAGAAGAACCCCTGAACATGTCAGCAACCTCTCAACAATCACCCCCACGCAAAGTGTTTGGACTCCCCCCACTCTGATTTATCGGCCACATCTTTTTTCAACGAGACCCTAACCCTCGAAAAGAAGACCCCCTATCATGACAAGCCCATCGATAAAAGGCAATTAAACCCAATTCCCATACCCCCCCTTGAGAGCATTGAACCCTTTTAGATGCCATGAATTCAACTCCCCCCCCCACGTGCGAACTAAGTATACACCCGACGTGGAAATTCAATAAATGCTCCAGATAAAGACTTCCTCCCATAAAAATACATTTTTTGTTGTACTTGAATATAATCACTTCCCTCTAGATTAGACACACCCCCCTCTATGCGCCGGGGAAGAGGTTCTGGTCCGACTTCCCGAGGACCAAAAGAATTTCAAGTAACAAATTAGAGTTTGACAGAGCCCTTTTTTAGGCGGAAGCTCAAATTAACAACGACATGCATATAGGCTTTGATTTTTTCCTCTCGTGTTTCACTTTCCCCACAATGAGTTGACTCGCAACCCAGGTTTTGAGTCCCCACACCCGCGCTTTTATGAATTTACATAGCGTTGACCTTTTTTCCCCAGGTTGCTGACTCCTTTTTTTCTCCCCCCTCACAAATTTCTTCCCGTCGTCTTTCCGGCGGAACCCCCCCCTCGAGCGGTTCCGCTTTCTTCAGAGTCCTGCAAGTTTAGCCTTTTTCGACCTTTTTTCAAAGGTCTTAGTGACCAGACAGCGTACATGTGGTCTGTCTGCCTCCTCCTCCTCAATGAAAATTCGCAAGCCAGCGACTCAAATTTATTTTTTCCCTCTGTAATACTTAAAAGTTGCACTCTCTGATTAAGAAGTAGTTTTCAACGGACTGAACTCTTGACTCCGTTTTCTCCCGGAGAAAGTTCGTTTGGATTGAGCATTCACATCTCTTAAGGTGACAACTCCCAGTTTAGACAAACACTTTCAAGAGGCCTCCTTTCACTGGACTAACCGATAATTGGACTTTTAATCCCCCTCCATCATTTACAAGACTAGCACTGACGTAACGTCCTACCGTCGTCAGCAATTTCGGTATGCTTAGGCCTGCAGCCATTACTTTCCCCCAACCTCCCCACCCCCCCCCTTTACGAAGGTCTTCTTGGTCCCCCAAACCTCTTGTTTTTTTTCTTTTTTTCATATAAACCCTTTTTGATGAGTGGGGGTTTGTTTTCTGAGAGGGCACCCTTCTTCTTGTCTGCGTGTTTATGTACTTCTGCTTAATTTCTCCTCGCACAGTCTTTTTCCCCAAGGTGTTTTTCCTTTTATTTTTACGGCTCCCCATTTTTTTCTTCTAAATGGTGTCCCTGTTTCCCCCCTCCAATTGCCAGCATTGGCCACAATTTTTTTTGCCTTCCAGTTTCGTTTCTCCAAACTTAAAGAATAGTCAATCTTTATTGCTCGCCTGCCTTTCGTAGCTTTTCCTCAGGGTTCCTTTTTCTGAATGGATCCTAATCAAGTCACGAGCGGTAAGTCCCCTACTGATCTCCCAACTTCAGATTTTCTCCTGCCACTTCCTTCTTTCAGCTATTCAGATTTGACCTGCTTTTAGAGACTGTTAACCTTCGGAACAGGACAGCGTACTGTCAAGACTCATCCTGAGGTAGAACAACACCGTCTTGTGACTGCTTTGTATAACGATAACGTGCACCGACATCATTCTCCCTTTTCCCTTTCAAGATGAAAAAAAGAAGCCAGAGATGAACTGTGAAATTGCCCAAACATTTTTCTTTTAATCAAACGGCATTTAGCGCCTTTTTGCTAGGTTCTACAATGTACGTTAAACAGAGAAAGTGCAAACTATTTTTACTAAATTCTCACTGAACCCCGCCTCGGTGAGGGTAAGACGATTCATTGAAATCATGGCTAAATTAAGCTTAGCTACACGGTCTTCCCTATTTTCATGCCTTCTCCTTTGCCTATTGTGAATCCCCGGAAATTCTCCTCTTTCTGAAATGCCCGAATTCTCCGTTTTTCTTTTCTCTATACTTTGAAAAAATTAGATAACCCTTACCCGATGCGTTAACCAGACTTCCTCTCCACATACAAGATTCTGGGTTCTCTAAAAACCGGTATCTATGCCCATTCCTTTCTCGCAGTCAAAAAAATAGACTCTTGAAAGTATCCCTCTCTATTTCTAATGAATTTAACCAATCTTGATGGTAGGATAATTAACCCACTAAAAACAATCCTCCCCGTGACAACTGAAGAAGGCTGCGACTTCAATTGTATCCCTACACACAGACCTTGAAAAAAAACCTGCTATGTTAAAGACCCCTCCCCATTACTACAACGAAAGATGGGTTTCAAATTTTTTCTTCCAAGCGTGATGCGTTGAAGTACCGGCTTTGTTCTTTTTTCCTTACCTCAAAACAATACTATTGCCGCCACAAACTTAGTAAACTCCTTAGTAGGAGACCAACACACACCTGACTTACTAAGAGGCGCCAACTCAAACTTTCTTGTTGTAATAAGAACTCTTTGTTTTTGATAGAGAGGTTGTATGGAACACTAATTTGCGAAACTTGGACTGTGGACCGACCCGAAACTTCTCACTTACTTTTTGAATCCCTTTTCCGCTTTCCATGGTTTGCGTGGAACCAAAAACCTAATCTTCTTTTCGGAGCCGATTTTTTATCGCGCTAGATTACTTATTGAAAACCCCCTTTTCCCAAGATTTCTCTTACGAGCCCGCTACATATTAAACGAACCAATTTTGCCTAAAGCACTGACTTGCTGCCTCCCGACCTTTTTACCTTCACATCTAATCGGTCCTTTTGTTTTTCCCTGAAACATGTCCTTTTACGCCTTCACTTCTAAATACCGCGACCAGAGGACTGCGGATATCCTCCCGTCTTTTTTCATCTTAGGCAGCTCTTTCTCATCTCCTGGCTATTCATAGTTTATTCTCCCTTTTAAAGGGCCCCCACTTCCCCTTTAGAAAATTGATTTCTACTGGGCTCCCTTTCTGTGTATGGAGTACTTTATTTTCTTCCCTGACATTATCTGCCAAGCCACTGCCATCTCTCCTTGTCCTTTCCTGATACTTTTCCCAGACTATAAGTCGGAGACTGGTCGCGACTTTTCTTACTATCTATGGCAGTTCTTTCCCTTTATTAACCAATACCCCCACGACCCCCCCTTGACTCCTCCTCCCTGTAGTCATTTGATAAGAGCCGTACATTCTTTTTTCCATTGATCGAGTGTCTAGTATCCGGGCAAACGGTTTTTAGTAAAATATTTTTTCGTTGAGGTTTTCTTAGATGTTTCTTTACCACTTTCCCCCCCAGAAGTAGCGGGATGCCACATTCTGACTTTGAAGCCTCACAAGTTTCCTCTGAAAAGGGTCTTTTTTACGGTAGTTTTAAGTTCGCCATAGGTGACTCTAGACTTAGTTTCAGTCGCATTGAACCTTCCCCAAAAAGGACGAAGGTTAAAGGACACGGGGAAATCTAACCACGGGTCAGAGCCGGTGATTAGACCTTCCTGAAAATGGAAGGGGAGAAACCCTTGTGATGAAATAAAATAAGGACAGTGTCCTTAACCCGAGAATATTCGAAAAATAGTTCCCCGCGGGAGCAGTCAGGCGAAGGATACTCCTTGTTCAGGATTCAAAAAAGATAACACAAATATAAAGATACTAGTGTGTGATTCCAGAGCCCCATAGTTTTGAAAATAATATTTCTCTCTAATTTTTCTGAGATATTGTGGCTATTGTTTAACATCGCAACCAAGAAGCGCTTAAAGTATCACCTTCCAACACTTACCATACATCACCCCAATAACTTTCCCCCCCATCCCACCTGCCTTCCAGCCGTATCTCTATAAGCGTAATTGTCCCGTTCAGGAATCCCACACCGGAAAAAAAGTAACTCACCGCATGGTGAAGTGTTTTTGTTCCCTGAAATTCGCCTTTCCCAACATGGGTACTATTGAAGTGCACAACCAATACGCATATCAACCAAAACCAAAACAATTGTACCGCATTCTTGGGGGATGCAAGGGGCACAAACAGGTTTTGGACGGAACTTTCATGTGTACGATACCTTCCTAGGAGAGCTCAGGTGGTGTATCTCGGCCTTCGCGCGCGCACCACCTAGTACTTTCTGGCCAAATGCCCCACCATATTGTCTCCGGGACATTTTGCCGATTGGGGGCGAAGAAGTACTTCGGTGAGCCTACATACCATTTCCCTCTGTTGCTTTGCCATGTCTGCATCATTTTATCTTCCTATAATGTTGTCCTTTGTCTTCCCAGTGCTGGTGAGTAAGACCAAAAAATTCTCTCCACAACAATTGTGGTCTCCCCTCGTGAAGAAGTGTACCCGGTGTCCTGGCGGTCGTCCTCCTTCTTTTCGAGTAAAAAGCCTACACACCCCACTCCGACTTATCACTCGTCTGATTCCTCTTCACATTCGTTTCATACTCTTAACCCACTAACCTCCCTTTTCATTATTTTAATACATACTCTCAGTAACACTTCACACTCTCTTTGACTGCTTCAACCCCCCCCACACGTTCCTGTTTGTACGTTTCTATAAGGCACTGAGACTCACATTTATGCAAATACCAAAGTACCTCCCCCCCCCTTAGTCTCAAAGTAAATCTTTTAATGTTTTATAGTTTCTTATGAACTGGCGACTCTCCTTAGTGTCCCCCTGCTGTAGTCACAATCACAACTTTCGCAGACCCTTAGACCCAGAGCCTCGCTATTCTTGCGACTACCTCCCATGTGACCC
>Ga0179593_1224663_pt1 | contig 11054 bp, 12 predicted proteins | sample CZODoug2_1_08_16_FD_185931 | JGI IMG/M metagenome (GOLD analysis project Ga0179593, IMG submission 185931) | Vadose zone soil fungal communities from Angelo Coast Range Reserve, California, USA - CZODoug2_1_08_16fungal (PacBio error correction) | ecosystem: Environmental > Terrestrial > Soil >... | reverse complement strand
CCTTGCGTCTCTCTCGACTTGGCCCGGCCCCTGGATAAGGGACACCGGTTGCCTCAGTAACCGATTTGCAGCTCGATGAAAGGTGCGGTTGCATCGGTTTTCATTGACCGTTACGTGGCCTGCTTGATGCGCCTTCATCCTTTCCAGTCTCCAGCTTGTCACCCTTCCCCTCCTCTAGACGGAGTATGGAATGTTCTCCCGAGTTTTTTTTTTGTCGACCCGTCCCTCCCTCCGTCCTAAGGGAATGGGTCGGAGGCGGTTTTTCCCCCCCATCTATCCCGGGAGAAGAGTCAGAATCTGTTTCTCTTTCTGTTTTGTTCTTTTCACCCTCTGGTTTTCTTCACCTTTGAAAAGCCTTGTTTTGTCTCCCCCCTCCACGGTACTAACCGGCAGGTTTTTTCTTGAAGTTTGGTTTTCAATTTCCTTGAACCTCGGCCGTCGAGAAATTAAACCCGACTGGGCCACGTTTAAGGTGTCCGTGAACAGGCGGTCCTTTTTTACGTTTCGTTTCCCTTTTGTCCCGTCTCTTTTGGCGGTTCGGGTTTATGCGTTTCCTTTTTTCCGGTTGTCCGTATGTTGCTAGTTCTTTCCCGGCTCCTCTTTTCGGAAACGCTCGGCCGTCGACTCACCTCCCTTTTTCCTCCCTCGAGGGCTTTTCTTCCACCCTAGTAGGCTTTTGTGGCCTCGAAAATGAAACCTTTTTTCTTCGAAGCTTGATATTCCTCGCGGCCATTCCCTCTGACTGTGGATTTTGTTATGCTTCCCTTCACCTTTAGGGTTGCGCGCCCTGGGTCACAAGATAAGACCCCCCCCCTCGCAGGATGAGATCGACCCTTCCACACCCCCTCTTTCACCTCTCCTGATGGAAGCGCCGCATACGCACCAACCTTTTTTGAGCTATCTGAATTTTCCCCGTCGGCGCCCCCCCGTGCTTGTTGACCCTTTTTCCTCCCCCCCTTCCTTTTCTGTCGGCAAGCTGTCCTCACGGCTCTTGCTATCGCCTGCCGTCAACTGCAAGCAGTTTTACGCCCAACTCTTCGCAGTTTCCACGCTTTCTCACGGCCACCAACCGCCACCTTTTGTACATCCGGTTGGGCCACTTCTTTTTCCTCCCCCGCCCTTACCCGTCGACTTTTTTTTTCTGGTTCACCTAGGGGTCCGTCGTGCTCGACGCGCCAGTGGGAAAGTTTTCTTTCCCTTAACTCTTTCAAACCCTCTACCACCCACCTTCGGGCCCGTACAGCCTCCTGGTGGCTTCCCTCTCTTTCTCCCTTTCCCTCTCACAAGCGCTTCCCCTCCCCGACGGCCTTTCGTCTAGCCTTTTTGATCACCCGGCCAAAAGAGCCGATTTCATCCCGGTTGCTTGCACACGGCGGCATCCCCCAGTCTTCTTTCCGCTCAGCATTGCTTCAATTTTTTTCCTTTTTCTTCTGACAATTTCCCGAGTCCAGGCTTTTCGACGCTTTGGCTGACCTTGCTGGTGACCAGGGTGTCCAAGTTCGACAGGCTTGTCTCTGCTTCCGCAATTTCAGCTTTTTTTTCTTTCACTTTGTCTTTTTGAGAGACTTTTCGTCTCCTTCTTTGTTCTATTTTTTGTTACCACTGCGGTAGACGCTGTTGAGTAAAAAGTGCTTTGATTTGATCGTGGGTATGCGGAGAGGACCTGACCTGCCTAAGTGCCCACGACGTATGCGGATTTTGTTTCTCAGCTGTTTTTTTTTTTTGTTCGTTTGTACTTTTTTTTCTGGCCTCGCACTCCTCTTCTACCCTTTGGAATGGCTTTTTGGTTCGGAGAACTCGGTCTCTGTATTTTAAACCCCCCCCAAAGTGCTTGTAACTCAGCTCATTAGTATTTTTTGTTGGCGGCGGTATTCTTTCTTTTTTTTCTTGTTGATCAGCTTTTCCTTGGACACACGGCGGCATTTGTGTGAGTCCTTCACCCCCACGATCCGGGGAAAGATACCTCACATATGTGCGCCCCAGCTGCGGGATCTGAATTTTTCTGTCCCGATCCCTCATTTTTCTTCCCCCCTTCCTTCGATCCTCCTACTCTGGGTTTTTAGATTCCCTTAGTCTTTCGGTCATCATGACCCCCAATTTTAGGAAAGGACCTCTTGTTTCCCTCGTTGATCTGCAGTTCCTCCGGCTTTTTTTGATTTTTTCTTTTCGAAATCTTCTTTTTCATTCATCCATTATTGTACTCCTGTTCGGAGCATAGGATGGCAGCCCCCCCGGTTCCTTGATGCATCTGCTCGACTATGATATTGCGTTTTTTGGCTGATGTTGCTCAGGCCTTTTTTCTTATGGCCCGCTTTATGCGTCTTTCTTCTTTGACCCCTCCGCAGACCCCCAGCGTTTCCCTTTTCCGGTCCACCGACCTAAACTCCGTGTTGCCGGCCAAGCTGGACTACTTCTTTAGATTCTGTTCTGAGAGTTTCGGCTGTTTATCCGCAATCTTGTGCTAGTCCCTTTTTCCCGGCCCGTCTCTGCTTTTTCTTTTTCTTTTTAGCTCGGTGCTCGGTTTTGCCTGTGTTGGTTCTACAGTCGTCTTAGATCCCGATCCGCGTGTCCGCCCCCTCCCATGACCTGCCCCCTTGTCAAGCGAATACCCTCCTATTAAGTATCATCGCAGATATTCCTTCTTCTTCTTGCAACTAGCCCTTTTTCCTTCCCGTTCCTACAGCGTCCCTGTCTTCAGTTCGTCTGGCATTGGACTCCGCAGTAGTCCACCTTCCCCATCCGGTTGCTCGACCCGGTCCCCATAGCGCAGCCCCCCTGGCTTCCATTCACAGCAGGGAAGAAACCTTTTCCCTTCCCGACCAATCGCGATGCTTCCACCCCTTCCTCCGGCACCTCCTCTTCCTCTTCTCTTTTTTGTTGTTGATTTCCCCTTTTTTTTGCCCGTTTTCACAGTTGTAGTTTATAGAGATTGTTGGACTCTTTCAAAAGTCCTTGCCATGTTTGCCTTGTTCCGCCGGGCTTCCTATTTTTCTTTCGAGCAACCGGATGTTCGTACTTTAGTGGTTTTCCACCTTCTTTCGCTGTTGCGCCTTTCCTGCTGTCTCCGGTGCCACTTTCCTTCTCTCCGCTATACTGCCTATTAGAGTGATGCATTTCGTGATGCGCTTTTTTTCTTTTGCGCTTCTTTATTCGGTTTCCCACAGTTCTTTCTCCTCTCGACTACCTCGGCAGCCTTTTTTTTTTGGGCAACCAGTGTCCATTTTTTGCTCAAAAGGCAAACAGACCCCATTTTTTTCTAGAAGGTACTCACTCCGTCTGGCACCCGATCTTTTTCTCACAAACGACACCCTCGCATTCATAAACCCCTTCCTTCATGCTCAGCTTGGCTTGGTACACCCCTAGTTGATGGTCGGGTATCCCGCACGGTGAACTGAGTGTTGTCTTCCTGGTCTGATCCTCTGCTCCATATCGTCCTCAGTAAGCAACTTTCCGGATTTGCCCCCCTTTTTTTTTACATCCTGATCAGATGGATGAGCGAAGAGTTCTCCTTGCCCTTTCGGCCCTGAAAGAAGGATGCAGTACGAACGTTCCTTTCCCCCATCAGGCGCTGCACGATCTCCCCTAAGGTGAACGTCGCCGCCTTCCCCTTAAACTCCCCGTCCCAGCCAAGGTTGCCATCTACCCTAGTAGAAACCCGATTTGTTACTTTCCGACCTGTTTCCCCCTTCTCCGAAATTATGACCGCACGGTTGTCACTCGACCACTCTGTCACGTACCACAGTAGGTATGGAGAATGCAGCGGTGATGAATCCCAGTATCTGCATGTTCTCCCCCTCTCCCCCTCCTCCAGCCCCCTCTGCGTTTCCTCCAGACGCTTTGCTTCTCTTGCCAACGGAATCTTTGGTTGTCCTTGTGGAACGACACACCAGGAAGCTTTGCTGTAATCCATTCCTCTGCTACTTCCCATCCCTATTTTCTGAATGTCCTCACCACCTACCTCCCACCGGAAAGACTACCTGGCCTGACTTTCCCCCCCGTGTTGTTCCACACCGAGCAGGTAGCCGAGTCCTACCCAAGCCAGTCCACTTTATTGTCTCGACCGCGAGATACAACAAAACATCCCCTACTGTCCCCCCACCAGAAAGACCCGATTCCTCATCCGGCTACCGTGCCGATTAGGAATTTCTTTCCCTTCCTCATACCCAATCGTCCCTACATCTGAGTATCAACCTGTCTACCTTTACTTGTTCCCCATTTCCATCATCAGGAGTTATTTCAATCTTCAGCAGCTTGGAGCAGTCGCCACCGGTATTTCCCTTTTTCTCCTCCTCTTTTACCTCCGGCCCAGAGTGTACCTTTCTCCCCTGCTGCCCGTCGTCATCCCCTTCCACCTTCTTGGCTCGTTCACCTTGGTAAGAAGTCCAGGGCCTATCTGGAGCCTGTCCGCTTTTTTGGCGGCACTGTCTTGTTTCTGACTGACTATGTCTGACGACCTTGCCCCTCTCCTTTTGAATGACCCTCTTGACGTCAGACGACATTCTACCCTCGGGTTCTTTTCGACCGTTTGGTGTCGTGTTCGACACCCGCTCTTTGAACCCCAATCAGCCGCGAAGACGGAAACCGAACTTTATCTTGGAGATGTTTCCTCCGCTTTTCTACCTGTTCCCCTCTTTCTCCCCTGAGACCCCCTTGGTAACCTTATTTTTGTCGGGGTGGTCCCCCCCCGGTGTATGTGAGAAGAAGAAGGCGCCTTTAGTGAGACGGTATCCCCGATTCCTACCTTTTTCTTCTCCCGGGTTTGGCTTCCTTTTGACTGATCGCGTTTCTCCTTCTTTCAGTTGTTTAAGACCTTCAGGATAACCGCCTGCATGTTTCCCTCCCTACGGTGTAATCTCGGTGCCTTTTTTCTCCACCGTCAACGCTCTTTTCCTTTCCGTGATGTCATCGCCTTTTCTTTTTGTATCCTGCGTCTGTACTTCTTGAGCTTTTGCTAGGTGTTGGTTGCTGTTCGATCTCGTAATTAGATTGTTCCTCTTTTTCTCCGTACTAGCCTTCCCCTTCTGTCGCTGGCTCCCCCCCCCCGGGTTTCCAGTCCTGAACGTAGTGGTCCCATGTCGTCAAGCTGAGACCATTGGTAATGGCCCCCAGATGACAAGACTCTGTTTCCCCCCCCTTTTGCCACCCCCACTTTCCCAACATTGCTTCAGTCGACCTCCCCTCTCTTGTTTCCTGATCCTTGGCGTTACCAACCCTTGACAATAACTTCCAAGTGACAGTTCAGAAGCACACCGAAGAACCCCCTTCGTCCACCCTCGAGTTTTTCTCCCCGAACAATAAGATTACACCCTTTCCCCCCCCTTAAACCTGTTAGAAATGCTTTTTAATCGAGAGCAACTTTTGTAAATGACCTAGTAACATCCTTCCCCCTCACTTTCTCCCCTGTGGACTTTTTTCGGGATGTTTTTGGACCTGTTTAGTGATTTCTTTTACTCCCCCGAGGGTGACCCAGCAAAATACTGCTTCTCTTTCTGATAGTGGATATGATAGATTGGTATTTGAGTCACCTCATCCCGGTACCCCCATGACTTAGGTACTTCTTCTGGTATCCCCCGTCAGCACCAGGTGGAGACTTTTTTTCCCCTTAAGGGGATCTTTTTCTTTTTGTGACTGGTTGGCTTGACCGCGGGAAAGCAGTCTGTCAAGTTCCCACTAAGCCCATCTCCCTGTTTGACATGGGCTGCTTCGCCACTACGGTTTTCTTATTTTTCACGGTGCCCCTGAAGACCCCCACTTCAGACTATCAGAATATATCTCCCTCCTCCCTTTGTTTTGTTGAGCGCTCTCGCCAGCCCGGCTCTGGTACTACCCGGGCCCCTTAGGCCCGCAACACCACTATTGTCGCCACCAGAAGCAAGTCTGACTTTCACTCCTGGGTTATGTGTACCGGGCCCTGACTTGTTACGACTTTCCCCTACTCCCGGCCTCTCCCTCAACCCTTAAGGTGTGAACCATCTCCCGAGTTTTTTAACATGTTGCGGACCCGCTTTTTTTTTCGAATGGGGTTTTTTTTTTTGGTCACCTACAAATCACATCCTCTGATCCCGAGCCCCGCCAGGTGATACCCATCTTGGTTTTTTTTTCCCCCTTTTCCCCGGGGAACTTCCCAAGCAGTTTACCTCTGCAGTTCAGCAATACCTCCCCTTTCCTTAAAATTTCTCCTTACGGCTTTGTGTGGTTCTGCATCTTCTTTCTCGTTTCAGTGAACCATACGTCCCGTTTCCGCGCCCAAGCCCAAGACTGGACCTCCTTTTCCTTTTCTCCGGGAAAAGGAGTATTTTTCTCCGTCGATGGCCGAATTTCGTCCCGACATTTGTTTTCGTTGGTTGGTCTGTCGAATTTGCTACGTGACGTAATTTTGTCGCTGGTTAAATCCTTTACGTTCTACATTTCGGCGTTCGGGTTTCCGGCACTCTGTTTCCTTTCCATCTAGTGCACTCTGGTCCCTTCCGACTTTTTGGGCATTTTTACAACATGAACACCCCCTTTGTCGCTTTTTTCGCCGATTTCTTTCTTACTCCCCCAATTTTAGTTCGTAGCTACCTGGCGTTTTTCCTGAAGCTGGTTCCCGCCTTGTTTCTTCTCCCCCGCCCGTGACCCCAGTCCTCCAGACCCGATCGAACCAGTCCCCCCCCACCTATTTCAAACGCCCTCTTCCCTCCTTTTCCTGAATACTAGTCCCCCTTCCTGCTATTTTTCTGTGACAAGCTACCCCCCCGTCCTGCTGTTTCGTTTGTTGACGGTGGACTCCCAACTTAACTCCGTGGCCCCCCGAGCGCGCCGTTCCCCTCTGTTCCAAGAGCCCCTGTGATTGCTTGATCTCGAATTCGGCCTTCAACGGCCCCGCCGTCTTCCCACTCGAGAAGTTTTTCACCCTCATTGCGTCTAGCTCGACCGTACGGCACTCACAACAACACCTCGCTCCCCCCCCCACATACTTTCCTTCGTCTGTGTGACGACATGGAGAACAGAACCAATAACGTCTTGATTTTCCCAACCGTCCTCCCCTTGGTCTTCCAAAAGAACCCGTACCCCAGTCGAATAAGGGTAACGTTGTTCGCCCGTGCTCGACGATAAGTGGGACCGTTCTCCAGTTCTTTCCCCTTTTACCTTTTGCTTGGTCTTTTCGGCCGGTCTTCTGTTCAATAGAGGTTCTCTAGAAAGATCACACAGCCCGGCAGCAATACCAGACGAATGCTTCCTACTCGAGGGCCAAGAACAATATCATAGAAGGTCGCGGCAAAGGTCCTGTGGGTTTTTGGGCTCTGACTCCGAGAATCACCCCCACCAAAGCCAATGATCCCACATCTTGCAAGGTCTCATTCTTTATATGATTTTTTCCCTTTTGAATACAAACCGGCCCCCTCAGGACAGTGAGGAACCTGCAGTTTTGGTCGACCTTTGTGGCCCTCGGTCTACGACCAGATCCCCAGCAATTTCCGCCGGTGGCGTTTTTCTCCTCCTGTTTCTTGTAGATTGCAGACTACGCCGGATTTTCTCTGCCACGTCCTTTTCTCCTTTTTCGACCCACCTATGACTGGATTTTTTGCCGAAAGTGTGATGTTTCCGTCCTCGGCAATTACTCTTTCCTCAGAAGATTTCCTCCCATTAGCTGGATTCTCTTCTCTGTCGATTTTTGTCAGTTTGCTTTTTTTGTTTTTTTATTGTTTCCCCCGCGAAGTTTTTATACGACATTCATTGTGTCACTTTGCTGGGGTTTTCGGAGAAATACTTCTCCCTGATCGTTGTAGTCAAATGGTTTCACTTTTCACAGCTCTCTATATGTTTCCGGATTCCCTTGGTCCCGCTTTTTCTGAGTTCCGGATATACGTGGTTTTCTCTACGCATAGGAAGCGTTTGTCGTACCCTCCACTCTCGTTCTTTAGCTTTCCGCCAGTCTTCCCCCTATCCTTTGTTCCCTCCCATTCACGCGTGATGTCCCTTTTTGCTGCGGCTGTAGGCAGACTTTTTTTTTGTGACCCGCTTTCTTGCGTTCCAGCCCCTTTTATTGCTACTCATACCCCCTGGGGAGCTTTCTGCACAATAAACTCTTCCCCGGTGTCTCTCAACCATAAGATAGATACAGCACAACACCCAGATCAAACCCCACACAGAGAACACCATATAGAGAGGCTGCGAAGATCACAGCAACAACCTAAAAAAGCACAGACTTTACACCACAGTATACAAAACCAAAACACGAAGATAATACAACGTGAACAACATCCAACTCAACAGTAACTACACAGAGAGAGGATAAAGGTGAATGGCTTTCATCCAGGTGATTAATTCAACAGGGGGAGAGCTAGTCAAGGGGTTAAAAGAAGTGTTTAATGAGAGGCAGTAGATCACCCCCCAACTCCCTTTTGCAATCCCTAAAGAGACACCTACACAGACCCCCTGCCGATGCCGCTGATCTTTCCAGTGAGAAGAAGAAAAGGAAAAGGAGAACTGGGCCCGGAACTGCACCCAAGGAGAGAGAGACAGAGAAGAACATGAAAACAACTTTCGAACTCCCCCTTTGATCATTGCTTTGTTCCCCCTTGACCACCTTGTTGCTCAATCCGTTGCCTACTGGTCTTTCTGACCTTTCTCACTGTGCTTCTCGATTTCATCCCCATCCTTTCACCCCCGCTTGTTCCGGTGATACCATTTTACACCTTTACCCCCTCGTTTTTCACCACAGCATTGGTTGATACTACGATCGCGTGGTGCGGCGCTCTTTCTTTCTGTCCGCATATGAGTAAACGTGTTGCTGATCTGCTGCTGATTCCGGTCGATCGAGTGGTGACGTTGACTTTTGTCTCTTTTCTCATCGTTGACGAGCTCTCTTCTCTTCCCTTTGCTTTTTTTGCTTTTAAGGACCGCCCAGTAACTTTTGCTTGTTTAACCCGTCATTGCCGTGCCCTGCCCAAACTTTGGATAAGCGAACCTCTCCTTCAGGCAGAGAGTTTGTCCTTTTCCAGCTTACGTTCACCCCTACGGTTTGTCCCTATCCCAGATTTGTCACCTACCGCTCCCCTTCTCACTGCGCAGCCAGCCTGACGCTTCTCTTTAGATGGCATTTCCGTCCCTTTCGATTAGTACGTCGGAACATCTGCCCTTGCTAGCCTCCCAGCTGAACCCTTTCAGCCCTGTCGTTCGACTGACCCCCAATTACGCACGGTTCAGAACTTCTCAATATTTTTTTTTTACCCACTCTCGTGCCCGCAATCCATCCCCCTTTTACATCCGTCATCGAAGTCGTGCACCTACTCTCTGTCTTGCACTCCCTTTTTTTTTTTTCCGCAAGCGTGAGGTGCCCATCCTTCTGGCTTCCTTGTAGGGTATTCAGTCGTCCCTTAGCATTCTAGTTGTCGTTCTTTTTTCATTATACAATTTTTCTTCTCCTTGGCTGACTAGACTCTCCTTTTCTGGGAGCCCCCCATTTTCTTTTCCCTTTTCCTTATACTCATTGTCTGTGATCCGATGGTGTGTTAGAGAAACTTCTGGTTCGAAGTCTGTATAACTTGTCTCGTCTTGCCACTGCTCTTGAGGGCGTCGCACTTTGCCGGTAGTCGTCCGTTTAGGTGACACGTCGCTAGGTATCGTTTCTATTCCTGCCTAAGTCCGTTTGCTAATTATGATGATGTCTCTTAGCTTTCCCCCTTTCCTGAGAGGCCCATGTGTACCCCGCTGTTTCTTGCGCCTGAACCTATTCCAGCTTTCCAATGATCACTTAGCTTTCAAAACAGTCACACTCCCACTACCCCCTCTCTTCGACTTACCCTCCCCTAAATTTCGCTTTGCATAAAAGATGAGTCTGGTCCCCCCCTGACAACCTGTTCCCTGCTCACCCTCGATTCGACCTCCTTCTTTTCAGCTCCCCATTGGCCCAACCTTTTTTCTTCGTGTGCCCGCCTGAAAAGGGTTTCCCTTTGTTGTCCCTTCTCTTTCTCAGCAGTTCTTACATCTCTTTCCCATCCATTCCGTCCCACCTGCCTTTTGTCTGCACCACTCATGCGTTGAACCTTGATTATCATTTGATGATCGACCAGAATTCAGGGCGTTTTGTGCTTTTTCGGCCACCCCTGATTTGCCTGACTCACAGGTATGCCCCCCCCCCATCCGGCTGTATGACCGCCATTCACTTTTCGCTCTCCACGTACAAGCCCTACCCAGCCGTTTTCCAACGTTAAGCTCACCACGCGTAGACCCCCTCGGTTATTCCCTGGGTTCTAGGATGCGAAGTGCCTCCCGTTTATAACTGTTTATGGACTGCTCTACCCGAGTTTGGACTCTGACCCTGTTGCTTCCTCCCATCTTCTGTGAAGGTCCTCCTTCCCTTCCTGGACCGCAGCCGTTTCCCTTCACCGCTTTTGTTCTCTGGACCCCCTTATCGGTTTTTTTTCCGATGGTTTTATCCCTAACCGTGACCTGTCTGGATCTACGTCAATTTCGTGGAATTGTGGCTACCCACACCCCGATGCAAACGTTCCCGTCCCCCCTCGGCACACTGAGGATATCATCATATACCCCCCATTTCATGCTTGTGGCATCACCGTTTTTTTTTGCCCCCCCCCCACTCTTCGTGCCTTCCCCATGAGTTTGCCTCCACGTGCGACCATGCAGTCCCCGTCTTTTTGCGATAATTCTCGATGCTTTCGTTTCCGGACCCACCCCTTCCCACCCCTCTCACCTCTGGCCATCCTCGCCCTCTCTTAACAGGGAAAGTGTGTGTCCACAGATTCTTTGCAGTTCTTTCCCATGCTGACGTTGCCTACTAACCCTACTCCACAGGCCGTCTTTGGTCCTCACCGCCTACCCGATGAATTTTTTCCAAACTTTTCAGCCCTTTGCCGCTTGTCTCAGTATTCAGGTGACAGTCTGGTTCTGTCACCTTTCCCTTCTTAAACGTTTAGTGCGCCTGACCCTCCCATCCATCAATTTTACCCCTCAGATCTCTCGACTGTCTCTATTTTCGCCCCTTATTTCCTGTCCTAGCGCACTTTCCGCAAATGGGGTACCCGCCGCCCTTTTCTTGCATCCAACTTGTT
>Ga0179593_1546579_pt1 | contig 11055 bp, 11 predicted proteins | sample CZODoug2_1_08_16_FD_185931 | JGI IMG/M metagenome (GOLD analysis project Ga0179593, IMG submission 185931) | Vadose zone soil fungal communities from Angelo Coast Range Reserve, California, USA - CZODoug2_1_08_16fungal (PacBio error correction) | ecosystem: Environmental > Terrestrial > Soil >... | reverse complement strand
GAATCTCCCTCCTCGACCTCAGGTTCTTTTCTTTTCTGCTTGGCCTTTCCAACTTCTTTACTTTCCTTTCCCCTACCTTTCTGTCTTCCTACGGGGAAAGCAAAGGCCACACCCCGGATACTACGCCCCCCGGTCCCGGTCATTGACGCGGTCACCCTGCGTTTCATTTTTCTTTCCTTCAAACCCCCCGGCGCGTTCCTGCCCGCCGAGACATTCCCTGCAAGCCTGCTCATCCCCTCCCTTTGGCCAGTCGAGTTGCTCCATGGCTCCCTCCTGCGCCCTTTTGCCCTTTACCCCCTTCCTGGTCGAGAGAAGATGAAAATGCGACCCGGACAACGGCTGGTCTCCCCGCGGCCGGGAAGACGATGTTTTCCCCTGGCACCCACCTTCGCTCGGCCGAGCTGGCACCTCGAGGACGCCTCCCCCCCCTCCTCATCCGAGATCTCCTACTTCCTCGGCGATGACCTGCAGGCATGGGAAGCCCCAAAACACAGCTACCCTTCCTCCCTCCCAGTCTGTTTAGTCGTTGCCCATCCCGTGCCCGCGATACGACATTTTTGCCTCCTTTTTGGTAATGTGGACGGAAAGGCGTCCGATCAACAGGCTTGTCCCCCCCGGTCAAATTCGCAGGCTTAATGTTCAACTTTGACTAGTTCCCCCCCCCCTTTTTTAGGTAAGGAATTGATTCGCCGAGATATACGACGCCCATCCCTCGTGGTACCCTTTCAAGCCTACCCCCCCCCCGCGGCCCAACTTTATAGTCCCTTTCTTTCGTGAATAAGGTGGCCCTCCCCACCGCCACAGGACAACCCAGAGTACTTCCTAGAGTGATCGTTTCCCCTCCGCCTTCTCTCTTGCGCCACAACTTTCATTCTCCTCGAAGGGTCACCGAGCTTTTCTGGCTCACCCCCAGCAGATCAAATGGCGGTCCCGTCCCCCCCCGAAATCCGCGTCTGTTAGTGGGACCCCCCGCATTTTTTTTTTTTTCATGTGCTTTCTTCACTCCCCAAGGTTCCGGACCATCATTTTCCCCCTTTTCCTTCAGTTTTCTCGTCGCCGTCCCTGTCGAACGGAAGACAGAGGCTTCTTCAACCCTCGTTTTTTTCCACGCCCGTTTTTTGACAGCCACCATTGAGGAGTCTTCCCCTTTTCTTTCCCCCCTCCTTATGTCCAGATAGATTCAAGTCCTCCTCCACAGGTCCCGCTCCCCCGTCGATTGCCCGCAGTCTCGGACTTTTTAGATCCCAAGACCCGTATTAACCTTTCTTTTTTTCTCTTTTTCTTCCAAAAGAAGTCCGATCCCCCGACAACACCTGACCTCCCCAAACGATCCCTCATCAGGTCCGCAACTGATTCCTCTTTACAGACCGGCTTCGGGCCTATGAAAGACCCGCTCTTTGCGGGCTTAGGTGCCCGAGGAGCCCCTTTCTTATCCTTCTTTTCTTTTTCCGATTTCTGATAGACTCCCTAGCCGTCCAACCTTCCCGCTTTTTTCTCTTTAGATTGACCCCTTCCCCCACTCCTCACAGTACAAGCACTCTTTGAGATATCATTGCTCCCCCCCCTTTTATTCCTTTCTCCCTGGCTACTTCTTCGTCCCTCACACGAAGCCCCCGTTTTGGACCCTTCCCCTCCTCCCCTCAGAGGATCAGATATTCCCGGTCCGCAAGCGCGCCTACAGACTCGGCCCTGCGGGTTTTACAGCCCTTTTTCCGACCTTAGATTTCGGTCCCCAGTTCCTGGACCTCGTCTTTCCTTGCGTTACTCCTCCTCCTTTTAGTACTATCTTGATTGAACAACCTGGCCAGTAAGAGGTATGAATTCTCCCCGGAGTAGCAGTTTTTTTCCCCCCCTTTTCTTAGTTTAATCCTCACCTCTTTCCCTCTACTTTGATTTCCCCGCGCTGGTCCCCTTCATTGCTCCTTTTCCTCCCCCCTTATAACAAAGAAGGTTCATTTGCCCCTCCATTTAGGTGCTTGAATTCCATCCGCAGGGGACTCGAGGGAATCACCTCCCCCTCTTCCCTCCCCCTCCCCCGCCAAGGTCTCAAATTAGGCCCCCCTCTTGGTTCAGGACCTTCAACAAAAACCTCATGGCGCCCAGCACCAGCCCTTCCTTTTCCCCCCTTGTGAACTTCCGAAGAGTTGACCAGCCTCCCTCCAGCAGTCAGGAGGAATAAAGTAAAGCATAAGTACCGCCTCTCCTCTCTTGAGCGCCCGAAATAATGCAACCCCTCTTCAACCCCCTGCCTCCGCAGGGCCGTTTTCCCATTGACTGACCATTTTACTGATAATAGAGTCTTGACGGTCGCGCGGACTCTGTTTTAAGCATCATGGTACTTCGGCATGAGCGCTCCTATAATCTTTTTTTTTTCGTCTTGTTATGCGTCTCCCAGTCCCGTAGGACCATCTCCTCCCTCCTCTTTTTTTCTAAACGTGATCATGGGAAGGTTTCTTCCAGTCCAGAGGTTAACCAAAGGAATTTGGATGGACTTTTTTTTGTTCTTTTTTTTGCAGGCCAGAGGCCGTGAATCCTTTCTTTTACATTTTCTTTTTCTCGGGTCTTTCTCCTTTTTCCCTCTCGGCTTCACTTCCGCCGAATGCTTTTGAGCCAGGCGTGTGCGTGCGAGTGTTTCCAGTTTTTCACGATTCTTTTAGGGAGATTCAGGTTTTCCCCCTTGAGTAATTTCTCTTGATCATTCAGCACCTCATGACTTTTTGGCTGAATACCTTCGTTTTTCCTCTTAGGAAAAGGCTTCTTTTCCTAGGAGGGCACGGGAAGGCGTTTTGCGCCTTTTTTGGCTGACGTGCCGAAACTTCCACGCATCGGAAACCGGGGGTTCGTGCTTCTTTTCTTTCTGCCTGGAGTTACTGTTTTTGTGTCCTTCCTCCCTTGCTACTCCAAGACCGTTCCGCACTTAAATTTTTCTACGGCGCGTCCTTGCCTTTTTCCTTTTTTTGGCCTTTCCCCCCCCGGGCGGCTTACCGCAAAGGGGAAGTTACTCGAGGGGAGCGATGGAGGACCGGTTCTCTTCTCGGTTCAGCCTCTGGAAGCCCCGACTTTCTTTCTTTGTTTTTTTTTCTTAACCTTGAAGTGCTCCGGTGCCTTTCCACTTCTTTGTCCCTTTCCTTGACGATCCCTCGGTTTTGGAGGCCGTGGGAGAAGGTTCAAGGGACAAACCCAGGGCGCGCCCGCGTGGTTTCCTTGTGACTTTCCTCTCTGATCTATATGAATAAACTCCCCCTCTTTTTACTCTTTTCCCCTCCCCTTCCGCCCCGGGTTTCTTGCTTCCGAAGCCGCCTTTTTTTCCCCTCTAATCCTTTTTTTTAGGGATAGTTTTTTTGGATCTTGTGGCGTTTGTGATCGAGGCGGCCGCAGGTCTTCAATCCGGTATACGGACTCTTCTGGTTGTTTTTTGGATTTCCCCTTTCCGGGTCAGTTTCTGTTTTCTAATGGTTTGATTCTTTTGAATTCTTTTTTTTTTCCCCCATTGCCTTCCCTCCTTTCCCATTGTGCTGTTCCTCCCGCCTTTTCTGTGTGGGTAACGCAGGCCTTTCTGTCCCCCCCCTTTTCTTAAGGTTGTTTCTTTGCACCTTTGCCCTCTTGGTATGGCTGAGACTAGCGAGTTTTTTTCCCCCATCCTTTCAAAAAAGACCCATTTTTGTTTCTCCCAAACGACCCTTCCACCCGTTCTTCATTTTCTTTTTTCTTTTATAAGATTTTCTTCGGGTGTGTCTTGCGCCGCCCTTTTAAACCGTGCGATGGACAGGTGAAGGTGGAGGGCGCCATGTATGTCCTCTTTCCTTTTTAGGTCATTTTTGAGATCTTCCCTCCTTTTCCGGCCTGGTGGGTGGGATGTCCCCATTCTTTTCCTCTTCCTAAATATAAATTGAGGTTGCCACTCCTAGGGGGGTGAGGCTTGACGGTTTCTATCATCCCCCTCTATTTTTTACTTTCTGTCTCTTAGTCTAATTCAAGGATTTTGTTTTCGAAGCCGGCTGCTTTTCTTTTCCAAGGTCTTTCCCCTTTAGTGAGTGAAAGAATTTGAAAAGCCTTCCCCCTTCCTGCTGCCCGCTGTCGTGATCGGAACGTCCCCCCACATCCTCCCGGTTTTTTTTTTGATTAGGTAATTTGTGTTTTTTGCTTCCCTTTCCAGGTTTCCTCTCGATTTCCCCCCTTCATCTCTTGCCTTGTGGTTTAGTTGGAGGTCTTCTCCTTTCTGGAGAGCGCAAGTCTTTTATTGAGGCCACCCCCTTTTTTCCAGGGGCTTCAGGAAGAGGGCGACACGGTGACGGGTTCCTCTTCCTTTCTTTCTAGGTCCACTTTTCGAACCTTTCTCTGTTCTCTCACGTTAGTCTCTCTGTCCTTTTGATGGTTTTGAAGGTTTCTTGATGCTCAAGAGCGACGGAAGAGCCAGGTGACGGAGGCGTCTTGCGTTCCCCCCTCTTAGACAAGCTTTTTCTTCTGAAGTCTTCTACCTTGGAATTGAACGGTGCTTATTCCCCATGTTTTTCCTTTTTCTTACTAGTAGCGAAGGAGCTTTTTCGCGGTCAAGAATTGGGAAAGATTCCCTCTCGCCAGCCCTCTCCCTTCTTTGTTAAGTTCGTTTTTTTTTTTTCATATTCTTCTTAATTACTCATCTGTTGTTTTCAACCTCCGCCCGTGAGCCCCGTACAGGCCTCGGTCCGAGAGGGTCACTCTGCTGCATTGCATGGACCTTCTTTCTTGCTCCATCTCGATTCTTCCTCCCAGGTCCCCACCCCCCTTCCTAATATCAAGACGCATGGATCGGACGTTGTGGACGATGGTCCACTTGACAACTGAGGGTCTTCGGGTTTCCATCGGACGCCGCCGTCACCGCGTTCCTGCGCGCGTCATGTTCTAATGTCCTACAGGGCGCCTTCTCTCGGCTCCCCCCGAAGATGTCAGCACTTGCGCTTTTTGTCCTCTTAAGTAATCCTTGGTCCCCGGCGCTCCCTCTTACCAGGCCGTCGACCGAAGGTGGTCGCCCGCGGCCCTGGAAGCGTTTCTGACCCCTCCCCCCCCGAACTTTACATTTTTTATTTGTTGAACTCCCGCCATTCCTACCGCCCACACTTCAAATCAGCTTCCCGCCCGCGCCTCTGTCCCTCGGCTCTTACTGCCTGCGTCTGTTTTCTTTCCACCAAAACCCCAGACGGACCTCCTCTAGGCTTTTGCGCACCCTGCTCGATGAGGTGATCCCCAAGTGCACCGCGATCACGCCTCTTTCCTTTGCTGTCTTTTTTCCCTTGGTGCGATCCGATTGTTCCCTCCCGTTAAAACGATCTGGCTGCGCCCTACTCTTCCCCCCCCCAGATGGTACGCCGGATAGAAGCTAACACTCCGACGCCAAGATCGTGGTCCTCAACGGCTCCGCCCTCCCCCCACGCTGGATTGCCCTCCTTTCTAGTCCAGGGCCTTGGTCCCTCCTTTTTGCTAAACAGGCACCCCAGGCCCCAGTCCTCTCTCTGCTTCTCCCCCCAGCGGACTAGGTCCTTTTTTTTTTGCCCCTCAACATTCTGATCCCCCTTCCTTTCTTTTTTGGTTCGACTAACCCCAATTTCTTATCTTGCTCACCCCCAGCGGCCATGTTAGTGTTGCGCACTCCCCCGAAGGTGTGGGGTTTTTTTTGTTTTTTCCTGTTTGGAGGCCACCTTCCCTCTCCGACATGCCATATTCACGTGTCCAGGACTTGGCCCTTGGCGACTCTTACTGGTAAGAAGGCCAGGTTTTATCTCAACAAACGAAAAAGACGGATGTTCTGACCTCCCCCCCCCGGAGCATTTCCCCTTTTCATTTCACCTTCCTTCTTCGAGAGACACCCCGTACTTAGCCCCTTCCTTCATACTTTCCTTAAAGTTAGCTACTCCCCTGTCTTTTAGCCGTAGTCAACAGGGGACACCGTTCTTAAACGCCTCTCCCTCCTCCCCAGTATGATCCCTCCCCTCGATTCGACACCCACTTCTTCTCTTGCCCCTCATGTGATATTGGATCCGACACTCCCCGTGCTGTACTTCTTTTCCCTTCGAGAGGGTTTACAGACTTTCCTGTTGTTGCTTCACTCGAGACTAGAAAATAGAGTCCTCCCCGCTTTCCAGCTGGTTTCCTCAAGTTAGTAACCTTTCCCCCCCCACTGCATCCGATATCTTCTCATACGTAATCTTTCATTCCATTTATTCATAAACTTCTCATTCCGTTTAAAGGACAATCCCCTCCCCCGACACGAAGAGAACTTCGCTCGCCCAACGTTACCCTTTCTTCCTTTTCCCCCCGGGCCGCAGTTTTCTCCTAGGCCCCTTTGCTTTTCCGCCGCCGAGTTACTCCGCTTCACTTCCTATTGTTGACCTTCCTGGGACTCTCCTTTTCTTCTGTTTCCTCCCTCGGGAAAGGCTAGAGAAATATGCCGGACACCCAGGGCCAGCCGTCCTTTCCTTCCTTTTCTCAAGTGATTTTCAGAACCCTTCTCGTTCCGGAACGTCATCCCTCTCGCTCGCTCCAGCCCAGGTCCCACTTCAGCGTCGCTCTTCGCTTCACCACGCCTTTTCTCAAGCTTCTTGGCTGACCTCCTCCTTGCGACTCCTGAAGGGCCACGACCAAATTCTCAAGACAGCAAAGAAAAGGAACTAGCTTCCCCTTTAGTTCCTTACAACAGGACCTCCCCCCCCCCTTTCTCACCAGTAATTCTTCTTTCTTTCATCATCTTCGAGTGCAAGCGCGCCACCATGCAGTCCCTTTCTAATTCCTTTTGAATAACGTACGTCACTTCTGCTCGGAGGGCCAGCTCCTCTTTCCCCCAACAGATTACACCCCCTGAATTGTTTTCTGGAACCCGCATGAATGCGGCTGTCGTTCTTCATCGCGTTGGAGGTAGAGGGCCTTTCAGCTATGGTTAAGGGCGTAGAGCTATCCCCCTTATCTGTACCTCCTCCTTTTTTTTTTTCTCGTCTCTTGTGATTCGTTTCCTACATTCTGATGACACCGAGTCACCCCTCCTCTCTTCTTTCGGGCTTTTATGATGCGGTCAGCATTGCCCGCTGGTTAAACGAGGCCTTTTGGTCTGTTTCTGGTTTGTGTTTTTGCATCTGACTATGTCAGCCCCCTGTTTACGGAGCTTTCCTTTACACTCTTGTCATGTTTCTTCTTTCCACTTCGGGGAGTCGAGGAAGCCGTTTTCATTGTTTCTTCTGAGTTGACTTTTCCTTTTTCTGACGCCCTTTGGGGCGTGTTGGACTATTTTTGTTGGGAGATGAAGGTCCTTTCCCCCTCTTTTCGCCCCTTTTTTTTTTTTTTCAAGACCTCATGCTGCAGTTGTTTGTGAACTTGTGTAGCTAGGGGAAAGGCGGGCTCTTCTTCGGCGGGGACCGTTTCATTTCTCCTTGAGCGGCAATCTTCTTCTGCCGAACATAACCTGCTCGTTTGTCGTCGACTTTTCTCTCCGTGGATATTCACTGGAACCTTTTTTTTGCATTCAGAGACGCGAGCCACGGGTTTCCTCCCGTCATCCCCTTTCTTTTTTACCCGGAAATGGTCCTCCCCTCCCTTTGGCCTCCTGCAGGGATCCTTTTTGCACTCCCAGTTCTTCTTCACTTTTTTTTTTAACCCTTGTAGTTCTCGACCGCCTTTTAAGGGGGCGTAGAAGGGCCGGGTGTTGTGGGCTTGACTCCCCTTGTAACAGGATTGCGAGCTCTATGAAACGTTTCCCGTTTTTGTTAAGTTTCGCTTTTTCTCTCTCTTTCTTTCTTTTTTTTTTTAGCGGTCCTTCCTCAACAGTGCGCCCTGATTTGACGCGGTGAAGGTAGCCCAGGAGTTCGCTGTAAGATTTACGACCCCTTCCAACAAGAGGAAATCTTTTAGGCCCAATACTACTCCTCCGGTTGGCGGTCCTATGCTCCCTCATCCCTCAGAGGTTCCCCCTCTCCCGCGTTCTTCTGTCGGGGATAGGGTGGACGGTGGTGGCGAGGGTTTTCTTTTTACGAAGTCCCTTCCCCCTACGTTCATTCCTTGGGGCTCCCGCTCTTCCGCGGTAGCTTCCTTCGCCCTGGTGGGGAGGAGGAAGGTGTCTCTGACATATTTTTCCTTCCCCCCCTGGTTAAGTTATTGTGGATGGTCCAGAAAGCAATTTTCTTGTTATTTTTTTTTTCCTACCCGAATTGATTACTCCTTCTGTAAGGTGCTTGAATTTGACTGAGCAGGGAAGGACGTCCTGACCCGTTGCATGACTTGTGGATTCTTCTTCTTTTTAGGGTGATAACCCTTGGGCGACCCCTCTTCTTTTTCTTCGTCCAGACACAGGCGCGATTTCGGGCGATCCTTTTATTTTGTGGTTTTTTGTCTATTCTCCTAAGCGTTGAACCCGTTCGATGAGACATTCAAGGTGGTTTTTCTCAATTTCCTCGTTGATGTTCCGGTGTCTTAGCTCTCCTTTTATGTTAAAGGGTTCCTGGTTCCGTGGGATTGCCTCTTCAGTCCCTTTCCTCCTTCTTGGTGTATGAAATCGGGGTGCGTACGTGTTCCTGCCCTTCTTCTTGAATCCCGATCCCCTCTTTTTAGTCGCTTCTGAGCCGGAGGTCAGGCTGATGTTCTCGCCTTTTCGTTTTGCTTTTTTTTTTGTGGTTTTCCCGTTTGCAGATAGGTGATCGCCGATTCCACCGCAGGCCGTTCCTTTCGCGGTCTCCTTTGCTTTCACCTTTTCCTCCAGGACTGTTCGCATCCGGTCCCTTTTTTTTTTTTTTTTTCCCCTACTTAAGACAGGTAATAGTCTGATCCCCATGCTAGCGGCGCTATCAGGAGTAGGTCTTTGGGAGGGGATTTCTTCCTTTTTTTTCCAAGCTCGGCTCCCCCAAGTACTTTTTCGTTCCTTTTCCCCTTCTGATGCGTGTCCCGAACCTACTTTTTTTCCTTTGAAGGAATGTTCTCTTAGATTCTTTTTAAGCGTGGTAACGCCTCAGACATGGCTACTTTTTTGAAGCGTTCTAGTTCCTCTGTTCCTCTTATCATGTTCAGGGCGACTGTCTTCCCCCAGAGAGGCCCTTCCCAGACGGGGACGGCCCCCCTCGTCGAGACACGACGACCAAGCAGGGGGGTGCCGCTTCTTTTTCCTTTAGGTTGCCTAGTTGTAGCCGTGTGGGTCATGTGCTCGTCAGTTATCACGCTCTTTGTTTGACCCTTTCCCCTCCGTGGCAGGAAATGCAGCATTCCGTCCTCACCTCGATACCAGGTGCCTTTATGTTAATGTCGTCCTTTGTCATATTCCCCTCTTTTCTCTCCTACTTTGTCGAGCGCTGTGCCATCCTACAGGAAGAGACAGCCAGGCACTGATCTTTTGGGATGGTGCGCTCTTCATTCTTCCTTCTGTGACGGGCGAAACTCCTTACTAAGAGTGCAAAGGTGGTCCCCCCTTTTACATTGCCATTCACAGGGCAACATTTGGTCACGTCCCCCTAGCCCCCCGGAAATTCTTTTCAGCTGACTTGCCATAGAGAACCCGGCACGTTCCCTTTCCGCTTCAGAACGACCTCTCGCAATCCCGCGACATTGTTTTGCCATCACGCCGCCCGCAGAACGCGCCATCTCTAGGACCACGCTTCACGGTTTCCCCCAGTTTTTCTTAAAGCCATTCGACCCCTTCCCAACTCGTGCCACGATGACTTCTTGTAAAACTGGCACTCCCAGAATTGAGAAGACCTGGGATTTTTCCACGACGGAAAGGAAGCCTCCCTCACAAAGATTCCCCCTTTTTTTGACGCTTAATCAATGGTCATCCTATTTTGATAAAACCATCTAATCTCCCTACTCCCCTTCTTCTCATCAATGATTGCAACTTTCACGTGCCCACGAGATCAAGAAATTTTACGCCGTCCTTAAAGGCGGGAGATCACTAGGGCATCCCCTTTCAACCGCACACCCAAGCCTTTGCACCGACGAGGCAAGCCGGTCCGCCCTTCTCTCCCGAATACATCCCAGAGTGGATTTACACCCTTCCTCCAACCCCAGCCCCACCATTGTTAAACCCTCTGTATATCCTTTCCTCTCAATAATTGGGAAAACCACCATTACAAAAACATTCACCTTCTTTCCTTTTGATCAACTGCTAGAGAACGCCTGGTAGCTCCAAATCCCTTTCCCCCACGTCTGGCAGATCCTGGTTAAAGTCTTCTACTCCCCCCAAAGACCAAGTCCCCCCCCACTTAATCTCCCACGTAATCCGCTCCCAGTCTGTTACTCCCCCTCCTTCATGGTGGCCATGCTGCTAGCCTAAGGAGTAGAAAACATACATCATTGTCAACGTGTCAAGGACGGGGTTTGCATCCTCTCCGTCCACTTCAAGCCCCCCCCCTTCACTCCTTCTTGTGAGTGACCCCACCCGACGGTTGTTCTTTACCAGCCACCGGAACACTTCTCATTTTAAATGGATGAATCGGTAAGTCCGATCACAAGTATAATAGTACACCCTCTCTTCCTTTTTTAGATCTCCCGGTAGCCAGGAACCCGGGGTGGGAAGGTTTTTGCTCGTCAACCCCCGCAAACCCAGTATTCCCGCCCCCCGATTTCACGAAAGACACAGAAAAGGGTCTTCCCATCAATGTTGCCTTCTTTTCTTTTCCGAAATTCAGTAGGTGCCAGAGGAGACGTCTCCTTTTTTCCCCTTTGTTTTTTAATATTTCTCCCTAAAACCTACCGCGTCCACGCTTCGCGCCCTTTGTTTAGAATTGCCTTCCCCACTCCTCCTAAAAGACCCCCCTTCGTTTGATGACCAGTTGATCCATGCGATCCTCCGGCTCATATGGTTGCCGGCCTCCTCAATCCACGTCCTCCCCGGCCCTCGATCCAGCGTATGGCTTAACAGATCCTCCCTTTTTTCCGCCCTCCGCGCCCGCGATCGCCCCTTCCTGTTTGTAAGTAGCTAGGAAGGACCCGTTTTATGGTCACCTTCCCTTTCCCTGGCCCTTCCTTTTCCACGTGCGGAATTTTACTCAGACGGGCGTAGAGTAGACAATGCCGTACCCCCCTTCATGTAATTTTTTCCCTCGGATA
>Ga0179593_1413273_pt1 | contig 11055 bp, 10 predicted proteins | sample CZODoug2_1_08_16_FD_185931 | JGI IMG/M metagenome (GOLD analysis project Ga0179593, IMG submission 185931) | Vadose zone soil fungal communities from Angelo Coast Range Reserve, California, USA - CZODoug2_1_08_16fungal (PacBio error correction) | ecosystem: Environmental > Terrestrial > Soil >... | reverse complement strand
TCCCTTCTTTATATCTAACCGGTTCTGGGGCCGCCATATTTTTAATCTTATTTCCGACTGAGCGCACTCAGTAGAACGGACTCTAAGGTTCTCTGGACCTTTTGCTCTCTTAGAAACCCCGGCAATGCACCCTCTAAATTCCCCCCTTTTTCCTCCCCTTTCCTGAGTTTTCAAATCCCCACCCCTTTCGCTCCCGGTCAGTCCGCCTGAAAAACCCCGCCATAATTTGCGTGTTCCTCAGTTCTTTCAGACAGAAGTTTTTCTGCGTGAACACAGCCCTAGTCTGCGAGACAGAGCCCCGCTCAGATCTCTCGGCGTCCCAATCCGCTCAACTCCCTCTCTGACGTTGATATGTTGTCTGAGCTCTAGCACTGTAGTTTTCCAATGTCTCTTCAAACGACTTTTCCCCCCGGTTCCTCGTCGAGGACCTCCTCGTTAGACGATTCTTGACTAGTCAGTCCCGCCAAGGGGCGGGGTCAACGACCGTTAGAAAGTCCGGACTTTCCTTTTACTGGGCGATTCTCGAGTATCTCCCCATTTTATGCGTCCCCACGGACTCCAGTCGAGCCCTTTTCCTCACGCAGTCGACGGTTCCTCCCCCCCCCCTCCCCACTTTTCTAGTACCTCTTTCCTTTTTTTCCTTCGTGGGCTCATTCGATGACCCTTCCGCAAGCTTCCCTGGTTGCGTAGGCGAAGTCCCTATAACTGAAGGCTCGTAGATCCTGCCTTTCTAAGGGCTCTCATTTTCCTCCCTCCAAGCTTCGCGCAATCGTTCCTCAGAGACCGCCCTTCTCCCCTTTGAGGTTGTCTTTATTTGTACCGACTCGAGTTCTAGTTTTGTTGAACAGTAAACTTCCTTCGCTTCATTTTCCGTATATCTTTTGGCCACTCCTACCCACGTCCGTTCAACTGATCCCCCAACTGCAATGAATGAGATCGCCCTCCCCCCTCCCGGGCCCCCGGATATGCTTTCTCCCCACTATTCTGTCATGCAAGGGCTCTCGTTTTCAACCCCCGATTTTTTTTAGAAGTGACCCCCCGCACAACCACATTTCCTATAACCGTACACGCTTCCCCTATTGTATCACGATACTCCTTCCAGAACGCGTTTTCTTCCCCACTCCCTTCTTTTCTTTTTCTCCTATTCTGGCCGCACCCGCAAGAAGCTTCTTTTTCTCCACCTCTTGCCGCAATTTTCTACTCCGGCTTATCGGAGGTCTTAAGGATGCGTTTTTTTTCCCGGTCGGAGGGAATAAAGCCCACCGGTCTCGTTTTCCGGGCCCCACAGCAACGATCACCTTCCCCGAGGCAAGGCAGATTCATTCGGCCTGTCTCAACAGCCATCCCCCCGCCCTGATATTTTTGCGTTCGAATTTTCCTTTCCCAGATCGGGTAGTATCTGATCCCTGTGCTGCCCTCTCGGTCGTCCTTCTTCGCACGCACTGGGAGTTCCCCTCCCTTTACTATCGTCAAGGAACGTCTCTTTTGTTCCTTGGGCCACCAAAAAACGGAAAATGCTTTGGGTTTAAATTGCCGTTCCCCTCTTTTTCCCTCAGAGAGGTGGGTTCCCTCTCCAGCGCCCGTCCGCTCACATCACCATCTTCCTTAACCCCCCCCCCCTTAGCCGTACGGACTTATGCGTCAACTCCCCGTAACAAACCAGTTTCTCACTCAAAAGTTTTCCCCAACAGTCGATTTTTCCTAAGCCCCCCCGCGATGTAAGCCCTGCTCTTTTAAAATTACTCCCCGTATATTCGCCCCTCAAGAGGAGGAGCCCATCAACTATACTAAGCCTCCACAGCTCTCCCTGGTGTCATACTCTCTACCACTCTCTCCCTCCTCCGCCGATTGTTCTCCAGGCAACTCTTTATACCTCATGCCGTTCTTGAAACCTTTTCCCTGATCGAGTAATGCAATGACGTGCATAGATCTACAAAGCAGTACTTTGTACTTACCCCTGTCCCCCTTCACATTTGGGCTTGCTCCTCTTAATGTTTATTAGAATTTCATTCCTTCGCGGTCTCTGACCTCTCTGAGGACCTCCTTTGGCCTCGCCTTCCTACGATGGAGGGGCTTCCGAGATGACTTGATCTAGAACTTCATCTTTTCCCTTTTTAGCCCGTAAAACTTCCCCCCCCCCCAGCTTGTTGTCCTCGGGTCTCTGTGAGAGCTCGGGGAGTGGTATTGGGACTGCCGTTTCCTCAGCCCTCTCGGGTTGCTGTTTTAAGTTACTTTTGTTTCGAGGAGTCTCCTTCCCCTTTTCTTGGCGGAGCTTTGAGATAGTACGCTCTTGGGTCAGCCCAGAGCGCCACGGTCCCAGAGTGTTTTCGAGCCTTGCTATCGTCAGTTTTTATTGGATTTTCCTGTTCCTGGGGGAGGGCTCGTATGAAACAAGTCGGTCCGACCTTGTTGGCCCTCCCTGGCGGGGCCCAAACGTTGCTAAACTTAGTCCGGCAAGGATGTCAGGGAACCGCGGTCTGTGTTACGCATTGGCTCCTCCTCCTCCCGTTTTTGTTTTTCGTCTGTGATGCCAACCGCACCATATTCCCTTTGACTGCTCCAATCCGGCAGGAGGCCTTTTTGTTCACCTCCCCCCCTCCAAGGGCTGCAATCCACTGGCTACCTTTGTTTCATCAGCCCGATTGAACTCCAGTGGCCCACCTTCAACTCGAATAATTCCCTTCGCCCGCGAACAATTCTTTGACATCTCTCCTGTTGCTGGAACGTACTCCCCGCCTCCCCCCTCCAGAAAAAACCCCGTCTGGTTACCCCGACACAGTCCCTTATGTTAACTCTGTTCATGGCCTTCCCCCTAAATCCCCGCGCACGGAGCTCCCCGCGTTGCTCCCTCCACTCCTAATTTTGCTTATCCGTCCGGGCGAAGGTCCCTGATCATTTCCCCCTCCCTTCAGGTCTTCAGGCCGACCACCGCCGCCTCCCCCCCACTTTAAGTTCTCAAGAGCCTTCCGGGCATCCCCGTTTGCTCGGGCTTGTCCTATGAAGTTCGTTCCCCGCTAACATTGCACAGCCCTTCAAAATGTTTTTTGAGGATTCTGTTTCCTGACATAACCCAATTCTTCCGGCCGGCTTTTTCCCGTCCCCGTCCTACCGATAAATTTTACCCAAGCCGTGTGTCAATTCGGGGCTTTCTTGTTTAGTTCCTTTCGCCCCGTCACCCGTTATTGCGGATGCGGAGAGTTTATCGTGTCTCCCCCCCACCCTTTTTTCTGGATGGCGTTTTATTCTCTTGATTGAGAGAGCTTTCTGGGCGCCCAGATCCTCCGGAGATCCACCCTTCGGGCGATTCAAGCTTCGCTCCTTTCTCTTCCCCAAATATCTTTCCGTTCTTTCCTCTTTAGTTTTCGTGGTTTTCCGTTGGGTGTGGTTCGAGGCCTTTTCACTTCCTTCCCTTTTGTTTTTCCTCTAGGTTTCCGACTGATGTTCTTTCTTTTTTCTTTTGAGCGCTCGACCCGTTTCTTGACCCCCAAAAATTTGGTCATGCAGTTTTACCAAGACAATTGCCTGTTTTTGTGTCCAGTGCGTGAGGTGCAGTTCCTCTTCGACCAAGGCGTTCTTCACGCTTGAGTCTTCACCAGATACGATTCTTCCAGGTTGAGCTTCTTTTTTTTCTTCAACCCTCCACCAAATAGCTTCGTTGCGGCGGATGAGACTATTTCAGCGGACCTGCTCAATCGTTTCCTTTTTATGTAGCGCTCGATCGGTGGGGTTTAGGCCAGACAGGTAGTCCCCTTCCTTCCCGTGATGACTGACGCATGATAATTTTTGCGGCCCTCTTGCGTGGTTTACTCTTGCGGTTCCTTCCCTCCTCTTCGCGCGTTTTCCGTAGTGAGAAACCCGTCCCCCTTCCCTTTTTCTGTCCTGTGAAAAGTATCGAGACATCTTTGAGCCCCCCGACGCCTTTATAGCTTTCTTTTTTGGGGGCTGGTTATACAGCTCTGCTTAATTGTTTCACTGACGCCATCATCCGAATCAGTTTGTCACGACATCCCTTGCGCGCGCCGGGTCTTGCGAGATCTCCCCAGTCCAGGACCTTCGATCCCTCTTTTTTCGTGTTGCGTGGACACGCTGATATTTGACCGCCGCTATGTTATGCTAAAGGGCCAACACTCGGAGCGTATCTGACCGGTTGTCTCAACGAGGCGGTTATCCGACCGTTAGTGCTGCTTCCCTCTTTCTGGGATGTCCCGATGAGAAGCATCCTTTTCCGGCCCTATTACGATTATTGATTCCTAATTAGACGGTCTCTAGCTCGCTTGTTTTTCTGCTTTCTTTGTCTTCGGATTGTCTTCCCTGCTAACCTTGACGCTGAGGTACTCTTAGCGTTTCACGTTCTTTGGTGATCCTCTGGTTGCTCGGCGAGGTAAGTCTGGAGAGTCCGAGGCTCTGGCTCAATGGCAATCTCGGACAGCTTAGTACCCTTTTCCTTCTTCTACCTTGATCCCTTCTCGCTCGTTCGATCCAGAATCCACCCCCCCTTCCCTACGAGGTCATCGATTTTTACGTTAGTGAGCGACTTTTCCCCTTCCGTATAGTAGCCCCTTTCGACCCTTTCTGCCCTGCCGAATCCCCTCTCGTGGATTATCTCCCCCTCCTCATCGCTCTAATCTGGTCCCTCAATCGTAGCAAATTCGGATTTTTCCCGCCTCCAACAACCCCAAATGGTTCTGCACTCCCTGCCTCTCACGACTTCCTTTCCTATCTTGAGACTGACCTGCTCCTTCCCTTTCACTCCCATCTTGTCTGCAATGTTGTGCGGTGAGGGCTCCTTCCTTTTTTCGGACCCCGAGCCCCTACGCCGTTCCCGCTACTGTAGATCCGCTTCGCATTTACCAGTCCCTTTCTCTTATGAATCGTTTAGATTACCATCAACTCGGTCCCCCACATACTTCTATCATGAATATTCTCCTCTTTACCCGCCCCTTTGAGCATCGATAGAATGCCCCTAATCTTTTTCTGTTACTCTGACAAATCGTTTATGCCCTCTTCGGATTTCTACCTTCGGTCGCAAATCTTCTTTACGGTCCACATCCTTCGGTAGATACCAACGGTTCTTGTTCGGTCCCCGCAAACCTCTTGCCCCTGCGATCACCGCCCTTCGCTCCCCACCTGATTTAGTTAAATCCCCCCTCTTCCCTTTCCCCCAGTAGCTTATCGGCGACACCCGTCCCCACCTTTTGAGTCTCCGGAAGTTTATTGCCCCCAGTTCTGTGTTACCCCCATCCCTTTATACATTCTGCGCCCGCCTTTCCTGTCCCTTCGGATTCTCTTCTCAGGCCCCGCCCGTCTTTCCTTTTGCTCCAGAACGTGTAACCAGCTATGAACTTTATTGGGTCACATTCCATACTGGAACCGGTTATCTGAGGGCTCTGATTTCTTTCCCGCGCCTCCGATCGAAGGGCATCCTCGAAGTTTCATGGTCGGCCGGTCACTGGACTGTTCCTGATCCTCTCCGAGATTGAAATGATCGACCCCCTCCACGGACTTCGCTGCTATCACCTTTTCACCTTCCGTTTACCACGAAACGACCATGTGACACGCTCTAGTTTACCCCCTCCGCCGTATTTTTCGTGACCCTTCTACGATTCCCTCTTTTTGCTCATCTTTAGCGAGTTTGTAGTCTTCTCTATAGTTATAAGAGATTTTCGTATGCATATCGCTGCCTGAAGTCCCTTCCTGTGAAAAAGCACTCATCTTGCGACAATAAATGAAGTCGGAGAGACTGCGTAGACCGAGTGGGATCGGTTCCTCCCCGATCCAGGTTACTAGCCCCTGCAGGAACACCCAGTACCTCCCTTTCGTTCACAAGTCCCCAATCACTACCTCCATCTATACTGATTATCCACCCCTCGCTTAAATCCTTTATCTTCTGCCCATTCCCCGCCTTAGCTGCAGGCCTGTTCTCCGCGCACACTGTTTCTTTTAGGTACTTCCGTTCACCCCCAGTTAAGAGAGGGCTGCAGTCCTACCCCCTCCCCCCACTCTTAGCAAGTCTGCCTCCCTCCCCACGCTGGATCTCTGTTTCTACCTAACCTTCCCAGCCTCGACTGGTTCTCAACCCGCACTTTTGCGAAGGTTGGCCCGCCCCCCTCCAGTAAGATACAGATTTTTGCTCACGCACCCTTTTTTAGACCCCCCCAGCGAGATAGGCGTCAGACCTTTATAGACCTAGATTCTTCCTTTCCTTCTTCGGGGCACTCAAGCCACGGATCGTTGATGCTAAATGGCCCTCCCCCCTCTCTATTCGCGGCATTCCCCCCTGATGCATTCTAGTTGATATAAATAAGCGACATCCCCCCGCTATTTTTTTTCTCGACGACAAGACTCTAAGCTCTGTTGTTCCTATGCCCTCTCGCCCGGCCCGTTAGGTAATATATTCCCCCTTCCACTCCTATCTTGCCTTCCGCACCTTGTACCACCCGTGTTGTTAAAAAAGCTTCCTTCCCCCCTAACAGTGTGGATCAGCTCGGGGTTTACGCCCATCTCTTCCCCTTCCCCCCCGGAAAGAATCCACATCCTTTTCCCCCATATGACCCCCCCCACGACAAGTCTGTGACTTCCTTCTCCTCCCTTCCCCCCCCCCCACCCTTTTCTCAACCCTACTCGTGTTTCTGCCCCAGGAGAAGTCTTTTTCTCTCAGATCGTAACCCCTATGTCCCAGCCCCCCCCCCACTTTTATTTAATTAAGTAAAGGATGTCCTCTGATCCCTCCTACCTCAACGACCCATCCGATTCCCTGGGCTGGACCCACCATCAGACTTCCTCACTCCCTCTTTTTTTGAGCCCCACCGGGGCACTTAGACCCCTGAACGACCCCAACCACTTTTCAAGGATGTGATTAGTTGGTTTTATCCTTTGGCCCTCGCCCTCCTCCCTTCGTAGTTCCCTCCTAATCCACTTCACGAATGCTTTTCTTCTTCCCCCCCCCGATTCAAGTTAGCGCCGCTCTCGTAACGCTTTCACACCAGGCCTTTATTCCCATCCTTCATGGCGACTTTCAGAACTTCTTCCCCTGGTCTTCCGGAAGAGTGAATTTCGCGAGCCTCTACGTTAATTCTGGCTTTCACAGTACTTTCCGTTCCTTTGTTCCCGGGTGTGGAACGCGGGCTGGCTTATCTGGTCCCCTTTTTTTCCGTTCCTAGATACAAGCGGTTCGCCTCTGGGAAGGACTGTTCTTGTCCGGCTTTTTGAGCTTTGGCTGTGGCCTCTCGGAGTGATCGATGAGTTACTCTTTTTGTTCCCGTTTAGCGGGAAACGGCCTCCTTTGTTCGCGGGTTCTTCCCTTATTGTCGCTAGGTCTTTTGCCGTCTTCTTTTTCCTCTTTCTTGGATGTGGTCGAGGTTATGCCACCCATAAGGGATTGTTCCTCCCCCCTTCTTTTATGGCCCACGGCCTTGCGTCATTCCTGAACCTCAGGCCGGCTTTTTTCATCCGCGTCAATAGGTCTGTTTAGCGGGCACTGGCAGCACCCCCCCCCTCTTTCCTCCAGGTGTGTTGTTTTTTGATTATTTTCTTCCTCAAACAGATCCTGTTTCTTGACACCCTTTTGTTTCATAGTTTTTCACGCAGTCCTTGTTTTTCCTTCCCTTTGCCCGACTTTGCCAATCCCATGCTCACCCCTTATGGTACCGCCATTCCTCTTTGCCAAGAGCACAAATGAAATACTCGATCCCCCTCTCCCCCTGTCATATAGCATGTCTTTCGCCATCCCTCGATCACCAGTCCGACCCCCTCACCTGAGTCCCGCCTCTACCCTTCCTCCCTTCTCACTGTCTTCCCTTTGGAATTTTCCTCCCTTCCCCCCTCCGGCAACGGCTCCTTTCCTTGTTCAATAGAACCAGGTAAGAGTGTTTCCCCCCGACCTACTTTGAGATAGTATGGCTGAAGGGTTACATGTCAGGTCTCTTTTCCCGTCGTTTGCCGGCCCCCCGCCTCCTCATCATTCTTCCTTTTCGAAGGAAAGATCATCTTTGGTCCTCGGTTCCGCTGAGGGAAGATTCCTCTTTTCCTTCTTACCAGGCCCCGATTTTCCAGCAGCTTTTAAAAGTGTCTGTTGCTTTCCAACTTCTGATGTTCGCATCCCCATTTTTGTAATGTCGGATCGCTCTTCCCCCCCGGTCCCCCCCTTTGAATGATCGCTCCTCTCCAGTTACCCGCTAACAGCCCCTGGGTTGTCTTTAGGCGGTCTAAGTCCTATGTTTTCCACTAAATTCTTATTGCGTCGTCCTATTTTGGGATCCCCAGTATTTACATTTACTTGCTTGTCGTTTGAGGAGGGAGTTGATGTGATCCTCCTCTTGCTGGCTCTTTAGTGAAGTGCAATAGGGGATTCCTCTTTCCCCTCTTTTACTACAACAAATCCGCTTTTCAGCCCCGACGAGCTATGGTGTAGTGCCCTTGTAAGTTTGGATTTTGCGATGAATCCCTAAGCTTGAGTTTTTCGAGAGGGTCCCCCCTACTTAGGGATCTCTTTTGCGATGAGAATGGGCTGACACCCGTAGTTCCTTCCCCCACCCCCCTTTAATGGTTTGAGGGAAGAACTTTTTTTTACCCCCAAGCACTCATTGTTTTTTTGTTTTTCGAATAATCGGTCGCGTGTACGGGAAGTAGTATCTCCCCCCTTGTGCGAACAAGGCCTCCGTTGCTAGATCGAACCGTCACATTCTTCTGGACCAGACGATTTATGCAGTCTTTAGCGACGCAAACAAATCAGGATTTTCCCTTGTTATTAGTCTCCTGCATGTCAGCGTCTAATTCCCCCTGGTTTTTTTGCTTCCCTTATCCAAGATAAGGTTGGGTCTCTTGATTCCCGCATGCTAGATGCACTGTTATCGAGCGATTCTTCTCCTTTGCGTCAATCCCGTGCGTTTCATCGGTAGGCGGGTGGCGGCCCCCCCCCTCCTCTTCCCCGCGCTTTTTTGCGGGAGTGATGCCGTTCTTCTTTTTTGAAACCTTATTCTACCCTCGAGTCCTTTTTTGTGCAAAAGCTCTTTTTTTCGAATGATTTTTTGTGTTCCTTTCGTCAGGCCCTTCCCTCCTTTTTCGATCTTTCCTTTCAGCATCAATCCCTTTCCCAGTTTTTGCGCGTCCTATAGAAGGCCTTGTCCCATGCTGATATTGAGATAGTTCCGCTCCTCCCTCCAGTGAGAACGCTCCTTTTTTCTGGTACCTTATATTGTCCGCATCAGTTTTAGTAATGTTACCCTCCTTCGAAAGGGACTTTTGGACTCCGTTGTCCCATACAATCTGTGTCTTTTCCCTTCGTCTCTCCCCCTTCCACTCTCCGTTGCCTCAGCACTTGGGTCGCGTCTATGTTTTTCCTTTTCTTCTCTTAGCCTCGGCCTTAATCTTCTTCCTGTTCTCCTCCTCAGACTTCCTTCCGCGCTTTAGTTTTACCCCAATTGTCTCTTCTGTTCGTCCGGAAGCAACATTCTGCTGGAGGTAGTTTCTAGATGAGTCAGGTGATCCCCCCCTCTCCTGATGCGGTCCTTGTAGCCTGGTAGCTCGATCCGCGTTTGCCACGTCCGTGTTTTTTTACATTTGGCACTCTACCGCTGCGGATAGCCCATGTCCTCCCTCTTTTCCGTCTCATTCCCTACTTTTCCCTCCATTCCGATTCGCTTCTCTCTCGCATGAAAGAACTCAACGTCCTTCCGATTTCCCTCCTGATTCCTCCTTGGTCCATGTGAGCGACATGTCCAACCCAAGCGTGCAGTTTCTATTTTCCACACCGGCCCCCTTCCCTCCCCCCCTAATCACCGGGAGCGGCTTTAGTTCGATATCTCACGAATAAGTAATATTGGTTTCCACGCGCCCCTCAATTTATTGTGTGTTCACTACATCCACTCTGCCTCCCCCCTTTACTTCCTTCCCTCCCACAATCCCCTTTTTGACGGTTTTTTTAGAATATGCTGTTGACTACCCTTCAGCTGCGTTCTTGTCCTTCTTCAACTCCCTTCTTTTCTCGAAGTTTTTTTTTCTTCTTGCCTCCTGGCATTAGTTTCGTTTTAAAGACTGCCCCCCCAGCCTTTTGGTTAGATTGCCCCGTTTCGAGATCGCGACCCTCGTTCCGAATCTCCGCTTCAGAAACCTGAATTCCAGAACGGCTAGATTGCATTACCTATTCTCTTTCCTTTTCACTTCCCCCCCCCATCATCCTTTTGTGTTTTTTCTCATAGTTTTTTAATATCACCCCTTGGGTGACCTCTTTTTATGCTTATTAGATCGACTATTCGTTCTACCCTCTTCCTCCCCACCTCAGTTAGCTAAACCCGGCAGTATTGGGACCAGGTAAGACACCCTTCCGAAACCGTTTGTTCCCCCGAACCAATTAAGAAAAGTCATGGCGTTCACTATTACCAACCGCATCTTCCCCAGGTCATCTCAGTCCCCTTCCCGAACATTTAAAACTTGGACTTGCTGCCTGAATTTTTGACCCAGCAGTTTTCCTTGCTTTCACCACACGTCCACATTTCTACCGTTCTATTCCCCCTCTTTGAGCCAAGAGACTCTTAGGGTCTTCGATCGATCATCCTCCCTCGTGCTTAGCGTTTTTTTGAAGACTTTTTAAGTTTTTCCTCCGAGACAGTCTTTGAAACTGTCCCTCCTCCAAACCGACCTGAAAAGGATGTAATCGTGTCTTCCTCGGATTGGGAAGATTGATTCTTTAGCAGCTCTCTCCCCTTCATAGAGTCGTCTGTGGCCACTCTCCTGACCTTAATTGGCAAGTCGTCACTGGACTGGGCCACGTGCGTCTCTTCTTTCATGATATCCCCCTGCGACAACGGCCGGATCGGCTCTACCCCGATTCCCCCCCTTTCCCGCAGAATCACCAGATAGAGGCCCTACCAGCGTTCAACGCTTAGACTACGCTTCCGCGCTTTCCAGTTGACGCATCTTCAACGATAGCCCCTCCACTGAATTAGCTTTTAGAGTGACGACTGATACGAACGTATTACACTTTTCCAACTCCGAGTATTTTCCTTGCGTCTCGGTCTCTACATCCCCATCCACCTATCAAACCCCGATGTCCCCCCT
>Ga0179593_1232708_pt1 | contig 11055 bp, 22 predicted proteins | sample CZODoug2_1_08_16_FD_185931 | JGI IMG/M metagenome (GOLD analysis project Ga0179593, IMG submission 185931) | Vadose zone soil fungal communities from Angelo Coast Range Reserve, California, USA - CZODoug2_1_08_16fungal (PacBio error correction) | ecosystem: Environmental > Terrestrial > Soil >... | reverse complement strand
TTGCCAAGAGGAGATCGTCAATCGTTCTCCCATTTTCTGCCAGCCTCAGTCCCTTTTTTTTCCCCTCTGTCGTCTCTCGAGGGGTCCAACCCCAATCGTAAAGTTCCCCGACCAAAACCCCACCCTCATCAGTCTTCTCCTTCGGGTGACTGAACCCCCCCCTTCCACACGGAAATCTACCCAAACCGGCATGAGCCCTTCCGGTTCGTACGTGGTGCCTCTTGAGCTTACTCCAAGTCCATCCTTGGTCTTTTTTTTTTACTTGACTGCGGTAGTCTGCTCTTCCCTGGATAATGCAATCTCTTCCTGTTTTTTTTTTTTCTTTCGATTTACCCACCTTCCCTGGGCCCCCTTCGTTGTCACCCACCAAAAAAAGATCTTTTTTTTTCCCCTTTTTTTTTTCTAGTTCCCCTATTCCCACAGGGAACCACCCCCCTCCTTGATCCCGGAAGCCTCAGCCTGTCAAGTGGGCCCTCGATTTGCCTGGTTATCAAATGTTTTTCGGTCACTGTTCCCCAGGAAGTCCTCTCCCCCCCCCCCTATAATCTCTTCTCCCCCAGAGGGCCTACACCGTCTCTTCTTCATGCCTTTCCCCTGTCTCACAAAGGGGCACCCAACGAGCCCTTCGGACCTTTCTTCGCGTGCGCCGAGTTCTTCCCTGGCATCTTTTTTCTCCCTCGACAAACGGCAGGACCGTGGCTAACCCTTTGCACGGGGTCGCCCCTAATTTGAATGATCTCCGACCCAGCGTTGTTACCGATTTCCCCTCCAACAACTGAGCGCCTTCATCGACTGAAAACGCCCCTTTTTCTATAAAACAACCAACACAAATTAACCCCGGCGCGCCTGCTTGTGGACCCGAATCCCATTGCTAAAAACCCCCCCCCCCTTTTTTTCCCCAGTCCTTTCCTTAGGCTGTCCCGTCCCCTCCAAGCTGGGCATATTTTTTTGGCATCGGACTCCTCTATCGTTTTTTTCTCTACTGGGAGGTGTGGGCACCCGGCAAACGTTTTGCCGCAAAAAACCCCCCCTTCTTCCTTTTCTTTCTCGCTTCTTTTCGGCCTCAGTCTCGGCCCTATGTGCCCCCCCCGAAACCAATCCGCCCGAATGCTTCCCGCCCAGAGATCCAGCACCGGGCCTTTTGCCCAACACTGGTTCCGTTCAGGGCGGGAGCTCAACCGGTTTTTTTGCCCGACTCCCTGAATCCTGGTTCAATTTTCCTGATGCCTCCTTCGTTGGCCGTTTTTTTCTGACAACTTTAGGCACCTCCCTCCAAGTTTGATCGAAACCTTTGAAATTCAAAATACTTTGGCTATCCTCCCCAGGCATCGCGCCTCCCTTTTTTCTCCGCCCCTTCTTCTTCCCCCCTCTCCCCCCCGGCGCCATTACCCCGTCCACTGGTTCGTGACCCACACTTCTTCCCCCGCGGGGCCTCATCTCGCGACCCTTTCCCCGGTTTTCTTTCAATTTTGATTCATAAAGATAGACCGCTCCCCTCGCCCCTCCTCCTTGATACAAAGGTCATTTTCCCCCCCCCCACGCCGCATTCTAGTTTTTCCCACTTTTTACCCCCATGACAATTCAAAGTTTTCAATTGCAGCACCAACTTTTTTTTGCCGCCAGATTTTGATTCCAGAGGACCGTTTACGTTGTGGCCCTTCCCCCCCCTTCTTTTGCCGACGCCAAGCGTCGCAGTTTGTTATTTTTTCCCTCCACTTTTCAAGAGTTCCCCACCTAAGAAAACTTTTTCTTTTCTTTCCGATTTTCACTCGCCTCTTTTTTTGACAGGTCCCCTACGTCTCCACTTGAGCACGTATTTTTTCCAAACCACAAATCGACCAAGCACGCTGGGGTCCCCCTTGATTTCGCTGTCCCCCCAGCCGAAGGGCTGCGGTTGTTGCGGCCCAATTCTTGTTGTGTTCCCAAAAGGAAGGGATCTTGCGTGCTCCACCCCGCGTTCTTCCCTTTTCCCCCGGCCGTCAACCTTAGTTCCCCCTTCACACAGCAACGTTTGTCCCGTTAAATTTTTTCTGCTCCCCTTCTGTCTACCCTGTGCAAAAATTTTGCTCTTTCCCGCTTCTCTGCCTTGACCCCGTTTTGTTTTTGCCGACGTTCCAAGGCGCCATGGTGATCAGTCTTTGGCGACCCCTTTTCATTGTGCTGTGTGTTTCCTTTAATACGGCGGAAATCTCTTTCAGTTGTCCTGACATTCGGGAACCCACCCACCCCCCTTTCGTCGCGCGCCGTATTTTTCATCCCCCTCCAACTGGATCCCAACCTTTTTCCTTCTCGTGATTTGCCCTTGTCATTCGCTGATCTTCCCCCCCTCCCCTTCCCAAGATTCTGGTAATCTTGATTGAGTTTTTTTTTTATTTCACCCACCCTTCCCCGCTTGTGGTCTACCCCCCTACCACCCTCACGACCCGACTACGGCTTATTGAAACCTTTGCGTACACGTTTTTTTTTCTTTTGCCAATTCTTCCGGTCGTGTTACGTCCGGTTCCTCCCCCTTGGGTTACCCCCGGACCCCCAGGTTGAATGAGTTTTCTTTAACAATATGACACCCCCCCCTCACCATTCTTACTTGTATCGTTGTTTGCTCAGCTCACGCCCCCCCCCCTTCCGTCTTCTTCCCCCCTCCCGACCCAGTTCAAATCGTCCTCCCAACCCACCCCAAAAAGGGGGAGTCTTCAAAGTAGACCTCGTGTTTTTCTTTTTTAGTGTCTTCTGGTCTTTGGTCCCCGTCTGCCGGCGTGACAGGCAGCTAGTGTTTTTGCCCCTCCTCAGCTCCAACACTCCCCATTCATTTTTTGGTCCGTTCCCACCCCCCCCTATTTTTCCGTGTTGCAGTTCACCACTTGTTTTTTCTTTCGTAGTGCCCCCGCTTGCCCGTTCCTTCCCCTCCTTTATTTTCGACTTAGATCCCAAAGTCAAACCGTGGGCACTCAGTCCCACCCTGTGATTACATCTTCGTGCGGAAAATGCCGTTGCCCTCTCACACGTCTTCTCACTATTTAGTTGCCCTCGTTTTTTTTAAAAGTTTGCGACAGATAATTCATTCTTTGAACTCCCTTCGCCCCTTTCCGAGGGCCACGTGGCTTTTGTGACCGCCTTTTTGCGAGTGACCTGGGGCCCCTCCCTCACCCCTCGACCCACACTGCCGCCATTACAGTTGTTTTTCCTCCCAGGTTCCCTGTTTTCCATGGGCAAAAGTTCGAGGTTTAGGTGGTCCCCCCCCTCACACATGCTTTGTCAGTCTGTATTCTACCTGCGCTTGTCATGGATTTCAGTAATTAGAACGTCGCTGACGGGGTTCTGTCATGGCTCTAAGCATTTAGCCCCCGGTGGTCCCTTGTAAAAATTCCGTTCTCCACTCTTTTGTCCTCTTCACACCAATTCGGATTTCGTTGAATCTGTTCATTTTCAACGTAGTCAATGATGTCATCTCTTCTTTTCTTAATCTCCGTTTTTGTTTTTTTTCTGTCTATCCGCTCCCCCCCCTGTTTTACCTGCGGACAATTTTTTATCGATACGAACTCCTTTTCCATGTGGTCCACCCTTGGTTTCGCCGTGGTCTGACTTCCCACCTGTTTTGATGACATTTTTTTCTTTTTTCCTCACATCTCTTTTCGCTGTCACTGGCCTCCCCTTGCGTCTACTTTTTTTTCTCAGTCCTTACCTTGCCATTCGTCGATTTTTTCATGAGAACAAGCTTTTTTTTTTGATTTTCCCCAATAACTCTTTCCCCCCCCCAGATTGCCCTGCGTCTTTACTTGCTCCCCCGATATTGGCTTTCTTGTTTCCTCCTGGGTTTATTAGATCGTTCCCAGGTTTACGATCGTTGTCCCGGTTTGTACCTTTTTCCCTCTTTCCCACTTTCATTGCGTCCTTACGACGACCAATGCAGGTCGCCATCTTTGATAGGATTCACCACTTTTCACTTTTTTCAACTCACCCCTCAGACTTTTTGTTTCTTTCCCCGCTTCGGATCCTTGCTGGTTGTTTCCCCCCCTTTGAAGATGTCAATCCCACGGTCCCTTTTTTTTTGCCCAGGCTTTTTTGCGCGAATGAGGTCGAACCCACTACACCAAAACCCCATTGAGTGGCGGATCCGACTTCCCTCGGAAGGGGACACTTTGTGTTAACACAACAGGGTCCCAAACAGGTGAACACATTCTTGACGGACCACGGAATTTTCTTAGTGTTCTTCTCTTGCTTTTCGAAATATAGGCGTTTTTTTTTCCCCTTTCCTTGGTTGCAAAAGAATAGGTGACCCCACCCCCCAGATCTCGACAAACCACATCTGGAGCTCTTTCCCCTTTGGGTGGTTTGATGTCCCCCTGTTACCTTTTCCTTTTGAGTCCCTTTGGCCCCCCGAGACTACTTTTTGCTTTTTATGGATTATTGACTTCACCTCAAAGTCCTTGTAGTCATGTTTTTTTCTCTCATAGTTGTTCCGACCCAAGCATTTCCCCCCCTTTTTGGTAATGGTAGATTTTACCCCACTTTTTTGAGGCCTTTTTTTTCCCCCTCCCCCCTTTTTTTTTTACTTTTGAGCTAATTTTTTGGTATTTCCCCCCCTCCACTAACCGGAGGAATGGTCCTTATCTTTAGTTGGGCCGTTCTTATGGTCTAGAAAAGGATTCCATTTGACCACTCTCAAAACCTTCCGGCCCATACCTTTCAAGTCAGATTGTGCCTTTTTCTTTCCGATCCCCCCCCAGATTCCCCCTTTGACTCCACGATTCGTTATAGGGTTGGTCATTCCTCTGAGACGGTCTTTTTTCCCCTCCGGGGTTTCTGCCTTTAATTTTGTTTTTCCTCTTAGGGACATGTGGATATTCCTTCTAGTTTTTCAGTTCCTTTTTTTAATGTTTAACCCCTTTTCCTTTATCCACAAACAGTTATTTTATCACCCCCATACTCCCTCGGTTTGGTTGAACCCCCCTTGGGGCCCCTTTTTCAGTTGGGCCCTCAGGCTCTCTGGAAAGATCCCCAAAATTTTTACCTTGTTCCTAACGCCTACCCTCCGGCTTTTTTTAATGCCCCCCCCCCCCCCCCTGGGGTTTCTTCCGTTTAGTCGTTGGGGTCCCTCTGGTCTTCCTTTTTCCCACACTCAGACTTCTTGTGTTTTTTTCCCTCTCCCTTGCTGCCTCTCCGTTTCCCCCGACCAAGATTTTTTTTTAACCCCCGGCTCCTTCCTTCTTGCCAGCCTTCACCCTGTCCCCCCGCTTTCCTTTCCCGCTTTTTTTTGTTTACCCCCAACCCTCGTGTCATTTCTTTCGGATTTCCCCCACCCCCCCAGGGGTTGATAGTTCTCTCCTGTTCCCCCACACACCCAGTGGCTATTTTCTTCGGGGAAACGTGGACCCCTTTCTTCGAGGTAACCACTTCGATTTATGCGGCCATCGCCTCCATTGGTCGGCCCGCACCCCCAACCGTTAAAACATGTTCCTCTCCTTTCATTTCCTTTTCTTGCAACCATTTTTGTTATGCCTCCCTTGTGCTTGGCCCTTTTTTTTCAAGGGACACTTGCAACAAGTGAGAATCGGCAGGGTTTTTTTCGGGCGTGGGTGTTTCCCACTACTTGTTTCTCCCTTGTATGGCTGGTCGTCAGGTTTTTGTTTCTTCCTTTTTCCTATCTTTTTCTCCCCCTTATTCTGCACTTTTCCTTGCTAGATTGAGCCGCCTTACCGCGCTTTTACCCCTGTAATCGAAACCCAGTTCCGGTGATTGGGCGCGTTTTTCTCGGGGCCTTCTTTCCGGCGGCTACTTGTTTAGCGCTGCTGTCTTTCTGACCGATTTCCTTTTAGTATTGTATTTCGTTTCGATCTTACTTCTTGTTCTTTTCTTCCTTTTACTTTCGTTCCACACTCTCTGCACGGATTCGCTCCGTCTTTTACAGTGTCCTGCTCACCTTCTTTGCCCCACAACAAACCCAAAACGTGATTGTCTCCCTCCCACTCCAGGTTCCCAGTTTTAACCAGTTGGTTCCCTCGATTGTTATATTCTTTTTTTTGTAGCTTTTTCTTTTTTTCTCCCCCTTTTCTGGCGTAGGGTCTGGTTTTGCCCTTGTCGGAGCTTTTCTGATGTTCCAATCAAGAAAGCTTTAGGACCCTTCCCTTTTCCCGTTTGATTTTTTTTGGTCAACGGGGTAACTCCCGTGCCATCCTTGTACCTGCCCGCTCTTCGCTTTCCCTCATTGACAAACCAGTCTTTTGCTTTTCTTTGCTCGGGCTTGGTTAACTCTGAAGTTTCTGTTCCCACCAGTACTCCACCTCCTTTTTTGAGCATCCGCCCTGTTTTTTTTTTTTTTTTTTGTTTTTTTTTTTTTTTTGTTTTTTTTTTTTCCCTTGGTTTTTTTTTTTCCCTTTGGTTTTTTTTCTCGTTTGCATTGTTTCTAGTACCATTCCGCTCTTGTTTTTTCTTCGGAACCTTTTTCAACGCTTTGTTTCGGTTTTTCTTTTGAGTCTTATCCTTTTTTCAAGATTGCATTGCCCTTAAGTTTGCGGTGTTTTCTGTCCCTTACGGTCCGGTTTTCTGTTTTTCCCCCTTTCCTTTAGACCTATAATAGGCCCCCCTTGAGTTCGTGTCAAACCCTGGGCCCCCTCTCACACGAGTTTGTGAAACCCCAATTCGATTTTTTAGGTTCCTTTCCTTTTTTCCCCTTTTTTCTTTTCTCTCCAGTGTCTCTCGTCTTAGAGGTTGGCCTTTTTTTTTTCGTACGTTTCGGGACATAGGTTTCCTTTTGTTTTGATTCCCCAGGATGTAAGATTTGTCTCGTTTCTTTTCCCCCCATTCTTTAAGTTTTGGTCCACTGACTTGATCCCCCCAGGCATCATGAATTTTCCCTTCGTAAGGTCCCATTTTTCGTTACCCCCGTCCTGGTCCTGGATATGAGCCCCCTTTTTTTGTTGAGACACTATTCCACCCCACATTGGCGTGCGAGTTTTTAGTCTTTTTTTGATGTTTTTCTTCGGAGTTAGGTGTGTCTTTTTTTCCAAATTCGATTCTTTACTTCTATGGGCACTTCTTCCTTTGAAGTGCCCTCATTTCACCGCCCCGGTTCTACAATTACCTGTCTGGACTTTCTTCCTCTGAAAGCGGTCCCTGACCTTTGGCAGCCGGTTCTCCATAGTGCCTTTCAGGTCGTTTTTCTTTCACCTTTCGTGGCGGTCCTTCCCCATCAGTGGTTTTTTCGGAGTTTTTGAACCCCTCTTCTGCGGTGGTTTTTTTTTCCCTGTTCCCCCTTTACAGAATTTGTCCCGTTCCCCTTACGGGAACCACCATCGCGGGTTCTTTCCTGAATCTTTCCCAGTGATGTAATGGGTCGCAAGATGTTACAGATTTCTTTCTCTTTTCCTCTCTCCGTTTGTTTTTGTTTTGTTTTTCTCTTACTACCTTCCCTATTTATACCTTCCCCCAGGGCTTGGCCATATTTCTTTCCTCGTTGGTGCCCAGATCTCTTTCCCCTTCCCCCTCCCCCTGATGTGACACCCATCCCTGTCCAAGTCTACAAAAACCACGCTACCGCTTTTCATTTTCGTCCTTTTTCTTTTTGGACTGCACCTTTCCGACCACAACCCTTGAAGTCACCCATTAATTGGGCCCCTTCGTTTTGGTATCCTTCTCATGCTTGAGATATTTTCCCCCCCATTACCATTCCCCACAGTTTCTTTTGGAGGAATGTCTGCTCATGCTGCTTCCAGGACTGCCATCGAGTTTCCCCTTCATTTCTCCCCCCCCAACCCTAAATTCTGTCTCCTTTGCCAACCACTCTGACAACCAAAAAACTCTCCCGCCCCCCCCCTTTTTTTTTATACTTCCGGCCCCCCCCTGATCCCCCCCTTTTTAAACCTTTTCCCCTTCCTTGGAAGACTCCCCTTAATGTTCCCACCGGTCTTGATTTGTGTCTGGGTATTTTCACTTTTCACCTGAAAGTGAAGACCCGGTTTTGAGCACGCTCCTTACTCTCTAAATTTGCCCCCTTTGATGGTTCTTCATCGAGTACCCCCCCAAATTCCCCCCCACTTGCCACACAAAACTGTAGCCCTTCATTGAATCCCTTCATTTTCGTCCTCCCGCGTTCCTCCGTAATTGCGTCATCTCAACCCCCTGTCCCGCCCCCCTTACCGGTGCAAAAGTTTTTCACGGTTTCTTCGCAGCCTTTGATGTATTTCTCCTGACCCCCCCCAAGATTGACCGCTTTTCAGCACCCCATCTCCCTGTCCCCTGGAAGTCCTATGACCCAGCTCTTTTCTTGACCAAAAAACAACCAATTAACCTTTTTTTTTTCGCTTCTTCCCCGGCCAACCTTTCTCCTTTTGGACTCCTCCCCAACTCGTTGTCCCTACCCCTCTTGACAACAATTCGGCAGGCGCATCTTGGTTTGCATCCGACTGTCTCCTCAATCCCCCCTTTGTGTCATTAAGGGACTTTTGCCCTTTTTCAAAAGTTCACGAAACAGACCGCGTAAGTTTCTTCCCTCTTTTTTGTGATCATCCCTTGAGTCCTACCCCGATTACCTCCTAGCCACCCCTACGTAAAGGAATTCTTCCCCAGAAACGATCTCCACATCTGATAAAACCCCCCTCCGGAATGTCTTGGGATGATCCCCCACCCTTTTTTTTGACCTAGTAATGAATCAGTTTTGGTTTACCCTTTTTTTTTTCTGTGTCCTGTCTAACCCTTTGGCGCTATTTTCAGATGTCCCCGACCACGTTAACTCCAGTTATTTCTCACCCCTCAAATTCCAAATTACACTCCTCTCCTTTTTCTAAAGCCCCCTTTTTGTCAGTGCGCCCCCTTTGGCCTTTGCCGAAGGCCCGTCGAAATCCCCTGACAATCCCGTGAAGGTTTTGCTCTCCCCACTTTCCGGTTCCTCCCGGTTGTCCCCCTTATCCTTCGAAATTCCAGGAGTCCCTCCCACATGGATTAACTCCCCCTCTCCTCCCGGAAACGCCTTTCCTGGATAACCCAAGGGAGTAACACCCTGCGCTTTCTCCTCTGGTGTCCACTTCACCATTGAATTTCATTTTTCCCCAGATTTTTTTTACCCCAACCAACAAGTTGGGCCCGACCATTTCTTAGGACTGGGCATTCCATTTTTTTACGTTTTTTCAGAAGTGACCACTTCTTCTTTTTCTGCATCTCCCCCCCTTTTCGTTGCCACGTGTTACCCCCTTACATAAACCCTTTTCCCCCTCTCTACGGACCCAACTTTTTTGGCACCTTGCCTATTCCCTCTACTTTTTTTTTTCCTCCCCTCAATTACCACGTGGCTTTTTTTTCCCCCAAAACATTTTAGACCTTTTACCCTGTGATTTTGCACCGTTGCTTTTGTTCCTCTACAGTCTTTCCCAGTTTCTCCGGGCAAATCGTTCCCGGGTCCCCCTTTGTCCATTTTCATACGGGAGTCTAACCCTCTTTTTTAATTGGAAAAGACATACCGTCTTCCATCCCCCCCCCACCGAACCGGCATCCTTTTGTTCCCCATGTACACTTCCTATTAAGTCCTTCTACCCCGTACCCACAATTTTTATATGTCCCCGTGCTCGCGTTCTCTGTTTGGCCCACCGTCCTCGTTTACCAACTCTGGCGTTTTTTTTTTTGACAGCCCTTCTTGGTCCCAATTTTAAGTATTGGTTCTCCCACTTTCTTCCCCCTCCTGTCTCAGTCCTCATTGCCGTACTTTCCCCCAACCAAGCACTTTTTTTTTCCATCTCGAATATTCCCCTCGCCACATTGCATACCCCCCCCCGACTTCCCGAAGTTTTGACTTTCCTTTCATAGCTTTTGCTACCCTTGCAGCCCGTTTCACAATTTTTTTTTAAGGTGGATATTGTTTTTCTCTTTTGTTTGATCATTCCCCCCCCCACAAGGACACGCTGCTCTCCCTTCTAAATCCCTCACCCCCCCGCTTTTACCTTTTTTTTTTTTGGCTTGAAAGTTTTGGTCTTTTAACTTTTCGGATTTCTGCACCATTCCGTCCGTTGGAGTTTCCCTCCCCCCCGGCCTCCAAGGTTGGTTTCCCCTTTCTTGCCCACAAAAAATTTTTCCCCCCCCCTTTTTTTAAGTCTTTTATTCCCCCTCTTGCCTAACATAACTTCTCTTCCTTGTCTTTTTCCCTTCACATTTATAGTGGTGCCCCTTTCCCTTTTTCTTTTCCCCCATTTATTTTCCCCTGTCCTCAAACCACACCAAATTTTGGAGACATGTCCCCCCCCTGTCCCTTTCGTTTTTTCCGATTCTCTTTTAGTCTTTAACGCTTGCCAGGTGTTTTTCTTTTGTCACGAGGACGCTTCTTTTTAAAAGTACGCCCCCTCGCAAGCCCATACCACCCCAATCCTGTGGTGCCTTCCCCCACTATTTTCCCCCCCTTTTTGGCCCATTTCCACCCTGGTCCTTTGTAGGGGAAGTACTTTTTTTCTTTCCTCATGATATTTTCGGCCCCCCTTTTTCACCTAAACTGGGCACATTTCCCCCTTTTTTTACCCAGTTCTTCCATCTTTACTGATCCCACCCTCTCGTCTGATTCCCTTCTTAGTCAATTCTCCCGTGTATTTTTTTTTTTTCCCAAAAAAGTTTGGGTCCCCTCGTTGCTTAATACTGTCCAGACCCCCTTTGACCTTCGTTGTTTTTCACAAGGACACTTTTTTTGTGACGTTTCCCCCCTTTTTTTTTGGACCATTCCCCAGCTCTTTTTCCCTTGGGAACCTCGCATCCAAAACCCCTCAACCCAACCGCCCCGCCCTCCCCACCCCCTTGGTCCCCATCCGTTAAGACCCCCGCAGGGGGCCCTCTTGGTAGTCTTTCGTTGTCAACTCCCCACCCTCTTTTGCCATGCTTCTCGCAAGCGCTTCTTAGTATGAGTTTAATTAGAACAATCTATTTTCCTTCCCTGGCCCCTTCCAGGACTTCCTCCCTCCTTTCTGCACCCCCCTCCAATTCGTTTTTTTTTGTTTCCTTTGCGCCCACTCCTTGTAGTTTTTTTTGTACCCAATGAAGGACATTCTGGCATCGACTCTTTCCCTTTCCCTCTTACTTTTCTTTTTC
>Ga0179593_1670882_pt1 | contig 11056 bp, 17 predicted proteins | sample CZODoug2_1_08_16_FD_185931 | JGI IMG/M metagenome (GOLD analysis project Ga0179593, IMG submission 185931) | Vadose zone soil fungal communities from Angelo Coast Range Reserve, California, USA - CZODoug2_1_08_16fungal (PacBio error correction) | ecosystem: Environmental > Terrestrial > Soil >... | reverse complement strand
TTCCGCGCCATCAGCGTGCTTTTTTTCCACCGTTTTTCGTCACAAATCCAACTGTGAGGCTGATTCGATGTTTTCTCGTCCCCTTTCCCGTCGTAGTTGTTTTCGGGCGTCGCTCTTGAAAGACATCTTCTCAGATGATTAGGCGACCTGTTCAGGTCTTTCCTCCAGAAGCTTGGATTCTTCTGACCTGTGCTGTAAAACGCCCCCCTTCTTTACTTATCCGGTTTCATTTTCCCCCGCTCGAAAAACTGCCGCCCCCTGTCCGCGTAGGATTCCTTGCCGTTCAAACCGTCCTTTTGCCCTACATTTGCGTCCAACTTTCGCTGCGGTCCGCTTTTCCGACGCCGCCCCTGCGCTGATTTGCCGGGACAAAACGTCCTACCAAAGCCTCCTCTCGCACCTCATTAACAGTTTCAGCGGAGTATTCCTTTAGCTTTTTTTTTTTCGACTGTGTGTCGCCCATTTCCAAAGGAAAACAATTTTGCATCCTCACTTTCGTTCTCTCCTTCGCCATTCAAACCCCCCCGTTCACACTTATATTTGTAGACCCCTTTTAATCCCCAGTTCTACCATGGCTTCTGCACCAGCTATTTATTCTTGATTTTGTTTCACGGCAACAACTTTCTGCCGTCGATTCCTCCTCCCCTTTTCCTTAGGCAGGATTTAGTCCTTGCCCTTTTCCCTGCTTCAACCTCTCCCGGTCCCCTGTTGGAGCCAGATGTCGTACGGGGTTTAGCGTCTGGAATTGCTTTTTTTTTGAAAAAAACACCATTTCCCGGGCGGTTTTCTGATATTGCCGTTCTGCCAGCAGGGTGGAATGCCTTCATGCATTGGTGGCTGCTTCAGAATCGAACGACTTTTGATGTGGTAAGTCGGTTCGCCGGGACCACTGCCCCTCTCCCTTGCGGACGCCAAGCCCCACCTGGCCTTCCGTTTTGCCGCTTGTCCCTCCCCCTATCTTTTTAAAAGATTCGCCTGAGTATTTTAGGTGTTGATAGGACCGCCTCCCCTCCCTTCGCTCGCTCGAACGTAATTCTTCTCGTCGTTTTTCTCTTCTTGTTATGATCTGGACCAGGCCGATTTCTTTTTTTGGAAACCCATGACCCCACCCGCGTTTGTCTTACAGGGAATGACCCCGCTTGAAAAAAACAAACCCGGCCGTGAAATTTCCGTTTTTCCTTTGCCTAGACTACTATTGATATACGGTTGCTTATTCAAAGCAGTGACGTCAGTTGCCTTTCCATCTTTCCCTCCGGGCTTCTTCCCCTTTAGTAGCCCGCCGGCTTTCTTTTGTTTGCAGGGCGGCGCTTGCGTTCCCTTTAGTTTGGATTAGGGTTTTCCTATCCCGAACAGGCGGCAATTCGTCCCATCCATCACCGGAAGCCCACTTTTCCGGAAGCTGACCCTTTTTGCGCGTTCCTTACATGTTTTTTCCAGTGACTTATTAAGTTCCCCTCGTTTCATTACATGACCCCTCTTACGGTGATCTAGTTTTTCCCAGAACGGAGCCATCCCTACTTGACGAGGAACCTTGCACCGCGTCGCTCCCTTGGTTCAGCAAGCGTCACCTGCCTCCTTCGACCGGAGCATTCTCTCATTCCCCGTGGGCCGAGTTATGCTTCGCACCAGCAGATCATAAGAGATTAGGGCGATATTTCGATAGTTCATCGGTTTTATCTCTCCTCCTTCTCTGAGTGATTTAGAATTCTTAGCCTTCCTGAGGTTCTTTTTTTTTCCTTCCTTCCTTCACACACTGGGCCAGGACGATGGAAGTTGTATTTTTCAGGGCGCACTTAAAAACAACGGCATCCTGCTCGGGTATAATAGGATGACCTTATCCCCCCTTCTGATAATTAATTGAAGAGGATCACCTGCAGTAGCCGTTGTCGGTCCTTATCCGCTGGCGAAACCACCTCACATGGAGAGGTGGGCCCACATCAGACTTGGAAACTGCAGAGGTTTTTACGCTCTCTCTCGAACCCCAAGGAACAACCCCTTTTTCGGTTTTTTCGTTGTGTTGGCCCCCCTTCGCGCCCCCCTCCTCCTTTGCCGATTCTCTTGTTTCTAGAGAACTGATCTTGAGCGGCACTGATGCCCCTTCTCTCCAACAGCGCCGTCGACCCCGTTCAGCTCCTCCAACTCAGCCTCCTTCTTCAATTGCCGGCGAGGGTTATCCAGCTCTTGAACCGAGATTTTTTTTGACAGGCATTGTGTGTCCGACTCCCCTTGATGGTTTCGCCACTATTTTACCAAACCGCTCCCACCTAGACGACCTTTTTTTTTGTTTTCTTCCAATCGGGCGTCCTATTATTTGGTTTTTGGAGTCCTCAGGATTTCCTTTCCCGTCTGAAACGATGATGCCGGGATGTCTCTTTATCCTTGTTCTTGTTTTGTAGTTCCTCTCATTTCCCCCCCCTCGCTCCTCTGGCTGCTTCTTTCCTTTTACTGCCTCGGGCCGGCGTCCATTTTTTCAACGTCTTTTCCTGTCACGCCCCCGACTTTTTCTTTGACCCAGGCTGGGTTTTTCTTGCTTCTTTTTCTTTTCATCCCCTCCTTGTTGAGATCCCCCCTTGCCTGGTTTTTTCCTCCTCCCCCCCCTCGTGTTCGTTGACAAGGACCTTTGTTCAAACAAATTTTTCCGGGCCGAACCAGAAACGGACACTTCCCGACCTCCCTGAGGAGCGGGCTGGAAAAGGTCGTCTCCTGTTCCCAGCCGGCTTTAAGGACGCCGCTTACTTTTTTCCTCCTGAAGTAATTTCCTCCTCCAAAAGTCTGCAATCCGTCTCTCGCCAATTCTCCAATCCCGGCTTTTGTGTTTAGAAAATAGGTAAGTTCCTCCCCTTCCCCGAGGGTCTTTAGATCGTAACTCCACTTCCTCGACAACTCCTCTTTTCTTTTTTTTTTCTGGTCTTCTCGGGCGCTGTGCTGTTTCCCCTAGAGATGGCTTCGACCGAGGGGACTGTCTACTCTCTCTTTTCCGTCCTGCTTCTCCTTGGCTCCCTTCTGTTCGTTTCTTTCCTTCTTTCAAGAGACTTTCTTCTCCCTCCGGTTGCTCCTTGCCCCTCCCACACTGAATCCTTTTTCGCAACATCCGTTACGTTGTTGATTTGTGGGCTTCCTCTTGTTTGAAGTTTCAATCGCAAATCTCCTTCTCCTTTTTCTCTTCGCAAAATGGACCTCCCCCTCCTTCTAACCTTCCATGTTTTTTCGTTCAGCGTAAATGCTCTCGACTTCACCCGGGTGCTCTCTCGATGGGTTCTTTTCTTCATCCCCTAGAAGCTGTTTCGTTGGTGAATGTTGTCCTTCCCTTTATAATGTAAGATGAGCCCCGATCCCCTTTCATCATTGCTGGTTTCACAAACGGAGATAAGATATCCATACTCATGCTTTTCTTATGAGTTAGACAATCCTCTCCATGCGTTTTTTTCTTTTCCTCCCTGATCTTTTTTTTCGACTTTCTTCTTGTGCTCTGTTCTTGACCATTTCTCGCCCTGAAGGGGAAAGGTTCCCACGTATATTGTTGAAGTCTTCTAAACTCTGTGGTCCCTAACTTTATGTTCTGGATGGGTACTATGTTTTCTAAAACCCCACTTGCTTAACATTTTTCTAAGATGTCTCCTCTAAGGGGACCCTTTCCTCTTCTAAAACTTAATGAGCATCCTTCGTTTTAGTTCGGGCTGTACCTTGCCCTCCACATCCGTCTCCATCTTTTTGTCCTTTTCAATCTAGTTGCTACGTACCTTCGGCGTCGGTACGCTTGCTTTCTTTCAATGATAAATTTCTACTAATCATATCTTTTCTCTTAGTGATGTCTTGACAAATAGCGCTTTCATCTTTTTCCATTTCCCGGCATCCCTTCTGTGCGTGCTTGTTCTTGTATCATCTCACTTTTGAGATCATGAACCCATTCACTCATGCCGACGAAAAGAGTCATTTCCCTTTTCCCGATCCGAGGGCACTTCCAAGATCGTCTCCTCTCATACCATTTAAGTCTTTCGTTTCTAGGTTAGATCACTTCGGTTTTACCACTGCAATTATTCCCCCTCCCGTGTTTTTTCCTGGCGCTGGCGTGTTTCCTTTTTGGTCTGCCAACCTTGGTTCTTCTTTATTCTTGATTCCTAAGTTTTGACTTCTCCTTAAATTCGGCTTTCCCTTATTTCCAGAGACTTCTTTTTCTTCCCCGATCTAGGAGCGCTTATTTCATCTGCTAAACCCACCTTTCTCTGTGATGTGATCAGTTTTTCTTTACGGTTCCCTTTATATCATGATCGGCTTCTTTCTCGCCTTTTTTACTCATTTGGTTTGGCACAATTCCTTCTTAATCTCTGGTGCAGAGGTCCGGTTGTTAGACTTTCTGTTCGTCTCTTTCTCTAGTGTCTTGGTGATATGGATCCTATCAAGCCCCAGTCGTTCCCCATTTTTCTTTTTCTCAGTGCATGACGGCGTCCTTAAACACCCTCTCTATTTACGCGCTTCCAGCTCGTCGCGTTCGCGTTTTTTATTTTTTCTTTAGGAATACGTATTTCTTCCCTTCCAGAAATGCTTTATTAATTTTTTACGCCCACATTAATTTCATCTGTTTTCAATAGGTCCTTTTCATAAGAGGACCCCCTCGCTTGACGTTCAGAGAGGCCCTCATTTCAGTATAAAAAAGCACTTTCTGGTTTCCGTTGCTGTCGTCAATCCACCCTTCTTTTGTCAGGCCTTCTAATTCTGTTCTCCTCTTGCGGGGACATTTTTTCTCTCGCTCTTTACGCCGCAGTTGTCCACCTCTTTACGTAAGGGATGCGTCCTATCGCATCATCCCTTTGGATTTGGCTTTAGTTCTTTTTTTCCCTTGCTTCTCTTCCTTCTTCCTCCTCCGTTGTTGTGTTGTTCTTATCTTTTCTGATCGCCGTGTCCCCTCTCCCTTGGCAAATCCCCCTTCCTCCCCCCGATCGCGCCTAGACCTTTCTCCTTACACTTTTCCCTGCTCTCTGTGCGAGAGCATACCGGCTGGCACGATTTCTTACCTGCCTTTCTCCAACCCTCCTTCATGCTGTCTGTCCGTTCCTCTTTCCCACGGGACCGTGCTTCTTCCCTTCCTTTCCCAATTCCCCCTCGCTAACGTTCCTCCCGTTTTTTTTTTCCCTGCGTTAGTCATTTGGGGTTGTCTCGGTTTACCGCACATAAGCCGTGTAAAAATTTCCGCGGCCCGCGTCCCTCATGGTCCCCTTCCTCCCCTAGCCTATGCTTTGGAAACACGGTTCTACAGCATCACTCTTTACGTCCTCAGCTTCCCCCGGCCAGCGCGTTCGGCGTCCGATTTTCTCTTTTTTCTCTTTGTGCCTGGGAATGCCTTTATCTGCATGATTCCTGTCGTGTTCGATTCATGGACCCCCCATGCACAGGACGCTTCTTTTGCTTGAACAACCAGCTTCAATTCGTCCAAACCCGTTTCCCCCCCTGTCGGGCACTTCATGGTTTTTCAGTCCACCCCAACTCTAATTCCCTCGTTGAAGGGCATCCGAGCAGCTTTAGGTATTCAGTCAGACAACTGTACCCCCCCCCCGTCCTGTTGTCCGCTTTCCCCAAGTATCGCTCGTGACTATTTGAAAAACCCACAAAATGCGGGCGTTTTTTTTTTCTCTCGCCGACCCTTTCTCTGATCTCATGCAACTGTGCTCCTTTAGGCCCGTTCATCGACGAAGTCCTTTTTTTTGTTTATCCGTGACATTTGGCCCCCCAAATCACATCAAGGAGGCCAGGCAGTCCCCCCCCAACCCGCGTTTCAATCTTTGGTGCCCCCCTGTCACAGACATTATTCTATTTATGGCCGCCGAGTTGTATCTTCTCTTCACTTGGTATTGATCTCCTCTCCACTCTTTTTGATGGCTTGGCTCTTTCGGGCTGGCTTCGGGGAGGTCGGGGTATTCGTTTCGTTGGTTCTGAGCGAAGGTTTCTTTTTTCTTTAAAGTGAACAAATTCCCATCGTTTGCGGGCCCTCCTCCCCTCCCTCTTGTACACCCGGTTCGATCCCGTCTTTTTCCCCCTCCTGCCAGTTCTCCTTCATTCTTGATTCGCCGGGCATACTTCGAGCGTGCAGGGCCGTCCTCTTACGACAGCCATTCTTCCTCGTCCTTTTTTTTTCTCCGATTAAGGTTTGGTCAGCTATATGTTCTCCTCTTTTTGGAGCAGGGTCGCTTCCCCGCCTTCCTGACACGACTTTTTCTTTGCGCAAGCAAGTTCACTGTTGATTGCGCTTGACCCTTGTTGAAAGCTTTTCTCACCGCAGTCCTTCCTCAAACAATGCTTCGGACTGTTCTTTAGACCCCTCCCTCCTCCAGCTGCCCAATAGCAGCGCAGGTGAGGTCACCTCGTGGGTTCCACTCCCCCCCCCTGCCCTTTTTTCGCCCACGAACCCGCGGGCCGTTTCCCTTCCTTAACATTTTCCTTTTTTTTTTTCAAGCAACTTCCGGGCTTCGTCGATCCCCGACTCCCTTTTGTCACCGACTTCCCCCTATGCTCTACTCCTCCCCCCCGCCTATCCTACCCCCCTGCCCCACTAAGCCCCCCCAGAACTTCTGAACCGAACCACCCCTCGCCCTTCCTTACCCTCTTGCTCTAGTTTTCCTTCCTTCTCTCCCCTCCGTTCTTCTTCCCCCCCCCCCCCTCTCCATTCCTTCGTCCTCTCTAACCTCCCTTTTCCTCTCTCTCCTCGCGGGCTCCCTACCATCCCCCGTCTTATTCCCCCCTTCCTTTCCCGTCTATGTTTCACCTGTTCCTCCCTCGCCCATGATATTCATTTCCCCCCTGGCACTGGTTTTTTTACTCCTCCCTGTAAGTTTGCGGCCTTTTCTTATAGACTCCCCGTCACCTTTTTAGCGACCCCACCCCCCTGCACACCCCCCGCCGTTGGGAGTCTAGTTACCAAAGACCAAGCCGATGGTCATCCCCACCACTGGATACCCACCGGCCTTTTGCCCCCTCCCTGCCGTCCTATCCCCCTCCATTCCCTCCTACCTTTTTCCTCCTATTCTCTGCCCCCTTCTCCCTCTTGTGCTTACTCACTTTCCCTATCCCTTCCTCCTCTACACTTCCCCCCCCCCCTCCCCCTCCCCTCATGCTCCTCCTACCCTCCCCCCGCCACTCCCCTTTCTACCCCCCACCCATATCCCTCCTCTGCCTGCCCCTTCTACCACTCCCCTCCTTTCCCCCTTCCCCCCTCCCCTTTTTATCCTTCTCTTTTCTCCTCCCTCCCCCCCCCCCCCTCGCCCTCCTCCCATTCCCCCCCCCCTCTACTCCCCGGCATTTCCCAGTGGAACACCTACCACCCCCACCAATTCCCCTTCAGCCGTACCCAGCCTCTTTTTCGTATGCTCGCAACACTTACATCCCTACCCCGTTCCTTCCCCCCCCCCTATATCATTCCTTCCCCTTCTCCCCCCCTCCCCTTCCCTTTTCCTTCTTTCTCTTCCCACCCATTTCAGCCTCTCCCTTCCTACCCGCTCTTATGTGTGAGGTCCCCCCCCATCACTGGTCCCTTTCGCTCACCCCACCCCCTCGCCCTCTCTCTCTTTGTTGCTCTGTTTTTGTTTCCCTTTTTGCTTTGTTTGTTAGACATTTCCGTTCACCCGACCAATGAAAATGTCCCTCACCAGAGCCCTCTCCATCGGTCCTCCTCCCTCCCCCGGGTTTTCCTTCCCCATACGGCACCTAAACTCCCCGTCACTCTTGACAATCTCTTCCGACCTGGCAGTAGGTTTTAAGAGTGTATACCAGAAAAACCACTCGGCTGTAAGCGATCTCTCCGGTGCCCCCCCCCCCCCCCCCCCCCCCCCCCCCCCCCCCCCCCCCCCCCCCCCCCCCCCCCCCCCCCCCCCCCCCCCCCCCCCCCCATTCCCCCCCCCCCCCCCCCCCCCCCCCCCCCCTCCCCACCCCCCCCCCCCCCCCCCCCCCCCCCCCTTTCCCCACACATGCCCCCCCCCCCGGCCGGGGTTTTTTTCCGCCCTTTCGGCAGATTTCCTGATTCTCATCCGATACTTTTCCACCGTTTTCCCCCACACAGCTTTGACGGTTTTCGCCGGGGCTTTCAGTATTTTCCCTTTGCCAAGGTAATTTTTTCCGCGGCCGAGAGGCCTTTTTCATTTCTTTTTAGCGACTTTAACTGAAGAAAAATCCGAACCTTCCTTGAGCCCAACGCTCCCCTTACGGCAGTCCCTTTGTGATGCACCCTTTTGCAGGGCGGCTTCCTTAACCTTTTTTCCTAGACGAGTTCATCGCGTGACACGTCTGGTGGTGAGAGGTTTTGGCGGCATGGTCTCTTTTCTCCATCCGACAGGGAGTTTCTTGTCTTCGGTTTCCCAATCTTTTTTTCCCCCGCCTTCCCAATAGCGCCCGGTATGCCGGCCCCTGAGGCTTGAAGTATTGCCCTGAAAGTTCGCTTTCAGCCTCAGGCCGTTTTCCTCCAGTTGAAATGTCCCCCCTCTTTTTTTTTTGCGTTCCTGTAGCGCCTTGGTTTCGGCTCTCGACATAGCCCCCGCTTTTCCTTGGACCGCCCAGCGCGGTGGGGGATTTTTTCTTCGTCAATTTTGTTCCCTTCCTGAAACGATGTTGCGCTGGCCCTTGCCTTTCCTCTTTTTTTCTCCCCCGTTGTTGTTGTTTAGTTCGCTGGCTGACACCGGTTTTTTTCAAGAACCCCCCCCATCTTTTCCCCCAAAGGGGACCGCGTCAAACAAATTGGGACGGTTCCAGAAGGGCAGTCAGTTCTTCTGAGCTGGACACTGTCGCTCTTTTGCCCCCCTCCCTCCAAAAAGGAGTCTCCCTTCGGCCCCTTTTTCTTCTGTTTTCCGCCTGGGGCCTGGCGTTTTCGCCACCGATATCTCCTTCCGAAGTGTCGAACTCTCTTTCGACCGACGTGGGGCGGGCTATGTTTTTTTGTCCCCTTTTTTGGGGTGAAATCCCCACCGGGGCGGGGGATTTCTCCTCGTCCTTTCAACCACTCCTCGCACTCTTTTTCACCTTGCTCTCGGCCGGCTGTTTTGGTTCTTCTGGTGTTCGTTCCCAATTTTGACAGCGAATGGTCTCCGGCTTCCTTTTTTAGTTTTGACAATCCTGGTTTCCCCTTTTTTATCCTTCAACACTTGCGGGCCTTTTGGCGGCGCTTTACCCTGAGTTTTTTTTTTCCAATGTCATGTGTCGCCCCCCCAAGTTCGTTACGTTGGGTGTGGGTTCACGCTTTGCGCTCTTCATCGAATTTTTTCTCCTCTTCTGTCTTGGTCGCTGGTTTTTTTGCTTTGGACCCAAACTTACTTTACCTTTTTGTTCGCCCCCCTCCTAACTTGTTTAAGTCTATCGTGCCCCCTCTAGGCTTACCCGGCAAGACTTATCTTTTTTCCCTTTGGTTCTGATCCTCACCATCGTCCTCGAACGTGCTCGTTCGTCCGTGGTCCTTTGGTTTTTTTTCCTGGACATCCCGGAATTGCTGTCTCTGATCCCCTCGGTACGAAGTTCGAGTCCACAATTCCCCTCTTTTCTCCTACGCTCTGATGTTCTTTCATTGGCCGGCTTTGGATCCCCTCTCCCTATCTTCGGTCTGAGGGGCTTTTCTTTCGGTTGACCAGGTCCCCGACCGGCAGCCGGGGGTTTGCCAGGTGTTTTTTTTTCAAGTCGATTTGTTGACCGAGTCCCTTTGTGGGTCCCTCACCGCGCTGCCGATTTTACTTTCCTGGGCGAGTGTCCCTTTCCCCCCCTCGACTACATGTTCGAATGACTTTCGCCCTTGTTTTCGGGTCTGCCTTCTTGGAAGGATTGTGTTTCCGCATTTTTTTTTTCGACCTAATTTTCCCTTTGGTCGTTCTCGTAGGCGGCGCTCAGTCCCCCTTGCTTTCTTTCCCGCTGACAAGACCTCCCCTTTTCGGTCTTCCGCCTTCCTTCTTTGGTTTTCGCGGTACTTCAGCCTTGCACCCCCCCGGCCTTCCTGGTGCCGCGTCGTCTTCTCTATGCTCCCTTCTCCTTCCAATCATCGAGGACCCGTGTTCATTTGTCTCTTCTGGCATCGTTCTGGCGGTCTTTTTTTTCTTCATAGCCCCCTTCTTGTGAACCAATTCAAGAATTATTTTTTTTTTCGCACTTTTTTTTCTAATCGATCCCTTTCCAGGAGTAATGCGCCCCCTTTCTCCGTGATCTCATTCTCCTACGGTCGTCATAGTCTATTTTTTTTCTTCTTGATCTTTCCCTGTAGCGTGTTTTTTTGGCCCTTGTTACTGTCGATGGAGGCTTTCGTGTGGGAACATTTCTCCACCCCACCCCAGGGCTTTCGTACGATTTGTGAGAGACGTTACCCCCCCGTTTGATGATCCCCCTCAGTTCAGTTTTCCCGCCCCCCTATTTTTTTCCCCCGGCTTCCAATGGTTCCCGTGTCCTTCCCTAAGGAAGCTCTTTATTTCCTCCCAACAACCGCCCTTTCCTGGATGTTTGGGCCAGTTCTGCTGACGTCTATACATCCCTTTCGGCTGTCCTCTCTCATTTTTTTGTGGTGTAACACTAGTGAATAATTATTCTGTGCAGGTCCTTTTTTGTTCGACTTGAAATTCTTTCCTTTTACGGGCTGTTGTGAGATGCGCTTCCCCCGATCCATGTCTTAATTTCTTTGTTTGCCTGGGCATGAGTCCATTCCCCCCTCGACGCCTAACCTCACCTTTTTTTCTGCGGTTCATTTTTCTTTCGTTCTTCGGGTGTTTTTCTTTCCCGGTCATATATTTTTCGACCATTGTGGACCTTTTCCCCGTCTGAATTTTTTCCACTCACTCTTTCTTTTTCCCCTCTTTTTTATCCGACACGCTAGGGAGGGGACTCTTTTTTCTTGGGTCCTTTTTTTTGCGGGCTTACCCCCCACCTTTGGTGCCGCTTTCTGTGACGGGCTTCCTTCTGCTTTTCCATGTTTTTTCTTTTAACTTGGGACCCCTCTCCTTCCTTTTTTTTCCGTCACAAGCGCCCTCCCCCGCCCTTCTCTGGCTACTCCTCCTTTTCTTACCGATCCTACTTTTCCCTTTCCTTTTGAGTCTTTCTCACGCTG
>Ga0179593_1633268_pt1 | contig 11056 bp, 20 predicted proteins | sample CZODoug2_1_08_16_FD_185931 | JGI IMG/M metagenome (GOLD analysis project Ga0179593, IMG submission 185931) | Vadose zone soil fungal communities from Angelo Coast Range Reserve, California, USA - CZODoug2_1_08_16fungal (PacBio error correction) | ecosystem: Environmental > Terrestrial > Soil >... | reverse complement strand
CCCCACCCTTTTTCACCTCGTTCCTCCCGGACGCGTAAATTTGAGATTCTTTACACGCATGACCGGTGGACCCGGCGCGACCCGTAAACTTTTCATTCAAGGCATCGGTCTCTTTTTTCCCCTTGGGAATGACTCAACCCTCGCCCTTCCCCTTTATTGTAATCCCATTTTTTCCAAGGTCGTGCCCCCGTTTCTTGTTTCCTGCCATGTCCCGTCAACGCCTGCAAGACAAGGCAACTGCACCTCCCCAAAACGGTGTTTTGTTGTCATGTCACTTTTTTCTTCCCCTGCATTCTATCTTTGCCTCCTCCTCTTTTCTCTCTCTCTGCATGTCCCAAGGTCATGACCCCACAAAACACCGTTTATTTTCGCTCTTACCTTGTCTGCACGGTCTTTCTCCGGTATTACATTGTTCTCACGAACTTGGGATCCCCCCCGGCCAGATTGTCGCTTTTGATTCTTGATGACATCCCGTGTTTTTTAGGGGTGAAGGACTTCCCCCGATGATGAATCCAAGCTTTCCTTTGCCTTCCAACACCCTTTTTTCCGTGGTCGCGCCCCGCGCTTGCAACTCCAAAATTTACGCGTCCTGTTCCCTTCCGGATGAGGATTGTTTCTCCCCCTCTTGGTTCTCGAAATGGCCACTTTTTTCTCAAATAACTTTTCAATTGTTGATTTGAGATGCTTGAGTCTTTGTATTGATTAAAGCGGGGGCCTTTTTCCCCATTAGTCCTCTGAAACGAGTTGGATTTGCCGGTGATGAGAAGCGCACGTTGTTCTTGCCCCCGGCCCATAAAAGGCAGTCGCCTTTTCTCTAGTTTGAAAAATTGTTACCTTCACCCCTTTCGGTATTCTTGAACCTCCTATCATATCCTTCCCGCTGTCTGCCGGGGCGCGGTTATTGCCGTAAGACCTCCCTTCCGAACTGCTGGATTGTCCTTTTCTTTATACAATATGGACTCCCCTCCCCTCCGGGTGGTGTTACAAAAGAACCTACCCCCCGCCCCTCAGGAGGAAGAAATGTCTTTGCGGACAGGATTTGATCTTTGCGCGGTATTTGCTACCAGTCCCTTCTATCTTGAATATAAGCGTGGAGAAAGTGACCCTTTTAGTTATCTCTTCCTTTGAGGCCCTCTTTCCCCCTTTTTCTCTCTCTGGCCCCCCGAGGCTCACCGATATTGGATATCCATAAATCCTTTCTATCGCCGGGCGTTATTGTCCACACCCCCTTTTTCTCTTCCCCCCAAGTGTCCCTCTTTTTTTGGGTTTCATTTCCCCCTTTCGCCGAGATCGTAATTGACCGCCAATTGTGACTTTTTATTATGTTCCATGGTTCTGTTTTCCTCGCCTCCGGTTGGTCCTTCATAATTATTTGGTATTTGGTTCCTTCAGGAGCGATTCAGACACAATTTCCTCAATCCTTCCCGATTAGGCTCCTCGCCTGATGGTGAAATGTTTTCCCCGGAACTCTTTTAGTTTTTTAATTCTAGTACACAGTTCTCATGGCTTGGTCTAACCCTTGTATACCTTTCCACGGATACGTTATGATTTTGGGGTCCCCCTGATAATTCTCTTTCAAGATTTCCTTTATTTTCTGTCTGGTGGCCTCATAATATCAACTCTCACATTGGACATTGCTTTGCCAATATGCTGCGAGATGAACCCTTTTTTTTTTTTTTTCATTTTCAGTCCTTAAGGAAGCGCGCTTTTTCCCCAATATACTTTGGGATATCCCATTACACGTTCAAATGGCTTTCGTGCACCCCAAGTCTTTCTTGGGGGAAAAAAATATCTCCGTTTTCTTTCTCCTCTCTTGATTCCACAAGATGGCCTTCTTGAGGCGCATTGAATTCGCTGTTCCTTGTTTTTGGCTCTGTCCCCGGGGTCCCTCTTTTTAAAAATGGCATATTTTCTCTACAGGCTTTCTTCGACGAGGATTTTTCTCCATCTCCAGCTATTTTATACTATCCTGAGTGGGGTTTTCCTCCAGGAGAACCTTCCCCCCCCCCCCCCCTGTTCCTGGCATAAGCTTGAAGGAGGCGGTTTTCCCCTCTGATAGCGATTTTTTCGGGGCACTCCTCGGTTTTTTTATTCCTCGCGTTTCCGCGTAGGAAGTTTACAAACGCAACCTAATCCCCCCGATGTCGGCTGGTTTTCCCAGTCATTACGAGGGGGAATGGAGTTCTTTCTTTTTTTTTCTAATCCGCCCCTTTCCTTTCATGGTCGGTTTTCTTTCGCTTGGTGTGTCATCCTGGGTCGCGGAGGGTCTACCTTTGGGTGTTTTCTTCCTGCCGCAGCTTTCCTCCCCAAGAACAGAAAGAGACCCTTCCTTCCAAAACGCCCGGCAATTTGTGGGGAAAATTTTCACTAAACTCATCGATTTTTTCGTTTAGCCCATCACCATTTTTGTTGGCCCTTCTTTTGCGATTTTTCACTGAAGAAACCCCCCCTGGCACTGTGTCCCTCTATGTCATGCACCCTTCTGTTTCCCTCTGCACTGCCCCGATGGCCGAAACCCCCTTATTTTTTTCTTCGAAGTTCTTTGACGTATTCCCTTTCTCTCCCCAATATGAGAAAACCAAGCGGTCCTTTCTCTCTTTGACAAGCGGCGGTTCCCCATTTGGGATTCAATCCCTGGTGTAGTCTCTCCCGAGGTTGCACTACCCAGCGACCTTCCCTGAGAGATTCTTTTTCTGACCGTCTTTCCCCCGATACAACGCACTGTTTCCTTCTTTTTTCTTGTCACTCGCCTCGCCAAAGAACTAGCATTGCTTAAGCTCAAATCTCGGTGGATTGCGCCTCACCCCCACCTTTAATTTTGGAGGGGGAGAAATTCTTCCTTCCTCCTCTTTTACTACTTCTCCTTTTTGCTTTCTCTCCGGGCAATGATTTCCCGCCTGCCCCCAGTAATCTTCTGGGTGGAGGCGCATCCCCGCGATTTTCTTTATGGCCTCCGATTCTTTGGCGAAGGCGAGTCAATTCCCTTCAATACGAAAAGCGCAAACTCTTCTTCCCCGTGCAGTCTACTCCAATAAGGTGACCGTTTCGTCTTCCCCTCTGTTAGACCAAAGGCTGACCAATCCTAGGCCCTCCCTTTCCTTCAGTACTCTCCTTTCTCCCAAAACGCAGGTTTCTCTCCTTCCCTCACTTAGCCTTTTTCCCATACTGGTTCGTTTTTTCCTCTCAGTGCATATCACAGAACGTTTGTCAAGATGTTGGCCGGTGCCTTGGTCCCTTTTCAGTGAACAAATCGAAGTCACCCTTTTTTCCTTTCCCCCCTTATTTCCCCCCTTCCCCCATCTAGTAGTTATTGAACCCCCTTTCTTCCATTGATTTTGCGTTTTTTGCTGCTTCTCTTGTTCGCTGTCGGAAGGCCTACCCCCTTTCCCCCCAACCACAACGGTATCCTCTCAAAGGATGACAACCACCTCCTCCCTGCCCACCGACCATGGCCTTGGCGTCCCGCAACCCGCCCCCAACACAAGTCGCGCCAGTCCCCCCTCCTGATCCCACAAAGACGACAGTCTTCCCCCTTTTTCTTGTGCGTTCCTTTTTTCGCGCTTTATGTTATCACCCCCTCTCCCCGACGTGATTTCAGGATTTTGTCCACTCTCTCCTACCGTCCGCCGCCGGACCCTCCTCCATTCAAAGGGGACCCTCCCTTTTTTTTTCCACCAATCCTCCCCCAAGCCCCAATCCCCTCCATTATTAAATCGCTTGCGAGTTTACCCCCACTCACTTTTTTGTCTTTACATGACGAACTTCGGTCGTAATCGTCCTTCTGCAAGAATCTCCCAAAACAAGCCCAGCGAATCCCCCCTCCAATCTCTCCGCTTGGACTTGGCTTCAATCTAGTCCCTCTTCAACAGGCTCACTTGTGTGAACGAACTCCCCCCTTCGGAGTGGAGTGGGATGAGTATCCCCTTCTCTTGGTGCGCGCTCTTCCCTGCTGAAAAATGCCGGGGTCCCTCGCTCTTGCACACAACGAGCGAGTTAACTTCCCCTTACAGGCCCCCCCCCCATTCCATTTTATTATGATGAAACCGCCTTTCCTCTCCTTTCAAACTTTAGTGTCTTCTTCTCAGGTTGCCCCAAAAGCAGAGTACCTCCCACACTTCCGGGATGTATTGTTTCCCACCTCCCCTCTGACAGAATGGGAACCCGTTACAACCACTTCCGTCTCGTGGCACTCCTGTCCGAGGGAGATCATCCCCCCCCCAATGTTTTTTTTTCGTGGAATTGTTTCCTCTCGATTGCACCCAAATCAAAATCCTACCTTTTACACCTTCCCCACGGCTTCTTTTTCATGGCCAGCCTGCTGAAAAAATGAATACGCTTACGCCTTACTGTTGATTACCCCCCACGTCTCGGCGTTCCCTCCCCCCCCCCAAACCCCTCTTACGATCCCCCCCTTTTTAGTCTGTTAACGCACGGCTCCTTCACAAGGATTTTATCCCCTTCAGAATCTCTTTTTTCAATTGACAAGGTCCTTTTCTTTCCCCCTCTCGGCGTGAAATTGGCGACGCTTTTTTTCCTTTTCCTGAAAGTGCAGTTTTCTAATAGACTCTTGTTCACTGTCGCCACCCTCCTCAAAGATTCGGCCCTTTCAGTGTACAATAAAACCGATATCGAGCCACCCACCTCCCTCGGACACAGTCTGCGAGGGAGGGTGGGGGTTTTCCTGAACCTACCAGGCTGGCAATGTTTGTTTTCCTTATACCTTCTTCTCCCCTCCAGCATTTCTCCGACCGCGGAGTCTGCTCCACTCACGGCGCCCCTGCAGACAGCCGACTCATTCGCATCTTTTTCCTCTTAAGAATAACGACAAGTGCCTCAACCCGTTCCCCCCCCCTGACGCACACATTCCGTGATGCCCGGGAGTGATGTCATCAGACGTCAGAACTTACCAACTGCTTTCACAATGATCTTCTCCTTCCCCTTCCCTTCTGCCTCCTTTCCTATTGAGCGCCTTCCTCTTCACAATTTCTGTTCGTTCCGATCCGTTCCACCTTTCAAGTCGCCATCGAAGCCGAAGGTTCCCGTTTTTCCTCTCCCTTCTCGATGGTCCCTTCCTTTCCTCTGGCTGCGCGTCCTGGCCCCCTTTGTAATTAAGGCCTTCTTTGATTAATAATCGGGCCCCCCTTCCCATCATTCCCCATTATGTCATCAAGATCTCCTCCAATATGTCTGTTTCCCAAGTTCGTGCCCCGGTATTATTTATTTAACACGAACCGGAAAGACACGTTTAACCCTTCCGCCCCACGCATGACACCCCCTTTTTTTTTCCTCCTTTTTGATGACCCCCCCCCCTCCGTTTTGAGAGATGTATGTCATCCAAAAGTCATGTCACAAAACCGGTTTCCAGGCCCTGTTCCTTGGTCGTTTTCCCCCCCTTCTTTCCCCTCCCTTTCCCCCCTTTGAAAAAGGCCATCTTTCCCTAGATTCTTGATGACATCATTCACTTCTAAGGAGGTTGACTTTTCGCAGATTATGCCCCTTCTATCTAATGACACCCCTTTCGGTTCCTGGGACTCCCCTCCCCCCCTTACAAGTAATTCGTTACGTTCCATCCTTCCCTCTTCCGGGTTCGGATGCGACTGCTCGGTGGAACGGATCATCCTGAAATACCAGTTTTCTTGTTGAAGATGACGGCCTTTTTTCCCTTCCCCCTGGTGGCTTCTTTTCGAAGGTCCCTCTCTGGTTCTGATAATGTCCCTTTCAACCGATTGCTCTGCAGGAGGAGGATCCCCTTGTGCTTCTTTCCCTCAAGGGGACCTTTCTTTTGGCCTTTGTGCGTCGTTTGCCCAACCATTGTTTCGTATCGCCTCCCGTTTAAGAACTGATGGTCTCCTCTCTTTACAAATGCGCTGTTTTTTCGTCGACCCTTCCTACTCCGTCCGGTTTCTTTCCCCGCCCTTGCTGGAGGTCCTCCGCGGCGTTCCCTTATGTTCACATTTTTCTCCGGTGGTGGTCAGGCGTTTCAGGACCTTCTCTCCGAAGGAGGTCTTTTAACAGGAGGTTTTGAATCTGTCGCGCGCTTTTTCCCTTCCCTGCCGTCCTCTTTGACATAAGCGGACCGTTTTAACTCCTCTGAGAAGCGGAACGGGGCGTCTCGGCATTTCTCCCCAGTCCCTCTCTCTTTTTTTGGTCAAGTCGGCTAGGACTTCTTTTTTTTTCTTCTTCTATCCCTAAAAGCCTTGTGGAACTCAGTTTTGTCACATCCCCACCGTCCCCTTCGTAGCCATTTTTTTTCAGCGCCGAACTGTTCTCCCCCCGGTCATTGACGCCATTGTCCGCACTCTTTTTCGGCCTTGCCCTCCCATGCGACGTTGTTTTTTGGAAAAGGTCATCCTCTTCCTTTCCTTTCGGAGCGTCCCCCCTCCCCAAGGCCAATCCTGACCACCACCATTTTCCCTCGAGAGCATGATTCCTGGTTTCCCTGAAAGACGGTTTTTTCCCCCTTTTTGTTCCCAGTCTTGCCCTTTGTCTCCAATACCTCCCGCTTTCCCGTGGGAGAAAAGAAACCTTCTTTTTTTTTGGTCCCCCTAAGATCTTCTTTCTACCAGAGTTACGGAATATTTCTTCTGAATAATAATACTATAATGAGTGAAGGGAAGCTTCCCCTTCCTGCTAGCTTTTTTGAAATAGGTGCGATGGCAGGGGGGAGATCCGGAATCTCAATATACTTTTTTTTCTTTTTCAAAAAATCATCCTCCCCCCCTCCTTTTTGGCAACTTTTTCGTGCCCCCCAAAGCCAAAATTTAATCGTTTAGAGGCGAAAGATCTCCCCTTCCCCTTGGAGGATTTCTTGTTTTTCATTCGCTGAGGCCTTTTTTTTCCTTTGTTTTTCCGGTGAGCAATAGGCTTTAACTGGCTTCGAAGGAGTGATCCCCCCACGCAGATCGACGAGGCGTGGAGGTGTTCCTTTCCTTCTGGATAATGTTTTTTTTAGATTAGTATGGTTTACTCCCCCTTCCCCCGTTGAATAGTCAAAGATTTTTCGTTTTGAATGCAAGCGATCTCGACGAATAACCTGGTACTTGGCACCAATGTTTCAGTCGCGGGAAAAGACATCATCGCATGGCGTCGTGACGTACCACCAACTGTATGATGCTGGATCGAGTCTCTCGTACGGCACTCTGGCGTTCAATATCCACTAAAGGAAACCAAATTGCCGCGTATTAAAGTCTCCCGGTCTCCACCCCCACAGCCCTCCGAAGTAGAGCTTGCTGATTGTGCGTTTCTCTTTTTATCTAGGACCGGCCCCGGACGGTCCACGGGAGCCGCCATCCATCCGGGGGGGCGCCGATTCCCCCCTTTCCGGGACCACAGTAAGTTCCCCTCACCCTGGGGGATGACGCGAGACATCCCCGGGTCATATCTTTTCCGAGTTTGGAAGCCGCCGTCGCGCCTAGCTTGCTCACTAGAGTTCGGTTCGAAGGGGGTCAGCTCCTTCTGAAATGGGGGTGGAAGGATTCGTGATCCTGCACCAGCCCTTTTCCCGTAAACAAGAAAGACCCCCCACGGAAGCCCCCTTCAACCTTTTTTTCCTAAGCTGGGTTCCCCCCAAACTATCGATTTTGGGGTTTTTTTTGCGTTTCATCAAAATTCTCCGTGGACAGTATTGACCCCCTCTTCCCTTAGAGACCGGTGCCTCTTCCCTGCAACCGTCCAACACCCTTTTTTGTGTTCTGAAAAGTTTGCTTTGCACTGAAAGATGGCCCCTTCCCCCCCCCCCCCCTCTTTCAATCCGCCCTCTTCCTCCCCGGCGAAGTTCTTGGAAGGTGATCGTCTTTGCCCCCCCTCCTCGTCAAAACAGCGGTTTTTTCTTCGTCCTATGGAAGGAAAGGGACCTTTCCTTATTGACCTTTTTTTTCTCTGGTGTCCCTTTTCTTCGGCGCGTGCAGGACACCAGCGCCCCCACCTTATCTCCTCCTGCTTAGAATGACACCCTCCCAACGCACTGTTTGCGTTTCTTCTTGCGCGTTTTCCCCCTCCAAGAAATCAGAGCAGGGCCCTTTTTTTTCCCCCTCCTTTAAAATGCTTTTGGATGCGAACGACCTTTTGGCGCGAACTCCGCCCGGTATCTATCTATTTTTTTGAGAGATCTCCCTCTTTTGCCCGCACAAAATTCCCTCCTATTCTGGGTAGCGAATCCACCGCGCTCTGTTTTGCTTCTTCCTTGGAGTCTTTGGCGACGTTTGAGTCAATACCGTTTCCCCCCCCCACGATCCCCCCGTGAGTTGGAGAGGGTAATACGCCTTTCGTAGGTAGAGGTGAACCCTTTTTTGCCTTGTTGTACTGCCCCCTCTTGAGAGCCTACACCAGTTTTAATTCCTAAGGTGAAACCTCCTTTTGCAATGGCCTACAAGTACTTTTTTTGAATCTCAACCCCCCTCTTGTTTTTTCACTATGGCCGGCCAGGATACCCTTCCTTGAACTTAGCAGCTGTTTTTCCTCTTTTCCACTGGTTCGTTCCCTTTTTTCCCCCTATGCGACAGAAGCCCTTTTTTTCCCTTACAATAGAGGCCACGAACGTGGTTCCTCGGTGCCTTTTTCCCGTGAAAATAGCAAGTTCCCAGGTCCACCTCCCCCTGACAAGATAAACGGCCCCCCCTCGATTCGTTTATTGGAACCAGCCTTTCGGCCTTTTTCGGCTGTGCTCTGTCGGTGCTTTGGTCATTTCCCCCTGGGGCTAAGGAAGTCCCACCCCCCCTTATCCCCTGGCAAAAAAACAGGGCGGCAAGCCCTTCAACCGGAGGAAAAAACATGAACATCCTAAGAATCCCCCAAGAACCATCACACTCGACCCTGCAGGGGCCCCTTTTAAGCTACAAGCCCCCAAAGCACCGAAAAAACACCCCCCCCCAAGGCCCTTATTGAGAGCAACTCCTCCTAGAAAGGCTATAACCTGAGGCCAAAACAGCCGCCCGACGATGAAGGATTTCTAGCCTGAGGTTCGGTGTAGTCCCCCACTTCATTTCCTCTTCTTCTCTTTAGGTGCAAGTTTTTATGACCCGCCCTATTAAGGAATTTCCACCGTCCCTTCCCAAACCGCCCGCTCCCCAAAGCTTATGACCAAGTCAAATTGGCGTTATCCGGTGTTCAACCAATAACCTTCTGCCGAACCCCCAATGTCATTTGCAAGGAGAACGTCCTCCTTCGGTAAAAGCAACGCGGGAGATTCCTTTCCTTTCTTATTGCTGTTTTCGAAATTGGTTCTTCCCCTAATAGCCATTTTAGCAAGCCTGCCTCCAAGAGCGCAACACCAACAAGAACCTTCTCCCCACGCGACTCCCCCCCCTAATTGATTCCAATTTCTTAGAACGGAGGAGCTATGTTTAAAACATTCCCGTTTTTCTCTTCCCCTCTTTTTAAAGAATGTTGGATTGTGTACTTATATACCCAATCTTTGAGGGTAGAGATCCATCAACAATCTTGAAAAAGCCGTGGGTCCTCCCCCCTCCTGATTCCCCCCCCATGTCCCACGTTGCTTCCCAGGCACCCCAATACATTACTTATTAGTCTCCCCAGCAGAACCTTTTGTTAACTCTTCCCCCCCGCCTAAGGATTCTGATTATCAGGTTGACCAACTTTGCCGGTTATTCACCCACACCGGCTTTTTCTGTCCTTTTCGCAGGCCCCGGCCTTTTGGCCTCCAACTTACACCAAATTCCGTTTCCGCACCCTTGGAACCCAACTGCTCCGCGGAGCCCCTAATCTTTCCCTCCATGTTCTTTTCTTTATAGATCCTGACACTCCCCCCCAACCAAAAAAATTCCTCCTCCTGGGCATGGTCGGCAATGGACAGAACCCTTTCCCCCCTTCCCGGCCTTCACCCCCCCTTTTTTCAATTCATGTTTGATGACCCCTTCCCCTCTTCCCGCCCAAACCATTGGCCTCCGGCTTTTGCGCGTTGACAATAAAGCCCGTGCTCCCACAGGATTTTAGGGACCCCCCTCTTTTTCCTACTCCCCTTTTTCCCTGGGTGGCAATAGCGCGTGGCCTTGGGGCACCCCCGGCCCCCCTCTCGTCGTTCAATCATAGATCTCCTTAGGTGTTCACGGCGCATCTCCTTCCCCAAAGATCTTCCCTTTTGTACAACCCCGCTCGCGAGCAGATTCAAACTCCGTTCCTCCTACAGTTCTACTTCGGCGGGGGGAGGAGGCTTTCCTTCTCCCGGACCCCTTTTTTCCTTTCGGTTCTCCGCCGCTTCTGACCTCCAGCTTGTTGACTTTTGCTGAGTGAGCAAATAACCTTTCTCGGCCGACCGAAGCATTGAAGATATGTCTTTTTAAACTCCTTTCTCCGAGGCGTGTCCCCCTTCCCCCTCTCCCCACATTCGACCCCGGTGATGCCCTAGTTGATGGACTTTCTCCTAGGCAGCCCCATCCCGCACGTTTGAACAATGCCCACGAATTGAAAATCCTTCGGCCTTCATTTCCCCACCCCGAAGCTTTGAGCGCTCCCCCATCCTGAAACTGTTTTTCATTCAAATTGTTTTCCGTTCCCCCCTTTCCTCCCCATCGCAGCAGGATCACGAGAAGTAGAATCAGTCTCAATCATCCTCTCGCGTGGCCTTAATCTGGGTTCTCGCCGCCATTTGCCACCACTGCTTCATCCTCTATTTGATCCCCCCCCTCCCCTTCCCCCCCTTCCTGCCTACACTCCCTCCCTACCTCCCCACCCCTTTCCCCCCTACTTGTACTACCCCCCTCCTCCTCGTCCCAGAACCTCACCCCCCCCCCTTGGCAATTATCCCAGCCTTCTCCCCCCTGCTCTTCACCCCCCCACGCTCTGCCCTCCCCACCCCCCCCCTCTCACCGCGTTCCATGTCCGAACGTTGTTCCGCAAACCAGAAATGGTCTGGGGAATGAAAGGCATCTTTCCTTGGTCATTTACCTCCCCTTCCCTTTTACCGCTCCTTCCATTCTACGACAATCTGTTGTTTTCCCCAGTTCGTGCCCCGGTTAATATCCCCTTCCAACGACCGTGCAAGCCACTTAAACAGGAAGACCGTCCCCTAAACTTTTTTCCGACTTTTGATGACTTGCTT
>Ga0179593_1503450_pt1 | contig 11056 bp, 17 predicted proteins | sample CZODoug2_1_08_16_FD_185931 | JGI IMG/M metagenome (GOLD analysis project Ga0179593, IMG submission 185931) | Vadose zone soil fungal communities from Angelo Coast Range Reserve, California, USA - CZODoug2_1_08_16fungal (PacBio error correction) | ecosystem: Environmental > Terrestrial > Soil >... | reverse complement strand
TTGTCTTTTGAATGCGATCCCGATCCGTTCCCCGAATCCGGTTGAGGGCTTCCCGGCCGTTTTTTTGTTCCGTTGGGGCTGGGTTCTTTTTGCGCTTTTTGCGGGAGGGTTTCTGGGGCGTTTTCTATCCGGGCGTTTTTTTTAGTGTTTTTCCCCCTCAGCCCCCCAAGGGTGATATCGGTTTTGACTCGGCGTGCCCCGGTGTCTCCCGTTCGGCTTATTCGCATACTTGGTGCGGTTGTGAAGCACCCCTCGCATTAGTTTTTTTTTTTCAGCTCGAACCTCCTTCCTCCGATCATTCAATCTTTGAACGCCACTACCTTCCTTCCTGTTATCCTGCGATAGGCGCCGCCTTATCCTTTTTTGATAGCTCTGATATCCTCGATAGGGCTACCCTCCCTGCCCTTCGTAATTTCCCTTGGGATTCTAATGTTTTTTTTGTTCCCCCTTTGGTTTCTGTTTGTCGGGCCGATTCACCCGCGGCAAGTACAGCAGAGCACCCGCTTTGCTTACCCTATTGAAGATCTTTTCCCTTCCAATAGTTTGCGTTTCCTTGGATTGCTGTACACACAATTCAGGGGTCCCGGGCATTACTAATTTCACCCTAGGTCCTTTTTCCCACCCGAGTGTGGACCTAGTCCTATTCTTTTTGGGAATATCCTTTGTCGCCCCCACACCCCCTAAAAGAAAAAGAATCTCTTTTTCCCTGTTCTTTTGTCTTTGAAGTTCGTCACTCTGTACTTTGATTTAAGGTGTTTCACCCTGCCGGCGGTAGCCTGTCCTGCTCTTTTTTTTTCCGTCGTTTTTTCCGTGTCTGACGCATGTCTAATCGACGACGTCGCGGGGAAGTTGAACAGTTTCCCTCGTAGTTTTTCCGGTATATTTCTCCCATCTTGGCCGGGCGGGTTTTTGCTGGGTTTGGAGTGTCCTCTATTCTACGTTTGATCCTTGATTTTGTGTCACGTGCACTCGTTTTACTCGGCGGTTGCAGTCCCAAACCAGCCGTTGAGGCCTGAGGGTTTTCGTGCTAAGTCCACCTTTTTTGCCAAGTCTATGCTCCTTTTCTCCGTATGAAGGTGCCCCTTCCAGATTCCCGGTCCTTCAGGTCGACCTTTTATTGTTTGCTTTCTTAACCCCCCCTCTAGTGTTTAACCGAAGGTCAACACGGGCTGTGTCTCCGCATCTGTTTACTGAGGGCTGTGCGATTCGTGAAGGGTTTTTCCCCCTGTGTGCACCCCCTGGTTCGATTCCACCCGTTTGTCGAAGTTGAGTCCCACCCCCCCTTTCCTCCACGGTCTCGTCACCTCTCTGACCCCCTGTTCCTCGTTTGGCTGGTCCAAGTCGATCACCCATATTCCTTTTTCCTTTCCCCTTTTTCCCCCGCCCCCGGTTGACCCCCCCGCGGCCTGTTTCGTGGAGATGTCCCCTCTAGTAGTTTTTTTTCCCTTTTCTTTTTCGTGTCATTTTGGCCCTTGGGCTTCGCAGGACGACCGCGCCCCCTGAAGGCTCGCATCCCCCACCCCGCGGACTCACCTCGATTCGGGACTCATCGTTCTGGTTTTTTTTTAGTCCAGTTTTGGAAATAGGCGTGTGTTTTAGTACCCCGGTTGGCTTCCTGGAATTTCTTCTCGATGCCGCCTTTTTTCCCCAAACCCCCCAAGGCCCTATTCTTTTTCGATCCGAACCTGTTCTGCTTGTGGTTGGCCATACCGTTGGGCCGTCCAAGGCCGGTTCGCGCACTTGTGCCTAGGCTGTTGTCTCCCCCCCTCGGGTGGGCCGGCCCCTGCGGTTCCAGCAGCTCTCGTCGCCTCTCACCCCCCCACAGCAATGTGCGCTCGGTACCGCCGGTTTTTTGTGGTGAACCTCCTGATTTTTTTCTTTGCACACCCCCTTCATTTTCCTGAACCCAGCGTTTGGTAAGACGGCGACGCCCTTTTTTTTTTCCCCCCCTCGGCGATCCCTTGTCCCCCCCCCTTGGTTTACCACGCAGTCTGGTTTGTTGCGAAACTTACCCCCGGCCATCCCGAGTTTTTGCCTTCCCCATCATGCCCTAAGGACAACGCCTTTCTCTCGACGAAGGAACCTGCCGGCGACCAACCGTCGGCACCCACCGACGAGTGTTGTAAAGGCCGCGGATCCTGCCCTCTTTCCCCTCCCTTTTTCCGTTTTTGATGAGACCTCTCGTTGCCCCTTCTTCCTGAACTTCTTTTCAGTTGGTAAGGTCCGTGGCCGCCTTTTCCCCTTTGTGCTTCGGGTTGGTTGTCGGGTTTTTATTGACAGTTTTAGGTCGGGGCTGGTTGATTGCGGGCCGGGGGAACGTGTCGAGATACAACCCCCCGGTCAACCACCAGTCTGCGTTTGGGTAGGCAACATGTGTTTTTTCACATTGTTTTTTCGGTAGGTTGGACCGCTTCGTTTTGAGAACAACGTGCCATTTGTCTTTGCGTTTTTTTTCCCCTCTTGCCGGAAACCGGAGGTCCCGCCTGTTGGGATTCCGAGAGAGGGCTGACCCCTCCGGGGCCACCTGATAGTGACTGGTCACAACACTCCTACCCATTGTTGCTGATCCTTCATTCCTCCGGTTGTCCCGCCGAGACCCACCTTTTGAGTATGCTGCCGGTGAGCTTGGGCGCCTGCGTGGGCCATATGCTCTCATTCGAAGGTCCATTTTTCTTTCCTCCCTTGCTTTCCCCCACTTGCAGGAAACTCTTTACTTAGTCGAATTTTTTTGAAGATCTTTCTGTGTTAAAGACTCTGACTCGGTCGTTTTTTTTCTTCTTTTTCTCTTTTTTTGTCCCGATTGCAGAGGCCCATTTTCCCCTCCCTCTGAAAGTCGTCCCGAAGACGGGTATAAGAAATTCCCCCCCCGTCCGGCCCGACTCGGCTCCAGTGATTTTGGGTTCGTGACCTTTTTCTCCCTCCTCGATGGACGGGTTTTTCGCGGCCCGCTCGTTCCCCCTAGAAAAACCCCATTTTTGCAGAAGAGTCTGGTAAGTCTTTTTTGATAAGGGTGTGCGCCTTTTTGTTAGGGGACCCAGTGATTTAATTTTGAACCCGACACTCCCCTGTCCGGACGTCTGCAAAGCTTTTCGCCTAGTAAAGTCGCGGCGATGTTTGGCTCGTCGGCGGGGAACATGTCCCCCACAACCCCCCACCCCCCCTTTTTTTCAGAGACCCCCCCGTACTTACCGGTTTCCCGTACGGCTCCTTCGCCGCGCCCGGAGTTACCGGTTTTGGCCATCGATCCACTAGATTTGATCGTTTTTCCCCTGTACCTTCCCTCCAGTGCCGAGTTTTTCAACTTTTCCTGGTGAGTTCGCGAATTGGCGTGTTGTGCACTCAGCCACTGAACTTGTTTTGTACCGTGAAGAATATCAGGCGCCCCCCCCACCGCACCATGCTCTAGGACCCTCCATCGCTTACATGTCCCTCCCACCCCGAATTTACACCCTTCTGGTTCGTTCAGCGCGCGACAGGATGCGGTTGGGTAGGACTTTCTTTCGTCCGGCCAGTGGGGAGTGCCAGGGCCCCTGGGCCTATGTGAAGATTATTCCCTGCGTGTCCCTGTTCCCAAACACGTTCCTTCGAACGCCCCCCCCGGCCTCTCGGACTCCCCCCGCCGCCCCGACTTTTGCGGTTTTTTTGAGGGTTTCCGTCCCCTGGTTTTTTTCATGGGAGAGAGGTCCGAAGTCGATCTTTGGCATCCCATCGGACGTGTGGCTTTTCCGGTTGTCTCCCCTCTGTAGGGTTGTCAGTTGCAGCAACCCCTGACCCGCCCCCCTTTATTGGGGATAGTCATATGGGGTTCCTCCGGATGCTGCGCTTTTGGTTCTCTCGGTCCCTGCCGAGACGGAACAGCATCTCGCGTGATGGTCGTTGATTGCTGCCTTCTCTTTGGGGTTTCCGCTTACCCCCCCGTTGCGTTTGTATTTTCTTGCCGATCCCTCTGCCACCTGAGGAAGACGGGCGGCGCCCGTCGCTCGTTCCTTCGCCGGCTTTGTCGTGTTCCCCCTTTTCCGTGATGCTTCTCTCTTGAATGCGACAGATGGGATTGCATTTTTTCTTATGCGGAGTTTTGAGTCCCCCTTTCCCCCCGCCCCCCAGTGAATTCCTCTCCAAGCACCTACGCCCCGAGGCGCGCCGTATATCCAGAGGTTCAAAACCCTGAGACAACCGATATTTTCGCGCCCAGCCGCGCGCCCGTCTTCTAAACAAACCACTGTACGTCGGGGAGCGGCGGATTCACTAGTGCTTCCCTTTTTTTTTTCTCTTCCGTGAAAAATTTCGGATCTTTCACTCTGATTCTTTTTTAACAACATCCCCTGTTTTGTTTGTTGAGAAGCGGGGCCAGGCGGACTGGAACTTCTCCCCCGCCAGGTTCCGAGACCGCCTTTGGGAGTTGAGGAACCTTCTGACGGCTCGGCAGTAGGGGGCTGGTGTTCCCTTGGAGTTTATGTGTTTGCTTATAGGGCGAGCCATTTGTGGGCAGTAACCAAGGAGCGTCAAAGTTTTTTCATACCTTTAAGTTCCAACTTTTTCTTCAGCTTTAGGAGGCCCGTAGGTTCCCTCGCCCGTCCTTTCCATGTGCGGGGGTTTGGCGCACCACTCGCATCCGGATTCTCGCCTCACGCTCGCCCCCCTTTCAGTCCTGGACTTTTGAACGAAAACTCCGATCGCGGTCTTCAACCGGGGCCGGCATCGTTTGACGCGCCTTTCCTCGGGTTTTTTCCCGAGTGAAGACCCTCCCGATATTTCCTCAGGCCCTCAATCGGGCGCGTCCTGCCCTTCTTTCTTCGATTCCCTTTTCTTAGTTCCCTTTTCCCCCTTGAAGCTTCTAGCCCCAAGCCGCCATGTCCCCCCTCTTCCCCTGAGGCTTTTTTTTCGGCTTTTTTTCCCTCTAACCACGTCAGAGTTTTGCCGGCAGCCACCTTCCCTTCCTCGGTCTGATGACCTCGGTATACTCCCCTTTTGAAGTTATCCCCTCAACTGACACCGTCTTCCGTCGCCGGTCTTGGACGCGTTGGGCGTGTTTTTGTTTTAACCCCCCCCCTCAACGGATGGACGCCTTGCTCTGGCCTGTAGCAAGTTTCTGCGCCATTCGTTTCTCCCAAGCCAGCCCCCTTTCTTTTTTCGTACAAGCCCCGTACCAGGCCGCGTCGGCGTAGGCCGATGGCACTGATTTTTTTCTTTTTTTTTTTTTTTGCGTTTGTGGCTCCCCTTCTTTTTCACCCCCCCAAAGAAATAGGTATACACTCGCGAATCGCGGGGAAAGGGTACACTCTTTTTTGTCCTACCGCGTCTTTTTCGAAAGTAACTTGCCCCCAACACCTGCGTATAGACCTACCCCCTTGCTCCCCCCCAATCTGGTACGCGGAGTTTACCTTTTTTGGACGGGTCAGCGGGAATTCGGGTTCTCCAAAACCCTCGTTTTTTGTTGGTAACCCCCTTATCCGGAGCATTTACGGCATAATGGGAATGAGGCGGCTCTCTGTTGTCCTTGCATTTTTTTCGTTAACTTTTTACTTTTTCCTTTTCTTCCCAGTCCCACGGTTTTTGGAGTCCCCCGCAGCACCACTTTCCCCACTTATGATGAACACTTTCTTTTTTCCAGGATTTCTTCTTTTTCCTCCCTTTTTTGCCCTGAAATGCTTCGATCCACCATCGGCTTCGTGTTTTTTATAGTAAAGCCCCCCTTTTTTCCCCCCCCTTGCGCGTTCTTTCACCCTTTGTGCGAGATCTTTTTTTTTTACAAAAGATTCTGGTTGAGCTTCGAAAGTTGGGAGCTGTCTTCCCTTCCCTCAAGGGCAGCCCCCTCTTTTTTATTCTTTTACTACACAACTTTTTGATCGCGATTTATCCCCGGCGAGCGTTTCCTCGCCAGTGGTAGTTCCGCAAGATTGGTTCCAGGGGTACGGAGGCACACGTGCCCCCATCCCGGGTCCTTTTATCTCCTTCGCCGCCCGCAAAAAGTTGGACAAGGCTGGTTTTTCTCTCCACCTAGTTTTTTTTTTTTTTTTTTTTTTTCTTTTTTGTCGTTTTTTTTGACGAAGGAGCCCTTTGAAGGCGTCCTTCCCCCCGCACCGTCCCTTTGGCCGCCCCCCCACCATTCCAGGTGGTTTTTTTCCTTCTCGTTGTTTTTTTGTTGCCCCCTTCTTTCCCCCTTGCTTCCAACCTTTTTTGAATTTCCGCCTTTTTTGAACCCGCCGGAGTCCGTGTTTTTGAACTCCCCCCCACCCCATTTTGTCAAATCCCCCCCCTGATTTGTGCTCGAATTAAGTCAACCCCACTTTGAGGTGCGCCCCCGCTCGCGCCGCAGACATTTTTTGGTTCCGTTTCCCCCACCATTTTTTTTTGTCTTTTGCTTTTTATCTATTTTTGTTCTTTGGCCTGGCGGCACTAACCCTAGTTTGCAAGACCTCCCCCCACCGACCCCCCCCGTCTTTTTTTTTTCTCGTGAGGTTTTTAAGGGACAATTTCCGGTCTCCAGGCGTAAGACTGACTGGTCACGGCCCTCCTGCCAACCGAAACTGTTTTCTTCCCTCCCCCCCCCGTTGTTTTTGGCCGATGTTTTTTGTTTTGTGATGATTCCGATCGCCGGCTTGACATGCGTCTTTTTTGGGTTTTTTTTCCCCTTTTTTACTTTAGTTTTTTTTCGGCCCTTGAATCCCTTTCTTTTCCTGGTGCAGGGTGTCGGTTTCTTTTCCGTCTGGTCGTGGACAACTCGGGGATGGCCGGAATTTTTTTCGTTGTTGACCCGTGTCCCCCTCCTTTTGATCCCTGACCCAGGACCTTTTCTTTGTTTTTTTTTCCCCCCCCCCCCTTTGTGTAACATCCAATGTATTTGATTTCCTCGTTAGCTGTTTAAAGCTTTTTTGATTCTTTTCCTGATGACAACCTCAAGTGGGTTTTGCAACACTTTTCGCCCCCTTTTTCCAAATACCTTCACGCGTTCAACGATCTTTTCTTTTTCTCTTTGCTTCAGACCTGTGGATCTCTTTAGCCCATTTCTGCCCCCCACCTATTTGTCCTACCCCCCCCATTCCTGTTGCCACTCTGCGACGATCGTGAACACCCGTGCGCCTTTCCTTCCCCCGCAGACCCGTGGGCGTGCTTTTTTTTTTTTTTCTACCGATAGGGTTTTTTCTACGTTTTCTTTCCGGGCATCGAGTCAATACCCTTACCCGTTTTGACTGCAACTTGTAACCCACTTTCCAAAACATTTTGCGTTTTCCCCTCATTCAGCCCTTCCCCCCTTTACCCCCCCCTAGTCGGGTTTTCCCCTTTTTTTTTCGGTTCATTTTCCCTCCCTGCCCCCCTGCCCAGGTAGTCGGTCGATACCAAGTGATTCCTCCCCACTTTGTCCCTCGTCCATCCCCCCGTGTTTCCGTTCTCGAACTCCTCCCCCCCCTTTCCCCCCGCTCCTTCCGTAGCAGGTGTGATTTACCTTGTGCGTGGACTTTTTGACCTTTTTCCTTTCCCAATTTTTTTTTTTTTTTGTTCCATTTCCCGCCGTCTCGCGGCCGCGAGGTAACCGGTAACAACCCCCTTTTTTTCCTGCGAGTTTTTTTTCTTTTCTTTTCCAGTGGCTTTCCCCTTTTTTTGAAAGTGGCTTGCAACTTGTACTTGACACCCCCCGATTGTTTTAGTTCCCTTCATCCGGACCTCTTCCCCCCTTTTATGCCGCTTTTTATTGCCAGTCGCCGGTTTTTTTTCACTTGCGTCCCCAACACCCCCCCCAACATTGTTGTTTGTTTCCCCCTCTTTGCCAGACGCCCCAAGTTTTTTTCCTCCCCCCCCGCTCCTTTCGCTGTACCAAGAGGAGGCCCTTGCATCATCGTCGCGGAGGACCCCTTTCTGTTTTTTCCGTCCCTGTGGGTGTCCCACCTCGTGGGACACACGGGCTGTGGACTCCCCTCCCGTTTTGTCTTCGGGCCCCCTTTCGAAACCAAACTTTTTCCTTTTTTACCCTTTTAAGCCCGGGGATCCCCAGGGTGCTCCCACCGCAAGGAGCAGCTGAACACCGTTTTTGTTCCTTTCCTGCATCCCAGCGATCTGGCCTTTCCAAACAGGAGTTGGCACCCTTTATTTCTCGTTCTTTTTGGTCCTGATTACTCCAACTGTTCGACGGCCAGTGACCGGGACCTGAGCGGTTGTTGGCCAAAGTGAGATCCTCCCTCCTTTTTCTAGGTCCTTCACCCAACTCCTCCCGAAGGCGGTTTCGTGGGTTTCTTGGTTTTCCCTTTCCTTTTCATTGGATGTTCCCCTCCCTAAACGACTGGTCGCGGGGCCCCGAGGTGGAGAGTTGGGCTGCCCGGCTCTATGCGGTTGAGTTTTTTTCCTCCCCTAACCCCTCCCCCTCTTTTTTATCGGGCTTTGACGCGGGCTATTTTTCGCGGCGGCGTTCGGGGCGCTAGGACTTGGCCCGAGATGGACCAAGGACCTCAATCCTCCTTTTTTTGGCCCATTTTTTTTTTAGCCGATCGAGCGCCAGATGCTTGAGCGCGATCTGCCTCGAGCCCACGAGTTGAAGTTCTGTTTCCCCTTTCTTTTTTGGACTTACCCGCAGATTTTTTCCGTTCATTTCCCCAATTCTCCCTCTTTGAGAGGGTTCGGGGAGCCAGTTGTTGGAGTTTTGGTTTTCCTCCCGCCCAGGATGATGCTCATGACCCCGACGCCCCCCCTTCTCTCCCGCACTTTCTCCAACTTTCGTTCGACACCGCGCACCCCTGGATGAGCGCCATCCCGCGCCACGCCCTTGAAGAAACCGCCCCCCCTGACCCCTTTCGTTTCTCCCTTTCCTCTCTCCCTCTGGCGGATTCTGGGTAATGTCGGGATCGTGATCGTGATCATATATTTGAATCCCCTCGTGTTTGGGTGTTTGTTTTTACCGAGCTGATCCCGACCCTCCACGTTCGACATTCGATGAGCCGAGGATTTGGAATCTTTCCGCTCTACGCCGGTCCTCTTTTTTGTTGTATTCTTCTTCGTTTTTCGGATGGGTCTTGTTCCTTGGCGCTCCATTCCAGTGTTGTCTGCAGGGGTCGACGAAACCGTGTTTTAAGGAGGAGCTCGGCTGCGTCGGTTATTGATCGCTTTACCATGGTGAGTGGTTTTTTTCTTTTTTTTCCACACCATACCCTCTGCTTTCTTTGGGCCCTCTCTCGAAATTTCCCCCGTAGTCCACTCCAAGGAAGCTCTCGTTTATAAGACCGTCTTCCTTTCGGATGTCCCCCCCGCCTTTCTAGTTTGACCTATTCATGATCTCTTAAACTCCTTCTCTCTATCGGGCCGCCGCTTTTTCCCCCCTCCTCTACCGGATTGTTTAATTTTTTCTTTTTAACTCGGGCCTTTTTTTACTGGTGAGGTAGTGAAGCTCTGCGCAGCGCTTTTCGGTCCGCGGATTATGTTTCAGATCCTTTCACGATCCTCGTTTTTTTTGCGGTCGTTCGTGCTTTCCTTTTTTTTCCCGAGGTGTTCCCCAAGCCAACATTCCTTCCCCCGGTAATGGGCAGGTTTACCCCTCGTTCCTTGCTTTGCCCCCTCCGGTTTTTTCGTTCCCCTTTTTACTTTTATTGTGAGGTCGTCGTTTGACGATTGGCTTTTCCCCTGTCTTTGTGTAAACCCATGCACGTTTTTCGTTTTTTTTTGTCATGGTCTTCCCTTTTTTACTTCGGTCTTTTCACCACTTGGTCACACCCCCTTACACCGATTTGATGTTTCCGGGGCTTTGACCCCGACCCCTTTTTTCACGGAGCCGTCCCCGTGCCGTTTTTTAGCGAGATGGTCTATTCCCCCCGCGGTTGATCCTTCCGTTGGTGGTCCTGATCGCCCTCCCTCCTCCCATTTCTCAGTTGCCGTTCACGACCTCCCGACCGTTCCTTAGCGACGTTTTTTTTTCCAACCAACCATGGTTTTTCAAAGGGATTTCCGTTAGCCGACACGACAACCACGCGCCCCCCCACGTCAACACCCCGGATTTATCTTCTATTCCCCGGTCCCGCCGCCCGTCACTGGTCTTTCCTTCACCCTCGGTACCCCCTCCCCCCGGACCTTTTTTTCTGGGTCTTTTCCACAGAGTGTTTACCCTTGTGTTGGCCGTATGTTCCCAAGTTGAGCATTTTTCGTCCCCCTCCTCCTTTCCTCGGGCTGTTCCCCCCAGCCCCGTTCTACCCCCTTCCGACCCCCCCTCGTCGGTTTTCCAATTTTTCCCGGTTTGCGTTTCCACAGTAGCACCCCTTTTCCCCCGGAACCGTTTAATCGTCCCCCCCCTCTGAAACGAGCCTCGGACCTCCGCTTTTCCCCCACCCTCCCGGGGCCCCGTTTCCTCTCCCCATCTTTTTTTTGGGAAGCTCCGTCACACGAACCTGGGTTTTGTCCCATCCCCCCCCCCCCTTTGCTCCCCTATTTTTTTTTATTTTTTCCCAAGGTTCTGATTTTCTACACCCCCAACCTACTCGGTCGAGTTACAGCGAGGAGCTCTATCGGCATGTCCCAGGTCCGCTCTCTCACGACAGCCCCCCTAAAGCCGTCTCCCCTCACCCAATGCTTTGACTGCTGCACCCCATTCAACACCCCCGATCACAGGATACTTTTTCTTTCCCCCCCCGGCACCCCTACCATGACTAGGCCACTTTCACCCCCCCTTCACGACATGCCCCCCACCCCCCCCCCCCCACCACACCCGACCCCACACCCCCCCGCGTGGCCCCACCCCCCCCACCAAACCCATCCCCCACCCGGCACTCCAAGTACCCTCCTTACCCACCCCCCCCCCCCCCCCCCCCACTTACGACCCCCGCGGCCCCGCCGGCCCACCCCACCGCCTTCCCCCTTCCCATACGCCAACCCCTTAATGCCCCCCCCCCCCCGCCCCCAACCCCCCCCCCGCCCCCTTGCCCACACCCACACCACCCCCCTGACCCCTTTTTTTTTCCACCTTTTGCACCTCCCCCCCCCACCCCCACACCCCCCCCCCTCCCCCTTTTGGCCCAGTTATCTTCTTACAATTCCGACCTCGGCCCTGAGATTTCCACTGGAAGCTCCCCCTCGCCCCCCC
>Ga0179593_1474276_pt1 | contig 11056 bp, 11 predicted proteins | sample CZODoug2_1_08_16_FD_185931 | JGI IMG/M metagenome (GOLD analysis project Ga0179593, IMG submission 185931) | Vadose zone soil fungal communities from Angelo Coast Range Reserve, California, USA - CZODoug2_1_08_16fungal (PacBio error correction) | ecosystem: Environmental > Terrestrial > Soil >... | reverse complement strand
TACCTATTTCTTGGCTCGACCTGTAATCAGAATTTTCAATGCCCTCTGCTTTTATATACACGTTCGGGCTCTGTGGTTCAAGCATGCCTCAGTTCTCCTCTCTGTTGTTTCGTGAACCGCGCTTCCTGTTCCCTCTCCTCTTTTCGTCTTTTTTTTCAACCACTGGTCCTCCCTTCTCTTCCGTAACTCCTCTTGTCCCAAGACTTGTGTGAACATTTTGTAGATGTGTGATCGCCTGCATTTTTGCTAGTTGGATATGTCGACCCTTCCCTGTGACAGACACAAGTTTTCTTCTCTCCCTGAATTTGGAGTCATACCTATCTCTCTTATTCTCCCTCTTCTGCCGGACACTTCAGAAGTGCTCCCTTCCTGATTTCCTTCCTCTGCCGGCTGTGATGTCGTCCTGCCCCAACAAAACGGTAAATTCGGATCCGGCTTTTGGCGGCGACCCCCACTTCCCTATGGCATGGAAATGGTCCCTTTACATCACCCCAGAGCTCTTCTCTTCCCTTCTTCTTGCAGCCAACTGTTAGGAAAGAGCCTCTTCTTCCACCCCCCGCGGACGTGCTATTCTTAATTATGAAAAGCACCAGTCTTTTTTGTTTTCCCGTCTGCCCCCCTTCTCCGTACGGTGAGATTCGATATGGAGACCATTCCCCCCTAACCTCTTTTTTCTTTTTTTTGTGCGGCGCCTTCCTCGTCTGCGGTACTTGAACGTTTTAACCCCCTTTCGATGTGCGATCCCCTCTTTCTGGACTACGTGCCGCATCGTCTTCCGGTTTTTTTTTTTAATTGCCGGTTTTTTGTTTCCCCCTTTCTCCCTCCTCTGGTCTGACCTTTTTTGAGTGATTCGCCTTTTGATTTCTTCTCCTTTGATTTTCCACCTTTTTGAGGTCTCGACTCCTGCGTCTTTGTGACGTTTTTTGAGCTTTTTCTGATTTCAAGCGACGCGTACCTTCCTTTCTCTGCTCCGCTTCCCCCCAGTCCGAGACCCCCTTTGGGAATACCCCTTTAGTTGATTTTTCCCCAATGACGTTGACGCCCCGCGCAGCACACTTGCCCCTCCGTGCCCGCATTTCTGTTCGCCGGTCCCCGTACTTTTATTTTCCCCATTTTCGGTACCATTTGAGGTAGGCGCCCCGGAAATCTTTTTGTTTGCTACCCTCGGTCTGCGAGTACAGGCTCCCCTCCATCGTCTGTTCTGAAAAGAAGTCTTTCCTCACCGGCGGTCGAACCTTGGGCTGGACGAGGTTCTCCGTCCAGCAGCGAGATTCATCCACCGTAAGTCGTCCCCTTTTCCCCCCTTTGCCTTTTCTTGCTCGGTTTTGATTTCATCAGCTCCCTGCCCACCGGATGAACGACGGATGCTGACTACCGCTATCAGACCGGGTGGTCAAGTTTTCGCCAGTCGCCTGGGGATACCCCGCGGACAGCGCGCTGTCGGATCCTCCCCCTTTCTGATCCGCGAGGAGTTCGATTCTTTCAGGAGCCTTCCCTTTGCTTTTCCGTCACTCCCACTTCGAGCGACCCATTAAAGAGTTGTTCAAATTTTCCTTCCTCGGCGCACGCTTGTACGTCTGCGCGGAGTAACATTTTCCGCTACTTATTGTGAGGCGCGCTGGTTTATTCCTTTTCCCTTCGTGCTTTAGGTTCTTCCTTTGGTTTGTTCTTATCCACATTTTTCAGAGGAGAGTTTCCTCTCTGCCCCCATGAGTGGGTAGTTTAGTAGGTTGCTCTTTTCTGGAAGAACGGATGCGGCTCCCCGCTCCTATGCGTTTTTTGCCGAATTTCTTGTTACTGCTCTTTTCCAAATCAAAGGTTGCTACCCACACCTATAGAATCTGTGTGGTCTGTTTCGAAGGCCGATGGCCTTTCATTTTGTTTCTTACGAAGGGAGCTTGGCTGCAGGAAGACACAGCTTTCCGTTCTATTTTCAATACTTCCGTGAGAGATACAGGCTTTACCTGATTCCTCTGTGTCTTCCCCTTCTATACCCTTTTCCCGATTTCCCTGTCTCCTGTGTTTTTTTTCCGTTCTCATGATTAACCTTCAACCGCTACGGCACGTTTTTTTGGTCTTCCCGATTTTTCTTTGCCCGCGGCGAGGTAACACTTGGAAGATATTCTGTTCTTGCCTTTCGTTCTGACACAGCTCTTCTCCTCTCCTCCTGTTGTTGTTATCTCTAATTGTTCCTTCACCTTTGTTTTGACCTTTGAAAATCATCCACGCTTCCCTGTATATTTTCCTTGCTGAAGCTGACTGCTCACTGCTCTCCCCCTTCGCTGCGTAGAGGGCCTCCCAGGAAGGATGAATCTCTGCCAAGGAGGAGACCCTTTCACCCTCCGGGAACCTTTTTTTTCCCTTTGAGAACTTCCTCTGATTCTTTTTTGCCGTTTTCCTCCAGCGATTTTTATGGCTTCGGCTTTTTTCATTCTTGCATCCACGCTTCCCTGCTTCCTCTCGTCGATAGACGGACGTTTCACCCTGCCCACCACCAGCCCCTTTTTTATTTTGAGTTGGTGACTGGTCTTTGACCATCGTTATGCGTAAAATCCCTCAGCAATTCTTCGCTTCCGCATAGAGGAGTGGTAAGGACCCCCTCCTTTTAGTCCCCCTCCTCCCCACCGACGTTTCCCCGGTTAGTAGCTTCGGTCCGATATTGCACCTTTCTCTCTTTGCCGAACCCCTTTTTCCGGTTGAAAACCCCAGCGACGAGCCGAAATCGCCGCCCCTGTCCCCTGAAAATACCGCTCTCCCCTCACGATGCTTCCTTCTTATCTGACTGCCGGCGCACTCGTATCCCTCCGATGGCGCCGAGTGAAGCGCCACTCCTGTTCCTTTGATTTTTTTCTCCCTGTTAGACTTCTGTTTTTTAAATAAGAAGCGGGTTCCCTTTTCTCGGACAGAAGTGTGCCGATCGGAGAGAAAGTTCTTTCCTCACCTTCTCTTGTCCCCCTTTGCCTTTAGCTCCGTCGTCTCCCTGCGAATGGCGTTTTCCCACCCGCTAGGTTGAGGAGTGGTTTTCACCTTTCATTAATCAGTCGTCTTTTTCGGCGTGAGGAGCGTGGTTCATAGTCTCAAGATTTCCATCGTTGCTTAAAATCTCCCTTCTTGAATTTTCTTCGTCTCGACGTATGTTCCCACGCTCCATTTGCGGCCATTCCTTGCCTTTTTTTGTTTGAAAAGAACGTGCTTCCTTTTGGATGTTACTCCCTCTCTTTGTTAATCCCTGGTCCTGGTTTTTTAGTTTTAAAGAAGGTTCCGGCGGCGTTCTTTTTGAAGAACTTTCAGCGTCGTTTTCCGTCCAGTAGGTTAAGGTGTTCTGACTTGATCCCGTGGTGAGTTGCACCGGGATGCTTCTTGGTCTAGGTTTTTTGCGTTCGTTGCGTTTTGACAATTACCGTGTTCGGCCGGAGCTTGTTCAGGCGGTCTTAATGGCGCACATTACGCCTTTTTTCCATATTCCCCCTCAATAGATTACTAGACCTTCAACCAATTCAACTTTTGCAATGGCCTATTAATCCCGAACTCCGTTTTTCTAGCGGTAGGTCTTTCTTGGACCCCTTTCCGGCTCCAGTCTTCTTCGTCTGGCCTATGCGGTGACTTCGTCCTCCGCGTGGATTTTCGTTTTAACTTTTGACTTCCCCTTCTGCAGTTTCTACTCGGTTGCCTGCGACGTCCCTCTTTTCGCCCTTCTAGCAGTTAGTTTGTTCTTTTTTGAAGTTCCTATTTCCCCGAAGTCGCAACGTATGCCTCCCTCGTGCTTGAGTTTTTCTCCTGGTGCTTGCCCGCTCTTCTGTCAGAATATCGACTCTCGATTTCGATTTGAAGATTTTTCCCTTAGTCGCACCTTTTTTTTTCTTCTCCCCCCGTCCCTGTAGGAGAGACCTTCGCTTACTTTAGGCGACCTGGCTTCAGGTAAATGGTCCGCCTTCCCCTGTTGCGGCGCGCGATATGCGACTTTGGGTTTTTTTTGATTTTCTTTTTTTCATCGTTCGCAGGATCGGTTTGAACCATCTCGCATCTCTTTTCCCCCTTTTCTGTGTCATTTTCCTCCTCGAGAGCTCCTCTTCCTACCTCCTTTTGATTCCCACCAGGCACTTCTGGTCGGCTTTTCTGTCTGACCAGAAGCTTGGGTGTCGGTCAGCTTTTCCCCTCAGGTTTCTCACAGTCCAATTTTGGGTTTTTTGATTGCACCCTCCTCCCCTTTTTGTCAATTGGTAAGACTTTGCGCCCCGATGATCAGGCTTTTGTTCAGTTCTTTGCCGTACTGGTACGAAGTTCTCGGCGACTTCTTGCTCTTGAGTTTTTCTGACTTCCTTCTCTTTCTTTTCTTCGTCCCCAGAGCCCGAAAGGATCCAGTCGGCTTTTTTCTCGGCTGGTCTTAGGTGAATTTCGGCGTTGCCGACGCTAGATATATGCTTTCTCCGTTGGTTGTTGTTGAGAGACGCGACGTTTGGTACGGAGAAGACCTTCCTTCATCCGCCTGTTTTTCGATGTACTGGTTAAGATTATTTTTTTGCATGCTTCCTTTTGGTTGCCTTTTCCCCCGTGAACTCGAGCTGCCTTGCGAGACTTTCGTCCAGTAAGTTTAACTTTTCACTACGACCTGTTATCTTCTTCTCCCTCATGTTTCCCTTGCTTTCTGTCAACAGCGGGATCGTTGATCTTTCCTCGGGGATTCATTTGGGATAGTTGACCCGCGGCACCATCTTCTACCCTTACTCTTATGTAATGACTTGTCTCGAACGTCCATTTTGCCCTCCTTTAACGCGGAGTTCTTCCTCTAGTGAAACGCACGACGAGTGTTTTTTCCGAGGCTTTCCCTCCTATTTTATGGTCGATGCGTTTTTTTGACAACCCAATGCCCTTTTCCTTCTCTTCGCGCCTCCCCTGTGGCGGCTGAACATTGATTTCACAGGTGCCTGGTCTTTCTCTTTCCACGACCCTCTAGAGTGATCTTCTGTTTATCCTTTACACTGTGCCCGTCCTAGGCCTTCAATTTCCCCCTTGCGAAGTGACGTCCACCAAATCCTGATCCTTCACGCTTCTCGAGGAGACGCCTGATTTTCGACCTTTTACCTTTTGCTATTTCGAGCCTGCTGCGGGTACCACTGCAAATTTCCTGGCTGTTCTGCCATCTTCCTGTAGCGGCTCGTTCCCTCGACGCCGGTTCTGGTTCCAAAGTGTTCCTCGCTGTTTCCGATCAAAGTTTTCACTCTTTCTATTTGTCGACGGTCGCGCCGGTCTTGCCGTGGTATCGTAGCCGGCTACCTAGGCGTTCGTCAGTCTAGAGTGATCGGTCATAGTCTTTCAACCGGTCTGGTCTATTCCGATAAGTGTCTCTTGGTTCGCTGGTTTGGACGCGGAATTGAGGTTCTCTTTGTGCCCCCCTCCGTCGAACCCATTTTTGCTTTTTCGTACCCCCGGCCGTTCAAGACACCCCCGGCAAACGAACGGAAACGCTTTCTCCTGATAAGAACGGCCCCTTCCCGCCCCGGCCACGCCCGAGTTTTACTCCGGAATTTTTCGCGTTTCCCTTTTTTCTAGGCGTTTTTTTTCGGTCGCGCCGCCTTTTCCCTCCATTCGTTTAGAACGGTGCTGAGTACAGGCTCTTTTTTCCCAATCTGAGGGAGGTCCAGCCGCCCGTATTCTTTTTCACACGGCGTTTTTCCCATTTCTTGACGGATGGCTTTGGGAGCTTTACCGCCCCGTCTTTTCCCTCTAAAGTACCGTCGTAGTCCTGCAAAGGAATGTGCCATTATGTTTGCGGACCCGGGCCCTTACCGCGTTTTGTACTTTTTTCTACCTCCTGAGAATCCTTCGATCCGCGGGTGGCCCGCCATCTTTTACCCGTCGATCTGCCGGGACAGAGCGCTCCGGAGGCAGTTGGCGATCGTTTCTCGATCTGTCAGGAGCATGCTGTTCCGCGTGCTGATGGCCAACACTTTCACGACAAATTCGACAGCGACCCTGACCTCTGTAGGGTTCCCTATTTGCTTCTCGGCGCCACTTCTTTTTTCCTTTTCGAAGGGTTAAAATAGGTCCCAGATGGCCTTCCATAGCGTGACTTCTCTTTTCTTGCCTTTAAGGGGATTGTCGGCCTTTTTGCAGTTCTTTTTCTCTGGTTCTGTTTTCGCTCCTTCTCTTCCCTTGAGCCGCGGGGCCAATCTGCAGAATCTTTCCTGTGATTTTTCGTCTTTTTTTGATTCGGTGGACCCGACCGGATCCGGCTCCAACTCCCTTGAGGAACGCGGCTTAGTCCCGTCGTGGCGGGTTCATGTTTTAAGGTGTAACCCTCCCTTTTCTCCAACTCTTGATCCCTCTTCTTTTTTTTGGTTTTTCTGAATTGACCTTTTTTTTTTTTCCCACGAGGATTATTTTGGCGGGGGATGCCTTTTTGACACGCCGACGAGCTTTTTTTCAAATTTCGCCTGCGATTCCCGGTTCACAGGTTTTTTGCAGGAGTGTTTCTTTTTGCTCCCCATTTTCACGATCTTTCAGGGATAAGTTTTTGCCCTTTTTCTCCATGCCTCAGGCTTACCCTTCCTCCCTGTTTTTCGGTTGGCCGGCCCTTCGTTTGCTTTTAAGATTTTTGTACCTCCCTTTCCTTTCTGTCCATGTTCGGTGCACATTGGCAGAGTCCCCAACTCTTCTTTTTTGCCTCCGCTTTTTTTTGTTGTTCGCTTCTTTTACTTCCCTGGGCGCCGAACAATTTCTGTTTTTGAGTCCCGCTTTTTGCCTTCTCCTTGCGCCCCCCCAAATTGCCAGGCGACTTTTTTTTTTTTTTTTTTTGGGTTTGTTTTTCTTTTTTTTTTTTTTTTTTTTTTTTTTTTTTTTTTTTTTTTTTTTTTTTTTTTTTTTTTGTTTTTTTTTTCCCTTTTACTCTTTGAGTAAGGACTGAGAGGACGGAGCCTTCCCAAGTGGAAAAAGTTTTTCGGGTTCCCTCTCCTATCATCCCCTTTTTCCCCCTCGTTTGGCTTGAATTTGCCCCCCCCTCTCTTCCTATGTGTCCCCGGACTTCCCACGATCCAGGATGAAGGCGGATCCTTCGTCAAGACCCCTTCCGCACACACCCCTCCCCCCCTGCTCTGTGAGTTGTTGCCAGGTCTTTGCCCACCCTTTCCTAAACAGATTGCCTTTCTCGCCCGTTTCTTTCCTGCTTTTTTTGGCTTTTTGGTCGTTTCCCTGTTCCCCCCCCCTTTTCCCCCCCCGAAAGCCCAGACGAAAACCCCCTTTGGTGCGCAGCTCGTTGCGTGACCTTACGAGGCATGGTGCCCGACCTTTTATTCCCCCGTGCAAACCCTCACCCCTTGAGACGGTCCCCTCCCCTTCCCCCGTAACCTTAAAAACTAACCGCCGACCATCAACGATCTTTTTTCAGGCCGTGTTTTTCCTTCCCGCCGTCGAAGCTTTCCTTTTTTTTTGAGTTTGAGTCCTCTGCAGCCCCCCATTTCCGAACTCGTTTCAGATTTTCGGTTTGTCGACTTTTTCTTTCCTTGTTGCCTAAGAACGCGTTTGGAACCCCTTCTACTGACCTTTCTTTCTGCGATCCATTTTTCCTTCCCGTTCGTCCCTTCTACGCGCGATGACCCGGCCGTGATCGTCAGTTCTTGAGAAACAAATGGCCCCCGCCCGGCGGGTTTCTTTTTGGCAAACTCCTTCCCTGGTTGGGGGGCGGTTGCGTCTGAAGGTTGCATGAGCCCTCCCCTGTTTCACCATCGTTGACCTCCACCGGCCCTCCGGCTTTTCCTTGGATTTTAATAGAGCTCCTGTACCGTCCCTGCGGCCCTTCGTTGGGTTCGAAAATTGTTTGCGCTTTTTCTTTCCCCGAAGAGTGGTGGTTTTTTTTAACGTCTGTTTCTTTCCCCCTCCTTTCCCCTGCATTGAGAATTCTCCCATAAAAATTCTTTCTAGCCCCCCTGTTTTAAACCTTTACCTACGGTTACGGACCCGGGTTGCTTCAACTGGGCTTCCTTCCCCCTGCTGTTTTTTTTTTTCGGATTATTTCCCCTTTTTTCTGTTTTCCCGTTATGACATTCCCCGTGGTGAGGCGAGTTTTGGCTTGGTTCGTTTCAAAATTAAGTTACGCGTTTTGCGGGCGTCTCTCCGCCCCTTCTTTCCGTATCGGAGACCTTCAAACATCCGGTTGTTCTTTGGAGACTTTTTTATTCCAGCGTTCCCGTTCACCTCCTTAGCGGTCTTGCGGGCTTGGAAAATCCCGGTCCACTCAATTCTCGGACCGGTCGGGCCTACTTCGTTCCTTTCGTCCTCAGTGGCTCGGCCTCTGAAGTAAAAGTTTTTAGACGCGATTTCTTCTCTGCCCCCTCCGATTCCCGATGTCATCCAAGAATTTGCCGTCAGTTAGTTTTCTGTCCATAGAGTCTTCTAATTGCCACCAGTTTTTTCCTTAGCAGGAAGCGTTTGGCATCGACCTTTTTCCTCGTCTTGTCTGCGTCGTCTCTCTTTTCCCCCTTGAAGTCCGCAATTTTTTTATTCCCTTTCCTGGTCTTGGTCCCCCTTCCGTTCGAGCCCCTTCTGTTTTTTTAGGCGTCTTTTTTCCCTCCCTTTCTCATTTGCGCAAGCATAGGAGTCTCTCCTTTCCCCTCCTCTTTCCTTTGGGTTTTTTGGCATGGGATCGCCCAGCTTCCTTCCTTGCCCCCCCTCGTCCTCTCCTAACAACGTCTGGCTTTTTTTGGGCAGCACTTTTGAGCGATCCAGCTCGACATCGGGTCTGCCTGCAACGGCACTTCGCGATTCCCAGAATGCCTTGGTTGCTTTTCGTTCCTGCCGCTGCTTCGCATATCCAAAATCCTCCGGGCGGGCGATTTGCACCGCCCCCCAGAGTGTCAGCACTTTGGTCCGAAGCTTCTTTCCTGATCCGGGTCAGTTTTTCTTCTTGTCCCTAAGTTAGAGCATTTCCTTTCGTTCCCTGGCTCCGTGCTCGCGGAATGCGTCGCCTGGAGCGCCGTCGGAGGCTCCCTATTAGGGTGAAGCCGGCTTTTTGAATTTTTTTTCCTTACCTTATTCCTATTTTTTTTTTTTTTATGCTTTGCTTTTGATTCTCTTTTCCTCGCATGGTTCCGAAGACCGCACACCTTAAGTACTGCAGGCTTCACCCTGTGATGCTTTCTTATTGTCGCGAGACAGCGAACGACTGCTGGAGCCTGATCTTTTCCTCCCCGCTAAATAGAGCTGCATGAGACTCTCCACTTCTTCCCTCTGCCCCTTACCTTCCCATTACCTCCATATTAGGCGACTCCTTCTTCCCCCCACAAGTCTGTTTCTAACCGCTGTGTTATGTTCTCCTCGCCACGCCGTTTGCTTTTCTCTTTGGATTGTTAGAACGCGGACCCAAATTTTCCCGACCCCCCGCTTTTGAGTCATCGGACGAGAGAATGCTTGGCCTTTCGTTGTAGCTCGGATCGCTCGCTGATGAAAATTCAACGCCAGAAGTTCTTCAGGTCTCCCCTTTTGGCTTCAGGTCATCCGGCTTGGCCTTTCTTCCCTCACAACCCAAGGTTTCAACCGGCCTTTTCCCGCCCTTTGATTTGCCTTAGTCATGGCTTTTTTTTTCTCCCCGGAAATTTTCGGATATGCAGGCGTTTTTCTTCCCTCCCCTCCCTCAGTGAAGCCAGTCTTCTGCTCTCCAGAGAGATCGTTTTATTCCTCAATCTTTATCTCAAATTTCGATTGCTAGTGCACCTTCCCTCCTTTCTCATCACTTGGATTCCGCTTTTGTTTTTGAGTCCCTCCCATTCACAACGAACTGAGGAGGATGGCTGAAGATATTTAGCCCCATTGCGGCTCCTCGACTTCGGAGGCTTTCGACGTTTCCCCCCCCCTTCGATTTAATTGATTTTTTTAGGAATATTCCCTCCTATGAGAAAGGTATGCCTTTCTTTCCTCCTTGCGTCAAGTCCGACGCCTTCTTTCTTTCTCTGTTTTGAGCGATGAGAACGGTCCTCCTCTTCACCGTTTGGTTGCCATGTATCCCTATTTCCTTTTTCTTGCGGAGCTGTGACGCACGCACCGCTCCCTCTTTAAGGTCTTTTCTTTCCTGCCCTTCCCCCTCCCTGACCCATGTTTGCGAACCTTTTCTGTTCCCCTCACCATTCTTTTTTCAGGTCCCCCCCTTAAGACGAATTTTTCGCACAATTTCCCCCTTCCCTCCAGGAAGGCACAGAGCGTTTCAGTTCAAAAGGAGGCCAGTTTTGAAAACCGGTTTCCGCTCCTTTGAGGTGCGCTTGCCTGCCGGTCCCTCGGTTTACCCCCAGAGGGAGGAGTAGATTTCCGAACATTCGGTGGCTTCACAGGTCAATCTCTTCATAAGAACCTTGCGTTTCTCCCCCCATGCGCGAGTACTTCCTAATTTAGTTGACCTCCTCCCGTCTGCGATACGTCGTCCCCGTATCCCCCTTTCCCCTTGAAATCTTTTTGCCGCTAAGGATTTGCGTATGCCCTCCTTCAGCTGACACCGTTTTCCCTGAACGGTATTAAGTGCCTCTCTTTTTTGGCCATTTTTCTCCCTTGCATTGGGACGACGCGCTCTCCTTTCCCCAGCTTCTGCGTTATTTAATCCCCCACGGGCGATCCGACGACTTTTTCCTCTTCTGCAGGAGATTGTTCCCCCCCCTTTTTCTTTTCCCAAAATTTCAATGTCGACTCCCTCCTCTGTCCTCGTTCGGGAAATTTTTTCCATCCGTTCTACGCTGGTCCCGTTTTCTACGGCCTGTGCGGCTGACTCAGCTACGGTTTTCTCTTCCCGTGCTTGAGGTTTCGAGCGGGTTTCCCCGGTTACCTTTTTTTTGTTTCCCTCTTCTTGGTGCTGTCCGGATCCAAGTTTATGCACCGAGGCTCCTTTGGTATATGCCGGACAGCTCGCCCCCGCGCTGATTATTTTTTCCCTACTTGATGAAGGTTTTGCAACGCTTCTTCGCTGGACCGCGGGGAAGCTTTTCTTTTGCTGGCTTTGTTTTTCCCTTGTAAAAAGCCATGGCTCCACCCACTCCCCGATCGACGAGGCTTTTTTCTTGTTCCCGAAGGACTGATTTTT
>Ga0179593_1443321_pt1 | contig 11056 bp, 10 predicted proteins | sample CZODoug2_1_08_16_FD_185931 | JGI IMG/M metagenome (GOLD analysis project Ga0179593, IMG submission 185931) | Vadose zone soil fungal communities from Angelo Coast Range Reserve, California, USA - CZODoug2_1_08_16fungal (PacBio error correction) | ecosystem: Environmental > Terrestrial > Soil >... | reverse complement strand
GCTGTTCCGACATCCGGACTTTTGGTCCGACAATAAATCAATTTGCTTCCCTCCTGTTCGATCACTGGATCTTGATATTGGTCACTACTCCGTATAAGGTATGTTTTGATCCCGTGTTGATTGCAGTAGTGTCAGTTCCCTTGGTTTCCTTTCGAAGCAGATCCCCTGTAACGCCGCCTTCGCCTCCAGCACTTCGACAACATGTATGCCGAAAAGTTATACCACCCTGTATAGTTGCTCTTAAAGAGGAATATTTCAGTGTCCTCAGGGTCTTTTTCACCTCCCAAGCCGTGCGTCAATCTGATCTTCCGGTCGCCCCTCTCGGTCCCAGCGGGGACACATTCCCGCTGGAGGCACCTATAGACCACCTACCTTTTCCCGCTCAGCCCCCCCCCGATTCGCCTTCCCTCTTCGTGCCTGTTGTTTTAGGCTACTGCCCCCCTCTTCCGGCGGTGTGTTTTTGCACCTTGTTCCTTCGTCCCTACTAGGTCTTACGCAACCCCCAAAATTTTTTTCGGCTGAACATCAAAAATTAGTGCCCGGGACCGGTCCGTTTGACGCACTTTTTGACCGGCGCCCCCCGCTGACCCCGATCGTCGAGTCCCGATGCATTTCCTGGCGGGATTCGAAAGTTTTTGGTCCCTTCCTTTCATAAATCGGAACGCTTCCCCTCCGTTCTGGAAGTGAGTCCAGTTGCGACCCTTCTCGACTAGCCGGCTAACGGACGGAATGGGGAATGGTCCTCGTCGTGACAGTTACCTTTGATTTCGCCGTGTCCGGCATATTCTGTATTTCATTCTCCCACTTATGCTCCTTTGTCGACTCTGGTTTTCTTCGCGCTCTTTTTGAAACTCTCTTATGAGGATTTGCGCCGAGAGCTTTTTTTCCCGTTTACGAATTCGACGGATTGCCTCTACAATTTTCAGTCGAAGCTTTTCGTTTGTCGTTTTGCCTCATGTAGGGAGCAATGGAGTCCGAGACATTTCTGACACCTGTCAAACTCACAGTCCCGTCGCGCTGCCGCCCCCTATGATATCCTTCAGCCTTTAGCGTAGGATCAAACCTGGTCTTAAGGCGCCGGTTACCACCTCCGTCCCCGATCCTTCTCTGAGGGTCTCCCTCCCAGGTATTGTTCCTTAGGGCCAAAAATCCCCGCAATTGACTGGCTCCCAATCATGGAAAGAAACGATCTGTTCTGTTTCCATCTATTGAACCGCGTTTGCACAAGATGTGAGTCCTCCGTTCATTCTTACTTCCGCCGATTTTGCTTCTCAGTATAGACCTTTGTCATTTCTTTTCCCCTCCATGGACCTGACCCCAAAGAGTATAGGGAAGTATCTTAAATCTTGCCAATTGTCATCACGGCGTGACGCTTAGGCTTATCGTTGTTTGCTTCTATTTCGTTGAGCCCGACATCACAGTTGCCTTTTCGTGCCCATTCCTGGAGGCTACTCTTCCCGGCGTCCCTCTACCACCAAGCCTCTTGATCTATGGGTCCGACATCCCCAGAGTGTTTAGGTGTTTGTCGGCCGTGAAGTTTTTTTGGCCCCACGAGGATTTCTGCCTGCGTCCGAAGCATTCACTTTTATTTTTTTTTTACACCCCATCGCCCGCAAATCCCGTTTAGCAACATTTGTACTTCTCAGTCGACCCTGCCTCATCAGAGATGCGGAGATCCCAAGTTTTTTCTCTCCGGGATCACCCATCTTGTCAAAGCTAATTTACGTTTGTGCTTTTTGGCCTTCTACGATACAGCATGGCCTGGTTGCCGAACGTAACCTTGGCTAACGTAAAGGTTTACATGCGATCCAACCCGATAAGCCTGAATTATAAAGGCTGCCTACTTAGACCAAGTCTCTCCTCCCAACCAATGTCTGTACATTTTCCGTGAGAGAAGCTGTTTTTGCGTCATCCCCAATTGGCTTTTTCCAATTGATGCAACCCTTACTCCCGCTTGTAAGATCCTCGAACATTCCCGTATCGTTCAGGTGGGCTTCCTAACCTAAGGATGCTTCGATCAAGTGTCAGATCGTCTCCCTTTTGATTTGGTATTATGGCTGTATGTACTCTCTTGTTCCAGACCCGGAGTCTCGCCTCTCTCGCCGCTCAGACGCGAAGGCGCGCTTTTCAAAGGTTCCGCGACCCCACCTCCCGCCCCTCCCCTCTTGTTTTCCTTTTGTCTCCGGTCAAGGCACATAATGTTTAGCCCCCCGATTCTTTTCCCTGCTTACCCCACTACGACGCTTTCCAGGTAGTCCGTGTTCCACGTGCCATACGTTTTTTTCCCGCTGGTCCCCTTTGATTTATTTCCTATCACTTCCGTCTTCCCTTGTGCTCGGCACTTTTTCCTTCGACCCAAGGGTGCACATTCTCAAGACTTTTCACGGTTCCCTGTCTTGCCGCCCAAGGAGCTGAACAATCTTGTCCCTGTTCTTCTCCCAGTTTTCTCTCTTTCCATCCTTCCCTCGCCCCTCTCAAACGGAGCGTCCATTCATCGATGCTCTCCGTTTTTCTTCCTTTTATGTAGCTTTTCCTCATGATTTTCCTTGACGCCTAAACTCTCTGTCGTTGTTGACGTCCTTTAAATTTGTCTCTTACCTCTTCATAAAGCGGCCTGACGTTTTCCGCTTTTTTTTTTCCTGCCCCGTGCTGTATCAGCCTTTCTGTTTTCTTGCTCTGGCTTTTCTCACAGTTGACGTTTGGTGTCTCTTCCCTCTCTGCTCCGCGTTCGTAATGGTCGACGGCCGATGCTGCTATTCAGAACGAGCCTACGTATCACACGGCTTTTTTTCCGGTGTTTCTCGAAGAAACGTCCATTTTGAATATCCTCGTCTCTTATGCGTTGTGATTAGTACGTTCATTAATTTTGATTAGTTTGTTTGTCTCTATCCATGAGCCGACAATTATTTGAATGGGCGGAATTTCAGTTGTTTCGAGCGATACTTCTCTCATGTGTTCAGTCTTCCCCTCTCCCAGCCCCCTCCCTCTTAATTTCCGTTTTTGCATTCCCCTCCCTCGAGACTTTTGGACGGCGGCGCAGAGGCATGAGACCGTCGAGTGACGTTTGTCGGAAACGTATTCTCCCCCTCTTGCTGGAGTTATTAATCTCTTGCGGCCGTCCCTCTTTTCCCCAAATTTCCTTTCCCAGGAGAACTTCTCCTCTTTTTTGGTAGATTTACCTCTTTCAGGTAGAACCGAAACGGAGGCCGCCCTCGGCGAGCCTCAGTCTAAGACCCTTGTCCGCTAGCATGACGGCCAAATTAAATTAAAACCCTTTGACAGTAGATAATATATCTTTTAATCCCTCTTTTTTTGTCGTACTGTCTTATCTCGGGGTCACCCTGTTTTTTTTTCTACTTGGAGTTTTTTCATCATCCTCGCGTCGGGGGTTTTCTTCGTCAACGCGGCGCGACTCGTTTCAGTATCCCTTTTTTCTCCGCATCATTTCTAAAGCACACCGTCTTTCTCCGGGTCCTATGTTGGAACCTTTTTTCTTAGTTTGCCCGCCCGCAGATGTTTCCGTATTTCTCTTCATCCCGCAGGCCCCGACTTCCAAGGGTTCCCAACCCTCCTCGGACGGTATTGATTTTCTTTTCCTCTATTTATTTCCTTTCTGGGACGCGAAGCCCGCCAGCCCTCTGCGCGTTGGCTTTATGGGCGGCGGCGTCCCTTTCTCATGCGCTCGTCTCTCTCCACAATTTTTTCACTCCCGTTTCCCATGCCACCCTTTTCCTTGAGTTCCCAGTGTCGAGGTCCCGACTAACCAGTTCCTTTTGAACGTTCCCTATCACAATGTTCCCGCCGCTGAGGACTCATTTCCTCATGGAGTTATTTTGACAATCCCTTGCGGAGACTTGTTTCCCGTTCGTTGGCGATGAACTTCCCCTCCGGCGATTCCCTTCCCAGTCCATTTTACTCCCAGTGCGTAGCCTGCAGTTGATCCCCCCCCCCCAATATCTTCACCCCTCTTTTTGCTCACCCCTCCTTACGCCCCAGCCTCCACAGCCAACTGAGCACTTCGACAGGGGGTTCGCTCTTGAAACCCCCTCCTTTTTTTCTTCTCAAAGATTTCCTGCGTGCCTGGAATTCCTCCCTGTACCCTGTCCCTCTCGGCCTGGCGTCGGTGCACCCCTGTCGAGATCCGTCAGATTTTCTCCAGACCAGTTTGACCTAGTAGCGCCACATTATGACATGGGCTGATGGACGCTCGTTTGAGAGGTTGAGATCATTTTCTATTCAACTCTATTTTGAAGCGCCTACAATCCTTTTTTGTTGACCTTTTCCCAGCGCCGCTGAGTCCCCTTCGTTCCCCTCTTTCACTTCCATTGCCTTAATTTCCCCCCGGTGTCGGACTTCACAATTTCGATCAGTGTACCATTATTTCCTTACTTTCCTCGTACCCCTTTTCTCCCGGTGTTCTTGGTTTGCCTTTTCCCCCTTCACCTCACTGTGTCAACGATTTGCGATGAGAGTGAAAGCCTTTCGGTCGCCATTTTCTTTGTTGACATCGACTCTCCACGCGCCGCGAGTTTTCCGTTTTCCTCGGGCCGTCAGTTGAACAGTGCGAGCTTCGGGTCGCTCTTTGAATTGTATCGAGGCATCACTATTCTCGGTATTCTCCGCCCAATACCCCCGTACCTTCCTCCGAAAGTGATCGCGCCTCTTGAGTTTTATATTCCAGACCGACCAGTAGATGGTTAGACGCACTCTTGACGCTATGATGTTATCGAGCTTTAATTGGTGCTATACTATATACTTTTTTTCTCCGTTGTAGGGAACCCAGCTTTCTTCGTCAGATGCCTATGTTGAGTCCCTTGGTATACTCGGAAAGGCCTTTTCCATAGTATTCTTATCGTTTAAGGAAATGTCGATGTTGTATTGCGGCTTTCGAAAGTACTTTTCCTGGCCCCATTGCACTGCTTCTTCTTCAGCTTTAAACAGACGAGCCCCCCTTCCATATATTGTCTCGTTTAAAGTTCTTTTTTTGGATCCATGGGAATCTGTCTCACCGTTCTCCTTCTGAGTCCGATAGAGCAGACCCTCTCAAATGTGGCCTGCAACAAATTCTTGATTTTTTTCTTAATCTCCCTAGCTTTCCCTTCCGGATATGCTCCCCATCGATGTGCAACATAGATTCCACCCATCCCCCTCGTCTTTCATGCCCAAATCCTATATAAGCGGCCCTTGGACCGGTCCCCTCTTCGTGAATGTCATTGGGCCCGGCCATGGCAAAATTTTTCTTTAAACTCCAGTCCTCCCAGGTAAATGATCACTCCCACCTGCTCGCTTCCTCCTGTATGCATTTCAAAGATGGTTTATGATTTTCCACCCGAGCTTTCTCTTGGTTGCTTTACCAGTTTCGTCCTCTCCCAGTAATCTATGAACGCCACCCCCCGGCGACTTTAAGTACCTCTGTGCTTAGTTTTCTCCCATTCTTGCTTCTTTTTCTCTGGATTAGTTTCGTCAATCATGATTGTTAGACATAATGTTATTGGCTTTTTGCCTAGGGGAAACTTACCGGCTTTATGAGCCTGAGGCTTGGTTTTTCTTTTTCTTTCCGGCGGCAAGTAAATCAAATCTTTTCTGCTTCCTCATTCTTCTCCTTTTAGTCAGAGGCTCCGGTTTATATTGACGGTTTGCGGTGTAGACCATTCTCTGGAAGCCACCGGGGCATCCGCGCCATATCGTTAGCAAAATCCCTTCCCCCCCGTTCATTCGGGCCACGAAGGTTGGAGGACCGGCATTCGTGTACCTTCTTAATGGCGCCCCTTTATCTGTCTCTCAACATCACGCAATGGACTTCGTTTGAAAAGAGCGCGCCCCACCACAGTCCCGAGGATTTTTTTTTTCCTTCTCCTTCCAAAAAAAACCCAACAATTCATCCCTCGATAATGTCCCTGGGACCTCCCTCGATTTCAGTCTTCTGCCCCGCTCGTTTTGCCCCCTACGGACAGGTTCGCTAGCTCTTCCTTGTCTCAGAAGGGAAAACCTGTCGCCCGTCCTCGATCGTGCGCAGCGTTTTTGCTTGCTGTCTTGTAGGGCGCACATTTTCTAGGTTCGGACCCGGCCTCCCTGTCCGCGCCCTCCTCCTCCGGGGTTTTAATGGTCGCGCCGTCATCGGCCGCTTTCCCCACAGGCAAGTTCCCTGTAAGTGCCTGTTCTTCTTTTATATTCAACCTGGGTGCGTGGCGTCCCACAGAGTCGTTTCCAACCCGGACCCCCGTTTTTCACCTCTTCCGTTCCGAACCCCCCCCCCCACTCCGTGGACCGAAGCGTGATCTCCTCACCTGCCTGAATGGGCCTGTCGACTGTGCGAGGATTTTCTCCCCTTCCGTGCTCTGTAATGTTCGGTTTCCTAGTTTGAGCCCCGGACATGCTGATCTCTTTTTCTCAGTCCTTTGTTCTTTTCTGCCCCCACTTCGAACTCCTCTTCTTTTTGCCCAGGATCGTCAAGCCTTTTTTTTTGTCACTGTTGTGGCAGTGTTCGGGACGTTGCTTGAAGGGTTTTTCCCGTCCTTCTTTTCCCCGATCTGCTATATGAAAACCGTATTGACCCAACTGTTCGATTTTTGCATAAACAATTCAGCGGGTCCCCCCACTTCTTCTCCGTCCCCCGCTTCTTACTCTCGACAATGCTTTCTTGTCTCCTTGGCTTGATTGTTTTGGTCCCAGATGCGGTCTTGACCGCTGGCTCCCATAAAATAGATCCTCCTCTTCCTTTGTTGTTTGGCGCTGAGTCTTTTTTTTGGCATCGGTTCTTTGGACCTGACAAACTGCATTCTTTTTCCCTCTCCCAGGATATTCTCTTGGGTACCGGCCCAGCCCTCTGTATAAGGATGTTTGTCTCACCTTGATTTGATTGTCTATCGTTGAACCGTTGTTTCCATCCCGTTTTTAAGTCGAGCAGCTCCTGTTACCGCTCTTCCCCTTCCAGAAACGCGTGACACTGCTCTGCCTTTAAACCCTTTTTCGGATCCTGGTCGGAATTTCCTTACCGTTTCCCTCCGTTGGCTACCAGCCCGGTTCCCGAAGAAGATCAGATTGCTCCTTTCCTCCCCCACAAAATCGCCTTTTCCTCCCCGCTTCGGAGAACGGATACATTGCAACCTTTTCTCTCCCATGTCATCGTTTCTCTTTTTCTGATCTTAGAGTTAGTTAAAGGTTTTTGTTGTTTTGCTCGACCCAGTTTCCACATCTGAGTTCTCCCGATTGTCTGCACTACCCCCCTTTGTGTTTGAATGATGCCCCAACTGCAGTTCCCGAACCTTCCTGTTGATCTCCTTCCTCTGGACGACCCCCTTTCTTCTCCCACGAAGTTTTTCTGATGATTCGTTCGGCGCCAATCCCTCTTAAGTGGCTGAGCCCGACACTCATACTGATTTTCCCCTTTGCACTGAACCTTCTAGAGAAGGGAATCATGGTCGCCCTTCTCGGACAGGCCTCTTCCGGCCCAACCCTGGCCGCCGGTACTGGGGAATGGTCCCCAGAGTTTCATCCTTCCGTCGCGCCGTTTGGTCCGGCTATAGAGGATTTCATACTTGACTTTTGAGTAGTTCTTATTCCTTTCGCCGTAGTTCCGAGTGGTGGTGCGCCCCTCCAGACCTTTGAAATAGGCTTTCCCATTGCGATTTTATTACCTATAAGGGGGCGACCGATCCCCGATGGATCCGATTTGCCGTGCATTAACTTCGGGGCCCAGAATTCAATTTTCTTTTTTGTGTTGTTCCGATATGTCTGTGTCTCGATCAAATTTTTCTCACGTTCCACCACAACCGCACACTCAGGCTCTCACCGTAGACGATGCCGCAATCAGTTCTCCTCCGCTTCAGATTACGTAGGCTCAAAACATTTTTTCCCCTGGACTCATTCTCTCCGTACTCCGATACTTAGCAGGTGCGTACAGCCTTTCTTTGCCTAAGGGACCCAATGGACAGCCAGATGGTTCCCCTCATGCTTTTTCCCCAGAAAATCAGAGCGCAGATAGCACGAGTCAGTAAATTTTTCCTCCGACGCATCTTTTTCCTTTTTTCCGATGCTTAGCGATATCCAGATTAGATTTTGCTTCCCCTGCAGTTTTTCCCCCCAAAGCTATGGAAGATCATGAAATCATTTAATTCCCTCGGTTGAAACGCTCTTTAGCATTCCTTCCGTCTCCTTGTTCCTTTTGTCCCTAACCATTTGCCCTTGTCTTTAACCCATGACTTTTGCCTCGAAAGCTTTACCGCAGCAGATAAACAATGAATTGCGGAGTTATAGCGGTGGCCGACCCTTCAACGAGTTTTTTCTCGGCCCGGCAGCTCTTTTTTGCACATCTTTTCTTTTGGATGTTCCCGATCCGCAGTCTTGGAGACCTCGCGTCGCGGAAAAAAGTCCAAACGCCCCTCTCCGTTTTTTGCGGCCACCATTTGCCGCCTCTCCGGCCCTACTAAGTTTCATCCTTCTGAGGCAAAGTGCTTGCAGATATCACAGGGAATACACCAATCCCGTTGCTTCAGAGTCCCGATCTGAATTCGTGCTTTGTCTGTGGTCCTAGACGAGCATCCCCCTGGTGGTTGCCGTTCCTTACATGTCTCCGTCCTACACCTGTCCTGCCAACATAGAGATTTTCTAACCGATACTTGAAGTTTATGGCAAAGGCCTGATTGATTGGACCCCTACCCGGCACTCAAACAGGGCTTTCATCTCCTGATCACGATGTTTGAGTCCTACACCCCCCCCTTTCGACATGGATTCAACGGCTTCTCGTCTCCCGGTTTTTTTTTTATCGAGAACTCCGCTTCTTGGCGTACCCATCCGTGCCTTCGGTTTTTTGCGCCCTTCGTCAATGGCGATCAATTTTGCTCTGACGTTTAGTGGGTTGGAGCTCGATTGGTCGACAAGTCGTTCCTCCCCCATTGTATCGCCTGTTCCGCGAACGATTTTGACGCGGCTTTTCACCTTCTTTGACCCCAGTCAGAACGCGTGCCTCTCGCATAGGTTTCCTTCCCCACTCATTTCGTGCGGTCTTTCACGCTTTATCCCAGTCCGACGCTTTCCGGTGTTTTTTTTTCATTCCCTGGCCAGGCCCCCCCCAGAAGTGCCTTGACCCCTTCCTGTTTATCGCTTCCGTCCTGCTCCTGGTACGTGCCCTGTTCCCAAGTTGGACTCGAACCAGGTGCCATTCCTCCATCTTTTGACTAGTGAATCACGGGCGGTTTTCTCATTCCTTTCATTGTTTTTCCCTGCTTCACTTCTATCTGTGCCTCCTGTTGATCTGATCTGCCTCAAAATGAGTTTTCCCTAAGACGATTTATTCGTGTGTCTAAGTTTTTTTTTAGACCCCCTGCGTCTCGATCGAGTGCCCCATTCCCTTCGTCTTGGGCCGTCCTTCCGGTAAACGGCTTTCCTTTTTTAATGTAGAAGCTTCCGGAGATTTTCAGTTTGCTAGTTCCCTGTTCCCGAATGTTCTCATGTACTTTTGTCTGTCGCGGTTTTTTCATGGCCGCAGGTCAAATCGTTGATTTGTTTCCACCTTTTTTGACCTACGTGTCGTAATTTTGTCTACGGCGCGTTTCGCTTGAAGTTTTCCTCCAGAAGGAGCCAACACCGCGCCAGTCTTCCGGTTTTCTTTGAAGACCAATTCCGTAGTCATTCTTCTCTCATCCTCCCCTCGGCTGGCCAATTGTTATAGGACGTTTACTAATTGTTTCTTTTTCGTTTCTTTTCCTCCCTCTCCTGAACGCCAGACAATGCTGGTCATTGGTCACTTTAAGCTCAGGAGAGTCATGCTCCCTTGGCCAGAATGCAGTCCCCTCCCGTCAACGTGTGGTTGTCCTCCTTCGAACGTGAGAATGCTTGCTTTTTTTCCGTTGCATCCCCCTTCCCTCTGCTCATGTTTAGCGCTGTATTTGGATCAAGTGATAGGCAGGAAGGGGTGACACCCCCCCACCATTATTCGAAGTTGTTTTCTTCTCTTTGTTTTTACTCCGGGTTCCCAAAATGCGGAGGTACGGACTAGGCCCCCTTCATAAAAAGGCCCGCCATCCCGCCACGTCCTACACGAGCCCATGCTTACTTGGCTGAGCTCCCTAAAGAGATTTCTGGTCCCCCTCGTGCGTCCCTGTTCTGCAGGCCCTTTAAGCTCATGCGTAACCCTTTCCAGTAGACCGTTGCACCTAGGATCATATAATTTTATTCCAGTTGTTGTTGAGATCTATCCTCTCTTTCTTGTCCAACGGTTTCTACTGGTTTCGGTTGGTGCCGCCTTGCGACGGCCCCTGGTCATAGACCCCATTCGTGCGCGAAGATTTCGGCCTCGCTCTGGGTTGTTACGCATCCCAGGCGAAGCTACCAGATTTTCGACGGTTTTCAGAGCCTTTGGCGTCGCCTCGATTTCCTATGTTGGCGTGGTTCGGACTTTAAGCAGGGCCTCCGACCGTTTTTCCCCTTCCCCCCTTCCTCGGTTACGGTATCCTTTCCGTCGGAGCCTTATGCGCGCTTTTTTCCATTTGATGGGCAACAGATCAGCAACACTCCTTTCGTTATCTGCGGGCTTCACCCAGCTGATGGGCTTTTTTCGACCAGTGGAAAGGTTCGATGCGCCTACAAGTTCTGGGTGCACAGCAGTTGCCCCCTTATCCCGGGGGCGGGCCGTGATGAGGACCCTCAATACCTTTCACGAGGCCCCCCCCCGATCACCCTTTCAAGCTCGCGCGTAGTTTGAATCCTCCGTTACGAATTACGTTCTTCTCTCCCCTTCTGGCTCGTTTTCTACGTCGGCTTTAGCCCTTTCTGCTAGCTGCGAGCGACACTCCCTCCATTGTCCTAACGCGCGATTTTCTCACCCTAATCGTCACCCCCGCCTTGGAAACCCAGCGCCACTTCCCCCCGCTCACCGGCCAACGTCGGAGCCCTTTGAATGTTTTCTTCTTCTTCTACCACACTCTTTCAATGTGAAGACGACTTCCCCCTCTTTCTCCCCGACCGGTGACCCCATGAACAAAACCTTTTTTAGAGTACGTGCAACGTTCGATGTTCTCCCTTTTTCTCCTCCCACCCGTCCAAATCGGAGAGCCCC
>Ga0179593_1400704_pt1 | contig 11056 bp, 17 predicted proteins | sample CZODoug2_1_08_16_FD_185931 | JGI IMG/M metagenome (GOLD analysis project Ga0179593, IMG submission 185931) | Vadose zone soil fungal communities from Angelo Coast Range Reserve, California, USA - CZODoug2_1_08_16fungal (PacBio error correction) | ecosystem: Environmental > Terrestrial > Soil >... | reverse complement strand
CTGGTCTTTAAAGTTTGACGTCTGAAGAAGGAATCTCTTTCCTCTTTTGTTTTTTTGAACCGTTCGGTCTTTTTTCTTAACTTCCCCGGAAACTGATTCGTACTTGCCGAGTCGCAAGGCTTCTCGTCAATGGTTACTCCCCTCATTTTCAAGTTTTCTCCCCAAAATCCCACCTTTGTTACTTCCTTGCTCCCCCGAGCTGAGGTCCCCGTCTGGTTTTTCGTCGGCCTTCTCATATGGACCGGCTCCCTCCATTTCCCCCTCCCCTTGAGGCCCCATGGCGTTCCCCCTTCTTTTCCAGTGTGCACTTCGGTCCCTAGCGAACGGCCCAATGAGAGTGGTAACGTGTTTTCTCCTGAGCACTAGTGAGTCCCCTTAGTGTAGCAGTTCTTTCCCTTTGAGCATGCCATGTTCTCATTAAAAATCCGGTTTCCTCGAGAGTTGTGCTTCCCTCTTGGTGCCCGGAGGCCTTCTTTATCAGCGGAAACCTCTATCATTTACGGTATGGGGAATAGATTTTCGTTGATCCCCCCATGCCCCCAAACCTTTCCCGACAGAAGTGGCGTCTGTATTTAACTTCCTCCTTTCCGAAAATCCCCTCGTTTGAGATTGCTTTGAAACCAGGGCGCGCTTTTTTCATAAATGCGCCACCCTGTTTTCACCCCTCCGCATTCCCCTGGGTCCTGACTGCCTTTCTTCACCTTTCCATGGAGTCCTCCCCGCGACCTTTTTTTCTAAATTTCCTTTAATAACATCCGTTTTCCAAATATCTAATAGTATAATTTTTTTTAATTTGTTTTCTTATCTATTTTATTCCCCCTCCTTCTGCCTTTCTTGCTCAGGTAGTCTTCGTCTCCCACTTGTAACTACCGCCAGTATACGAGTTTAGCTCTTCGATGCTCTTTCCCCCCCCCTACCGGAGTCCCCTTAATGTGTCTTTACCCATTCTAATGGCCCATCCCTGTAACAATTGTGATTCGCTGAGGTTGTCCCCCTGCCCTGCTTTAAACTAATTGTTAAATGATTTGTATTCCCTTTTCCTCCCCCGCCCCCCGACTTTCGCATTCTATTTTCATTCCCTCCCCCCATACTCTTTTGAGAGAAGGGCACTCCGCGTACACGCGAGTTTCTGCGTCCCCTTCTGCGTTCCATCCGCCCCCTTATGTTCAGCCTGGTCCTCAACCGCGAAACCCCCCACGAATCTTTTTTGGCGCTATTTTTTCCTTTGACGATTCTTTCCGGACTCCTCCGAGTCCCTGGAGCGTTACGTCCCCATATTTCGTTTTTGAATACCGATTGGTATTCTGAAATAAACCCCCCCCCCGTTTTTTTTCCATGCTTTTTTGGTGATTAAAGACGAAAGGCACCTTTCTTTTCTTTTATGGTCGAATCCCCGCGAGACCCTGTATTTTTCAAGACATGTTTTTTGCATCTTTTTCCTGATGTAAGCGAGGGTAAAATGGCGTCCCCATTCCTCCTTCTTGTCTCCGTGGTTTCCGATGACCATGGCCTTTTTTCGCTTCCCTGAAAGTGTTCAACCAAAGAGGATTGCAGATTTTTGCTGTCTTTGATTTAGACCCCCGCGTGCCCCACGTGCCCACCACCTTATTCGTTCCGAGAACCTTTTTCCCCTCTTCAATTTTGCTCTTGCCTGCGCCTCGCATACTAAACCTGGTTTCTTGTGAATCTTTGTCACAGGTTTTTCCTCCTTTATGTCTGGTTAATCTCCTCCCCAACCCCCCCTCTTAGGAAAGATATAATGTTTTGTTTTTTCCCCCAACTAGTCAACCCGGCCCAGTGCCGAGGTTCTTCTTTCGACTGGTGCTTTGTTATCTTCTCAGCATCTATTGAGGGGACAAACCCCCTTTTCCCCCCCACTTGAAAGGCGAGAATCTGCCTGCTCTTTTTCTGACTCTTTGTTTTGTGGTTTTCTAGCCTTATATTGGTCGCATTCGTTAAACGTTATTTTTATTTTTTGACTAAGTTCAGGCATTTATTTGAGTGAATAGCTGACCACTTGCTTTACACCCCAATCCGCTCCACCTAACATATTCAATGGAGGGACCCTTTCTTTTTCCACAACCCTCGCCCCTGGTGTTTCCGTTGGTTGACCGATATTACCCGTCTCCTGTTTTTTTTAACGTCCTTTTTCTCACCCCCCAGGACTTAAACGTCCCTTTTTCTTTCTTCCTGCTGCGGCGATTCTGACATTGCGAACATATTTCCCCTTGATCGTGAAGATAGGTTTTGATTCTCTTTCTTGAGCTTACTTTTTAGACTTCAATACTTCCAATCGAGGGATGCAGCCCCCCCTCCATGTCTACTCCCGCTCTGACTTCGCGACAACAATTGCCTCCCCCCTTTGCTCCCTTTTATCCTTTGAAAAACCTCTTCTTTTTTTTCACGTTCCCCCCCCTCTAAACTTAGATCAATTTCCACAAAGAGGGAGCTAAGAGGTGTTCTCGACCATTACAGGATTGGTCGTCTTCCCTTAAATGAATGGAACCCCTTGGTTTTCTTTTTCGGTTTCCCAAAAAAAATTCCTTTGGCCTTTCCCCCCTTTCGTTTCGGGCCCTCCAGAGATCCTCGAGCGAAAGAATTCCCCCCCTTTTCTCTCCCAAGGTACACCCCTTCTAGATTCGCCAAATTCTTTTTTTTTTCCGTCTTTTTCGGACCCCGCTTGCGACATTTGGCAGCATCTGCGGAGACTTGGAAGATTGCCCTAAAATCTGCGTTTTTTGTTTTTTTGGAACGGGCTGACACGTGGAGGCTAGTTGGCTCCCCTCCCGGCCATCCTCCCCCGTGATGTTTAGATCTTTCCTTTAACAGTGTAAGAAAACAACTTAACTCCAACATCTTCAATTTTCCATCCAAATCGCTAGTTTGGAAACTCATCCCTCCCCCAATTGTTCAATTTCCCCCCTTTTTGCATAGAATGTTCAACAGCACTGGAATCTCTTTCCAAGTTAGTGTCTTGCGTACGCGTACAACAGTGTTGTATAAACCTCTACGACTGGAAGAGTTAGTCCCAAATTGTTCTGCCTCCATACCTGCACCCCCCGGCGATCCCCTCCAAGACCTACGTCAATCTGCTCTCCTTGCTCCACCATTTTCCTGGAATCCCCTCCCCTGCATATTTCTCTTTTTAACTTTTATTGACCTTTGATTGGCTTCCCTTGACACTTGTCTTCTTTCTCACACATGGCTTGGTAGGGACTCCACTCCCCCTATACTTTCCTTCGACCTCCCCGGGCAGGCAGCTCTCCTTTTTTGAGAGGCGGCCCTTGCTGTTTCGTCTTCGTACTCCATCGGCCTGTCCATAAAAATAGCTGTCCTATCGACCCCTGTCCTTCTCCCTTTCCCACCACGATTAGGCTCGTCAATTTGTGTGGGTTTTTTTTCCCCGACCGTGGCCTATAAATTCAATGAAGACACGGCCCTTCTGTAATTCGCTCAGTCCGCTTCATTTAACGACGCCCATCAATTCCTGCCCCCCAATATAAGGGCACTGAGTCTGAAGTTTTTTTCCTTGCTCCTCCACGGCCCTCGCCTCTTGTCTCACTTTAAAGCTCCCAACGAAGTTTTTCATGGGGAATCAATTAGCCCGGTGGAGAGGACCCCCCCCTTTTGCCCCCCCCAAACTCCCATGGAAATTTTTCGTAATGAACGATACTACTTTTAGTAGCCGTCTCCCATCCTAATCTCCCCCCCATAGACACCACCCAGAATTTCCTCCCCTCTGGATTGGCTAGGAACCCTCAACTTGCTTCTTTGTTGAGGGCGCACCCCCACCTTCTTCTTTTCGTAATTTAATTTTTTTTTTGCCTTACTTCATTGTGACCCGAAGTTTGAGGGCGGCCGCTTGTTGCCGACTGTTTTCCCGTTATCACCCCCCCGCGACTTTCCAACCAAAATGCAAAAGTCCAATATTTTCCTTTGGAGAGTCCCACCCGGAACTTTCATCACTATGCACACTCACGCTGTTTTGTTCCAATGTACTTCTCTGGCCCCTCAACCTTCATTAATAAGCGGCTTAGCACCCCATGCGCCCCTTCCCCCTCCCTCCCCCCTTGGAAATTCAATGCCTTTTCGTGAATTTCTCCTTGTGATCTTCTTCTTGGTTGTTGGGCAGCTGCTTTTCCAGTATTGGCCCTCCCCCTACAGGAGAAGTGGCCCCCTTTGCCGTGCTCTTCTCTCTTTAGTGCGACGTTTTTGTTTTTTGCTTACGGTTTTTTCGGGCTTACTTTATGTGATTGTAAGATTTCCCTCGGATGAAGGTAAGTAGCAGAGTTTAATTTCTTCCCGTAGCGCTGCTGAATTATTATATGGAAGCCTTCTTTTTTCCTTTCCATTTTTAGTTGCTTTTCCTAAGAAAGATAAGGTCGTCTCCTCTCTTAGCACTGCCGTAAGTGACATAGTCCTTGCCTCGCCCTTCTCTATTGAACCTTAGCCTATTACTTGTTTTATTTGGTCATCCGCGCTAAACCGGTATGCTCACTCTGCTCATCCAGGCGTCCAAGGAAGTTGAGATTTCGTCTCTTTTTCGTTTCTTGCGAGTGACTCCACCCCCCCTCGCGCAAACAGGGAATAATTTTTTGCTTTCTTTTCCCTGCGGCCTCCATTTCGTTTCTCCTCAACAGCACCCCATTTTGCTGAAGGACTTTTTTGAGATGATTCCGGGCTCGCTTTCCCCTAAGTATTCAGTCACTCCCCCTTGTCTTCCCAAAACCCACTACCCACTTCGGTGACGGACCCCTTCTTGGCTTTTAGTTTGGGTGTCTTGCCTTGGTTCGATTCCCTTTAGCCTGCCCCTTCTTGCTTCTCCTGCCTTTTATCTCGCGCCCCCCCCCTGTGTACCCTGCCTCCGTGGTGAGCCTATAATTACGTGCCCCCCTCCTTTCCGTCTGCTTTGCTCCAAATCGCGAAGCCTTTATCCCCACTCCCGATTCCCTTCCTTTCCTGTGAGTAACACAAACCCCCAGTTTTCCCGTTTCCTTCCATCCACCCTATTCGCCCCCCCACCTTGTCACTCCTTCACAACCTTCTTGCGAATGTCCTGCATGTCAAGGTCCCCCCCCAGCTTGTTCCCCCTCCCCGTGCCGGCAGTGATCCGGCGCATTTCAGGATCTACCCGTAGAGGCGTCAAATAAGTCGCCCGTTTTTTACTGGCGCCCCTGAGATTCCGGTCGCATACCTAATACAGAATGAAGCCTCCGTTCGCCCTACTGGAATGTCCCACATGCCCTAGAACGATTTTTTGGACCTTTTCTCCATTCTTAGAAAGAGTGCCTTCCTCCCCTTTCTTTCCCTTGTAATTATCCATGAGTCTTTTTTTCGACTGTTCTTTTCCAGGTAGGTCCAAATCGTCCCTCTTTTCTTTTTTATGGGCTCCCCCCTCCTCGGAGGTTTGGTCATTCTCCTGCTTGTGCCTGGTCGGGGAAAAGCTCTTGGGGGGTCGTTAACCTTACCGTTTGTGGCCATATCCCCCCTATCTTTTTTGAATATGTCCGTATCACGCTTTCCCCGTTTTCGCCGTCATGCGTCTCCCTTGATCGAGTACTCTCCTTTCCTGGTCCGTCTCGAAACCAACATCCCACCTTTCCGAGTGAGTCGCTGCATTCTACGTGTTGACTTTTCCCCTCTCCCTCAAGGATTTATCCATTCATTATGAACGGTGACCTTTCCAGACTTGGTTTTTTGAGTTTTTGTAAATTCTGTTTCCTCCCGCCGCCCATAGTACGTCCCGTCCCTCCCCAATCTTTCTTCCGTTGACGCTTTAAAACAGCACACATAGCCGTTATTTAATGTCTTCAAGATTAAGTGATTTGCCTTCTCCTTCCTTTACTGCCACGAAAAATATCTTTTTGACCCCTTGCCAAAGCCTGCTGTGCCCGTAACCTCCTAACGATTCCCTGTTAACTTTTTTCACGAGAGATCTCACCTTGTCCTTCTCTTCACTACTGCCTTTCTTCCCCCTGGCCCCCTTACTCCCCAGCCCTCTGTCAGGAGTACGTCTTACCAGAGGATTTTCCACCAGTATCATTTAGCTCCGTGTTTTTCAGCGTTTCCCGGTCCCCCTGCGTATGCAGTTTTGCCTAGAGTAGCGTATTTTCTTTTCGGTTTGATTCCCAGGTGGAAACATTAGTTTTTTCCCTTCCTTGTATAGTTGTCTTTTTTACGACCCCCCCCCCCCTTCCTTGTCATGTAACACCTTACCCCCTCCCGTGTTTCTTTTTCTGCTATTCGGTTGTTCTCTGGAATCAGGAAGTGTCCGCAAAAATAAAGCATCTTCTCTTCCTCCCCCTGCGGTTGATTTTTCTCATCACATTTCCCAGGCTTTTCTTTATATTCTTTGAGGATACTGGGCTCACCCATCCACCCCCCCTTGGCCTCGTCTGTATTTGATTTGGGTGCTCCAGGTTGCTGTTCCTCTTTATCCCATAACAACCCGTGCTTCCGCCCCAGGAAAAACGTTTTGCACGGGACGTTCAATTAGGTAGTATGAGGGTCCCCTCGGCGTGGCCGTCACCTCTTTTTCCGTCTATTTGAAAAAGCTATCCGGTCTCCCTTTGCTCTATTTATCCAAGCCGTGAGATCAAATAACCCCCAGGTTTCCCCCTTTTCTTTCCCCCCCCCCAAGTCGAGATGGCCTTGTGTTGGGAAAGCCAACTCTTCCTCTGAATACGAATAAGGTCTCCAGGTTTCCCGGCCGACTGACTTGATCCTTCCACTTTGCTGCCCCCTCTCCCCCTTTGCTGCCTCCTGCTGCAGCCTTCCTTTTTCCTTTTTCGCCGCCGGGATGAGTGAGCCATTCAAAGCAAATCCTAGTCTTTCCTTTTTGTTATCCATTCTGTCTTTCGCTCCCTGGCATATGAGAAACCGGCCTTTTCCCCCGTGTTTTGTTACTTCTTTACTTTCCCCCCCTGAGAATATCCGGACAGACATTTCTGGCCTCCGCTTTAAGACATTCGTCTGACCAGTTTCTGGGCGTCTGGATAGTCGCGACTGACTTAGTTGCTGGGTCACCCCTCTTCTCTCGGGTAGGCCCGCCAGTTGCTGCTTTTCAGCCATTTTGCTAGGCTTTCTGTGTTAATTTTCTCCTTCCTCCTCTGATTTACCATCAGCGTTGTGTTGTAGAGCTCTTAGGACTTCCCCTTCGTCCTTTTCATAGCTTCCCACATGCGTCGTTCGTGGAGTTCTTGCATACTCCGCTCCTCCTCTCGCACTCGAGTGGGTTAACTCTGCTTACATCCTGGCGAGGCGATACCCTCCTTTTCACCCGATGGATACCGTACCATCCGAGTAGCTTCTCCTCCCCTTTCTTTTCCGCCACGTCCGAACGGCCATTTCATGACGTCCTTCGTCTGAATACAGCGGATAGCCCCCGATTGCCGGGGTCGCACTTGCAGTTTTTTTGTTCGTACAGTCAAATCTGCGGTCCTTAATGCAGAAAATTTCTTCTTTCTTGCTGATCCGGATTTCCTCCTTTCCCCTCCACCCCCACGCGGAGTATGTTTTTTGATCACAAGATTCCCACACTATCCAGCCAGTAAAGTTCGACCTTTTTTTTTCCCTCTTTGGGTCCAGGGAGGTAATCTCTCCCCCTTTATCCCTCCCGTCGGGTGACTTGTCCGTTCCGAGTTTCTCGGACGCCTGAATTTGAAACCTTAAACACTTAGCACGCGATTCCTTCTGCTTCATGTTTCCCATGATAGCTCCTGCCCCCCTCCTTCCCTTTTTTTTTTTTTCTGTTCATTTTTCCTTTCCTGTCTTTCTTTCTCCCCCGCGCACTTTGCCTTGCTGGTTCTTTTCCTCCTAGTTTCCTCTCGCAGTTGAGGTCCACAACGATTGTATCCCCTTCCCTCTTTCCCCCCCCTATTGGTTTGTTATATTCTTACCCTTTCTCTTTTCCCCCCCCTTTTTGCCCGCCTGTCACGACTCCCCCAACCACTGTTCTCCTCGTCCATTCAGCTTCACGAAAGAGTACTTTCTTGTAGCTCCCGCATACGCGATTGTGCTTTTTCCTCGGTTCCCCCCACTCACCCCGTAGTCATTTAGGACCTCCTTTTTTTATCCTCTTTCTTTTCTTCCTTTCCCAATACATGAAAGTAGATAATCTCCTCCCCCCCCCCTGTTTCCGTGATTATCGGGCAGCTTTACATTCCCATGCTCTTTTGCCCCCTCCTTTCAATGGCGCAGGCCCCCTACCAAGTATTCCGCTTGTTGTTTTGGCTGTACGTCGCCTGTTTCTTTTAACCCTTCTTTTCCTCTTCCCCCAATAGTGCTTAGGGCCCCCTTCGTCCCCCCCTTTTCCCTCCACTTTAACTCCACGCGACACGGTTCGTCAATATGGTTCTTCCAACTTCCTTGTGTCTTGGCTCGAATTCCGAGTTTCGAATTCTCTTTCTTTCTTTCTAGTGTTGTTGTGTGCTGTGCCTTTCCCCCACATGTCTCCCCCTAGAGGTCGGTTCCAACAAGGGTCTCTTTCTCGCGCGCTGCCTTATCCTTGCTTATCCTGCGTAGTAGTGGGTGATTTCCCCCCCCCCGAGCGCTGTTAGTGTAAGCGTGAGCTTTCTAACCCTTTTTCCTCTTTCATATGTAGAGGACATCTTTTTTCCTTTTCTGAAAAATACTATTCATGATGTTGCTGCCCCTCCCACCGCCATGGATTTTTTGGATGTGCTTTAGGACGCGCCCCCTAGCCCTTTGCTGAATTTGCCTCGTTATCCCGTGTCTTTGCTTGTAGAGGCTCTTCTACTGTTCCTGTTACTCAGAAAATAGAGTCTGTTGTGTGTGTTTCGCCCCCCTTTTTTGAGAGATAGCGTGTCGGTGTTCTACGGCTTTCTTCTCTTATGGTCATGGAGTTTTCCCCGACAGGAGGAGCAGAGGCTCCGGCTTTCGACTATACGTGCTAACGTCTGGCCCGCGGCCGTTCTCTTTTCCGATGATTTCTCTTTGCCGCCCCATTTGGGAATGAGTCCAATTTTTTTTTTTTTTTCACGCCTTGGTTTTGGCCCTCGGGTTGGATCCCCTTTGCGGTATTGTGTGATCCCCTTCCCTGTCTTTCCAGCGTAAATGAGGTATTGTGTGGTTTTTTTTTCCTTTTCTTGTCATCTTTCTTCAGGGACCTCTAAGCTGTGCCGTTCGGCGCCTGCTCTCTACCCGGATTAAAGGGCTCCCTTTGAATTAGGGGGCCTTCCCTGGAAGCGACCCTGACTTTTCACCGCACCCTTACGATTAAAGCGTGTTACTTCCGGTCAGTCACCTTACAGTTTTTTGTTTCTTGGTCCTGGCAGCAAGGGCGGTAACCCTTATTACCCCGTGTTGGCTTGTTAATAGATTCCGCACCTCTGGCGATAACCCCTTCCTAAGTTGCTGGCCTTGCGCACTGGTATCCGATTTTCCCGAGCGGTTTTGTGCCAAAGATTTGACCTGTGTCTCTGTGTTTGGCTTCTTTGTTACAGACGGCACCTCCTTCTCTCCACCGAATTCCCTTGTGCGTAGACTTGCCTTCCTGGGATCGTCTCCGACCTCCGAAGGATCCTTCTTTCGAGCCCACCAATAGAACCCTTCCTCCCCTTGTTTCCTGTAAGACCTGTAGTCCCCCCTTCATTTTCGTGATTTTGCAGCCTTCCCAAGCTCCTACTTTAGATTTTTTTTTTAACGTGATTTGGAGTAACCGGAACCCCAGGTTTCTCCAATGTCACATTTATCGGCTTGTCCTCGGATGCCCTTGTCCTCGTTCCCGCTATCCGCACATATTTTTTTCGCCTAACTGTAACCTTGCATTGGTTCGTACCTTACGTTTAAACTGTCCTTCCCCCTGGTCTTACCATATTTCACTCCTGAGCGATGATCTTCTCTTTTTGCATTTTCTCACATTGATTTTTGCAAGAATGTTCTTAGCTGCCCCCAAAGATAGATTTTCTTTTCCCTGATGCGGTCTGCCGGCGTGTTTTCCTTTCAAATCCTCCAGGTTGGTTTGTCCCCAATTTTCTTTTTTCTTTGAAGCGCTATGTCATTTGTTAATTCTGTTACAGGTGAGTAGGGATCCTCCGAACGTGTTTTTTGCTTGTCTCCCTTTTTTCCCCTTTCGTTTCCTCACTTTTTTTTTGATTGGCCTATTGCTTTTTTGTGTGGTCCTCTTTGTTAGAGGGGTTCCCCGTACCGATCCTGTAATCGTTTCCTGCCCCGCGAACGTTTCTTTCCGTGGTTCAGCCGACGGTTTTTCCAATGCTTCCACACAAACAAGCCCTGGTCTTAGATTAAGTATATGACTCGGTTGTGAGGCGAGGAGTCCCGGCTCCCCTTGATCGGCGATTTTTTTTCCCCACTTTTCTTGCCATCTTGCCTGACTACAAGTTTGGCGTTTTTTGCCCCAGTCCGGTTTGAATTTCGAAAAAGAGCGGGTTTATTCACACTTTTTTATGCGCGGTTATTCGTGGCTGTCCTGTACGTTTGCCGCCGCCCCCCATTTTCATCCTATTCACAAAAACCTGTCCTGTTGTTTCTCTTCTTCTTGCTTTTGTGGAGCTTTTTGAAACGCTCGTGATTCCTTCCTTCTTCGTGAAGTGTCTCTTCCGGTCGTTGCCCTCACTTTTTACCGCCGCTGTTTGCCTTTTATCTGAATGCAGTTTTTGCCGGGGGTGTCTTTCCCCTAACCTCCCGCCGAGCGTTTTTTTCGTAGTTAACCTGGCGAGATGGATGAGTCCTTCCAAACTCTTCCTGCCCTTTTTGAAATTCCTTCCCTGTTTTCCTCTGAATGTGTAGTCACCCGTGTTTGGCCCCCCCTTCGCTGCTGATCGAGTTCGAGTCCAATTCCCTCCTCCCCAAGTGTTTTTTTGAAAACTGTAAGTGTCACGATAGGCAGTCACACACTTTGGGTTTGGATTTTTGGATCGAGTCGCTTACTTGGCATACCTGAGAGGTCTCCGCCGTTGTTGGATGTGTCGTGTATACATTTTGAACCTTCCACTTGCCAGTTCCACCCGATGAGCTTTTTTTTTTTCGCGGGCCCCACTCCCCTAAAGCGGACAACAATGCCTTTGCCTGTCAC
>Ga0179593_1369303_pt1 | contig 11056 bp, 12 predicted proteins | sample CZODoug2_1_08_16_FD_185931 | JGI IMG/M metagenome (GOLD analysis project Ga0179593, IMG submission 185931) | Vadose zone soil fungal communities from Angelo Coast Range Reserve, California, USA - CZODoug2_1_08_16fungal (PacBio error correction) | ecosystem: Environmental > Terrestrial > Soil >... | reverse complement strand
CTCGGTCTGTTTGCCTGTCTGCTTATCGCCCTTCCACGCACGGACTGCTGAGATGCCAGTTTCCCCCGGTATGCGTTGTCAGTTTTTTTTATTCGGTTGATCGCCTTGGGACGAACATTTTTTGTTCATGATCGCAGTTCTCTTCCTTCCTCTCCCGTTTTCATGTGCTCCTAATAGGTGATGTGATCATCTCCAACCCTTCTAGTTTTTTTTTTTTTCGAGTCCTCTTTTAGATACGCTAGGAGCAAACCCTCTTCCAGACCCTCCCTTTTCTACGGATTTTTTTCCCCCGACTGTTTTTTCCGATGCTGTTTGCCAGGACTTCGTATCCACGGCACCCTCCGACGACGACTCTTCTTTTGGGCGCCCAGTAGTGCATTCTTTTTTCCCCATCATCAGGGCCGAAGCTGCGTTTCTTATTCTTTCCTCTTGGTGTTTACCGGGCGCGACACGCGTGTATTATCGTATTTCGTATGAATTTTTGGTTTCAGCTCGTTCCCTCTCCTTCCTTTGTGCCTTGTTTGCCAGATAAGGTCCGTTTCCTCTCCACATAGTCTATCCTTTCTTGGGCTTGGCTGAGGGTTAGGTTTGATGCCCCCTCTTCGGCGTTTTTTCCGCGCAATATCTATTGTGCTATCCTTTATGCGACTTGAGTTCTCTTTTCTTCCTTGCCCTCATCTCCCTATGGCACAACCCCACTCCTGGTGTGCTGCCCATACTTCCCGGGTAGATCGGGCCTTTCCTTCCTTCTTCGTCTTTTCCCCCCTCCGCTCGGTTCTTTTTTTCGTCGATGTTTTTGTCGCTAATGGATTCTGCAGAGTAAGCGATTTTCTTGGCTTTTTTGCATTTTGTTGTCACACGGGGACTCCCAGTTGCCTCTCGACATATTGCTTGCTGTTTCCCTCGTTTCCCATGGGATATCGTTTTTAGATCATCGTCGTAATGGACTATTTTCTTTGGGAAGTAAGTCTTTTTTTTTTTCACTAGCTGCTCCTTGCAGTGGCCCTTGATGACTTCGACGGGTTTTAACTACAGTATCTTTCCTCTTCCCTTTCCTCCCTCCCCTTTTGCTTGACTTTAGTCCCGATCTTCTCTTTCATCGTTGTTGTGTTTCTAATAAAGTCACCAAGCAAATTTTTTTATTCATTTTTCTGTTAATTAGATCAGTCCTTCCCTTTTTTTTGCCACCTTTCCTCCCCTCTTGGCGGGTTAGTGATGGATTCACCACACCACGTTTTACCCCTTTTCAAGATCACCCTGTTTCTACTAAGACAAATGGGTCTTCTTCCCCTCCGCATGCACTCTCCCGCGCGTACTGGGAGACGGAACGTGAGTTTTCATCACCTCCCTTCTCCAAGTGATTTCCCCTTGACCCAGCTTTTTCTACCGGAATACGATGCGGCGTTACTATTTCGTCGTGCTGAGTACCGCAACGAGGCGGTGAGGTGTCCTCCCCGAATCTATAAGGTGTTATCTCCTAACTCTCGACGGGTCGGAACGACAAGCCGGTTTTGGTTCAATGGAGTGATGTGATTCTTTCAGTTCCCCGACGTCGCCCCCCAGGTCAATCGCATTGCCTAATGCGCATTTTCCACCTCTTCAGCTCCCCCATTCGACCGTTATTCTCTCCACGGGCGATTATGCGTATTCCCTACCCGCTCCTTACTCCCTGATCTCTCGAGGTCTCACGTCCAACGGAAGGCAATGTTTCCGGTTTTTCGATCCCTCTCTTTAGCTGACCCCTTTTTTCCCCCCTTTCCTTCTCTGAGTTCCGAGGTTTCTATTTCCCCACCAGGTTTAACACCCAAGCGCGCCCTCATCACTATTCGCGGGTGTAAGAATTGCCTAAACTCTCTGCCTCAGAAATGCCTTATCTTTTGCGTTTTTCAGTTCGAATCAGCTCGCTCCGGTTTTAGTCGCTTGCGTTAGAGAACGCCCGGGATACGGTGTGCTCCTCGGCTCCTTTTTTTTTCTTCCAATTTTGAGCAACCCTTTCGCGTCATCCGGTGGGATGTGCCACCATCGCCGTCTTTCCCATGTCTTCCGGGGCCTTGGATCGGTGCCGTAATTCTCCCAGTTTTTCGCATTGTTGATCACCCTCCCTATTCCTGCCTTCCCAGCCCCCGTGCGCACCTGCCATCTTTTCTTCGGGCGGTGTGACTGGCTCGGCATTAGCATGCGCAATTAGACTTCCTCTATTTTCCCTTTTCCCTCCGGTTGTTGTTTTTGATCTCTTTTATGGACGGGTCGGCTTCATTGAAAGGTTCTTTTCGTATTCTCCGGGTTTGTCCCTTTTTTTGGAAGTCTTGTCCCCTTCCTCCCCCCGCCTCCTTTTCCGACTGGTTGACCACCCCCATAGGGAGACCTTCGCTTTAGCATCCTCTTTGATAATGATCATTTTTGATGTCTGTCTATTGATGGTGTCCCCTCACCACTGGATCGCGCTCTGCCCTGTTTGATGTTCGGTCCCCCAAACATGAACTTTCACCGAATATCGGGGCGATCCCCATGGTCGAGCTACCGGACCTCTTCTGGCGTTTTCATTCTGACGGCCAGTGTGAGACGCTCCAACTCATGTCGTTTCACTCCTCGTCCCCCGGTCTGCTTTTGTTCTTAGTCGGCCTCGTGTTTCAGCCGAGTTCTTTCTTTTTGCTATTGGTGTTGAGGGAGGTCCTGGAGACCGCGTCTTCTACGTAGCGGTATGAACTTTTTTTACACCCCATGTGGCTAAGCGGTTTCTTTTTTTGTTAACCCTTTAAGACGAGGTGTTTTTCTCCGCCTCTTGACCTTCCTAGGTGTCATGATCTGGGATAGGCTCTTTGTTTGGATCCCCCTTCGGACTTCTAAGTCTTTGAGATTCCCCTTTGTACATGCGATCTGGAGAATTTCTGAACCGTGGATCGTCGTCTTTAGGGCCCTAGCTCCACGAACTCTCTTGGCGCATTGCCTCGTCTTGTTAGGTTGCCCTCGCCGTCCGTTTCTGATAGATGCGATGCGCCTCAGCCTGCCCGGTTGAGGAAGGAGATCCTAGTCCCCCTTCATCGTATTTGCGACCGTCAGGTTTATTTCCGGCTTCCCTTGGTTTGATTTCTATGCCTCTTCCAAGTAGGACTCGCCCCGTGCGCATCTTGGATGGTAACCCTGAGATATTTCTTGCCAATCTTGAATGTTCTTGTTTTCTAGCCTTTTTTTTTGGTGGGTTCCCACCCTTCTCGCCCTCGGTATTCTCGGATGGCAACCACCAAACGCTTAGGGGCCAAATTCTTCATCTTCAATGTTTCCTTCCCTAATTCCTATCCTCTATACTCATCTAGATAAGCACAGGTTGTTTCCACCTTTTTCTCTTTTACCTTTAGTTCCTCGTTCTGGCCCCTTAGCTTGCGTTTCCTTCCTAATCCTTTGATTGCATCCGCGAATGCTTGCTTTTCTGGCGGCCCCCCCCCCACGTCCACTTTTTCCCCCCTTTGACGATAGAGGACTGATCGCCTTGACTTTCTCCTCAGCTTGAATCCCGCGCGACGTTCGCTTTCACCCCTTTCTGGGCAACCACCAGGAATTGTACAGGTGCGATTTTCCTCGCTTTTTTCGACCATGACTACTATTTTTGCACTTTCACCTCTTGGCGAGGGTCGGTCGTTCTATCGTTTCTTCACGCTCCCTTCCGACGGGTCGATCTTTTGGACTGATAGCGACACTGGCTGCGGGAGTTCTTTTTTTCTGATGAGCTCCCCCAGTGCCTCAATGTTCCATTTCCCTCTTATTGTCGCCCGCTTATTTCATTTTTCTGAGCGCATTGTACCTCTGTGTGAGAGACGGGGACTTTTCCTCGAGGTTTTAATCACCTCCCTTTTTCATCGCAGCATCAATACTACCAGGGTATCAGTTACCTCCAGTACGGCATCGTCTGTGGGCAATTTTCCCTTTTTCAACCTCCTTGCTCTGGTCCCACGATTGTGGTAGACCGAATTCCGACTATCATTGTTACTTTATCGATACCTTCAACCCCTTTCATCCCCTCGGTTCGAAGGCGTTGAACGACATTTTCGACCCTTGGAAGACGCCCAAAAGCATGCCGGAATAGTATCCTCAGGAGGGCTGGTGAAGTTCGTCGCGAAGTGTTTAAGAAGACATGATTTCCCCCGCTCGGCTGTTTCTGACCGGATTTCGTGATTCTCGTTCGGCGGCTGCGGTTTTTCGTGTTCTGGTCTAACAGCTTCAGGGCCCTGATTATCGTTTTCTGCTTAAGAGGATCTTTTTCCCCCTATTTCTCTTTGCTGCCTTCCTTCTATTCTTCCCCGGTCGCCCCCCCTCCGAGTAAAAGTCTTTTCTAACGAGGAGTCACCACATCCGCCTCCAGACCCGTGACGCCGCCATGGTTGCTTTCCCTTTCAGCTCCTTCTCATACGGAGATATTCTTTTACTTTTCCTCCTCTCAGTTGTTTTTGTGGTACTTTCTTTCGCAGGTCTTGGTCCCCTCCCTTCCGTCCCCCTCCTTTGGAGTTTTCGGAGACGTTTCATTTTTTCGGCCTAGAAGTCATTTTTGCCCGCGTTGTGATTTCTCTTTTTTAAACCCATTGCTGACGATCTCAGTCCGGCATTGAGCTCGTCGGACTATTTAGCTCCTTGATTGGTTGTTCTAAACCTGCCCTTCCATTCCGCCCTTAGTGTCTAAAGAGTGGCAGTCCCCCAGAAAATGGACTCTTAATACGTTTCCTACCGGGCGCTCCCCCGGTCCTTTCGATGCCGCACGAGAGTGGACGGAACTTCGCCCCCAAGTCCCAACTCGTTAGGCTCAGTAGCTATTCTGTGTTTGTTGCTTTTCTCTGTGGTAGCTTTAAGAGCCGCTTTGCCCTACTCTTGGCTTACTGCCTCCCTTGGATGAACCATCGTCTCCCTGTCGTCATGTAGTTTCCCTGGGTAGGAACGTGTCCCACACGCCGCTGAGCTTGTTTCTTCTCTCCTCCGTGTCCGGTCGCCTCTTTCTCCCTTACTCTAGATCTGGTCGTCCCCTGGTGAGGTAGAATTGTTGGATATTTCTTCATAGGAGTTCCCCGTCATTCCCCTTTTCGCGAAATTATAGATTTTTTTTTGCCCCCCACTGCGGATTGTCCCGTCGTTCTGGCCATCATCAGCGCCTGTAGACGCCCTCGATTGACCTCCGATGTTCTTGGTCGTGATTCCTTAATCATCCGTTCTTATGCGCCCCGTCTTCCCCCCATGCTCGTCCCCGCAGCGGTCATCTTCCGGCTCATTGCGTGTCGTATTCCCCTTTGGTCCGCTCTGTCATTTGGTCCAGATTTCTCCTCCTTCGGTTTGCTCTTGCAGTTCGACACTTCAGTCCCACGATTTTTTCTTTGATGCCTCGTTTCTTTTGATGACTTTTCTATTGTTGTTTTCCTGCAACTCGCACGCCGCCAAGCTCCTTGTGGCACACCCAACTTCTCTTTAAGGGTCAACTCAGCAGAATTCCCCTTGATTTTATAGCCTCTGCTTTTCCTCTCCGTGTGTTGGTCGAGATCTTTTCTTCCCCAGTCCTCTGCTTAGGGTCCCCTGCTCTTAACTGCCGTTGCTCGCGTTTTCATAAGACGCGTTTGTTGCCATCGGTCCATTCCCGTCTTGCGCGGGTGGGATTCCCCCCCCACTACCCCCCCGCATTTAAGATCACTTTTGAGGCCTTTACCCTCCACACAGGTTCGACTGGGACGCCCGCCCCATGAATCTTCGACGCCTGCGCTACTGTGGCGATAATGGGCGCGAGGCGAGACATCACCTGGCCTTCCTCCGATCGCTGTCTCCGGACACATTGTGGTCTCTTTCGTGAGTCACTCACCGAGGAGTGCTCTGTCTTGACTCGCATCTATCAGGTCGAGGCCTCATTCACGACCCGGGTCCCGCCTACCTGGCACTTCCGGTCGTCAACTGTTTTCCCTTCTCTTCGCCGAACTTCCTTTCTCCCCCCCACCGAGTGATGTACGTATTGTCCCAGATGAGCCTCTCTGATTTTTCATAAACGTCTCCTCCTTGTGTGCCTCGCCAAATTTTTTCTCTTAGTTGATTTAGTCGCCCCTCCCCCCCTCCATCGCTGTGAGGCTCCCCTCTTCCCATCACCGCCTTGTTTCGGTGGTCCAAGCTGTTGGTTCTTAGGATATCCCTGGAGAAGGGACACCGCGTTTATCTCACACCAAGGTCTCCCCCCGCAGATTCACCGCGGAGGATTCGACACCAGGCTCTGAAACCTTGCTGCCCCCCCCTCAGTTAGTCGTGTGGTTTTTAGTTCCCTTTGGACTTGCCCTCTGCAGTCTTTTCTGGCGCGGAGGCTCTTTTCGAGGCGGTTCGCTGTCGTCCTCGTGGGACTGGCATATCTTCTCCGAGACCAGTTTCCATTTTTCCTTGCTCGATTCCGGTGTTTGAAAGTTCAACCATTGCGAGATGTCTTGGCTCACTTTCATGAGTCCTTGGTATGTTCCTACCCTCGGAACCACCTTCTCTTTGCCCTCCCAACTTCCACCAGACCGTTGCCCCCGAAAGTTTCCGGTTTTTTTTTGAATTTCCTTCCTGAGAACTTATTTTCTCCTTCTACTCATATACCTGACTTGTCCTGTTCGCTTCATCGTTCCAAGTGTCATCAGCGCTGATAGGTGGGAGACCCTTTCTTTGTCCTGGCTGATAGAATAGATATAGCCGATTTTGAAACTTCTTTTTCCACCAGCCGGATTTTGCTCTTTTCGAGTGCGCAAATAACCGGCTTTCCTTTCTCATATCGGACATCTTGATGTAGTGGTTTAATACTGCTTTACTTACCTTTGGTTTTAGTCCTCTGGAAATGCTCCAGCTTTTCTGTCCCCCAATCAATCCTCCCTTTTCCTCAAAGTGATTGACTGAGACTGTCTGTGCAAATCCGATACCCGTCGTCGAAGACTACTTTTGTTTTGGCGATCTCCTTCTTTCTCTCGCGTGGTTAGTCCGGTTTGATGATGCTGACTCCCTTTTGTGACGGGATCGAGAAGGCGACGCAGTATGGAAGAAATTTGTTGAAATGGCCCATTTCTGTTCTTCTTGTCTCTTTTTTTAGAATAGCAACAGCCGGATGCTTCTTTTTTTTTCCCGGTGACCGGATCTTACATATACGGGTAGGGCCGCGATTCCTTTAGACGGGACCCCCCCTTTTCTCTCATTCGAGTTTTTTGTCGCGGCAATAGAGGTTACCTTCTTCTGTCTCGGCTGCTCCCGGATGAACGAAGTCGTCCTGGATGCTACTTAGCATCCAGGGTCTCCTTTCTCGTGAGTTAGAGGTGTGCTGCCAAGTCTTCTCCGTTTCCTCGAGGGCTCACCTCTTTCTTCGTACCTGATAGATTCTTTTCTCCTTCTCCGCCCTGAGGTATGCGCCTTCCTTCAACGTCGCATCTTTTGGCTTTCACGAGCTTACTCCTGGGGATGAGTCGATTCGGCCGTCCCTTTCTTTCCTCGTCCGTTGCGCAGGCTTTCTATGTGGGCGCCCAGTACCATTCTTTGGTCCGTTCCATGCCTCTTATGAGGGACTTACGCCTTTTTGGAACTACCCTTCCCCTTCAAGCTTCTTCTTCTTTTGGCCCTCGTTTTGACCTTGTCCTCTGCCTCTCTGTTTCCTCCGGTTCAGCTGCCTACTAAAGCAAGTGTGATGGACCGATATATCTTTTCTTTTTCTCCTCCTTGTTTTTGTCTCTTTTCTCTAACGTACACTTTGATCTCCCTTTTCTTCCTCCGATTTTAGCCGTGTCTTCCCCCCCCCCCTCAATACTGATCCGCGATGCCTTTGGTGTCGTGCTATTTTTGTCGTCCCCACACGGGTCATCAATAACTTTGAACGAGTCATGAACGCCACGTTTTTCAATGTATGAGGACTCGCATATGTTTACCTCTTCTTCTTAGTCCAATCTTTCCGGCAGATGACGACATACACCATGAATCCTCGCTTTCCATTTCCGCACCCGGTTGACGATGACTTTATGGCTCTCGCGGCGCTCCCTCCCACCGCTTCCTTTTTTCGATGGCGAATCTCTACAGGTCAAGTAAGTCCCTCCGCCCTGCTCCTCCGCGAAACAGATTTCCGTCTTGTTGTACTGTTCACTTCGCTGATCTTGAGATGGCGAAGCCATTTTATCAGACACATTTCGCCCACCTCTCTATTTGCCCTCCCTACAAATGCGCGACGCCTATTTCCTCGTGCTTGAATCGCTCCGGCCACTCGCGGTTTCTCATGTCGACTTTTCCAGACAAACATTCGGCCCAACGCTGCCATCCTCTTGAGTCGATGCGTCCCCGAGCTGGTTCGATTCCCGCCCAATGGGTGAGACGAATCTGGACCTCTTTTCTCATACTGGATCACTTTAACTGTAACAACAAGGCCTTCGCTCCTCCTTTCTTCTCACCGGCGGCGCCCCATTTCAGCCCTTCCAGTTTGCTCGTCGTCTCGACCTAGTTTCTGGTCCGTTGGGATGCGATGAAGGGCATGCCCTAGCTGCTGCGCATGGTCACAACCGGCTATTCTTTCGTTTTGTTGTCTTTTTGTAGCTCTTGTTCAGCCCCTTATGTTCCGCGCACACAGGGTGGAGTGAGAACCCTAGAGGTATCACCCCTCATGAGCATTCCGTTCGAGTCTGACCCTTTTTTCCAACTTGGAGATAAACTATTCAATTATGACCTCAAAACTTACACCAGACCTTTCCATGTGCTCTCAGACGCGGGGGTTTGGAAATTTATATCCTTCATCCTTCCTTTCTTTTTTTCTTATATCCGGAGACCTAGGTTAACGCACCAGTCCCATAAGATGAGAGTTTCTGTTGGTATTCAGGTTCGTGAGAACTAACCGTATTTAGAGTTTTTACTGCCAGCTTTTTCCCATGGTAGGGTCTTTCCGTCGGATTCATTACAAGCTCGCATCATTCCTGGAACTTTTTTGAGTTTTCACCCAATGATGACCTTTGTTTTGCTCGTTAGGCGTGTCCGCCCGACGCATTGATCCACAACTCGCAATACGGTGAGATTTCCCCAGCGAGTCCGACTCCGCCCGTGTTGTAGAGATGTCCTACATGGCCTCGAATCTCTAGAACCTGCACGTCTCCGATTATCCCTTCCGTGCTCTGTGCTGGGCCGAGAGGGTAAGAAGTCCCGCACCGACGGGGAGAAGCTGATTTTGTTTTGATGGACTTTGTTGGATCGCTCCTCGTCACTTCTCTGTCCTGGCAAGGACTTGGTAGGACTCCAAATATAGGGATTATAGCCACAAGGTATGTGCAGGGGTTTGGGGGGCGGAACCCTAGAAAGACGATTTCCTTCGCCAATGATCTTTTCCTTTTCTGTTTTTTTAGCTGACTTGTGTCGGTTGAGACTCGGATTGTGTTACTCTCCCCTATCAGGCATACTCTTTTGAGGATCCTTGACCTGGCCCGGACGTCCGTCCTTTCTCTCATCTCGCCATGTAGGTCACCGCCCTGCCGATTTTCGTGTAGATCTCGGAACGGGTCGATGCCAGATAGTCGGTTCATCTTGCGTGATTTGCATCCACCTCTCAGCCTCCCGACCCATCTCCTTTACGTCCTGACCATGGTCGACCGCGGTCAGCCGATCGGCACTTGGTATGCTGGTGGTATCTCTCCTTATCTTTCAGAGCGCTTTCATTTTCCCCAACCTTATTTCTTCGCCGTCCATGCGAGTCACCTTTTTTTTTCCTGTGTCGACTTTCCTCGTCCTTGGGTTTTGTCTGGTACCCCTGTTTCTTTTTTCCGCCCCCCACTCTCCGGAAGCTTCATTCTCCTTGTGTACAAACGCGTCTTCTTGACTGAGAGCTTGGCCCCCCGTTTCCCCTTTACATATCAATTTCCTTTTTGGACTTTTCGTCTTTATACATTTCCCTTTTTTTTTGAGTCGATCTCTACCAAGTTTCCCCTCAATCATTTAGGGAAAACTTCATTCTTCCCTTGTTAGCGCATTGGCCAATGAGCTCTATATCCAGATTCCATACTTTCCTTCTCGGGTTCGAGGTTGGTCCCCCCCCCCCACTCTCCTTCCCTCAAGATCACCTGCGACGGCTCATTCTTGAACGCCGACAGATCGCCATTTCTTCGGCTCCCCGCACCGTCTCACTCCTAGACTTTTTAGCTTAACCCTATGCGGAAGGGATGATAGAAGAACCATTTTTCCACCCCCATCGTTCCTTCCCGTGAGTTTACCCGCTTCTACCGCAGATGCTTCTCCTATGGCTCGCTGCGGCCCATCTCTACATTGAACCTGGTTGTTAGGCGTTTCGTCCCTTCCCCCTCCGATGATTCCTACCCGCGACCGTGTTCTAGCTTTGAGACACCTTCCGATTGGCCAGGTGCTTTTGTCACATGGTGCCTGCAGGACGACTTCTCTGTAAATCGCAGTCCCCCCCTCGAGGCATGTCACCGCTATTGCCCAAAAGGGACTGCGCGCCCTTGAGTCTGTTCCATAAGATTCCATTGGTCAGAACAGAACACCTCACGCGCCCCGCTCCGGCCGTTCTCTCTAGTTCAGGTGTCGACAGCACCCAGTTGAGGGGTGTTTCCCGACGGCCCCTGTCTCCCGGTTTAGGTGGTCCACTAGCTTTGTGGCTTGTTGCCGAAAATACGCTACTTGAGAATTATGCGGTCTAGTCAAGTTTTCACCAGTTGTAAGATTCTTCACCGCGCTTAGCAGAGGGAGCTAGAACTACCCCTTCTCCTCCCTCGTCCTTTTCGTCGCTTCTTTGTGCTGGCGATTGGATCCGTCTTACTTCTTCGAAGTTCCGCTCGAAGACGGAATTCCCTGGTGCTCTAGGGGGGGCGATTTCGTGAGCTGTTCGTGGTCCAATATTCTAAAAAGTTCCACCCCCCCCCTTGGCCGCGATCGCGTTTTTTCATCCCCGGCTTCCTTACATACGCTCTTTGCTGCGCATGTCGCCTGTCCCTGCCGATTAGGAAGTATCTCAGGGGTTTTCCCAATTGCTGGCTCGACATACCCCCGCCCTCCCATTTTCTCAGCTCGGGCTGGTGCTGACCTGGGCTCTACCTGCGCCGGA
>Ga0179593_1272550_pt1 | contig 11056 bp, 7 predicted proteins | sample CZODoug2_1_08_16_FD_185931 | JGI IMG/M metagenome (GOLD analysis project Ga0179593, IMG submission 185931) | Vadose zone soil fungal communities from Angelo Coast Range Reserve, California, USA - CZODoug2_1_08_16fungal (PacBio error correction) | ecosystem: Environmental > Terrestrial > Soil >... | reverse complement strand
CTGCTCGGCGTCGCTTTACCCTATTCTATGAGTTGATTTTGCCGCGGCTTTCCCAAGTCGTGATATCGCTCTGGTTGTCCGCACCCCATTTTTTCCATCGTTGATAGGAATATGTAAGCAAATGTCTTCCTTATCCTTTTCTTTGCCTCGGCGATTGTCATCGCCCGCTGCGTGAACTCCGGCCCGGCGACAATTAGTGGTGCATTTTCTTCTTCCCCCAACAGGGCGTTTTTTGCAAATGCTCGACACCCGTCGTAACGTTCCAGTCGGGTGGCTCCCCATGGCGGTCGTTTTTCTTTTTCCGGTACGCCGGATCTTTCCCCCAGCCATTGCTCCCAGTATCAGTTGTACAGAGCTCCGCTAAGGGCCTTCTCCCGAGAGTGGGCGAATATCTTCTGTGTTGCAAACCCTATCATGCTTCCAGCGTTTCCGACCTCCAGCTCAATCTCCACGTTCGACTTGAGCAAGCCCCCATCTTCCAAGTGGCTGAGGATAAACTTTTCATCGTTGCACGTTTTTGGCGCTTTTTCTGACACGACCACCAGGAGCCAAAGAATTACTTCTTTAAGACAGGTATGCCCCCCAACAGCCCTTTTTTCTCTGGTTTTCACGGTTTATTGGGTTTTATGGTGTCACGGCTCGTTATCCGGCTTCTGGGCATTCACTTAGCTAGCCTTTTCTCACCTTTTCTGACGAACGGACTTCAAGCTTTGGCAATCAGCCCAATTTTTCCTTCCCTGATCCAATTTTTGGGTGACCTTATTTCCCGATATCAATGCGTTTCCTTTTTTTTTTTTTCTTTCTGGTACCATTCTCTTGTCCCCGTCGCCTTCCGGCTGTCAAGTATAGAAAGGGATGGGTGCTTATCGGGCGGCGCCCTTTTTTGCAGATTCCGCCTGCTGCAGTGGGACCGCGATTCTTTTCTTGCAGTGAATACCCACGCTTCCGGGTATATGCTCGATTTTGATATTTCAAGCCCCGATTCCCCTTCCGGGTCCCATCCGACGAATGACCATCGTGTGCCTTTCCTGAGGCGTCTGCGCACATCACCCGGATCTCGTCCTTACTAATAGTTGTTTGAGAGAGAGTGCCCTCCTCTCCTTCGTAATGTTTCCGACGAGTGCCCCTTCTCGTTCTTTCGTTGAGCCGGCCCGTGGTTGGACTCGTAGGGAAAGAGCGTCTCTTTTAGAGGTCCCACGCGGTCCCAGTTGGTCTCCCCTTATTTCAGCGCACTATCCCACAACGAAGGATTCCGAGGACCAAAGATTAGCTCCCCGAGATCCAACCAAGCAGGTTCTGACTTCCCTCCCTTCCGCGTCCCGCCAAGAGAGTCCCCGAAAAGCAATCCTTCCTTCCTCTCGAACCTCCATTCCCCCCCCAGTTCTTCAGGTCAATCAGTTACGAGGCTCCCAGGTTCCTTACGTCGTACCCCCGTTCCCTCCAAGCTTTTTCTCCGGTTTTTCCCATGCAGACGGCCAACGAGCCTGCCAAGTCACCAAGAAAACCCCAGCCACCCTGTGAACCCCCTCGCCAGGATTTTTTTTTGAGGCCTCCCCCCCCCACCTTTTCCTCGGCACGACGGCATGTCTGTTGTCAAGTGGCGTAGGACTTAAGTCCACCCCTGTCTAGAGAATAAGATCAATTTTGATCAGGTTGAAGTGCTCCCCAAGCCTAGAACCCCTCTTTGAGAGGGAGAGTTTAATCTGTCCAACCTTTTACGTCCGAAGGGATTGAAAGGCGGAGACAAAAGAGTTCTCCATAGTGCTGTTTCTTTTACGGTGTTGGTCTTGCGTACGGCGTGTGGTCCTGGGGTTGGGGGATGGCGTTTTTTCTGTTTTTGTGAATTGGTGCCGAGTTCATCTATTGCTCGATACTTCTTTCTTTCTAGTTTCGAACCTCCAAACTGAAGAACTGGCTCATTTATTCCTTTTCACAGGAGGCCCCCAAGACATACAAATTTTTACTCAGGGAGGACTACCATACCACCAATCTTTCCTTTGGTAGACGCATGGCCCCCCCCGCCAGTAGGACGATTCCCCCCATGTCCAGGCGTTTTCTACGGCATTTAGTTCTCCGAATCCTTCGAGACAGAGGCCGCGGCAAAGGGTAAGGAACAGGAGAGCTCCTACATGTGCTTTCGCTATTTTAAACCCATGATCCCTTTGGACAAACTTTAGTTCCCTCACCCAGGAGCAGACACGATTTTTTTTTCCCCCCGCGGCAATGACTACCCTTGCCGGCCGGCGGGCGTCTTCCGCAGAGCCTCGACCATACCCAACCGGTACTTAAAATCGTCAGGCAGCAGGCTTGAAAATGGATTCGCCCCATCTTGGTTCCGAACCAAATCTGCTTCGTCGCGATCGGACCTACAGCGGCCGAATTTCATGCCTCTGGCCAAGGAATGAGAAAGTCCGTTCCCCTACGACCTTCTTGCTCGATTGAGTCCAATCGGGCTTCCACTTGGATGATTAGGTAGCGAAAGACCCACTCGAGCCAGCGGAATCTCCACCGGGACTCCCCAAGCAATTTTTTTGTGGAGATGGTGTCCAAATTTCCTTGTCCCATGGGTGTCCAGATGTAGCCCAACTCCTTTCAGGAGTCAGCCCTAGTCCGAGACCCCACTCCAGACAAAAGTTATCCGGTTCCTGGGCTCCCCCAAAATACGTTTGCAAGCCATCTTTTTCCCTTGGGTCTCTTTCTTTTCTCCTATGCCTGCAGTTTTCGTCCCCACGAGGCCGCGATGTTTCGGCGTCTACCATCACCCAGAAGGGAGTGCTCAAAGAGGACGCCCGAGGGATGACGCCCCCCCTTAGAACATTGCCTTTTCTGGTGATGCTTAACCCCACGGGTCCTAGGAGCCGACGCAACTTTTTGAGGCCCCCACAGTGCAGGGCGATCGTGACCGGTCTAAGCCTATTTTTCCTCGATAGTTTTAACCACGCCCTATAATTTCTCACCTATGTCCCCCCCCCCCAGTCAGGCGCTTGAGAATCAGAAGTTGCCGGATTTGGACACTTTCTAATGAGGTCCGCCTTCTGCACCCCTCGTGGGTAGGAGCATCACGTTTTTTCCCTTCCCTCCGCCATCCTGCCCCATACGCGCCCCTCGGTCTCCCTCTTTCCACTTTCCCGTTTTCGGAGCCCAATCGAAATTTATTGCTGGCAATATTCCATGTAACCCGTGAACATTTGACTTCTTCTGTCCCTCCTGCCCCAGCCGACGCCGTGCCTGCGCTCTCTTCCGTCATTAGGGCGTTGGCTTCTTGTCTTGCAGTGCCTCAGTCATGTCAGTGCGCTGCTCGTCTGTGACGCTCTTGCGCCCTTTCGGCCTTGTAACCTATGGTTTCCATTGCTTTTCTCGCGTTTCCGTCCTTATGAAGTCTCGAGCTTTTTATGAAGAGCCCACTTTGACTGCGGGTTTCTTTCCGCGGTGTACCGGCCGACAAGCTCAGGTCTCTATTGCGTTCCAGTTGTTTCTTTCCGAGTACTTGAGTCGCTGTAGGGCTAGGGTTCTTTTCACCTCGGCCCCCCCTTGTTACATCTTTTCGTCCTGTCTTTTTGCCACACTTAGAACCTGACTGCTGCCGTTGGCCCACGTTTTTTTGACTGTCCGAGAGGACCCCTGCAGTTTCTTAAAAGTGCGATTCGCAAGGCCTTTCTTTCCACTGTCTCCCTTTTCGGTTTTTGTCTGCCTGCCCTCCATCTCTCCTCTTTTTTTTTTTGTATCGTTGACTAGGTGGGAATAGTATCCACTATTGTATTTGATGGCCGCCTTGTCCCTTTTTCTGGGTCCCAGGCCAACATCTTTGGGGATGTCCCTCCGTCTGACATAGGCATTTATGGCCCAAGTCAGGACTTGCTTTGAGCCCGTCAACGTTAGACCCCCCGCCAGCGAAAGTACACTGACACACAAGGTTAGATCGAGGAAGTTCCCCCCAATGGTCGAGTGGGATTCACGGTAATTTTCGCGAAAGACTGGGCCCCTGAAACTTGCAGGTGAGCCTTTCGGCCCTCCCTTGGTTCGAGGATCTGAGGCGTTTACCCCTCGTTGTTGTTGTTGTTTCTTTATCAATCGCCCTGGTCGTCGCTTCCTCAAGTCAACGATCCGCTGTTCAACTGCGGACCTGTGACATGACCTTTGAAGCCCACCCCTCGAAATGAGGAGAGAAGAGAATCCGACGATGGTTCTGTCTCTGGTCCGGGATGCCCTAAGGGACTTTTCCTCTATCAATCCCCCCTTTGGACCTTACCGTCTATAGCGTAACTATGCCCAACCTTTTACTTACTCCAGTCCCAACTTCTTCCCCCAGGCCCCTCCGATCCCTTGATGAAAGATATGCGCATTAACGACCGTCCTCCCCAAGCCTCTGGCGGCTTTCTCGCACGCCCCAACCCCCCCCAAACTTTTTTTGCATTTTCAGACCTCCGTTAGGTTCAGACGAGACCTGTTTTTCTCCCTGCCTTCCCTCCATCATCCTCCTGAAAAAGTTTTTGCAGCCAGTGAACGACGCTTGTTTGCAGACTCGACCCTTCTTAACCCCTTTTTGCTTTGGCCACGCCAAGAGGGACCTACGCGAGCTCGTCTTTGCAGCTCTGTCCGAACCTTCTTTTTTTACTCTCTAAGGACACAGGCAGGCTTTAAACTCGTCCCCTCGGTTCAGTTTTTCCAACCATCTCGCTCATTCATGACGAACCCCCCAAATGGAATATAAAGGCACCCTAACTGGGACACAACTCCTTTTACAGCAGGTACGCGAAGCTCGGCGGCACCATATGGAGACAGTAAGGCTCTGAAAATGACCATGAGCTCTCCCCCAATTTCCCCCCCCCATTCTCCACACCCGAACGATGTTCGTCCCGAGCCGGATAAACCTTCGGTGTTCTGTTACCCTTTTGAGTCCATAAGCCCAAGAAGGTTTCACCGTTGAAATGTTTCAAAGGCGCAAGCACTGAGTTTAGCTTTTAAGCATCCCTCCTAGAGGTTTACGAGAGGAGGTTTGGGGAGGATAGATTGGCTTTGTATACCCGTCCTCGTAATTTACAGATATATTAACCTTCCCTAATTCTCCCGTGCCCAGCATTTTCCTGCGCTTCATCTCAGGATTGGTGGGTGGACATTCTAGTTGGCTTTCCTACTCTTCTGGCACCCGGATCTTTTAGCCTCTTAAGATGTGAGAACGGAACCAGGGTCCCAATGCACATTCTTTGACTTGGCAATAGTCTGGAACAATGTGCCTCCCTGGGGACCTTCAAAAGCACATGGGCTGGTTTCCCTCCACGGCTCCCGTTCCCTTCCTTTCTTTCTTGGGTTCCTAAGCAAAGAATTCGCGTTGCATTTCAGTAACGTTTCCAAGGATCCCTCCGCCGGCCTACCGGGCCTTCTTGTTTTTCGTTGCTCGTCCCTTCTCGGGTCCTACCCCAGAAGGCTCACTCAGAGGGGTCGCTGAGAGGACTCGGTGTATCGCTTCCGCTGACGACTTTTTGTTTCATCTTATCACCACCCCTTTTCTCACCCCTCAAAATTCCCCGGTTTGATTGAATCGGTTTACCCTCGAGAGAGAGCGGGGTCTGTTCTTCGAAAGACTGTTATGAACCGAAAAGTCGCCAAGAGAAGAGGGTAGTAATATGAGCGTGCCGAAATGCGGGGTTTGTCGTGAAAACACCTCTGGATCACCAAAGAGGAAGGGGAACTCGTAACTACCCGTCGGCCCCTCCTTCCGTTGCCGAAGTGCCTCACGGAGACACCCAGCCACCCTTAGACTTCTGGGGTTTCTTAGACCGCAGTATGGAGTATAGATCCAGGTTTCCAATCACGTCGGTCAGGCAGATGGCTGGTGATTACGTTGGATTCTAATCTGTAGAGTATTTCCGCGACCTCCCGAAGGCTCGTAGGGTCTTCTCTGTCCGTTGCCGCGGAACCCAGAGTTTGATGTCGCCCGTAGGTGGTCTTTCACCCCCGACCCTTGGAAACGTGATCTATCTTCTGCCTTCTCCCCCCATGGCCGTCCCTGTAGCCGGTTTGCACGCCTTTATGTCATCGCTTTCGGGCTCTTCACGCACGGGTGCCGTAAGAAAAGAATGATTCTGGCCCTTGGCCTTCTTCCCCACCATTTGTTGGGAGACACCAGGCCTAATTGTCATGGGTGGTCACGTCTTTTTTGCCTCCCTTTGCTGTAGTTTTATTTTGAGGTGGATAATCTTCCAATTGCCTCTTCAAAGGGTATAAATTCCAGCAGTTTGAGTACGAGATCGCTGAATCCAGGAGAGATTCTGCTGTGACCCTCGTAATCTTTGTTCGACAATCATAATGAGGCCTCGGTGCCTCGGAACTCGCCCCCCCCAGCTGTTTCCCCTCTAAGTGCTAAAAGTCAAACCCTCGGCCAGTTGAGGTATTGACTGCACACCGATGAAGCGGCCGGGTTGGGACTTAAGTTCTGAGACGACCGGGTGTTTAAAAGACGTAGCGAGGGCTAGACCCCGTCCCTTATCACCCCCCGGCCTTTGTCTCTGGGTTTTCTTGGGGGTCCTGTTGTTCCCCTTCTTGGTAGGCTCCCCTTTTCTGGGCCTGCCCCCCGCATTGCTACCATGGCCGTTGACCCCTTGACTTGCATATCTACATAAGACTCGTAATGCTACCTGTGAAAATTGTTTCCTAGGATTTTATAGTTTTGACTTTCTTTAGGGAAACTAGTAGCCGGAGGTTTTTCTTCTCCCTCCTTGCTTTGTTTTCCTTCTCTGGTCTCTCCTAATCCAAGACAGCATGAGAGGGTACCTGATTGATGGCCTGCCTTCCTTTCCCAACTCTCCCTTCCTCTCGATATTTATATCTCTGACCGCGTCCCTCAAACAAGGCCCCTCCGTCGATGATTTCCCCTTTTCTGTCTTTCGAGAGGATTGCACAATCACCGTCTCTCTTATTTCTCCCTTGTTGTCTTTGATATCTCAGGTTATTTGTCCCTCCTTCGTCTGTTCCACGACGCTTCCCCCCAGTACGGAGGGTCGCGGTCCTTTGTTAGAGCAAGAGCTCTCACAGTCCCATGAAGGTAGAGTTGACCGCTTCCCTAGTTTGTTTGACCCCCTTCAATCCCAACTTCTTTCCCACTTAAACCTTGCAACACAGACGAGCAGCCCAGCAAGGTCTAGCCCTCCTTCCTTGAGTTTTTGACGCCAAGAAAGACCGGCCTTATAGAGTACAAGGATGTCACCCACATTGTCCTTGTACACATCACTGGCTGATGTGCAGACAGCCTAGGAGACAGTTTCTAAAATACAGGTATCTAAGTGACCGTCCCGCACGTCTCCAACGAGCACGGAAAAGACGTCCCACACCCACGCCCCCCCCGTGCCCCCCAATCTGCCAACTCTTGTTGGGTTCGGCAGAAAATTTTTCATGAGTAGGGTGAGTCACAGGTTTCGTTGACTTCCTTCCAAACACATTGCAGAGGAAGCACCTGATAAGAACCGTGGAGAAAGGTCCCTGGAGTACATAGTGTGAGAAACAGAGGGGCGCTGTCCAAGGCCCGAGTCAACCCTCAGCGTCAGTCTTCCTTTGGAAAGGGGCGACAGTAAAAAAGCGGATCGCGCGGAAGCGAGCGCGCCTTCATTCTCTCGATTCTTCGGTACTGGAGAATTCGCAAATGTACCTGTCATTCCAGAACCAAGTAAAGGTGGAAACACTGACTTTCCCCCATGAACTGGTTTTTTGATATCTTTTCCCCTTCTCTTCCAGGCCCCCTGAATAGACTTGCCTCTTTCCTGGCGACGGGGACTTACAATAGAAGGCCACCTGACTTCTCTCTTTCGCCATGTTTTTTTGTCGGGTAGGATACCCGCTACCCTGGGCATTGTGTACTTCCCCCCATGGCGTCCCCCTACTGGTGAAAAAGTATACCCGCCGCTAATGCTTAGGCTCCTTTCCAAGACTTCCACCTCAACAGTTATAATAATCAGGACGAATTTGATGAACCTGTATCTTACCATAGGACGAAACTCTTCTTGGAAAGATTCTCCATTGTCCCCTCAAGCTGACGTAGTGAAGAGTCAAAAGGCCATCGGTTCTCCAGTTGGAATGGCGCACGATTATGGGAAGCGTGCTAGCCAGTTTTCTGACAGGTTTAGATCAAGAAGCATCCATAGGAATAGACAGTCCTTCTTTACCCTGCCCTATTAGATTTGCACATTCGAGTTTAAAATGTTTGCGAACCTCTTCACCCCCCCCTTGATTTCTTCCTTTCTTAGATACAGATTCACTCTCCCCCCTCCCCTCTAGGAGCGTTGACCCCCCTTTGCAGAGCCGCCCCCCCAGGCGTACCCGCGGTCGCCTCTTGCTGCCTTGCCTCCCCTGCGTCAGATCGTTTATTCGCTAACAGAGAGGGGGTAAAGCGTTCGCCGCTGTCGTCCTACCTTCTCCCCCTGCGTGATGGTCTTGTTCACCCCCAGTTCCTGCTTCAGAAGCATTCAAAAGTTGCGTCTCTATGACAGGCTCAGCATTTCGTGAATTATGGTACATAAGCCCCCTACTTCGAAGCCTCCGTCCCCCCCAACCACAAGTCCCTAATAATCCTTAACGTACACTGGAATAGGTCCCCCGATGCTTGACGAAAATTCTTGTCCCGATTGACCTGAGTCTTTTAAAACGCATCCTAGATAGCAACTCCGGTATGAACCCTCTTCCGATGGTGATCCTCACACTTTTCGAGGATCTTTTAGCGCGGACATTACTTTCCCCAACCGTAGACTGTTCTGTAAGCGGCCGACCTAAAGATTATTGAAGGAATCTCTTGGGCTCCCTGCGTCGGTGCCTTTACTTTGTTCCGATTTTTGTGACTCTAAGTGTAGAACCTTTGAGAAGACGATTAGCGCAAATGTACTAATAATCTATTTTTTTCCACTTTCTCCTGAGAGCGGTCATCTGTGGTGGTTGGAAGCTAGCTTTTGCTTTGAAGAGACCATACAGCAGTGGTTTCTACGCCCCTTTCGTGCCGAACTCTAGAGTATATCGTTGTTTCTGAAGGATTCGTTTAATGTGCGATTGGCGTTTCCTGCCGCCGCACACTTTTTGGGAATTCGTTGTGTGCTCCATTTTTCCCCAATGCAGATTTTCCTCAACGAGACTTGCCCGGGCTGGATTTATCTGGACGGCCGTCCTTGACACCGTTGCCCTGCGCTAATTGCCTGAAGGCCCTACCCTGTCGTTTTGCGGCGCTCCATCAATCTGGCTTCTTTAAGCCGTTGCGGAATAGCTTTCTGAGAATTTTTATTAGGGTGTGTATCCTTTTGCTTGCGAAAGGCACATTTTTGGGAAGGTCGACGAGTTATAGGCCCCCTTTCTTTCTCGTCCGATAGGGATCGTCACCCCCGTCGGAAAGTCATTTCCCCTGAAACCCCTGAGCGCTCGAGTATGTCCCAATTAGAGTTGGTGGTCCAGTTTTCAGAAACCTAAAGAGTCCCCAATAGTCATCTTTGCTTCTTTCTCCAGCGGATCTTCCTACCTTCACATCATTGGTAGCGTCTCACTCCGCCCGGTCGCTCCCCACAGTCCCCCCTTGCAGGCAAAATCCTGTTGCCAGGGGACACTGAACGTGGTCCTCCCCCACCATCGCAATTATCTCGGAACTCTCATGGTTGGCGTGGTCTGGGAGGTTTTACTTTTCCTACGTCCAGACAGCTTCTAACCAAACATGCTCGTCGACTCGGCCCACTCCTGGACCCCACGCCCCGCTTCAAGCCCACGACTCAATAGTGTTGATTCAACGAAACCCTCTTCCGCCTCCATCCCACCCCATCGATGCCCCTTTGAGATGATCCTAAACCGACCGTCTTTCGTGTTCAAAGAAACGGCCCCGGAGTGCGCCGCTCACGTGTCTGCCCTGTGCGGCATAATTCCGAAGCCCCGAACGTCCCAATGATCTGCGCTGCTTGGGCTAGACCCCAAGAGCTGGTTGGGAAGATAAGCGCTCCAGACCTGTTCATCCCTTCAACCCACGGCCCCGCTTGGACCTCAGAGCAGTAGGTCATATTACCATAGCGACAGGAAAGAGCAGAAGACCTAGGAACTTCCTTTCCCCCCCCTACCGTCCCCCTCTTTCTCCCACCCCGGCCCCCAAGAACAATGTTTTTCAGACAAGCGCATATTCCGGAGTAGCCGAAACTCTTAAACGATTGTCTTGGCGATTAAGCAAAAAATCTCGTCTGCTTTCCAACGAAACAAATGCATGAACGCGCAAGGCCCTACCGGACAAAACTCTAGTAGTTTTCTTACCGTTTTCGGACAGAGGGCACGAATTAAGGAATCCTCCCCCCTGTTTTAACAATATTCGTCCTCCTTGACCCCTCTGCGGCAAAGTCCCCGAGGGAAGTAAGAGCCGGGATCTCCCGGCGTCGGCGGGCCCTTTTATTTTTTGAGACCATGAGTCCTGACCCTGGATGGCTAGACCTCAGCCTGTTGAAGATGTTGATCTCAGCAGCGGCTCTTTTCCCCGAGAGGACTCGGTTTCGAGGTATCGATTTACTTGCGCAACCGCAGCGTGCCAAGTCTCCTTGTACCCCGAGTATGTCCGCAGAAGTGTGGACCGAAGGAGCCCGGTGTCCAGAATGGCCTTGGCCAGGCGATCGGATGTTTTTGGGTTACTCTTCCGGCCTTGCTGCTTTTTTTCCCTAGTTTTTGAGCAACCGGCTTCTTGTCTCCCTGTTTCAGTGATCCCCTTGGCAACTTGCTGGCAATCTCCGATATTTACCTTGTTTAAGACTCATTGGCCCGGTTAAGTACACCCCTGCGACTTCCCTTCCCTCCTATTTCGTTGGTAGTGCCCCAGAGCCCCTGACGCCGTGGCCGGCCACCGTTCATCCTCTTCTCCGTTCTCCCTTAGACGTGGTTTTGTGCTCGGCCTATTTTTGATTCATACTCCAGGATCCGCTATTGGCTTCTGTTTTTCTCTTAGGTTATCGACTTGTCTTTCTTCAAGTTACTTGTCTCATCGTTCGCCCTGGACCCATTTTCCCCTCCACAATCAAAGTGCTGGAGCCTGGTTTTCCCTGTGCCGGCGTCCTTGTGGGAG
>Ga0179593_1653463_pt1 | contig 11057 bp, 18 predicted proteins | sample CZODoug2_1_08_16_FD_185931 | JGI IMG/M metagenome (GOLD analysis project Ga0179593, IMG submission 185931) | Vadose zone soil fungal communities from Angelo Coast Range Reserve, California, USA - CZODoug2_1_08_16fungal (PacBio error correction) | ecosystem: Environmental > Terrestrial > Soil >... | reverse complement strand
ACTGTGCGACATAGTAACTATCTGCCTCCTTTCACCCCTCCTTCCCAGCCTTCCGCTCCCCTTCGCTCTTCCTTAATTCCAGTCACTTATATCATACCTCCCGTAATATTACTAGCTCCGTCGTCCTCCCTACTTATTCCCCGAGCCCTTGCTTATTTATGTCTAACTTAGCTATGCATTCACCTCCCCCGCCCTTAGCTGTGGTCCCTTGCTTTCTTTCCTCCCTTCCTTTCCCACCTTTACACCACTTATTCTCTCATGGACCAACTATCCCAATCTTTCGCCTCTTGTCCTACTTTCCCTTCCTTTCACTTCACCCCTTCCCCGCTTTTTCTCGTTTGGTCTCTTCGACTCTGTGGTCAGATTTTATTTCATTTTTTTATTCCCTCACCGTTCGGAAGGCTCCCACTCACTCTCGCCTCGTATCACCATCTCCGTTCTCTTCCTTTTTCCCAGATCCTTCCCTACCTCCCCCACTCCATCCCACCAACGTCCCCATCTTATCCTATTCCCTTTATCTCCTCTTCTCACTTTTCTTAAATTCCTTAACTAACCTTCCCGCCGCCATTATCTACCTCTTTCCCACACCGATGCATGACCGCTAAACTTTTACTTCTTTTTCGATTTCTCTCGGCGCGCAATTCCAGGCCACCTTAAAGTACAACCCCACTGTCAATTCTTCCCTCTGTCCACCCCTATCCCCTCCCGTCATCTACCTACGCACTCAGCCATATTTGGACCTGACTCTGCTGTCTACTCTTCACTGCACCAAATACCTCTTCTATTCTCCCCCCTTCCCTCCTCATAGAAGACACGTATCAGTCCTCATAGTCTCGACCTGGCATCCTTTCCCACCTTTCACACTACCGACCCGACACCTTCAAGCACAGTCGACATATACCATTCACGTCCTTTCTTCCTTCCCCTCCATCTGCCCCTCTTCTAAATTTCTCCCAGCTCTTTGATCTCCTTCCCTTTCGTCGCCATTTATTTTAGATAATCTACCTCTCCCTTTTGCACCCCTTTCCCTCCTTGCGTTTATTGTCTAGTTTCTTCGCCTGAACCCTATTCCCGAGATCTTCAGCAATTCTGTGCCCTTCCCTTTGCCTTTCCCACATCCTTCGCTGACCCTCTTTGCGTGACTAGGCCTCGTCTCCTTTCCCTTGTCCCTCCCTCTCCCTTCCCTCCTACGTTTTCAGCATCCTGACGCAATTTTAACTATACGTTTCCGCCTTCATATTCACCCCTCTATCTTCTACCCTGACCCCTTCCTCTCTTGTCCTCGTTTTCTGTCCCTTTTTCTGCCCTCATCCCTTCGGTTGGCATCCGTACTCATTTCAAGACTTGGTTAGACTTCTTTAACGACCCGCCGCAGCTACTAAAGCCGGCCTTCATCCCCTTGATTCGTTCACCGGGTGGTGACAGTCCCTACCATCACGGGCTCTCCTTTTCTTTCTCTTCTTCCCTTTTGGCTTGTTCCCCCTTTCTTAGTTATGCATCTCGGTTCACGTAGCTGGGCCATCCGCGTCTCCTTCTAGTCCCTCTGTCCCGCCCTTCCGTCATGGCCGTTCTCGGCCTATTTTTTCCGGTGACTAATTGTCCGTCCGCCAAGGCCACTATCAGCATAGTCGCTCCGGTGCTTTGAATGTAATCTGCTACCCCGCGTCGTGCCGCTCATTTCCGCCGCTGCCTACCGTCTCCCCTGTTCCTTGGTCTTTTTCCCTCTCTTTTTCTTGTTGTGTCCTTCCTTTCTTCTCTTGTTCTCCTTTTTCTTCTTTTATGCCGTATCGTGGCCTGCATTTCGCTCCCCCTCTCTACTTACAGTATCTCCTTCTTTTCCTCCCGCCAGTCATTTTTATTCCTTGGCCCACTTGAGGCTGCACTCTGAGCAAGAATTTCACATTCCTATTTTTCTCTATCCCCATGAATTTATACATGAAGGAATCTCTCATAATGCTGCCGCACTTCTTGAGTTTTCTTCCCTCGCTGCTTAACCCCTTTCTCGACCTCTTTTTCTACGACCTCACAACCTTCCTTTCTCTTGCCTCCCCCCCCACGTTATCACGCGCTCTTCCTACCTATTGTTTTCTTCCTTTATCTCTATCCACTCCCCACCTCCAGCCTTGGTCTTTCTCTTTAATTCCATCTTCCCCCTTTCCATTTCGATAATACAACGATCTGACATTCTATTCTTTCTTTCTACGTTCTTCTCTTTTCCTTTCTATTTCTCCTTCAGACTTCTCTTCTTCACAGCCCCGTGTTCAACTTCCGTGCGGAATGTACTGACTACCCCCACATTCCTGTACCCCCTCCTACCCATCCTCTATTCCTCATTTTTGCATTACTCGAGTATGCTAGATGTCTCATTCTCACCCACTCGAAATGCTTGATGTTTCTGACTATCCGGGCCCATTACTTTTGCCCCTCCCATGACATGACCCGCACACTTATTTGGTCTCCGTTCTCCTAATCCATCCCATTCCCTTACTCGTAGACCTAATCAAGTACATCACTATACTTTCCTCATCCCAGTCTCCCTCATTTTAACCACCCTTCATATCTTCTCTCCCAGTCACTATTATTCCCTCTCCCCTCCCCTTACGTTCACTCTTTTTTTCCCTTTCTCAACTACCTCACCCTCGGACATACGCACCGACTAAGCTGTCTAGTTTCGCACTACCTCTCCTTCTTTATCTCATAGCCCTTCCCGAATACCTTTTTCCCATTTAGCCATGTACTCCTGATTGCTCCCCTTCTACTTATGCAGCCCCTCACGTTAACTCCTGTCCTGTTACCTTTCTTCCCTTTCTTCTTTCCGCCATTTTATCCGTCGTTTATAAACTGCTTCATTCCTCATTTCATGTGGTTTTTTTCCCCCTCCTCCTGTCTCGTTCCTAAGAAATCCAGCCACATATCGTTCTCTCCCACACGCTGCAACGCCCCCTCACCCTTCCTTCTCTTCTCCCTACTCTTTCTCACCAAATACATGGACCGGAACGCAACGCTCCCCTTTCCGCATCTTTGCCCACCCCCTCTCCCCATCGTCTCTTCCTCTTCCCCCTCTTCACTCCATCCCCCAGTACTCCTTTGATGTCAACTTTATTCCGTAGGCTCTCTCACTTTTGCATTGTGCACCAGCATGATACTGGCTAACCTCTCAGTACCCACACCGGGATACCCTACTATCCGCAAATCTGATGTCCCTCCTTCTCTCCCGTCTCTTCTTCCCCTCCCTGTCCCATACTCCATCTCCTCTAGTGCCTCTCTATCTACCTTCCTCCTTCTTTATCTTGCTATCCGCTCCTACCGCTTTCATTCATCTTATTTCTCTCTATTCTCTCTCTTGCTTTTACTTACCTCGCTCCCAAGATTTCCCCGACCTATCTGCTATCCCTCTGCCGTTCGCGCTTATTATGCTATTTTCCCCATCCCCATACTCTTTCTCTTCCGCTTGTTACCGTCATGCCCCCTCCTTCCCCCCCCCCCCTTCCTACTGTTCTGCTTCTTCGCTATCAATCACAGCCACATCGTCTCCCATCTTCCGCCCCTCCCTCCCCCCATCGCCTTCCCCTTTCCCCTTTCCATTCTACCCCTTTTACAGCTACGTAAACTCTGTATTCTGTTATCTCTTTTTATTGTCTTCTCCTTACACTTAGATCCATCGTCTGCAGTTTAACCCTGCCATTACGCGACTTCACATGGTTCTTTGTCCTCCTTTCTTTCTACGCTTTCTCCTTCTCTCCTCTTCTCCCGGCTCTGCCTGCATCACTTTATACGACGATGGGGACTCCCTTTCGATTTCGTCCCTTTTGTGCCCGCTTTCTTTTTTTTGTCCGTCCTAGCCTTGAAATTCTCCATGATTTAACTGCAACTTCGTGCTTTTCACCTTTCCCTTAGTTGTTCTTTCGCTCCATTCTCTCGCCTACAGCAGGGAAATGATTAAGTGTGTGTCTCCTATTGTATTGTTCGCCCGCCCCCGGTCCCATGGTCCAAGTCCTACTTTATCCACACTCTATCATATCTAGTAACTTCACTTGCTTTACTTTCCTCTTCTTAACTTTCGTCACTACGTGCTTCTGCCATCTCGCTTATCCTTTTTTTGGCCCACTTCCTCTCTCTTGTCCGTTGTTCACTGGACGCATAAGCCTAGACTCCTCGAGGTCTTTTTATCTTGACCTTTGCATCAGACCGGCCCTATCGTCAACATCCATAGCACGTCCTCTATCCACATGCTCTCCCCTTGTCACCCTTCTTCTTTCCTTTCCCCCTTCATCTTGCCCTATTCATGATGACTGTTTTTGGCCCCCTGGTGCGTCCTCTCTTTTTTGCGCTATCCCTTGCTCTCCTCTTTCCGCCTCCTTCTCCTTTATCTCAGCATTTTTCTACCATACATGCCCTTCACCTTGTTCACTCCCTCTTTTCATTGGATTGCGACATAAATTTTTACTGCTCCCTCCCAGACACTATCTTCCTGACTGTCTCTCCGCTTCTCCCCTTCCGCGCTATTTCTCCTCATTTCATTTTATTTGGAGATCGACGCAGTCAACATCTTTCCCTTCCTCCCTTTCCTCGTCGCGTTGCCTTTCTTTTTTTTGCCCTCCTCCTCCTTCCTACCTTCCTCGGTCATGTGAATGACCCACTCGAAACGCGTCTTTTGTCTCCTCCACTTGATATCCTTTTCCCCCTAGGTATTAGAATCCCTGCCAAATATTTTGTCCACTAATGTCTCACCTATCCTCAAAGCTACAGTATTTATTTGTTTACCCATATCCCTCTTCATTCCTCGCCCACTACCCTGCCGGATGAGACTACAAAGTAGAATTCTCTAACAATCGGGCCCGCTGCTTCATATCCTGACCGTACTTACTCCTTTCTCCTCATTATCAAAGATCTCCTTCCCGTAGCTACGTTCTGTTCGCCATTCGAATTGTTACCTCACCAGTACTCTACTATGATGTATTGGGACTTTAGAATTCATTTAGCCCACACCTCACTTCCCCGGCGTTCGTTCCCCACTGTCTCCCCCTACTATTTTTTCTCGTTATCTATTTAACTTCACTTTTCGGTCCTGTCGCCTTCTGACTGCTTTATTTGAATACTCTTTCTCCCCCTTTTGCTCTTTCCTTCTTTACTTGTTTTCCCCTCTTCCCGCGATGTTTTTGTTGATATGACCGCGATCTTTCTTCCTTACCTCCTCTTCTTGATCTTCTCGACTTTTTTTTAGTTTACCTCACCTTCGGCCTCATTCCCCCACCCCTTGGCACCCTACTCCCCCGCACGCGTCCATCCGCCCGGCTTATATCTTTTGTTTCCGTTCGCCCGCTTTCCTAACTAATCTCTACTGTAGACTTTCAAGGGCGTGCAGATCTGACCATGCCTCCCCCTTTGTCCTGCTCTCCTCCTTTTTTTTACTTTATTTTTCACCCCCCCTCTTATCCTGGTAAAGCACGGTTCTGCTCAACTCGGAATTCGCGCCCCCATGTTACATCATCTCATATTTGCTTGATCTCCTGTTGTGATTCTCAATTACTTCGTACATTGACCAATGGCCAATCGTCCCTTATATATTCCTCTCCTCTTTCGTTTCCTCTCCCTTCCCCTCTCCGCCTATTTACACTATTTCTTCGTTTTTTCTCTCCCCTCTATCTGTTCCCTACTTCTTTTATCCCCATCTGCTCCTATCTTTCTTCAGGACCGGGCCATTTTCTCCGAGTTGCCCACTGCTTCTTAAATATCTACTGTGCAGCTTATTTTCCATTCTATCTTACTCCCTCCCGCGTCGACCTCTTCTTTCCCTTCTTTCCCAATCAATCTTCTCTTATCATTCCAATCTGCATCCCTTATTCTTCCTGTCATGCTATATTTTCCTACACTCCTCCTTCCCCTCTCCATTGATGGTCCTACACAGTCTATGCTACGGACTACTGTTCCCTATCGCCTCCCTTCGATTTATTTCGTTGGCGCGCACTACCATCGCTCTTGCCACCCTCTACACTTCACCCATCGCACTTCATAGATTGTCCACTCCTCTGTACTCTCCTTCTCCTCTCCCTGTGCAACTGGTGCTTAGCCAATCATTACTCCACGTCACCCTTGGTCACTCCATTGCCCTCCTCTTCCTACACCCTCACTAAAACTCCACTCTCTTCCCCCCCTCATCCTACTACCTTTTTTCCATTAACGATCCAACGGGATCCTATTGTCCCCGTGCATTCACGGTAGAGGTCTCCTATCATATTGGAAGCACATTTACTGCGACCACTCCTATTACCATGTGACTCCACTACCCCTTCTCCCTCTCAGCTTGACCTCCCCTCACTTCAGCAATGATTATTAATTTAAAGTTGTAACCCTATCCCGTCCGGCTCACTGCTAGTCCCCTCCATATTCCTATATGCTCATCTTCCGCTCCCCCCCCTCTCCCCAATATCTCTCGTTAAGGTTTCCCATACCTCCCTCCTTGCTATTCTCCTTCACTTATTCGATTCTAAATTGGCTTAAATTGATGCCAAGATTATCGCGTCTTTGTGAACTCCTTATCTACCCACCTTGCTCTCTTATCATCTTCATGCCACACCTATTGAGAACCGCCCGCATCTCATCTTCTAATAATGATAGAATATCCTCCCTATTCATTCTGCTCGCTTTTCTCCTCTTACATAGCCTCTCCCTTCCCCCAATTAGTTATACACCCTACCATAACAAAGTGAGACTAATCTCCTCCCTACCCTAGCTTTATCGAATACTCTTCCCCACCGCCGCCCCGATTCTGATTTTCGCTTCTTGCTTTCTCCCTTACCCGTTCTCTTCCTTACCTTTTCTCCCCCAGAAGCAACAATCCAGCATACGTCTGTAAACCGCGCTTGACTTCGGTCCTATGTGACTCTGTCCGCCCCCCCCTCGACCAAATTTTTTTCAATCCCTCTTCCTTCACCCCCTCCCTCATCTGTCCATACGTCACTTGGTTCACCCATCCGATCCCTGCGTCCTTCTTTCTTCCCCTACCACCCCAGCCCTCCTCGACTCTCTTCTACACTCCTTCTTGTATCCAGCCTTTCCACACCTTTCCCCCCCTCCTCCCCCCTTTTCCGCCTGAGAAGCCGCCTTACAACCCCTTTCTTTTCGAGCTGCACCCTTCCCACCTCCCCTTTGCTCCTTTTTCCCTTTCTCTTCTTGTCACCCCTTTTCTCTTTCCGCCCAACTTAAACCCTTTTGCAACTGCTTACATGCAGTTCCCTTTATCCTTTCCCTTTTCCCTACTCTATATACCCTATTCTTGACCTGCCTTCCTCATTCTTTCTTCCCTCTCTTCCTCCTCTTCCTCCACATTTCTTCATTTTACAGTCCCCGCTCTGTTGTTCTCTTTCTTTTTGTTCCTTTTCACTATCCCTTAGCCTTACCTCCATCATTCGTATTCTTGCATTTGCGAGGATGCCTCACCACCTTCCGTAATGACACCTAGCTGCTCCTAGCACCATTTTGTCTCCTTTTTTCCTACTCTCCTCCTCCCCCTCTTCTTCCTCATCCTCCTTCATTATACTTTTTCGTTCATAAGCCACCACGGAAAAAGCACGACCTCTACTCCTGTTCCCCCTTTCCCTTCCTTCTTCTCCCTCCATTTCTCAGCACTCTTTCTCCCCTTGCTTTCATGACCACCACGTGCCACATACGCCGGCTTATCTTCATCTCCGTTTTCCCACTCTTTTACCGTGCTTTCGTCCGCACCACCTTTATCCCTTAAATTTAACAGACGTGACACCCCCGCTAGAGTTTATTTTTCCCTCTTACCTCCACCCCCCTTTTCAGTACTTTAGAATACCTATTTGCCAACCATTTTTAATCCATTACTCTTTCCTTATTCTCATCTTACACTGTATACGTCCTCTGATATTCTCACATCCATTTTCTTATGTCCAATCCTCTAGATGGATACTTACTTCAATCAGGCCATTGTTACTATTCTGCGATCTATCACTCTGCCCCACGTACCTCGCTCCTCTTCTATCAACTCTCCCTCCATTAACTGCCCTTTTGTTCGCCTTCTCTTCTTCTTCTCCTTTATTCCCTCCTCCTCACCCTCTCTACACTTCTCCACTCTGTTTAGTGTGTCACTACTCCTTGTCCTTCCTACCTTATGCAATCAGACCTTACATATTATGCTCCCACCCATCTTTATCCTACCTGCGATAATATAACGTCAGATTACTATGCTTCCGACCCCCCGGAGACAATTCTTCCTAAACCTCGACATCCTTCCTGACCCATTCTCCTTGATCATGTCCGTACCCTCCGTCCCTTTTCATTTCTCCAAGACTGTTTCCGCTGCCCCACATTCATTTTTACCCCCCCTCCCTTCTCCCCATGCTCTTCGTTCTCAACCATAGTTTTCCATTCCTCTGTCACTACCCCCCACATACTTATCTCTCTCTTCCCCTTTCTCACCCCTCCTTTGCATTCCGGCCGATCTATCTCGCTCCCCTTGACCTAACTTTCTCTATCTCCCCCATATTACTTTCTGTCTCCAGCGGTAGGCCCATCAATTTACTTACCTGCCCTAGCCCTCCCTTCCTCAATCACCTTTCCCCTCGCCATCTCCTCTCTTCCTTCCCTCTTCTCACTTACGTCTCCATATTTTCACATTTTCTCTCTTCCTGCTTTTTAGCCTCCTCCCCCCCCTTCCTTCCCGCTTTCTTTTCGACGTCCTTGCCAGCTGAGTTACCTTTTTAGACTGGTATAGCTAACGTTCCTGAATTTACCGGAATTCTCCACCTCAAAGACTAACCCATATTCCCCCATTCTCGCTTTTCTTCATAAGTTACCTCTTGTCTCCATTATCCCCCCTCCTAGTTTACTTTGATGTTTCCGGATACCTTTTTCGTCATTGCCTTACTCACTTCCTTTCATCTATATTCCTTTTACTTCCCCCCCCTTTCTTTGTGAACATGCTAGTCCTTCCCCCTGCACGTTTTATCAACTCTGTCCCCCCCGCCTATGTTTTACATCTTTCCCTGTAATTAATTTGTCATCTTGCTACCCGTTCTTTATTCCCTCTTTACTCTAATCTTATTTTCCAATTTATTTTCTCTCCTCATGCTCTTTGCCCTACTTGCTCGAGTATTCTCTGCATCTTTCCTTTGTTACCCATTCCCCCCCCACACCCTCTATTCATTTTTTCCAGTCCACCGTTGTTAGCTTATCCATACCACTCTCCAATCGCTCCATCCCGCGCCTATCCGTATTGTTACACTTCACCCATCTTATCCTCTTGGGTCCTTCGCTGATCCTCTTCTCCCTCTACACCCCCATACACTTTCTGGCCAGGTGGCTCATTATTCTAAACACTCTGTTGATTATACTCATTTACCACCCCTTATTTTCCCTCCCTTCTTCTTTAGTGTCCCCTATCCTCTTATCCCTATCAATACCTCTCATCCTAGTCCACACTTCATTACTTGCCGATGATATTATCTTTCTCTAACGCATTACTTTGTCCTACACCTACCTCGCGGCTTAATTCACATCTTCTCCCATTCATGTAGTTTATCCCCCTCCCCTTTCTTTTTCAACCATTCACCCCACTCTCCTCGGGTCCTATGTATTCGTGAGTTACATGCTCCCCCTTCCAGTTCTCTCTTTTGTCTTCTTAACCTCATCCCTTTTCTACCTCCCCTCCGTATTCTCCTGTCACGGATCTCGACCCAGCGATCCCTAAAACAGGGCCTAATTCTACCCTCTTCTCCCTTTCCGTTTCCATCATCGTAATACCCCATCCCCCATAAGGACTCTAGCAATACTATTTTTTCTATCCCCTACTTTCTTCCCCACCCTCTACTTCTCTTTTGCCACGTACACTAGGCTTCTTAAGTCATAGCACTTACCTTCTATTCCTCTTTACCTTTCCCCCCCACACCTTCCGTTTCGTTCTTTCCTCTTCCTCTGACCCGTCTTGCATCCTCCACCTACGTTTTGCGTCCCGCACCCTTATCTACATACAGCACTCTGCGGAAATTTACTTGTCTCTCCCTCCCATCGCCTCTTTTCTTCACCTCCTGTCCCCTTCTTCAATCCCCCCCCCACCCCATTCCCCCTTGTTCTACATGCCACTCTCGTATTTGACACTTTCCCTTCCCTATTACCCTTTCTTCTTATATCTTTAGTTTTCACTTCTTCTCCCCCTCCCTTCTCCTCCTCGATAGTACGGTCATTGACCCCGAACGTGGACTCTTCTTGTTCCCTTTTCTCTACTCCTTTGCAGATACATGCTTTCCTCCTTCCTTTTCCTTCCTTCCTATTCTTCTCTTTCTCCTCTACAACCCGCTCGATCCTCTTTCTAACCTATGCTTTTCCCCCTTACTCTTTCTCTTCCTTCTCTCATTTTTTACCTCTCCCCCCTCCCGGATCATTTCATCTTCACTCGGTAATATGCATTACCCTACCCCTTCAATCAATTGTTGAGCTTCCCCGATTGTCCTCACATCCGATACACAATCTTCCTTTTTTTACCACTTCCTTTCCTCCAACCTCTCTTATCTCAACCCGACGCATGTTGGCATAACCGACCTAATCATTCTCTGTTCTTTGTATGTCATCACCCTTTCTTTTCCCCCTTTTTTTACTCCCACTACTTACGATCGCATGCGATCCCCTCGTGCGCTTTCCCTATCCGTCTTCTCCAATTCGATCCACGACCGCAATCTATGTCCCTTTTTTCCCATTCTTACATTTCCACCCCCCTCCATAATCACTCACCTCTGCATGCCCCCGACAGGCCTCCCCACATCTTGACCTGCATGTAATCTTTCAGCTGTCAACAATTAACCCTTGCTTTTCTTTATCGCTTTATCCTTCTGCCGTTTTATCCATGTCTTGCTCCACCGCCCTGCCGACTACTCTATTCTACCCCTGCGAGCCCCCCTATCCCTTTCCCTACATTCTCTTCTCCCTTTTACCACGGCCCTTTTTCCGCTCTCTGTTCCTTCCCCTTCCCCCCTTTCCTCTCTTCATTTCTCCACGCTACGAGGTTATAGCATCGCCAGTCTTACGGTTCTTCACTCCCT
>Ga0179593_1579936_pt1 | contig 11057 bp, 9 predicted proteins | sample CZODoug2_1_08_16_FD_185931 | JGI IMG/M metagenome (GOLD analysis project Ga0179593, IMG submission 185931) | Vadose zone soil fungal communities from Angelo Coast Range Reserve, California, USA - CZODoug2_1_08_16fungal (PacBio error correction) | ecosystem: Environmental > Terrestrial > Soil >... | reverse complement strand
CCCTCCGTTTTAGAGCGGATGGCTGCCGTTGCTCCGCCCCTCCCAATGTCGATCCCTTTTACAAATGAAAACTCCGTATTGTTATCTTTTTTTTTACACCTTCTTTTCTGCGTTGTCTTGGCGCTGTCGGTAAAACCCTTGATAATTACGTAAAAGATCCGTTTTTAAAACCCCCTCCTGACTTTGGTTCCGTTCTATGACCGAGCTAGAGTCGGGTCATATTTATTTTCGGACGGTTCTGTTAGTACAAATTCTGTGCTTCCCCTTTTTTGGGATTTTTTTGCTTTTCCCCACGCCGTAGAAGCGAAGTTCCCATTTTTGGAAATTTTGCTTACTATTGCCCCTTTCATTTGCAATTTTTCCTCTTCCTTTTTTGTACACATCTTGTCATTTTCTCTCCTCACACTCTCCCTCCCTTGTCGTCTTTTGAGATTGAATGTGCTCATAAGACGGATGGTATTATCAATTTCCCCTTGTTTCTTTACTTTTTACACCCGCCCGTACCAAAAAGAGAAAGGAGGATGCTACAAAGCTTTCTGTAAAACCCAATCATTTCTCCCTATTTCCCTCCCCTTGAACTTCATCAATTACTTAATCACTCCATTGAAAAGCCATAGACGATTAGCTTTTTTAGCTTGGAAGATTTCTTTAGTTTTCCACTTTTTCTTTTTTTTTTTTTCATTTTCCCCCCCCCCTAAGAGCTGTCTTCCTTTCAATCAGAAGAGAAGGCGGGTAGAGGAAGGAGTCGCGTATTCAAACGAACCCTTATTCTTCCTGTGAAATTTTCCTCTTTTCCGGTATTCTCTCTTATTTAATGATGCTTCCTGCTCTAATTGGTCCCCCCCTTTCAGCACAATCCGACACACACTCCCGAGGAAGAGTGCCCCTTCCGTTCCCTTTCCCTCGTCACACCTCAGTTCGAGCCAACTGTCATCGTAAGCTTTTCCTTCTTTGCGGGAAATCGAGACGGTGAGGGACCGCTTCTTGTCTGATTTTACCGATAGCCCCTCCCTCCATGGCGATGTTGAATCGCCTCGACACGCTCTTCATGATAAGATTGTTGATCTTCCGCCAAGAGAGTTGGCCAAGTCCCATTTTCCGTTTTAGCACTTACCGGTCTAAACTCTCTCCCTCGTCGCGCTGCATGCCTGTCTTTCCAAGGCAACACGTCTGGCGACGGAGGCTTCACCGCCAGGCATCCGGATTTTACCCAATGGTGACCCCGTCCACTTTTTAGACTGGAAATGGTTCCTAGAGGCGATGCCTCAGAGCAGGAGGTCCAAGGAAAGAGACACCACAGTCCGATATCCTCCCCTCCCCCAGTAGAATTCAACTTACGGTTCAAGTATTTGATCAGAATTGACCTCGTGTAAATATTTCACTTCTATGACCATTACCTCAATTGCTTCAGGACCCTGTGATCGCAATTAGTAAAGCCATAGCCGGATTCCCCGAAAGAGCCTCTCCTTATGTATGGTTGTCGGTTCCCCTTTCCCTCTGGCACATCCTATCATCCCGTTTTTCGTCGGAATAGGTTTAGAAGAGCGAGTAAGACACGAGAATGGACTCTTTTTTCTGCCGCCGAAAAGGCGCTCGCACCCTAAGCTTTGATCTCTTCTTTTTTTTTTTTAAAGCCTTCTTAAGGATCGGTATCTTCACGGCAGGTCAGAAGCAGCATGGTAGAAGATTCCATCCTTTACGTTCCTTTTTCCCGAGTATACCAGGGGCAATGCCTACCCCACGCATTGGGTCCGATGGAGAAATGAGTCCCTGAGGAGGAGCCATTTGGAAAAGCACCCCGTAGTCCCTTGGTTCTGTCCCCCTACTTCGGCTATCTCGGACCTCTCCCGACATGGGCGCCTTTTTGAAGGTCATCACATTCCCCTTCTTCGAGCTTCCAAGGCGCGTCGCTGAGAATCGAGCAATGAACCAGAGACAGGATTGTCCTAAACCCCCTGGCCTCTTCGTCCCCCCCGCCCATCGCAGGAGGAGCGGGCCTGACTATGGATATCATCTTTGAGACCTTCCTTCTGTAGGTTTCTCTATCTGACCTGCCGCCCATTGGATTCGGTCGGGGCCGCCCAACACAGGAAGCTTCGTTCGGGAGAGAGACCCCTTGTTTAGCCCTTTTTCCACGTTCCTTCCCGATCGCTGCGTGCCGGTGTCAATGACAATTGCCGTCTAGATAGAAGCGGATGTTACCCTCGGAGGGAGATCCCACCTGATAACCTCATCCTCTCTCCCTCTCTTCAGATCTTCGGGCCTTGAAAGCTTGACTGATGTCGGCCGCAGCCAGTCACTCTAGGGTCTCGGACAAGGTAGCCTCTTCAAAAGATATGCCCATTTTTCACTACCTTCTTTTTTTTTTCCCTCCTCCTCTTATATAGTCTACTCCCCTATGCCGTTCCCCCCCCTTGGTTCAATAGAGTCAGGAGAATTGAAGAGACCTAGAAAGTGAACTGCCTTCTTTGGGGGCTCCCTTTCATCCCACCTTTTTCATCCTTCTCCTGCTTCCTGTGACCACATAACATTTACATTGGGATCCCTACGAGTCATGTAGAAATCTCTTAGAGCCCCCTTTAATCTTTCCCCGCTCGGGCCTTTCCACTAGACTGTTTCGCAAATCCCCCCGCTCCCCGTATCGGCTCCCGAATTTTTTTTTGACGTCTCTTTGGTGTTGGCCTCCCACATTCCCGATTAGGAGGGCATGGGACCCTTTCGCTCTGATCCCCCATTTGCTTCCTGAGCTGGACAGAGTAAGATCTAGTAACGCACCGGCCACCGCCGATCCTCTTTTTTTCCCTCAGCTATCCTTGTTGGCGGGCCGACCGTTTGCATTGCTCGATTTCGCCGCGCTAGCCTTCGACAAAAAACCCCCCAACCCCCTCAACGCCCACACATCAATTTTACGCAGGGACGATGAACTTCCCCAACCTTCCCAGGTTCCGCTTTGGTAGAGATCGAGCTACCATTTTGTCCCCGATCCCCACCACCCCCGACTTGTGCTGGTCCCAACACGCTGATGATCTGCAGGATGGGGAGCATTTTTTCTTCCAAGGCCCCTGCTACAGGTTCCTCTCGGTCTACTTTTCCTCTATTCTCGCTGTGGACTACTTTCTCCGGCGCGCGGACGCTGACGTCATAAGAAATCTCCCACGGGGGGGGTGGGTCCCGCTGAAACGGACCTGTCACAGGTTATTCTCTTCTTGACTTTTCCTCTTCTCTGATTCGCCCGCGCCTTCCCGATTTCGCCGGACCCGTTCCCGAGGAACGGATTCTCTCGATGAAAAGATCTCCCCTTGAGAAAATCGGGCACCACGAGCGCTGTCCCCCTCCCCCCTCTTCCTGTTTTTTCCTCCTGAGCGTGGAGTGTCCCAAACTCTCTTCCCCATTCCATATAGTCTATCTAATATGGACAATAACTTCGTCAATGCCTCCTTCCTACCTGGTACTATCACACATTAAGCCGTTCACGAACGAGGTGCCCCCTAGTGAAGGTAAAATCTGCTATACAGCTCCAGCACGATCTTCTTTTAATCGTTCTTTACCAAAATCAAGGTCCTTTGATAAAAGAGTTTTCAGAAGCTGAGAGGTTGTCATACGACCTCTTTTTCTTTTCATGTTTTCTTGACGTGCAGCGGACCCCCTCGCGCGATTTTCGAAAGGTTACGAAGGGCGACCCCGAAGAGTCCCTGGCATGGTTTTTCCCCCATCGCTCTTTTGCGACCCTCTCAGGAGCTCTTGCGAGTTAATCAACTGATCGCGGGCTGAGAATGAGTGTTCTAGAGAAGACAACCTTTCGGGCAGATCCTCTTCCAATACTGTTGTCCCACTTGCTTTTAGGCGGGTTGTGCAGATTTGAGAAACGGGATACCAGGTCTGTCCTCTTTTTTTGCTTTCTTTACCCCCTTCGCTACTCCCCCAGCAGGAGAGGTAACCTTAGCTTGAGACGCAAGGCGGCGACCCTTTTCCCTTGCGTTTTTTGGACCCCCTTCTTTAGAATTCGTCCCGTTGCCTAAGCCTACTAAGCTCGGAGCCTATTAAACAAATTTTTGCCTCCCAAAGTCACCTGCCTTAGCGGAGGGCGGCATCTTATCCTCCCTTTTAGAGTTCCCTTTGAGGCGCATTTTTATTTTCTTCAATACTTCTCAAGAGGGGTGAAATTATTCAGACTTGTATCCCTTCCTTTCTCGTTTTGATATTTGTCACCTTCCCCCCCTCGCTCTGAAAACCGAACATTCAAAATATCCCTGCCTCCCCCCTAACCTGCACCCCCCTTACAATGTTCGGAGAAGACTTGACAAGCTTTGTACAAAATCGCACTCCGAGGCAAATCTTGTCCCTCTGTGGTGAAGAACCGCCCCCTTTTTATATCCGATATTTCCCCCCCCCCCCCCTTTTCTCACTTCTCGTTTCCAAGGCAAACCTATTGAGTTAAATCCCAAGGCTCTACTGTGGAAGACTTTGAGATTGCGTGCCCCTTTGGCCCCCAATCACGACGCCCTCGGGCGTCCTCTCCGACCAAGCCAGTGCGAATTGAGTTTGGTTTACGTATCAAATTATTTTTGGACCCTGACTAAAAAATACCGGCCAATCCTCAATAAGTTTGTAGCCTCTGAGATGGATTCAAAAAAATAATGGTGTTGCACCCATCCATTTTTTTTGCGGACATAAGCAATATATAAACCCCCCCCCCCTCATCCCGTTGTTGTCTGATTTGATGGTCCTCTGTATGGATAAGCCACGACCCTCTACCTTCCAAATCACCTCCCCCCGTATGGTGATACATATAATGAGCTGAAAACCTTATTGATTCCTGCCGGTGCCACGCTTTTCCTTTCCATCTTTGCCCCGCTGATTAGGCTTATGGAAACCACCTCCATTCGCCCCCGCCTTTGGTCGTCTCTGCCGCCCGATGCCTTAGCTCTCCTCCGATTTCTTACCAACCTCCCCCGCGTCTCCATCCTCTTTCCTCAATCTTTTGTTTGCTTTCCCCCGAAAGACGCCGAAGTCTCCTTGAAATTTATGCTAAGTCGCTATCCCTCAGGATCCCCCTCAGTTACCCTTGCCTCATTTCTCTTTTTTAACAAAAAAATTTTCAAAAGTCTGCCTAGACAATACTGGAACTACATTGTCTTCCGTTGGAGATTGATTTCCTCTTTTCTTTTCCTTGATTGAATGTTCGCTTTAGCTGTTCCCACCCCCCTACAAAAAAATTCGAAAGGAAGGCTGCTCAAGTCGGATCCTCTTTTTACTCACCCCCCATCAGATTTAATACCCCAATCCATAAATAGACCCCCATCGCGGATTTATTGAAGATCTCAGTGTTCCCGAAATAGCCCGAATTTCCCTCGCGCTTCTTCTCTTCCCCCTTCGAATGAGCCCCCCGTCTTTTCCTAGGCCGGTCAGAAGTACTTCCGACCGCATCTATTAGAGAATCGAACGGTTTTTTGGTATCTTTTTTTGTTTTATGATGCGCGACTCGTGCTATTACTTGTATTAAGCAATCCATCACCTTCCCTTCACCCCAGACTGTTATCATTGGGAAATGGAAAACCCCCCCCCTTAAGTTTTAAACTGCCCTTCCCCCAGCGCCGGATCATTTGATTATCGAGCAACGTGACGAGGCTTTGTTGTTTCATCCGACCCCTGGCTATGTATTGAATCTCTCGAACGCAGCCGGAATGATCGCTATAACATCTTTCCTTTTTGTGCCACCAGACCCCCCGCTGGGCCTTCGTGTCGCTCGAACGGTCTCTAAAATCGGCGCGTCCTGTTCCGTTTCAAGCCCCTGGTGGCGATTGACAAAGCCTCTCAGCGTAGACCGTGATCCCAACCTTTATCCGAATCCCCTTGAAACTTACTTTCTCGCGGAAGATGCCGTCTCTTCGGGATTAAAGTTCCAGCCTTTGGTAACCGTTATTTCGCTTATTCCCGCCACAAGGCTTCTTCGAAGGTGGTCAAGTGGGGTTGCATGAATGTACCAGTTTCCCTTTTTCTGTCCTTTGCCCTTTCCCCCCCATTCTTCGGCTCGCTACACATTGGCCATAGACGGCTTACCGACCGACTTCGATACGGATCTGTTTATCCCTAGGAGTGCTTCTTCCTTTCGCAAGATCTCTTTCTGTCCGTCTAAATCTTCTGCGCGAGATCTTCCCAGAGCATCTATAATGGATTTTCTGAAGGCAGGAAACTTCCATTCTCACCCTTTCCTTTTTTGGTCTCTTTTCAGGAGCGTCGTACTTCATGATCGGTCCGCGCATCTGTAGAGAGTACAGACACTAAGAGAGCACGCAGCACACACCCTGCCCCAACCCCAATACTTTTCCCCCCATCACCCACACTCTTGGGCGATGGCTCTGCGACTGGAAGGCTTGATTCATCGGGTTGACCAGACACCGTAATAGTCGAACGCTTTTTTATACGTCCCGATATCTTCATCTTCTTTCATGGGCGCAGTTGTCAATAATAAATTACGGCGTTGCCCCTTTTAGAGCGGAGGACCTTTGTTTTTGCGACTCCTTGAGCCATGACATTTCCAGCCCAATCTTACGTCCCCCCCTGGCAAATAGCTTGGAGTAAGATGATCACAAGAATCGGATTCCGACATTTTAAGCTTGCCCTGAAAGCGTTTCCTATGTGTTCGCGCGTAGCGCCATTTTAGAAGCCACCATAGGGATTCTGGCGTTTTCTTGACCACCAGCTTCCCTTCGCCTTTGAGGATTTTCCCCTAGTATTTTCCATCGTCCTTCCGTGTCTCATGACCCCCGTGCCGTCGGGCTCGCTTCGAGTAGACATTTCTGGGCAGATAAAACAACTTTCTGTTTATCAAACCAGGCCGCTTTTATCCTCTTTCGATTCGACAGCGCCGCGTAGGGCCTTCTAAAGCTGAATGACTTCTAAGAAAGGAACGTCTTCTTTTTCGAATTTTTCTTTTCCCGATATTTTTGTGACCCCGGCCATTTTTCTCCTCTTCCATATATTTTTCATACTAATAAGTTTCTTTTTTAGTATAGAGACGCTTCTGCGTCACCCCCCTTGGAAATATCGTTGACATTTCCCCTACACTTCGTTCCTCAGCATCTCCTCTGTCTAAGCGAGCGTTACCTGCGCGGCATGGATTTCTACCAACATTCCCGGAAAGGATAGCTTCCACTCGGAGCTCCCCTCCTGTGTCCCCCTTGAAAGCAGACGATATTTCAGAGTCAACTATACGACTTTAAGCCCATCCTCGCCGACTTCGGCGAGCTTCCTCTTAGTCATTTTTTCTATCGACTTGCCTGGCAGCCTCTTCATCCTACATGGGACTTCCGGCGATCTGGCTTCGAGGAGATTCTTCAAGCCAGTTCTTTTTTTTTTTTTGATCCCTAAAAGCGGAATCTTTTTCGTTTGGGCAACGTTTTTATTTGGAATTGATCTTCGCAGCAGTCTTAGCCGAGAACCCCGCGCTCACCCCTCCTGTTTGCTGGACTTTTCCCAACCCCCCTTTCCCATCGTCGAGGTAGTCTCGACAAGCGATACCCTTGGACGATCGCCGTATACCGAGGTTCGCCTTTTTTTTCCCCCGATCTCCTCCCCATGGCGCCACCAAGTGTGTGAGTCCTGCTGATCGAGCACGCGGTACGACACTGGGGAAGTTTCTCGGCTGCTGTCTCGCTCTCCATCATACCGTTGCACCGCTTTTGACAACCGCTCGTCTCAAAAGTGAGGTGAGACGTCTCTTTCGCCGCCTTTCGTCCCCGTCGAGAACCCCCTATTCCCTCCTCTGCCCTTTTCCGGCCCTCTGATCTGGGCGCCCTCCCCCCCTATAGCCCTCCTCTACCATCGTGGACACCGCCGTTAGCGATCTTTTACAGCGGGATTTATTCGTTACTTGCCCCCAATTTTTTACCCAACGGTCTCATCTAGTCATGGATTTCCCCTTCTGGACCATTTAGGGGACATTCGAGGCCCGAACAACTTGACCAGTTTTTTTGGGGACTTTTTTTCCAAAATAGCCTTTAAATTACTTTTTTCCCGGCCTAGTGCCCTTTCAAGCCCCCTGATATAGGAATCGCGAGACCACACAAATGTTCTTTTCCCCGCTGCTTTTTCTCAACCACTGTGATGATCAATAGGGTACCGATGAGAGTGATTTTTAAAGAATAAGTAGACCCCTGTTGCCCCCTTGCCCTCCTCCTCGAGCTTTATGGGGGGGGGAAGGTTAGAAGGCACGCTAGTTTCCCCCGAGTTTTTTTTTTTTCGGAGTACTTCCTTCTGTCCTCACCAAGAGTCATATGAAGGAGCCGGTACGAGAGAATAGAAATGCCATTCATTCTTACTCCCCCAGTCACTCTCGTACCCAGTTCTCTGGACCGAAACCAAGGCACTGAACCTTATGAACCCTCTAGATATCTAGTTTTGCTGCCCCTGATTGCTCCCCCACCCCTGATAAAGTAGGCGTAGGAAGGCGCAGGCGTTCGTGAGCTCCATCACCCTCTCCGCTCTTCATCCTTTACGTCCGGGAGAAGCATTCCGGGAACAGGTTCCGGGCGATTGGAATCGATGTCCCCCCCCCCCCCCTCCCTCCGGCTCCCCCGCCCCTTTCCCGTGGTAATCCTCCCTTCAGCTCGGTTTCTCCCCCAAATTTTTCCCCGTCCCTGCGCTATCTTCGGCCACTGCGATCTCAAGCCCCCCAGCTCTCTATTTATTTTTCTTCCTTTTTTTCGTTCTGTTCACCCTGTCGGGTGACCCTTCTCCGACTTTAGACTCCTCCTTTCTCCCTTTGTAATTATAGGGTGTAACCCCTCTCCCACAATTCTCATGCCTTCAAATTTTCAACCCCTCATGCAATCTCAAACAAGGGCCATTTATTTCCTTTGAGGTTATGTCGTCCTGAAGAATTTGCACCCCATACTGGTTTGTAAAAGCTCTTATTCTGACGAGTTCTTTTTCCAAGCCGTTGCCGAGTATAACTCATTTCCAAACCTTTCGATTCGAGTCTGGCGTTTCCCAACCGGCAACCTTCAGGAAATACCCCGCCCCCTTGACTCGCTTTGGTCCCCCTTTCTCGCCTCTTTTAAAGAGTCTTACCTAGACGTCCCCAAGGCGCAGTGAGAATGGGGGTGTTACGCTAACATATTTTGGACTTGACTTCCAAGCCCTCATCCCTCCTTTTTCCCATTTTTTAATCCCCCTCCACCACCATTTGTTCTTTTTTCATTTGTATGTTTCTCCCAATTGTTGCGGAGCCAATAAAAAGAAAGCTACTTCTCGTTTTTTTTCTCTTTCTGCTGTCTTCTTTGTGACAACCTTCTCTCACGATCCCTTCCCACCAGTATTGTTTTATAAATTAATTAGCTCACAACTTACTTGACATGAGGTGGATTCCCCTTACCTATTTACCCCCCAAGAATTTTTCTCTGTGAACCCACCCCTTTCGCAGCTTTGGTTCGTCTAGTGTCGATTGATAGCGCTTCTATTTACTTTTGGTACAATCTTCTCAGTCGTAGTTCTTTACTCCCCTTTTTTCCTCCGTTTTTTTCCCCCACTCCCGCAGAACTCTTTCGATACCTTTTTGAGAAATGTGGGAAATTATTGTGCCCCCCCGCGACCACCCCCTCTTACAAGCTTGCCTCATTGAGTGCGCTTTTTCCCCCCAAAACAAGTATTTCAAAGTTTCTATCTTCAAACTCGGTCCCCTTTCCTTTGTTCCCTCTCTTCCCCTTCCATGTTCCCCAAGGGTTTTTCCGCTTTGTTACACTTCTTTAACCCGATAAGTACAAACGAGAAAGGTTCTTCCCCCAGTTTCCCCCCTCCTTCCACCCCCGATGCAGTAACATCGCACTGCAATACTCATACCTGCAAAAACTCTCCCAGTTCTGTCTTTCGACGATCGCCAGTGTGGCCGGCATATAGCGGCAGGGACTTTCCAGCAAAAATTGGTTAAGATCTCTAGATTCCCTTCTCAGCCGTCTGTTCGTGCGTTCGTAGTCCGACCCATCTATTCGAGCATCGCCCGGCGAACCCTTTTCGACGGCTTTCCTTATTAGGACTCCTCTTTCTTGATGTTCTCTACTTGGTCTTCAGACAACATCCGAAAACACTCCCTGATGACCTTCGTCCCTTTTATCCTTCACACCTCCTAGTCCTTTTTCGCAGATCCCCCCAACTGGTACATCTTAGAGTCGGCCTTCTTTGCGGGATCGAGCAAGTGACAGCTACCCTATCTATGTGTATGATATCTAGAAAAAGATCTTACTTTTGAGATCCCTTTGAGAACCTTCCAGGAATGTCCCGATTGTTGATTCGATAGAAGAGAGTGGACACCCCACCAAGTACCCCACTTCTCCCCGGTAAAGCTGTCCGTTTTTTTAGAACACGTTATAAACGAAGAGAGTTATTACCTTTTAAAAGCACAATGCGAGGGGTTTTTTGTTTTTTCTTGAGTCGACTTTAGGCGTCTTCCCAGCCGCTCAGTCGAAACTCGTTCAAAATCAATTGATTATTAACACAAGTTCTGTTCTTTCCATGGTTCCCCCTTTCTCTGCCGAGTTGCCGGCGGGCTTAAGGCACGCTTGGAAACCGTTCCCGATCCTTTATTTTCCTCGACCCTTTTCTCTTCGGAGAAGGGTAATTGGATTTGAATAGACTTTAAATAAAGTGTACCCCATCTTTCCCTTAGTTTTCCTCACAGTTTCATTAAGGTTCTCAGTATCCCTTTTCCATTGAAGGATGTTACCCTTCCCCTTGTTTCTCAACTTTTTTTAATAGAGCCTTTCTTCCTCTCCGCGGGGGGGACGGACTCTAAAAGGAGGAGAACCCCCTTCGTCCCATCGATACTTGGAGACAGATCTACTTTTCTTTCCATGTCTTAACCTCAGACTCTTACAGTTTGGTATGACCATTTGTGAAGTTTTTATTGCAGTTGTCTCTATTTTTTTATAGAGCTCTTCCAAATCCGCGGCGAGCATCTCCCGAGGTTAATTTCGACCTTTTTAGCAATGCTTTTCCCCTTGTCTTTGTCGCATGTCTCCGGCGCGTCATCGGGTTGCCAAGCACCCCGTAATCCTCCCGCT
>Ga0179593_1502019_pt1 | contig 11057 bp, 14 predicted proteins | sample CZODoug2_1_08_16_FD_185931 | JGI IMG/M metagenome (GOLD analysis project Ga0179593, IMG submission 185931) | Vadose zone soil fungal communities from Angelo Coast Range Reserve, California, USA - CZODoug2_1_08_16fungal (PacBio error correction) | ecosystem: Environmental > Terrestrial > Soil >... | reverse complement strand
TTTCTTTTGGGGGTACATTCGTGGTAAAGAGGACATCAATTCCTCCCGACCAGAATTTCATCAAAACCTCCCCTTTGCTCTTTACTAGTGTCACTTCAGTGACCTTGCCCCTGACAGACTAAACTTGCGGGCCTCTTGAGTTTTTAAAATTCCTGCTTATGTCATACTAGACTTGTTCCGATACTAACTTGCGGTCCGAACGATTCTTTAAAGGGTTCTTTTTTCGTTGTCAATCGGTGACTTTTTGATTAACCTTCTTTTCTGCTTCTTCCTTGTGGGAATTTTTTCTCTTCTCAGTTTTCGATACTCTGTCATGCACCTAAGGGTTCCATCCTCTCTCCCCCTAGCCATTGTCCTTCTTTCAGTTCATCGGTAAACCTGTGAAAAGTCGTCTTTTTGAAGGAGGTTATTCTAGAAAACTAGACTCTTTGAACTTTCTCCTTTTTTATTCTGAACACCTCTTTCTCCACTCATCCCTCTTGTTGAGTGTAAGCCATCATCCTACGTTGGTGGTGCTTCTCTCGCAGTACTTCCCCACTCCAGGATCTATCAGGCCTCTCATCATATCGTCCTACTAGAGCTTCTTTTCTTTTTCGTTCACCTCTATTACCTCCTAACCGGTGAATCCATCACTCTCCAACAGCGCAGTATTTTTTTTTTTTTTCACTATCGCCGAGGATTTCAGGGTCTCTCCAACCCCTTGTCGACTCCCCTTTCATTCCTCTTCTGGTCAAGTTACAGCCGTGGTTGTCTGAAGGTTTAACTATCCTTTTATTTTCTGTAAACATCGCGAAACTTTTTTTCCCCTCGACTTTTCTCCTCCCTCCTCTTGTCACCAGGCGCTTTTCTTATCTGCTAGAGCGAACTTCGTAGGGGTTGATCTCCTCCCTTTTCTTCCTCTGAAAGGAGTCCGCCTCCTTTTTTTCTCCCGGGCTGTCTTCGAGACTGCTTTGGCTAAAAGGCGTCCCTTCTTCGTCTCTCCTAGGCAGGCCAGACTTCCGAGACCAGGGGTCATTACGCTGATTTTCCTCCCGAGTAGTTTCCTTTCCTACCTATATCGCAATCGCCTTCAAGCTCAACCAGCTTTCACCGGACGCCGGTTGTTTCGTCCCACCTCCGATGAAATGTACGTCTTTGTGGGCCCCAATAATATTCTTGTTGCTTGGCCTAGATTTTCCCCTTGTGGTAAATCGACGGCATCTTTTTCTTATCTTCTCTTTGTAAACGAGAGGATATTTCGCGGAGTTTCTTTTCCGCGTAACCGCCTTGACTTCGTTTTATTCTCCCGTGCGACCAATTGTATCGTGGGAGAAGGGCCCTGTCGTTTCCGACACTTTCTTCATTTCTCTCTTCTTCGTCTTTCCTGAACACGATGGTGTTACGCTTTAGGAAGTTCCTGTCAGCCACGGTTCCCCCTGATGACCCTTCCACGTTGGGGCTTCTCCTAGTTCTTTTTTGAAATTTGTGACCAATATTGTGCTCAGCTTCGGGCCCTTCACTTAGCTTCAACCTTTTGTATACCAGTGCGTTTTCTCTTGGTTGACTTTACTCGATAAGCCGGTGCCGAAAAAGCGGCCTCGAACAATACTATTTCCCTTTTCTCCCGTTTCCCTCCGACCTGAACCAGATACGAGTACTTCTTTGATCCTCACCCCTTTATTTGCGCTTTCGCTCGCCCTTGCCTGTCTAGTAAGCTTCTGCTGGTCCCCTTTTCCTTTTCCGTTTTTTCTGCGATCTTGAGGATCAGCTCAAGCAGTGTAGCCCCGTTCTCCTCTCCTCGGGTAGGTCCCCTCCTTTGCTTTTACTTATCTTGATGTAGTTGAAAAGTCTACCCCCTCTCCCCCCCCCTCAGGCCCTTTTGCTTTGAGCTCGGCCCTGACCTTTTTTTCATTGACCTTTCCCCCCCCCGTCCTCGTCATTCATTCAGTTGTTTCTCGGGTGGGCCCCTCTCAGCCCTGAACTTTTTTTGCCGACAGAATGGTAACACAAAGCGACCCCTTGATGCGGACTCTTTCCTTTTTTTTTTTTTTTTCTCGTCAGCGAACTTCTCCCCGTCTCCGTGGTTCCCCCCTCCTCTTGCCATTCCCCCCTGGCTTTTTGGCTGGCGGCCGCGATGGTTCACCCCCCAACCCGGAAGCAATGGACCGACCTCTCTTTGTTGGTCCTTAAAAATGTGGATGGAGAGTTGTTTTGGGGGTGGGGGGTGTTTTTTTGGGGTCTTCCAGTGACGCCCTACTTCGGCTGGGTTTGAGCACCCCACGCTCAGTTTCACAAGGACGCCATCCTAGAGAATTAAACAACCTCCCCAGCTTGCTCGATTTTCTCCCTCCCCGGTCTGGACTGCACGATTCATTCATCCTCTTGTTAGATGCAGCTCAGACCCCCGCGAGTGGTATCCTAGGAACAATAGAAATTTGAGAGATCACGATCTTTTCCCCCCCTCTTCTGATATCCTTTTCTTTCGTATATCACCTCTGTCCACTTCTTTTGAGGCTCATGAGGTGGTTGGAGTCCTTCCGTTCTTCTCACTTTTCACTGGTAACATTGAGTACCACCACTTTCAGAAATGGAGAGATTTGGATCTACTCTGATTCAACTTTAGTTCGTGTTACACCCTCCCTTCTTTTTTTTGGACTCAGCGTGCCTTTCTTCCTGTTCACCTATTTTTCAAGCTGTACTTCTCCTCACAGAGAAGTGGTTTTCCTTTTTCTACACCTAGTCACAGGCCAGTCCTCATCTCTCTCAGAGAATGCCATTTTGCTCATTAAACTCCTCGGCCCGTTTCGCAACCCGTATTCCCCTTTTACTCTGTTCTCCCGAGATCACTCATTCCAAGGTCCTCTGCTTCAAAAGGGCTTGTTTACTCGACCGCCCTGTTTGAACAAGCTAATAAGGCTTGTCTACCATTCCATATCTTCCTGGTCTCATCACCACCGAAACGATGGTTGGAACCCCTTCCCACCACCTTAATGGAGAATTCGCTTTTTTACCTCCTACACCCGGGGTCCCCGTTCCCGTTCTTTTCTGCTTTTTCGCGTTGCTCCGAGGTCGGCTCCACCCCGATGGCCTCTTCCTTTTTGAATAAGGTATTCCTGGTCGTCGTCCTTCATAGGAGACTATCTACTTTCTCTCTTTGTAGCCTCAGTCCCTAATTTTTCCTTCGTCCTGACCTACCCCCCTCCGAAGTTGCGGCTCCTGAGACACGCCCCCTTCTTCTGAGCTCCCTCCATGCAATATAGAGATGCATCTTCGATGACGACATGATCTCCTCCCCATGATCTCCCTCTTCCCCCTTTTGGACTCCTCGCGCGTTTCACTCCCATCAGGACAGTAAACACCCTTTAAATAGACCGAGGAAATTGTTGTTAATTTCCTTTCCAACTTCTGTTTTAGACACCTACAAGCCCCCCCCCCCAAAACAGCATTGATTTGTAGGGAGGCACTGTATTGTCTTCCATCTCCCCTGTTTCTAATTTTGTTGGCCCGACAGTATATGTGTACGACCATTCCCACGAGTCTGGCCTCCTTTCCTCCCCTCGGCCTTCTCGCCCCTTTTCGAGTAATAAACATCTCATGAGCGGCGACCCAGTCCTTCTTGAGCTACCCTCCCCCTTTTATCCACTCAATGGTGGGCTGCAGACTCCCCCTTTTAGACTCAAGTTGAGGTGGTGATCCTCCCCCAAAGACGAAGAGAAACATACTACCCTCCTTTTCTGGCGCCATGTCCCATCTTCCATTGCGTTTTTTTTTCTTCCTCTTCTTAGGCCCCCGGTGGTGACTCTGGCTTGTCGACCTTCCCCCCAGACAGCCCGTGTTCACGTGAATACTACCCAGACCCTTCCTTTACCCTCGACTCGTCCCCTCCTGGCCCTTTACAACCTTTCCCTCCCTCGTGGTCCGACTCTTGCTTTTACCGGGCAGCATCCTGGAAGTGTCCGTTTATCAAGATCCGCAGTGCCATCCCTTCCTCATTTTATAAAACTGTCTTTTCACTTTCCTCTTCCCCGACCCCCAGGGCGCGTTCGCCGTTCCCCCTCGTTTCTGTTCGTGGATCTGCCCCTTTCTTGGCACGATGGTCCCCTTCCTCCCAGCAGCCTCCATTCCCGGTATTGAAACATCCCCAGTGCTGACGTGCTCTCTCCTCTCTCACTGACCCAACGCTTCTTATCCTTGAATCGTTCCCTCAAGCAACTCTCTACGTTATGGTGACAACACGATGTTAAGTAGATAAACGTTGTGGCTGATCCACTGTTTTTTTTGATTCCTTCATCCTTCCCGTTCCTTGGTTTCCCCCTCACTCCTTCCAGTGGTCTTTTGAGAGCAGTTCCGGTTTTCCACCCTCCCGTATCGGCTCCTTCAATACCTTTTTGTCCGGGCTTTCTTGGGTTGCCCATGCAAAAAAAAGGATCGATTGCCTTCTGAGACCGTCTCTTTTCCATTCGGTTATCGTTTGGTTTGGGATCTTTTGGATGATATCTTCCCTCGCCTGATTTTGCCTCCCACTCCAGGGATGATAATGGGCTTTTAGGGCTCTTTCCTCCTTCTGCATAACTCTCCTCGTCTCCCCTCCCACGTTTCCGCGAACGCTTCCCTTGTACTCGGTCCCGTATGATCCCCGATTATTTTGTGCCTGACTTATGCCTTTTGCGGAAATATGTGAGGTCCACCCGTCTTTGCTCATCCATCGCGGGTGCCGATCCTTCGTGGCGCGACCCACGGATCCGGGTTTGTTGAACGAGGTTAGGACGTTGGGTGTAGCGATCACAGGGACTGACTTTTCAGTTCACCCCCTTCCTTTTCTAGGCTTCGACACCGCGGTCATTCCTCAACTGGGATGAGTTACATCGAGAGAAGAAAAGCACTCCGGTCTTCCTTTCTTCTCCCACACATCTTGCTATTGGTCGCTCAGTTTGTTCTCTCTCAAAACTATTCGTTGTACCTTCCCCAGGTGTAGTATCTTACCCCCATGATTCTCGTAGACCAGAAAGGACACCCGACTTGCGTTTATCTCAAAGTCCCTCCTCCTTGGTTTCTTCCATATTTTAGTATTTTCCCCCTCAGCCGATACTTCAGACAGCAGCAATCTTTTTCCTTTGAATAGAGTCTTCAAGTCGCCAAAAGAGTTTGCAGGACCTCAAAGCTCTCCGTATAACGTTTTGATAGTAAGTTGGATCCGCTTCTTATTTTGCGCTCCAAAAGCCGACTTGGCGAGCATTCTCTTCCAGCACACACTTTCTTACAGTTAACGCCTTGGTTTACTTCGGTGATCCCTGTGATTTTCTTTTAACCTAGCTCAACTTTCTCTCCTACCTTACTCCTCCTTGCGGATGTATGCACCAAGTTCGTTCATCGACCCTGATGCGCTCGAGCCTCCTTTTTCTTGGGATACGTTCTTTCTGTTTAGGCCCCTTTTTCTGCTTTTTTCTCCGTCTTTCTCCCTATCCCTTTCGACGGCCCCATGCTCTCCCTTATTCGGTGGATCTTTAGAAGACTAAAAAGTCTTTTGGTCAGAAAGAGTTTTTTTCGCAGATAATTTGATGCCTTCCCCCCCCTCTGATCACCGCCCTTCCTCCGTCCTTTGCCCATGTTTTCTCTAAGGTTCGTTCTAAACCTTCTGTCAGTATTTGAAGTTTCCCCATTCCATCTTCCTTCTTTGGCGTCCCCGGCCATTTTTCCTTTGTTTGTCACTTCCTCGCTCTTTTATAGGTGTAAAATCGGACATGTACTGGTATGACCCCTCCTTGCGTGGTTCTCTCCCTTCTTTAATAGAGTTTATCGCAACGGGTCTTACTCCTTTCAACTTTTCCCTCCGGTCAGGGGGTTCTACTTCCTTCGTTGTTTTTATGGTTTTCTCTTTTGGAGATAGATTCGTACGGGCCTTTTGAAACACGAGGGAGTTCTACCATGAACCTCTTTCCTTTCCCTCTTTGTCACTCCTCCGTCGCTCTATCCGGTGACCATTGCCCTTTTCCGTTTTTCAAGGACCTGCCTGTTTTGTTACCTTCCCCGCCATCCCTCAGCAGTCGAGATCCTGGCTTCACGTTAACCGGTGAGACTATTTTCCCTTCCCTCTTTCCTGACAGCGTTTCTCCGTCCCACTCGACCTCTCCCCGATTGCGCCCTTTTCCATCTACTCTGAAGAATTCGTTCGCCTTTGATCATCCTGTGATCGAGCACTCCTAGCCCCTTTTTCTTTCCTATCACCCCCAGCTCGGCTTTGTCTTCCCTTGATTCTCATTACTTATGCTTCCCCCTTCCTAAGACCCCCTTGGAGCTCGAGTGCCCCCCGCCCAGAGACGAGAGGTTTTTCCCCCTACTTTTTGCGGGTGATCTTTGCCTCTTTATCGTGAACAGCTTCGGTTTTCCCCCCCCCCAGATACCCCCACAAAGGGGGCCCTCTTGAGTTATCTAGGCGATTTCAGTCCTCCACCCTGATTCTCCTTTGTTGCTTCCCTTTTCCTCTCTTGTTGGTTTCCCCTTCGCGTCAGAAGCAGTTGTGTGGGCCGGAACAGTCTGAATTGGTACAAGACGAATTTAGGGGTCCGAGTTCGATTACCTTCCTCCTCCCTTCCCTATTTGTGTTTAGCTCCGCGAGCTCCTTGGACAACGCCAGGCCCCTCCCCACACCCCTGGTTCATGTCTGCCTCGCTCTCAGCGATTTGTAACTACGGACCCCGCCTCAACACTTCCGGATGATTTTTTTCCTTTTCCTGCACACCTTCGTCTTTCCTCTCTTTTTATCCCCGCAACCTTCCGACCGGTTTGGTGGATCCTCGCGCTCGTTTCAACCGGACAATCATCTTCTCAAAGTGTCAAAAACCCTCACTCGGTCGCGAACGTATGAGACATCACCTTCTTTTCTTGATCCTCTCTTCCGCATAAGATCTTCTCTCTTCATAGGTCACTCTGAGTTCTTTTTAATACGCTACCCTTCTCAAGGTCTCGCTCGTGCGCGATAAACGATTGATCCCTTGACGCGATAGTCTTTCTTTTCGTTAGCTACATGCGAAGCGGGCCAACCTTTTGTCTTGGATCTCCGCGGTGTCATGGCGTCCCTGCCATGTCCCCAAGTTCACCCTGACATCCTGGGACCTTTGACCCTGCGTCCTAGTCGACGCTGATAACCTGAGTTCCCAGTTTCACTTCCATGTTTTGGTCAGCGTAAAGGCTGTTTCCCCTCTTTCCTAGGCTACAGTTATTTCTCAAGACCTCCTCCTCTCCGAGGACTCACATCCCCCCTTTTTTTCCCCCCCCCAGGCCAGTTGCCTAGATCTGAGCAAGAATGCGACCTTTCATTACAACTCCTTTCTGACGTAGAAACCGAAGGATTCCCCCTTTCCGCTGTCGACCTGAACAATCCTTTCCTTAGAACCTTCGGGCTCCTCCGAATAAGGTACCCGATCAGATCGCTTGATGCCGGACCCCAGTTCACTCTGTCTTTCAAAACCGATCCCGATGTAAGTGGGGAAACCCTTACTTCATTTTCTTCTCTGAGTTTGATCCCTACACCTCTCTTTTTTCCTTTTTTTCGTCCTTTTGAGTGCCGTCGGTTTTATGCCGTCTCTCCTTCTTCGGAAAACTCGCTTTTCTCTTTCGTAGGAGGGCGATAGTCTCCCCTCCTAATAAGTGAGCGCGGTAGCCTTCCTAAATCTCGTCCGCCCTTCTACAACCTCCGATTCCTTTTTGTCTTTTTTTTCTCCCCCCGAGAAACGGCGCTTAGTTAAGAGCTTCGCAGTTTATGCTATGGTTTTCATCCTCCCTTAAAGAGGCCCTAGTTCTTCCGACCAGTTAGGCCCTTCCTCTTACCCCCTTACTTACCACGTTGTATGAAATGCTTCATGCTGGTTCTGCCTCGCCCTTTGGGTTTTTTCGTTCCCAGAAGATTAGTCCCAAACCGTGCCACGCTCTTTATTTCTCCTTCCTTTGGCATATTTTTGATGTTTTCTTCATCGCCCCTGTTGGTCCCCGGACCGTTCGTTGAACCGTCGGAGTTCCCCTATCTTCCATTGACAGAATATTTGTTCGAAGTGACTACGACCTCTTTTTTGCCGACCCCCCTACGGCTCTTTTATTATCTCCAAACGCACTCGGTTTTTTTCCCCTCCCGAATCCAGCGCGTTCAGGACACGTGGAGGTCCGAATTGAGATTGTGGCCCCCCTCAAACCGAATGAATCCTCCCCCTAAGAAAGACGGTTCTGAAATCCCTCCTTCCCTTCGGTTCTTTTGATTTTACAACTTTGATGTTGCCTTTCCGCGGATGTTGAACCTCCGAAGACGTTTCTTCCGGCCGAAACTCCGGATATCGTCCTACTGTAGTTAACCCCCTTTACCGCCTGTTAACTCCCACTCCTTTCGCTCCGATCATTATCTTCATCCCTTCTCCCCGTGCAGCAGAAGACGTTTCCCTCAGTTACGAAGTGTAAGCTTTGCCCCACACGGTCGTCATCCGTGACCCCGACTTGCAACGTTCGAGGGACCCCTCTTTTTTATGATGCGTCTGCGGGCTATGTCATCCTCTGGAAACGACTTCTCTACCAATCCAGAGTCCTTCTTTGTCCTTCCACATCACCACCTTTTTTTTTTTACTTAACCTAGCTGAATCCAGATTCACCGCACCCTGCTTCAGCCCTAGGAAATCGAGTGTTTCGCCCGAAAGCAAATAGCGTTTTTTTTCTTTTCAAGCTTTTCCTCGTACCTCCCACAAATTTTTTTTTGCCTCGTTGTTATTTCCTTTTGATCCGAGTACCGCGTGTGCAACTGTCTTCCTCCCCCCTCTTCGTGGCTCTCGGACTGTTTTTGCACCGACTGACCTCTGATACACGGGCCCTAAACAATGATCAGCAAACTCTTTTTCGTAAGATGTTGCCCCTAAACACACTTCTCTCTTCTTCCCTTCCTTCGCCAGCTTTTTTCTTCCTTTCTTTGGGCTTCCACGCGTCCTTGTCGGTGATCTTGACTCTTTTGCCCGACTTCCGTCTAACTTTTTTGAAGCCCTAGGCCTGGTATTTGAACCCTGACGGCCTTTCCCTCTTCTTGCCTTTTCCAGAACCCGCGCTCCCGGCATCAGACCAGGGTCCCCCTAACGCGTCTTTGTTTCCTCAGGGGTCCAATTAGATCCACATCTGTTAGAAGTCCTAGATTGCTTGTTTTTTCTCTTTTAGTCCCCAATGACATAAGGTCCTCGCCGTTTGCCCTCTCTTCTTCGAGTCACACGTTCTTCCCTTTCTTTTGTTCTTTTTTCCACGACGTCGGATCACTTATTCTTCTTTGGCGTGGGCCCCTCCGGGTTCAATGTCGTCCCTTTCATTGAAACCTCAAATTGGGAGCATTTGTCCTCATCCCTAGAAACTCAACTCACTGCCGGCTTTAGTTCCCCAGCTTTGGTTCTGGTCTGATGAAGGGGATTGATGTCTCTACCACTTTTACCTCCATGTTTGGACAGACAAAAAAGCTGGATTTTTCCTCCCTCCAGAATGGCTTTTTTATTCATCCTCCTCCTTTCCTTTGTGGTCGGAAGTCTTTTCTTTTTTGTTCTCTCCCACTCCGGCTCCTATAAACTTTTTAGTTCAGACGAATAGACGACTTTAATGTTTGATCAAACGATTCCTTCTTTGCACCAATCCTCCACCCTCTGCTTCGGCATCCCCTTGCGCCAACGGAAGAGTAACCCCTTCCAACTTTGTTGGCATCTTCTTTTCTTTTTCTAACAAGACCCTTGTAGCCTCATTCTCGGCACCCCAAGTTCCTCCGGTCGAGGTCCCAGGCTGTGTTAATGCCCCCCGGTTAATCCCCTCTTGTCTGTGCTGGATAAATAACTTTTCGATTCCGACAGATGTACCGGTTGCTCTCCTCTCCCCCCCCAGGTCGTTTAATAGGACTGATGCAGTTTTTTGATGCTTTAGGGGCTCAGATCCTTCCTTTTTTTGGACCCCGGTTTTATCGAAAACCTCGTCCCGCTCTACTGCGTTCGCCCCTTTCTTCCCCATCCTTTGATTTTTTTTTAAACGTCTTCTCTTTCTGCTTGAATTTGCGACGACCTGAAGAAACAAGGAGGCAGACCACTCTGGTGACGGAGGGCCCCTTCCTCCCTTCCCTAGCCTCGCCTGCCTCTCCCCTCCCCTTTCACAACTGGAGCGGCCGGGTCGTCCCTCGATGCCCCTGACTCGTTGGAAAAACCTCCCTTTTTTTTTATTGGTATGGAAACTTGCCCGTCTCTTTTTAAATGTTGGTACACTACGTTCCTATTTTCTCTTTTTCTCCTCGGCGATTTTTGTCTAGACTCATGGTTGGAAGAGACAGGAACATTTCTTCCTTCTTTTGATCGCCCTGGCCTTCCCCTTCGCTTTCGTGGTGCGACGTCATTTGCCTGGTCTCCAGTTTCCTATAGCTTTTTTTCAACCCAGGGGCTTAGTTCTCCCCAGGACCAGATTCTTCTTTCTTACTTTTTTGATCCCTTCAGACTCCTCGTACCCCCCTACGTTGACCCGGATGCCCTCCCGCTTGGATTCCATGAAGGTTTGGCCCATGGCGACCCACCTGTCGTATAGGAACGCTTCGGGTTGAACTTTGTACTCCCCGTAGTTCAGTTCCCCTAACGACTGCCCCCCCATCTTTTCCTCCCCAAAGCGTGTGACTCGAAAAACTGACTTCTCTTTGATTGAAGTCCCGCCCCAAGAGATCGATAGACGTCTTTTTATTCCTCTCTATGGCACCTTCGGACTATCTATCTGGTTAATTTTATCACCCAGCTCTTGTGTTTACGGATCTTTTTCTCACGCTCTTCAATGAATATCAATCCTTTGAGTCGAAGCTTCTCGAGCCGCGGGTTGTGTCTAAGGTTGCCTTGTCTTATTTTTTTTATGATTAGGCTCTTGCCGTGTCATTAAGTTACCAACCGTTATTGCATATTTGGAGGACAGATAGGCCTATCTGTTAAGGACTATCCCACCCCCACTCTCTGTCGCCGAAGTTTCTCCCCATCACTTCGGGTTGGCGCGGCACGCGCAGACGCATAAATTCACCGTTTTCTGTTCGTCACTTGGAATCTATTGAGAAG
>Ga0179593_1284730_pt1 | contig 11057 bp, 16 predicted proteins | sample CZODoug2_1_08_16_FD_185931 | JGI IMG/M metagenome (GOLD analysis project Ga0179593, IMG submission 185931) | Vadose zone soil fungal communities from Angelo Coast Range Reserve, California, USA - CZODoug2_1_08_16fungal (PacBio error correction) | ecosystem: Environmental > Terrestrial > Soil >... | reverse complement strand
TGATTTTGAATTTCGTTACCGCGGACAATCCGATACCCTCAATTGACGCTCGGCGGAAGTCACCAAAACGTGCGGTTTCGGCCTGCCCCACTGACGTTTTTGTTTTCGAAGGATCCAGTCCTCCCCCTTCTCTTACCTTGAACTTATGTGCGTCCTCCCCTACACCAAATGTATCTTGAACACATCCCTGAACATTTGCGGGACTCTTTCACTTCTTCTTTGTTTCGCATTGGCCTTTGCAAGTACGGCATGGTCATAGCGCCATGCTGCCCCCTATCCCCCGCGCTGTCCTTCACCCTTTCTTCTCTGTTGAACCAAGATTGGCTCTCCCCCTTCTGCTGAATGATGCGTCCCGTTTTAGGGCCTTGCCGCCAGTGAAGTTGAATGATCGTAGGAAACTCATGAAGGTAACCCTCCATATTTTTTTCTTCATTGTGGCTGCGAATAATGTGGAGTCCCTCCTGCGCTCGCCACCTTCAGTCGCGCGGCGGCAACCGCAATAGTCGCCCAGCCATCTGCCGTAACGCGACCAATGCCTCGCTGATTCGACTAAGTCTCGTTGCCCCGCGATCTTATTTCAAGGCGTCTTTCCCGTCGAACTTTAAACCGAACCGATCAATCCCGTTCATTCGATCCCTTTTGGATCACATTTTCCCGCGCTGGTTTCAGTAGTCCGTAGACCCTTGTGAAGCCTCCTTTGTCCCCCGGACCATGCTGAGTTCTTCCTTTGCGTACGACCAATGTTTTGTGTGCCAGTTAGGCCCACCTTCACACCCTCGTTTTTCTGTAGGCGTTTTATGCTACTCAGTAACAAAGCTTTTGCACCATCGTGTTGTGCTTCTACATCTGAATTCACGCGGCACGCATTTTTCCCCTTACCTTACACCACTTTTAATTCGATTGTCTCGACCTTTCGGACGTGTGGTAATGGACTTGTCGAATGATTACGACGTTAGTCCAGACCTCTCCGGCCAGTCATCGTGCCAAAACAATCCCTTTGCTCACTTCTTCCTCCTTACATAAATCCGTAATAGCAATCCGTCCGAATCGCATACTTCGTGAGTTCAACAGCAGCCTGCTTCCGCCTCAATCGCTGATTTCCTAATAATTTTTCATGGCCCCCGCAAACCGATGTATATCTTGCAGGCTCGCCGTGGAACCTTTCTTCTCTCTTCGCTGTATTGTAATTTTGAATCAATCCCCCTATTTTATTTTTTCTCGAGCTTATTACGAGGCGTTGGATGTGGGACTTTCCTCCCGCTGTCTTCTGGCGAGAGGTTTTTTTTTTGGAGAGTTTTTCTTGAGGTTGCTCCTGCCGCCCTCTGTCCTCCTCCTCCTTTTTTTTAGTTAGGAACTCCTCTTCTCAACTCTAGTGAACCCCACGAATCGCCCACAGGCTGTCCGTCTCCTGCCCAGTCGCCGATGCTGTGCGTGTTTTTTTATCAACAAGACCACGTCCTTTTGCTTCCGCACTCGTCTGTAAAAGTTCGTTTTAACATTTTTTGTTGAGGCAAGACACTGTTCCCTACGGCCCGAGAGCCGCTCATTCACACTCCTTTCCCCCTCTTCTCTCTGCTTTTTCTACCGTTCTGGTCATGCAACTGAGTACATTTTTTATTCGCGTTGGGTTGGCCCTTCCGTCGGTTATCACGCCCGATTCCTTGTCTATAAATGTAATTTTTAATGTGATCGGTTTTCCTTGGACAGTTGTATCCACATCAGGTTCCCCTTTTTTTTTTCATCCTCTGGCCGTATTCTTTCGTCTCCGTCTCAAATAATGTCGAAACCTAGCCTTTGCCATCCACCTTTGGCTGCGAAGCCGCGAATTATCTGAAGGTTGTGTGTCGTTGAGAAAACCTTGGTTACCTCCTTTTCTTTTCCTTTTGCACAAACACGATGGTGCCCGCTTTTTGAGCCGACCGTGGATTCGGATTGGAAATTTTTCAGTCCGGGTTTGCGCTTGCGCCTCGCCCAGAAGTTTTCACTCGGTGTTTTTTCTTTTTTTTTTTGCCGCTGTCGTAAAAATGTTGCTTAAGCTCTGTCTCCGCCTTTCTTGGTCAGGAGCCAAGGCGCGCGTTTAAGGTGATCCTGCTTCCACCGGCTTGTGTATCTTGTAACTTGGTAGGTTTCTTGGAGGATTTTTTCCTTTTACTTCGCCGAGCCCAGCTACTTTGGAGTATAGATTGCTCGGATGGCATTCTTCGCATGGAGGATTTTCTTTTTTAGGGCTCCTCTGTCTTTTTTTCCGGTTTTTGGCTTCCTTCATTCTCTTCCTGTCTTTCTATTTTCTTCCTGAAGTCCGGCAGCCCAAACTGTGATTCCCTCTTTTGTAAATCATGCGTATTATCCGCCCTCAGTCCCTTCCTCTTTCTTTTCCATTTCCCTTCTCCACTCGCATTCCGTCATGACGGGAGAACCCAATCTTTTCCGTCAACCCCCTAGAATAGTCCCTGAAGGCCTCTGGTATTTTGAAGCACTTGTACGCGTTTCCTGCGCTCATATTCGCGCATCTACTCGAACCCAGGTTTATCGATCCCTCATTTTTCCGGCTTTCTAGTGTGTTCCTAATAATTTTGGTGCCCCCCCTACCTGTTTCAATTTCCCGAGCGTTTTTAACATTCATCCCTTCCTTTGGTTCTCACCAGTTTTTGTGTCCTCCCCGCGCTCGTCATTTTCTTTTCCGGCTTTTCCGCTTTTATATTCCGGGCTTTTTTCAATCTTCATTATTTTCCCTCCTGTGTTGTGATCTCGATGTTCTTCGCATTCCTCGTAATTTTTTTTAGCCGACCAATCTCATTTTTGAAGCCTGAGGACTTTCCAAAGCTCTTTTGTCCTCCCCCAGGGGTGCTGTTTGAAAGGGCGCCTCTCTCGCTTTCCCCAAGATTTTCCCCCCCAATCACCCCCCTTCTTCGAACCCCTCCGCCGTAAAAGTTGCTACTTTAACCTTCTGGTTTTTTTTCTGTTTTCCTCTTTTCGTATGCGTACGGAATGGCAGCGCGTCCTTTTCTGCCCCAACTAATTCGAGGCTTTGATTTTCAAAGTGCTCTTCGCTTTTTTCCTGTGTAACCTGTTGGGTTTCCTAGTACTTGTCTCTGACTGCACGTTGCGAACTTTTAGCGGGACTTCCCCCTCCTTCCTTTTTCTTAACTGAGGGATGTTTCATACTCATCGACTTTCCCCCTATAGAGGTTCTCTCCCCCTCCTTTGGCTGCCTTAAAACTTTTTCTCCAAATCCGAGTAAACCGCAGAGCCGGTTCGGAACTCCAACCACCCAATTCCGCCCCAGCCTTTCTTCTGAGGCCCTTTTCGACAATCTTCTGTCCCCCCACTCCTCGACTAAGACAGAGACCCGCTTTCCCCTGCCCTGATCTGTGTTCCGGCTGCAATAAAGAAAACGCTCGCGACACTCCCCCTTTCCCTCTCCACACGCGGTTTTGATTCCCCCCTATCAAAGTTACCCTCCTCATGGCCTATCGAAGCGATTCCTCTTTGACTCTCCTTTTTTCCTACTAGGTCTTCGCGTGGTACTCCCCTAGTTTTTCCTGGCACTTTAACCTGCTGTTCCTTTTTGTTCTCCCTTTAACGATCCGGTGTCCAGGACCCACAAAGCGTTTTCCATTTTTTTTGCTCTCTCCACCTTAATGTTAACTTTTTTAGTTTTGTCATCCTGCCTACCACCCGAAATGCTCCTTGTGAGTTCTTCCCTCTGGTGCAAGTGGATTCCGGCTTGATTGTGTCTCCTTTTCCCCGGCCAGGCTTAAGGCCCTCCACTGGAAGGTCAACTCGAAGGAACGTTGCCAAACATTGTCCCTTCTGCTCCCCCTGTCTTAATTTCACCTACCCTTGCACCTTCTCGCCTGTCAATTAACGCAGGATTCGTTTTTACCCTCTGTTCTCTCATTCCGAAACTCGATTTCCCTGTAAACCCACATTTCATGCCCGAACCCGTTTAGTTATTCGCCTTTCTCCTTGGATCATTTCTGGTTGATCTCCCTTCTGCCTCGTCTGTGGAACATTTCTTTTTCTCCAATTTATTTTCGAGCATTTCAGGTTGGGATGCTAGCACCCTTTTTTTTCTTTTCAATGGTCGCGCTTTCGAGTCAGCGTTTCTGTTTTGGCGATCTTTGTTTCTCTTGGTGCTTGCGTTCCATCTCCTATTCCCTTGTTTTTTTTATCTAGATGTACGCTTGCACTCCTTTTTCCCAACGAATCCCATCCTCCTTCGGGTGACCTTCCTGCGCCCTCGAACAGCGGGTGAATCCAACTCCCAGTCTTTTTCTCTCCCCCGTTTATAAAGTCGTCTTACCTCTTTTTGTTCTCCTCAATTTCCCAATAACGGCGCCCGATCCGTCAAACCTCCTCTACTCCCCCTGAGCGTTTTTCCCCCCAATTGTTTGTTCTGCCAATGTGAGTCAAGTCTTCAACGAGGCGTTGCGTCGGATTTCATCTCGTCCTTTTTACGTCACGACTTCTGCCTGATGCGATCCTCTTTTTCCTGTAACCTTTAATGTGATCGTTGAGGCTTGTCTCCCCTCCCTTTGTCCTGCCTTTCCACTGGCAATGCTGTTCTCCCTTCTCCCTAGTCCTAAAAATCATGATGCATTCCTTTTCTAATGGAGCGGAAGCCATTCCCAGCCTTCTTCTTTTGTGTGCTCTTTCCGTGAGAACACTGCGTTTCCCCGTTTGGGATCGTCTTTCTTCCCTTTTCTTCCCCACACGATGGTGCCTGCTTGTGGTTGAACGGACCGGATCTTTCCTTTCCTCAATGCTGCCAGTTCAACACGTTTTTTTGCCGTATGGATGGTCTCCCCTCCTGAACGGGACCGTTCCTAACTCCCTCCCTTTTTTGTCTTAACAATATCTCTGTGCATAGGGTTCTTACTCTCTTCTCCCTGCTGGGTCCTTGTGCCCACTCGTGTTTCTAGAATTTGGGATTTTACGGTTTTTAATTCCCGTCTTCCTCCCTCGTAATTATCGCCTTCTGCTTTCCTTCGACGCGTTGGGCCTGCTTGGTATCGGCCTTTTTTTTCGTGATTTCTGTTCTTTCCCCTCTCCGTGTTTTGGCTCCGCAGCCGGCTCTTTCTTTGCTCTTCGTTTCGTCCCTCAAACAGCTTTCGGAGAAACAAGCGTTTTTGTCTTCTCTTCCATCTCTCCTACCTCCTGCGGATTTCTCTCCCTCCTTTTATGCCACTATCGGAGTTCAATTCCTTGACCAATGTTCACTTCTTCCTCCTTTTAATCCTGGCGCCCAACCCTTTTCATTACCCTCGGATAGCCTTTTAAGGCCTACGGTGCTCTTTGGTAGAACTTCCGTCTTCCTGCCTCCTGCATTACTCCTCTGACTTTCCCCCTTCTGCCTCTATCCCGAACTCCTTTAGTTGCCTCTTTTTCCCGTCCTGTTTAGTCGCGTGGCCATACCCCTTTTTTCCCATGTTCGAGGTGATGAGTTTTCCCCCTTTTCTCTTTTGCAACCTAGCTTTTGTTCCTCCCTCCCGATAAGTTAATCTCTCTTTTTTTTTCTTTCCCTCCCTCTGCCCCAGCATCCCTTTTTTTTGGTGTTGGAGAGATGTGTCTTTCGAGAAGGAATTCTTCAGTCTCACCCCCCTTCCTCTCCCCATCCTGTCTCATCGCGTTCTGCAAGTAACCCACCTGCCCGGTTTCCTGCCCATTTTCCTTTGCAATATACTTTTTCCCCCGCTACGCGAGAGTCCACTACAAAGGTATGCCCGCGTCGACTACCCCCCCCCCAGAACACCTCGTCCCAGCTCCAAGTTCGGGTCAATCCGATCCGTTTTTTTTCCCCTGCTGTTCTTTTGGATCTCTTAGTCTTTCCTCGGCCAGAGGCTGCTTCCCTCCCCACCGAGGCTTCCAAAAAGGCTTCTACGCTTTGGTCGAACCCTTTTTTTTCTCTATTGCTTCGTTGTATGTAACGTGTGAGCAGGGACTTTTTAATGCGACCTTTTTCTTGCTAACTTGATTTCTTCTATCGACTGTTGTAATCCATCGGTTCTAGCCCGCTTGTTGCTCCGGAAATCTGTTTGTCCTACGAATTCTCTCCTAAGTCGCGGCGGCAAGCCCCAACACCCTCCTCGACCCTTTCTGCGCTCTTCCGATCCACTCCTTTCCCCCTCCTTACCATTCCTCTCGCACCTTACTAAGGAGCTGCTGGCTTCCCGAATTAAACCAACGCTTTTCTTCCAGAAATTCGATACCACACGCTTTGGATTCACCCTGCTCACACCCGCGCTGGGCTCCTTCCCTCAGCGACCCGCCCCCCCTGTGAGCGCCTGCATTTCCTCTTGCCTTCCTTGTCCTCCCTTTTGTGTTGCCGGATCAGCTCAACCCTTGGTGATTCTTTTGTCGCCTGCCCAAACCCTTTCGTTTCAGTCCCACAAGAGTTTCACCTTGGTTCTAAGCTCCAAATCCTTTTTTCCCCTTTAACGAGAACGGTGTTTCCATCAACCTGTCATGAACCACTCCCTCCCCGATCTTTTTTTTCCATTCGGCCAGTTTGATGCCAAGCCTTTTTAGCAAATGTACCCTCCAGTGCTACTTTCTTAATCGTCCCCATTTCCAAAACGGTTTCCCTTTATTAAAAGGCACCTTCGCTCACAATTAACCGTTACCTTTGCTCTCTTAAATCGCAGATTTCTTTCCGTTACCCTGAAGCGCATGATTCCGACCCCCCGCCCGATCCCTCCCACCTCTTCCAACTGCCGCAACACTCCTGTAGTCCTTTCCTTTTCGCTGGAATATATCTCTCGGCTTCGTGTATTTGTACCTTCTTGTCCCCCTCAAATGGTATTTTCCCGCCCTGCTAAATTATTTACGCGGTTTCGGAGACCTGCTGGTTTCTGTTGCACTGCCCTTGTCTCGAGGAATTCCTGGCGAGAGTCTGGTATGTTTGAGCTAGTTGTTCTCTTAGCTCCACTGCTTATATCTTTCCTCCACTCTTTTTTTTTGCTCTTTCAAATTGTAGGGATCACCTCTTCTGACAACGATCTCCCAACCCAGTAAGACGGGCGAAGCCCCTCCCCTTACTTTTTTCTTTCTTTCGGTCCGGTGCAGCCCGCTCCTTCCTCAATTTGTCGCGACCAATAACATATTTGAGTTTGATGCCAATGCCCCTAGTTTGCTCGATTTCCCCCCCCATCAGCGCCCTCCTTTTGCGCCGTCACCTTCATTTTTTGGGAAATGTAAAATGAGTAAGTTTTTTTCGACCTCGCTTGTTCTTCTTCCTTCATACAGTGCGGTTTCCACGCCCCGAATTGATTTATTGCCTGCTTGATCAATACAATCTTAATGTTTTGACGAGTTCGGGCAGTTTCGTCCCCCTGGTCACCTGTTTGCCAAATGTTTTCTATGTCTTCTTGATTTAGCACTGAAGCGCCCATCCTTTCCTCCCAACTGACTTTCCCCTATCAGAGTGCTCCTTTCTCGGCTTGCCCCGAATGCTCTCGGTGGTCTTTTAATTTATTGACCATTCGTTCCCTCGGATTTTTCATTTTCTCCCCCCTTGTTTGCCACGCTTGTTGTCTAATTTCTTTCTGGCTTTAATGGTCAAATGCCAGAAGATTGAAGCAGGTTTCTATCCTGCAGATTTTTCTTTTTCCCACTCTCATCCCTCCTCTTGTACGTAAACAACCTTGAGCGATTGTAGAACGGTCTTCTTCCCTCTGGAGCCAGGCGCGGTCCCTTTTACTCGTTTCCCCGCGTGTTGTGATCGTTGGTTAGGTGTGTAAGGATTTTATTTTAATTTAGCCGGAGCCCTTTTTTTTCGCTTTCTTTTTTTATCGATTTTTTGGGCGCAGGTTTCTTTGTTCTCTTTTCCCTTCTCAGATGCGCTTTTCTTCCTACGGTTCGAGGTTCGCGCCGGCTCTGCCCCTTTGACTTTTTGTACATGCCACAGATTATTCCCAGCTCAACCTCGCGTGGATCGTACCTTATTCTCCGTGATTTTTTCCGCCTTTATCACACTTACTGCGTTCATTCCTTTTCACACTGTTTTCTCCCCCCCCTTATAAGGTTATTCGCCCTTTTCCTCACCCTTGCCCTTTTCAAGCCCCAATGTTCTTTTGGCGAATGGACGTCCTGCCATTGACGGGCATATTTCGCTCCGCCCCAAGAAGACTTTTCTCCCCCGAGCCCCGTCCCCTTTTACGGCGTGATTGATGGTACTTTTGGTGTATTCTCTCTTTTCAAACTACTTCGTACTCCGGCTTTTCTATTTTTTTTTTTCAAGCAGCATTCATTGACTCAGAGTTTGGGACTTCCTCGCTCTTTTCCTTTTTTATGGCTAGGGCTTTTCGTTGGTCAATTCCTGTCATCACGAATCATCTTATCTTCCCGCAGATTGTTGTTGAGAGCTTCTTTTTTCTCGGAAGCTTTAACGCGTTTCCCCCCCCTTCCGTCAAGTCAATGAAGATCTGTGGATCCCCTTTTTGGTGGCGAACTCCCCTGCCTAGGCATTGTTGATCGAGATCTCTCCCTTCTTTCCTTCCCCCTTTATTTTGCCGCCTTTTCCCCCCCAAATAATCACACACCGATCACGCGTTTTTAAAACGTTGTTTCCCCTCACTTTTCGTTTATTCCGGATTTCTCTCCTCTGCCGCGGTTTCCTATTCCTTCTGCCAGATCCTCTTCTTTGCTGCCAACGGCTTTTTATTCCCGATGTCTTCCCCCTCTTTGTGCGCGTAACTTGCGTATGATTACTTTTTTCCACGTGTGTTTGAGCAGGGAATTGACAGACGTAGTGCATAATGAGGTTACGTGAGAATCCTTTCTTCCAATATACCTCTCCCCCTTTTCCTCGCCCGCTTGTGGCTGCGACCTTTCCTGGGGTGACGAAATCGCTGGCGAGCTTAACTTTGTTTGGTAACAGCCAAATCTTCCCCCCCCGCCTCTTGCTGCCTCCCCGACCGAGAAAAAAGTGTCCCGTCTTCGATAAGCACCCCGATTTTTTTTTCCTACGTGATGTTGCTCCTTGAGTGGTCCATTCCAATCCCCTACCTAACTCCCCAGGGAAACTCTCTACCCATGTTTTTTTTTTCCGTTAATCATTTCCCCGTGCCTGGTCCGTTCATGACGCTAATTTCGGACTCTCATTTACTTTCCCTTTATTAGTGTTTCACGAACTTCGTGGTGCCGCTTTCGGCATCTTGCGGCCCCCCTGAGGGAACTCCTGTGGCAGCATGTTTAGCCGATCTTTGTCAGTCCCCATTTTTTCCTGTAGAGACCACATCCGAATCACGCGGTCCCGTATTTGTCCTTCCCCCCTCCTGACTAATCCCCCTCTCCCTTCGTTTAGGGCTAATTCCATTCGGGCTGGATTCCCTTTTTGTGATTCTCAGGTTTACTCCTGCTCCCGCCTTACAGCGCCGGCCTGAACAGTTTTTCCCAACCATTTTTTTTTTTCCTTATTACTGGCCGACGCCCCGATCATCCCCCGTCTTTATTAGAATCGAAATAAATAGTCAGTAATTTTTCGTTTCACTCCGACAACTTTTTTCACCCCTGTCCTCATTTTCATGCCAGACAAATAGCTTCGCAGTAGAGCCGATGTCCTGATTTGTGTTCTCTCCGTGCTGCCCTTTTCCATTTCCTTACTCCCACTATATTTTTTTGGACCTTTCTTACGCGTGGTCCCTTGCGTTTTTTGGGCTGTGCTTCCGCACCCGTATTTCTCGTTCTTCGCCTCGTCAGGCGAGTTTTCTGTTGCGATGTCTTTCTTTGCCCTTGCTTTCTTCTATTCTTTCCTCCTCTCCGTTTTTTTCTCGCTCTTGCCACTTTTGACTTTTCTTGATGATTTTCACACGCCCACCCCCCGCCCTGTTCCTCCTCTCCTCCCCTTTTTGCTCACTCGCCCCGGCAAGTGTTAAGTTTTTAAAAAGTCTAAATAACCGTTTGAGGTTTGGCAAAAGGTACATTAGGCCGCAGTCCCCTACTCCTCAAGACGGCGCGGCTTGCGTATCACTCATCGTTTTTGGGTTCCCCTGTCAAAATGTTTGAAATTAGCGTTTAGTCCCTTAATTTGATCTTCCCGTCGATCTGAGATTATGCGTTTTCTCAATGTTTCTGTGCTCCCCTTTCCTTGCCCTCCGTGAGAAAAGGTTTAATTGTTTTTGCACACTGTTCTTGATCGGTGTCGACGTAGCCTGTCGTATTGACCCAAACATTCATGCGCATCCCACTTTGCCTCCTCTGACGAAGCACTGACCGAATCTACGAGTGGCGTGTTTTTTTCTTTCTTCCCCTGCTTCCCCTGTGATTGCATGCGCACCCGATGGTGCCCCGCTGTTGTGATTGAAATTTTTTTGTCAGACTGGGCCCAGGTGCCAGCAACTTATTTTATGACTTAATCACAACGAAGTTCGGCCGAGTAGATTTTCGCACTTCTTCCTCCTCGCTGTAGCCTCCCGGTCTTGCTCGACGGAGGAGGCACACTCTTTGTACTGTGATCGTGCATCCACGGTGTTCCTTTTATTGTTCCGAGCTTTCTATTGATCAATTTTTTCATTTTTGAGTACTTCGGGGCGGTTCTTTTTTCTCCTTTTTTGCCTCCGGCTTTTGCTAGGATGGCTTGGGCGGGCGATTCGGTTTTTGCCTAGCCTTGTCTTGCGTGCTCGCCTCTTAGTCCTTCATTTCGATTCAGGCAAGCCACAAATCGATGCTAATTTCCCCTTTCCGATATTATTTTTTATGCTTATCTCTTTGTCCTCGAGTATGCCCTACTTCTGTCTTGACACAAGTTCATCCGTCATTCCGACGCATTCCTTTTAAGCCAAATCTTAAGGCTCAGGAATGCATTTTTTCCTGAAGCCTCGGTGATTTCCTTTCTCCCCCCCCCTTTTTCGGCATCTACAGAGCGAACCCAAATCCGACGTGATCTCTGTCCCGCAATGGTCTTTGTGGTCGAATTTGGTGTAGTCGACGCTTTTCCCACAACCTTTGTCCAATTCCATCAGAGTGATGAGTTTCCTTCCGTAAACATGCATTGTTTGTTTCCCCGCGCGTTTTTGAAGAGTCGTTCCTGATTTGGGACCCTGGGGGTCCTGCCT
>Ga0179593_1758099_pt1 | contig 11058 bp, 13 predicted proteins | sample CZODoug2_1_08_16_FD_185931 | JGI IMG/M metagenome (GOLD analysis project Ga0179593, IMG submission 185931) | Vadose zone soil fungal communities from Angelo Coast Range Reserve, California, USA - CZODoug2_1_08_16fungal (PacBio error correction) | ecosystem: Environmental > Terrestrial > Soil >... | reverse complement strand
CTAACTAGTGTATTTCCCCCCCCGAAGCTCCTCCAATCCCAGTCATCTTTTCCCTCATGACGTCGGAAGGGTTTACATGCGCTCTTTTCCTTCTAGGGAGGAGAAAACGTACGGGTCCCCCCCCCCGCAGAACGCAAAATTTGGACTTTCCGTTGCACTTTTCCAAGGCCCGATTGGTATTCCCTTGTTCTTCTCCCCTCAGGTAGTTTTTGAATTTTTTTTTGACCTTTTCCCAACCCAGGGTCCTTCCTTTCAAGCGGAAGGACGTTGCGTCGCGCCCTTCTCGGACTCAATCATCCCTTTCCGTTTTAATTTTTGTAATATGCGTTAGGATCTCCTGCGTCCCTTTCAAATCCATGCTCCGACTTTTGTCCCTCTTATCGGCCGGACCCCGGCCTCTTGTTCCCCCGGTGAATTAGGTTGGAACCCGGGTTTATTTTCCCATGGCGTGATCGTTGGCGACCCCCTTTTTCCCTCATTTCAGCGGTCCTCTGCTCGAAGTTCCCGTGGCAGCGTTTTCTCCTATCCCCCTGAAGCCCCAACAAGGCGAGCTCCCCTTTTTCCCCCTTTTTTCCCCGTAAGTCCCCTCTCCTGTGCCCCCCTTTTCCTCATGAACTTTCCCATCGTTTGTATCCCTTCATCTTCCCTCGGACCAGCACGCTCCCTTATCTTTTCGTTGCGAAAGATATGGTCAGGATCTCTCCATGCCGTTTCCTTAGAGTCCTGACTTTTCCGTTTCGGTTTTTGAAGTTCCCCGTCCCATGTTTTCACTGCGCTGGCTTTTTTTCTCCTTGTCTGCCTCCTCATTGTGGTTGTTTTCGCGAGCCCCCCTCATTCGCGGAGGTTAACCGGCCTTGCCCCGTGCTGACAACGGCATGTCAGGCCTTTATTTTTTATATCCTCCTATAGATCCTATAGAGTCTCGCGCAGTTTTTTTCCCTAATACGAAGACTTTGTCTTTTTCTTTCCCCTATTGTTTCCGAAAATCTTTTATACCGGTTGGTCAAGACCCTTCCACAAGGAATTGCATCAGGAGTATCTTTCCCTTTACGTCCCAAATTTCTTCTTTTTTTTTTTTTAGGTTTTGTCTTTCGCCCTTTTGACTCTGCCGGGTCCTCTTTTTATGAGTTATAGAAGGGACCTTCTCGATTTTGGCCCCTCGATCGTTTTTTTTCCGCAGTTCAAAAACCCCCCCGGATTGTCCTCCCTTTTTTTAGGAAAAAGGGGCTTTTCAAGTTCCAGGGCGCCGTAGTAAGGTCTGGGTTTTCTTTCGAAGTCCTCTTCCCCCCAAGCCCTTCAAACAGATATAGCCTGAGAGCATGACCCCTTTCTCTATGGTCGCGAGACCCCTCTACCCCTGAAGATTTCTGAAATTCCTTCCAGTTTTCTTTTTTCCAGCCCTGAAACAGCGATTCCCCCTTCTTCTTTTAACGCCTTTCAAGACGTCGGGGATCGCCCCCAAGCGGACCATAGGCCCTCTCTTGGGATTCGTGTTTTTCATCCCCAAGGTTCGATTTAGTCCGATTTCTCGAGCTGTAAGCAGATTCCCCCCCTCCCCCCCTTACCCTTTTTTCTTTTCCCTGCCTGTTGCTGACCCTGGCCTCGGATATCGACCTCCCCCCCCCCTGAAAACCTCCCAATCCGCCAGCCCTGAGAACCCTGCAGTTTATTGGTCCAAAATCTGAATTTTTTCGATCAAAGTTTCCCTTTCAATCTCAATTCCGACCCCTTTCAGGTCCTGAGTGTCGTCCTCCCTAAATTTTTTGGACGGCCTATATAGTTTCGAGATTTTCTAGGGAATTTTGCGATTCTGATCCCAATGACCTTGCTTCGATGTCTCGATCCTTTTTCGTAGTCATCAGGCCATTCAGGAGAGGCTCATGGAAGTCCCCCAGTCACCCCTCTTCCTGTTCTTTTCCTCATTCTTCCACAATCCTCTTGAACTATGTTCAAGTTTGCATTCAAGACAGCTCTTTAGGCCTCCCCGGATCGTATGCAGGGTCGTGTAGTTTGAATTCCCCCCTCAGACTTCTCGTTCTTGATTCCGTCTTTGCGAAAAAGTCAAGTAGCCCTCTTGTTGCCCAGCCCCCCCCCTCGGAAGCTTTTTGCCATCCGCACCCCACGTTTTTTTTGTTTCGCCCCGCCCGGTTGCTTGATAGCTATTCGTCTTTTTACACGTTTTTTTTTTTGATAGCCTCATCTAAAAAAGGGTCTCATGTTCCCTTCTTTTTCTTGACCCTTTTGCCTGACTTGGGGAAGGAGTCATTGGGTCGTGTGCCTCCAGGACTTTTCGACGTTTTATAGCCCCTCCCTTTACGGCGACTCGCCGGTGTCTAATTACCTCCCCCTCTTTGTTCTGACCTAAACTGATCTGGTTTCCAGCGAATTTTTCTCATCGACAAAAGAGCACTGCCCTCCTTCTTTTTGAGCCTCCGCGTCCCCTTCCTGCTTTCCCGCCCGCTTGGTGCCTTCGAAGTTTGTCCTCCTTTGTTGTGTTGTGTTTGGCCGAGACTTTCTAAAAATCTTGCCCGTTCTGAGATATTGCTGTTGCACAGGTGGTTCCAAGCCCCCCTTTTTTTTGTGCCTTTGCGGACGTTAGTCCGATTTCACGTTTTTTCCTTGCTTCCGTGGACGTCGTTCGCCCTCAGCTTGCTTTCCCCGATTTTTGTGATCTAATCCTTGCATCCCATTCAAAATAACTGTCTATGTTGGCGTCTCTCACATCTCCTTGTCTCGAAGGACTTTTCTGTTTTTTTCAATTTTTGCTTCTTTTCTTTTTTTTCTCGCTTTTTCTTGTCCTGCCCTGATTTGCCCCTTGCGGATGAAACGTCTTTTTTCCTCGGGCACTTTTTTTTCAAGTTTTTTCTTAGGACTTTCCGAGCCTATTTCGGCACTCGACAAATTCCGTTCAGAATTCCCCAACTCTTCGGGGAGTTTTTTCCACAAAGAAGGAAAATGGTATTCTTCGTGAGTCAGTTTTCTCTGACCTATTATCGAAATTTCGTCCGAGAGGCCGATCTCTTACCTCAGTTTCTGGAGGAGCTGTAGGACTCTTTCCCCGTGGCCTTTTTGAGTTTCGAAATTCCTGAATAGAACCGCTCGGCCGTCCGCCGCTTCGAAGTGTCCGTTCCCTCAATTTTTCTTGCGTTGACATGACATAACCGAGAACCCTAAGTGGTCCGCTTTTTTCCCGTTTTCATTTCTTGTCTTTTGCGTAGCCGAAAGCCTGGGAGGTGCCCTGTCTGGTCTTCCTGGTTGGCGTTCTCCGTCCAAATTGGCTCTTGGGACTGCGAGTAACCTCTTTTTTTGAAAGTGGATTTTTTCTCATTATCAGGGGAAGCGGCAGACATCCCCCCTCTCAACCTGCCCTCGGCGTAAGGGTTGATAGGTCTTTTTCCCCTTTACCTTTTCATTTTTTCGGTCCCGTCGTTATGAAGGACCCGTTGAGTTTTTCCTGTCGCAGGTGCCACGACGCTTGCCTTCCCTTTAGGTTTTAACCCTTCTCCAGAGGTACCGTGAGGAGCAAGAGCCCCTGCTCTCCTTTCCCCGAGCTTCTCCCCGCGGGAGCACACAATTCTGCTGTTTCTACTTCACGGCGGTGTGTATAATTTGGAAAGCTATCGTGCAAGAACCTTCCGCTCTTTTCATCTTCCACCTTCCCACCATTGTCCTTTACTAATTCCCCTTCCTCGTTACTTCCTTCCCCCCTCGTTTTTCTTACTTTTTGTTCTTTCCCCCTTTTTTCCTTCTGTCCTACTTTCTCTATCTCCTTATTTCCTCCAATCGCTCCCTGATCCCCTTTTCCCTCTTCTCTCCCTCTTCTCTTTCTCCTTTTCACTCCCGCCCCTTCCTTCTAATCCCTGATTTTCTCCTTCCCCCTTCCCGCTAGAAAATTTTCCCTTGTCCCCTCTCATTCATGAATTTTTTTCCTGACAATTCTTCCCATCTTGACTTTTCAAACCTCCCTTCCCGACTCCCTCAGTATAAGGTAGTACTCTGACTTTTCCCTCATATATAGGTTCCCTAACCTTCCCTTCCAATTGACCCTCCTTAGACTGTAAGGAAGAGCTTAAAATGGTCTCCCATTGTTATCCTTTTTTTTGTTCTGACCCCTTTTACCAGTTGTTTTCCCAATATATATAATACCCGACCAAGATTTGTCCCTGATTTTTTTCTTCTTGACCCCGATGCCCCCGGCAGTCCTCCCCCCTTGGATTTTTAGGTTTAACATCTCTAGCCGTCCTGTCGTCTGGCTTCCTGGATCTCGGTTCTTTGCGGAAACTTCCCAGTCCCGGTCTACCCGTCCTTTTGTTCCAACTGAACCATGAAGGTTTGGACGGGGCCTGATTTGGGTTTCTTCCCGGCCTTGGTTCGATTCCGTGCATTTGTTTTGACACTTCCTTCCTCCTGCTTTTTTTCTTCACTTTGGCCCCCCCCGGATCCCCGGGTTCCCATCCCTTCGATCAGCCTCTTTTTGTTTTTTTTTTCCCCAACTTTAGTTTCATCTTCACTTTGGCCCAAGTTTCGGGAGAAATCGCATCCGTTTTCCCGATTCTTTCCTATGTGGCATTTTGGGTTTGAGCTCCCCTATTCATCCGACACCGGGGTGTCTTTAGTTTCCCAGACTCGCTCCGCGATTAAAGCGAGCCTCCAGCGTAGTTATTTTTTTTCCCCTTCGTGATTTGCAGCCACCCCTTGCCTCCTTTTGAAATGTTGGCTCCTCCAAAGTCTTACCTCTTTATATGCTTTTTTTCCGCGGGCCCTTTTATTCGGTCGCCTTGTCTTTTTCCCGGTCTTTTTTTCCAACACATTCTTCAGCCCGCCATCCCGGTTAGGTTTTTTTTTCGTCACCGATGTCTGGGAGAGTTTTTTGGGCGATGGCTCCCGACAATTTTCCACTCTCTCTCGAAACTTCTTCCCTATAGCGAAATTCTTCAATGGCCCCAGTCACCCGAGGGTAATGTTCTGATTTTGGCTTCCCCCCGAAAGAAGGGTTTTTTCCATTAGCTTTCGAGGTTTTTAGTGGTCGTTTTCCTTCACTCCCAAAGGACTCGCAAAGAGTCCTCCTTTTCTTTCTTCAGGGGGGCATTCTTTTTTTAGTTCCCTTTTCTGCTGAGGCAGGTCTAAGGTTTGCGGAGGACCCCAGACTTTTACGAAGGTTATAATTTTTTCCCTAACTTACGAGCCTTTCTCTTCAGAGGTTTTTTCTCATGTCTTCCTATTCTCCTTCCTTAATCTAATTCTCCCAAGTTCTCTGTCAGCCTAGATCCCTTGCACCTTCTTCAAATCCCCCCCGCCTTCCCTTAAGATCCCGGCCGTACTTTCGGAAGCTTTTTTTTTTTTCCGTTGTTCTTTCCCTTTAGATGTCCTTGCATTTTAGAGGTTTCCCGGCCGCCCGGGGACTCTTTCATTCTTTTCGTTCCCCTTTTTTGAGCGATTTTTTCTCCCCAACGTTATCAACATCTTTTCGTCTGCGCCCGTCAGGATTTCTTCCTTTTTCGTTGATCTCCCCTTACCTGCTCTTTAGCTGGTGAATCGCCGCATTATTTTTTTTCATTCTGAATCCCCTCCTTTGAGCCCACATGACTTTTTTCCCGAGGCCCCTTCATTGAGCGGATTCATCCCCCCCTATGTCGTTCTTTTCTGCACATTATGTCTCTCCTTTTTTAGATTGGAGCACTCCAGCTTGAGCTTCTTCTGAGATTGTCGATTTTTTTTCAGATTTCCCTATCAAAAAGTTTCCGAGCTCCCCCCCTGATAAGATATCTCTAGTGATAAAAGTGCAGTTTTTCCGTCTTCTTCCTTGGAGACGGGTTTTTCTTTTAATTTTTGAAGGCCCCGCCTTGTTGTGCATTTTCCTCTTTTCTCGCCTTTCCCCGATGTCCCCCCCTCGGCTCTTGTTATAAGTTCGTAGCACTCCGGCTTTTTTTTCCCTGCGGCAGACCCCCCCAGGCGTAGGGGAGGGACGTTTTTATTGTTCTCCTTGATCAGACTTTTTTCTTTTTCACCCTTAATTCTTTTTCTCTAACCCCTAAAGGATGTCTCTATGGACTGATATCCACCAGGGTCTAAGCTGATAAGTAAGGCTAAGATTCGCCCCGAGTTCGTCTTTTCCTACTCTTTTTGAAGTGAGGGCTTCGACGCACCCCGGCCTTCCCACTTTTCCTTTCTGAGATGCTAACTCTCAAGGCTTCCTCAAGTAAGAGGACATGCTGCGTCTTTTTAAATTCCGGCTGCGTCTTGAGGGGGAGTCAGGTTCACGTTTTAGCGCAAGCGCGTTTACGAATTTCGAATCCTAGTTGGAAGAATCAGGACCTTTTTTTCCTTCTTTAGCCTTAAACTTTCCTTCCTCACCCTTTTACTGACCCTTGACTTTACATAAGAGAGATCCCCCAAGGATTTTCTTAGCTGGCTTTTCCTCCCCGAAACTTCTCTTTTTTTTTCTTTTTCGCTTTTGACTTTCTGTACCACCCCACCTAGTCAAGGTTATTGTTGCAAGTGTTCATGAAAGGATCACCTGAAGGCTTCTCCTCCCTCCATTAAGTCTCCTACCTATGGAGGGAATATTTTCCGAACAACCCCCCGCGAGATCCTTTAACCGTGCACGGGGTCTCTAGGAAGATGCTCTCAAGAGGATACACAACGTTCCCCTCCCCCCTCAGGTCCTCTTCCACTAGGTCCTTACACGAACTACTTTTTCAAGGAATAGAGGTACTTTTAAGATTCACACTTTTTTTGGCTGAATTTCTCACCCCAAGTTGGCTCTTAGTACCTTTTGCTTTTTATCAACTTTGTGTTTCATCGAACTTTCCTGGGTGTCTACGCATTTTTTTCTTTAAGATTTTTTTTTTCTTTTTTAGAAGCTGAATTCCCTTCGCGCTGTACGTCCCCGTTTTTTCCCCACTTTCCTTTCTTCCTTCGTCCGAGGACCTTTTGACCGATAATCCCCCCCCCCCTGTAAGTAAGTTCTCTCGCATCTCTTTTTCTTCCACCATGTTTTTTGACTACATTTTCCCCCACTTTTTTTCACTAGTAAAATAATCTGATTTTCCGCCTTCTTCCTTTGAGATTTGCGCCCGGATCTTATTATCCTAAACTGGACATCTTGAGTACCTTCCTTGTGGAACCTAGAGGCGAGGGTCCAGAAAAGTCTCTTTTTCTAAGTCGAGCTCTTTTGAATTTCTCTTTTTTGGACCGATCCACAAGTTTTGGGTTGGGTTCCCGGGTCCTTTCGATTCGTTTTTTCAAAGTATTTTTCTTTCTGACCTTCTATGTCGCACGTCTTCAGTCTTACTCTCTTTCGCCCGGGATCTCTTTCCTTCCTGGTCACCTAGCTTGGGTCTTGTCCTCAACTCTTTCTTTCTTGCCGGCGGGAGTCCTGTTTGTTTATTGAAACGCCTTCTTTTTTTTGATATTCTTCTTTGGAACTTCTCCTTCGTCATTCCGGAACAATCCCCCTTTGCAATCCTTGCAGATCTCCTGGGCTAGCGGTCGTTTCGTTTTTTCTCCGCTTCTTTTTTCGATACTTCTTAGAACTTTTTCCCTCTCTTTCCGTCTCTCTCTCCTCTCCTTAATGCCCCCCCTTTTCCAGTCCGCTTGGTTCCCCCCCTTTATCTCCCTCTCACAGATTTTGCCGCTCCCCCCCTCCACGTTCTTTCTTCCACGTTCCCCCCGTCCCCTTTTTGGCCCTAGCCTCCGTGTGCCCCGTCTCCCCGTTTCCCCTTCCTTGGTGGAAGTTTTTCACACTTTCTCCCCAAGGAGTCGAGGAGGCTTTTTGCGCGGAAGCTCAGCTCCTTCTCAATCGCTGATGTCCTTCCCTAATCTGGGGGACCTTGACCGGCGGAGAGCCTTCCTGAAGGTCACTCTCCTCTGTTCCTACTTTGAGCCCCCCCTTCACCTCTTAGGAAAGATTATCCTTCCCGAGGAAACGATGAAAACTGCCATTTCCAACCCCCCAGTTTCTTACGTCCTTTGTACTGACCGACAAAAAGCTTTAGACACAACCCTCGAGGTCCTCCTACATTTTTTCCCCCTTCCCCCCCTCACCTTCCGGACGCTTTCCTTCGTTCCTGACTTTGCTTCATTCAAACCTTTTGATCCCAAGCCTCGTTCTGTTGAGGCCATGAGACGGTGCCAGAACTTCCAGATCTTTTCTGCCCTTGGACGATTTGAAATCCTTCCTTTTGTTTCCCCTCTTTTCTTTAAAGCTCATTCCTTAACTCCCCAGAGATTTACCCTCAATCTTTTTGCCACCTTCCTAGTTCTTTTTTGAGGGCCTCCATTAGGCTTTTTCCGGGAATGCAATAGAAGGATTTTCATTTTTTTGGCTAAAGCAAGGACAGGACTTATCTCTTGGTTCTTTCTATCCTGATATCGTTTGTCCAGGCGAGGCCACTTTTCGCAACTTTTCGGCGGTATCCCTGCCTTACCGTCCGGATCCTAGCCAGGCAGGGTGAATTCCGTTTTGTGGCCCTCCCCTATGCCCTTCCTCACACTCTTTTTGTTCGGGAACCCTCACAGGGCACGAGAATTTCCCCACTTTTTCTCCCGAACTCCGTTGTCCCCTCCAACGACTTTCACTAGTTACGTTTTGACGACGCCTCTGAAAGGGGGCCTTTCGGTCCTGGAGTCACTCAGTAGCTGCCGGAGTTTTTACCGGGAAAATTTGCCCGCGATTCCAGCTCCCGCCTTTCATTTCCAATCGGCTCGCAGCCCGGCAAAGCACTTTAGTTCCACTATAGTACTCCTATCGGCCTTATCCCCCCCAGATTCGTAGCTCCCCCGAGACGGGCTGTAACTAGGTTCTCGTCTCTACCATTTGACCTCTCCCTTTTTTGGGTCTTTCCTTTAGTAACCCCTTCTGCTCTTTTTCTGCCGTTTGTTTGAAATTTCCAGCCTTTTTGACCCCTTTTTTTCCTTTCCCTGCCATTTTTCCCCGTCCTCTTATCAGGTCTGATCTTTTTCCCAAAGTCCGGACCGAAATTTGTGAAGGCGCGATTCGCGCTTCTTTTGCAGGCTTTACTTTTCTTTTCCCAATATCTTCTTTTTCCCCCCTTTTGTGGAGAGTTTCCCTGAAGCGCTTGAGGAGCTCCCTTGATTTTTGGCTCTTTCCCAAAGCTGACCCTTTCATTTCGTCTTTCTCCACACGCTCCCCCCCTTGAATCCTCCATTCAGGACGGCAGTCTTTTTTCGACGTGCGCAATCATCTTTTGTATGCGCCTCTCCTTCGCCTTCATATGATGTCTCTCTTCGGTTGTTCCTTTCCTCTGGACTTTCCCCCTCCACAGGAGAATTTCAGTCTGCGACTTCAACAGTCTCCGCGACCGAGATTTCTCCCTGGGAGCAACTTTTTCAGTGCGTTGGCTTGGTGTCGCAAGAGCCGATATCCCTACTTTTTTTTCACGATGTTTTCCGAATGATGCTTCCCGTGGCTCCTCTACCTGTTAATTGACCCCTCTCGCGAGTTTTCAGAGTAGGGGCATTTGCCCCCCCTTGCTTGTTCCCCCCCCCCATCCCGTCCTTCCAGTGATCTCCGGTTTTCCGATCGTACCTTTGCACCTTTTTCTTTTTTTTTCAGGCGCCCTTTTTTTATTCCGTGCGGTCAAGGATTTTCCCCTGCCTTGGTTTTTCTGAAGTCTCTTACTGCTGCCTTTCCTTCCCCTTACCCCCCTTCCATTTCCTCCGATTGACTTTCAAGGATGGACTCTCGGGATGAACCTCTGCTTGGCCTCCCGCCATCTGCATTGTCCCGTTGGTTTCGGCTTCTCAGCCTTCAGACTTTCATTCTTTCTTGCTCGCCAGACCGAGAGTTGTCGTCTCCGCCAAGACGCGGTCCTGAAGTGAGGTTTCCGTGCTTTTTGTCCATGACTGACAGGCTTATTTGAATTGGTCCTTGTTTCCTCTGCAGTCTCCTAAATCGGGACATCCGCCTCGCTTTGGTCCCAGGCCTTCACTTACAGTGGCTCCTCTTTCTTCGCTTGCGAGTTTGTGGCAAGTTCTGATGTCCCCCTAGCAAGCGCGGTCTTCACGACGCTTTTACCTCACCTCTCCCGAGTTGACGACCGATAGGTCCCTTCTGGAGGAGCCCTTGTCACTTCCCTCCTCTTTCGCCAAATGCGCGTCTTTCGAAGCTTTTTCACTTGACCATTTCTCCCAGCTCCCGGACGCCACTTTGGTAGACTTGCCCTTGGCCGCATGTCTCCCCACCGCCCTTCTTTGGTTCGCCAGCAGTTTTCCCCTAAGTCCGTTGCAATCGGCCGGGTTTTCTTTCCCGGGATCTCCCAAGGAACTTTTTCGCCGCCTGGTTAATATTTTTTGACTTATCCGTTCGGACCCCCATGCAAGGCCTCTGGGTCGTCAGGAGGTCTTTCAGACCACGCCGGGTCAGCAAATTTTTTCCTGCGTTAAGCGGCCCATCATGCGACCCCAGGCCCAAGAAACATGCCTCTTTTAGTTCGCACGCCTTCTCCGCTGTCGGCAGGTAGGAAAATTGGCTCCCCCCCCCTACCGTTGACTTTTTCCTCAATCCCCCCTTTTTGAACTGCTCCCCACTCTGGCCGATCTCCTCCCATGGATGGGCCCCCCCGCGAGCGTTCTTTTCGGCCCGCCAAATGTTTTCAGTCCATCTTTCGTCATCCCGTCTCTTGAGCGTAGTCTCAACTCCATCGTGGCACTCCATTCATGACAATGTTCCGTTTTAGCGCCCCCCCCCCAACCGAGGTGCCTGGGCCCCCCCAGACAGCTCCCAATTTTTCGGTCCGTCCGTCCTCCTATCCCCCTCAAGCTGCTTTCTTTCAATGACAATGAGTCTTCCTCTTGCCTCGGTACTTCCCCTTCTCAAATTTGAAATTGTCTTTCCCCCCTAGTAAAAGTTTGGGGGCACCGTAGACTCCGCATACTTCTTCCCCGGTAGAGGTGCGCCTCCGCTTTCCCTCTATAGGATTTCTAGTATATTATCCACCCAATGCCCTAGGGAGAATTATTCTTACGGCCGGCCTGTGGAAAACCTCTTGTCCTTGCCAAATGCCACTTAGGTCACGCTTCATAGCGAGTCGACGT
>Ga0179593_1574340_pt1 | contig 11058 bp, 11 predicted proteins | sample CZODoug2_1_08_16_FD_185931 | JGI IMG/M metagenome (GOLD analysis project Ga0179593, IMG submission 185931) | Vadose zone soil fungal communities from Angelo Coast Range Reserve, California, USA - CZODoug2_1_08_16fungal (PacBio error correction) | ecosystem: Environmental > Terrestrial > Soil >... | reverse complement strand
CTCTTCACCAGCATTTACATTAGAGCCTCTCTTTTATTTTGGCCCAGGGTAGAAGGGTACCTCCTCCTAATAGGGACTCCCCCCCCTTATCTACTGAAACCACCCCAAAACAAAAACACCCCAACCCCCCCCCCCCCACCCCCCCAACATAAACTTCGGCTAACCGTTATCATAGAGTGTCCTGAGATATGCGGAAAACTAGATGTAGTGTCGGTGTGTATTCTGGGAGAAAGACTGTTGCTTCAACCCGGGGACTGTTGACCCGGGACGTCACTGCCTGCCTGCCTTTTGGGTCCCCATACAGTCTTGTCCTCCTTTTCTAGAAGGTTTCTGGAGTCGTACTATCTGCCGCCCAGATGATACCTGTGTTTTTTTTTTTTTTCTTTTTTTTTTTTTTCGGAAAAGACTGGAGTGCATTCGAGCTGCCTGCCCACCGTTCTTAAAATACCGTCCTCAAGAGCCACCCCAACCGTTTTTCTCTTGAAGGAGATGTTTTCCCCCTCTTCTCCCCTCTGGGTCCCCTTTTTCCCCATCCTTTCTAAGAGTATGCGTCCCCTATTAGTTTTTTTTACTCTAGCTCTGCTGATCAACCGGCAGCGCCCACACCTCCAGCTCCAAAAAGTAGACTTGAGCCAGAATTTTTTTTTACTCCTCATTGGACACCCAACAGACCCCCCTCACTAGCTTCCTGGGCTTACTACAGGATCTCTGTCCCCCCTTTCCCAATCCTTGAAAGATTAAATAAAATGAAACTGTTTGGCAGCACCAATGTACGCAAAGTGACATCTTCCATTTGGCCCGTTTTTCCTCTTAATAAAAGAAGTCAACCCCTTTGATCATTCGTGCAAAAATAGGACAGTAAAAGTCCCACTAAGGTCTCCGACGACCACCCCTCTTTCGTCATGTATAACGTAGCCCATTCTACTAAACCGAATATGTACATCTCTTCCACATTCTTTGGGCCGGTGTTAGTAGCGGTCTCTTCTCCTCCGTGAATTTTTCTCGTTTCCCGTCCCGGTCTCCCGCAACTCTCCGGTCTTTTGGATCGTAGCGAGGGATGAGCGACCAGGACACTATCTCTTTTTACTTGGAGTTTTCCAATGTGAGTTAATATTCGCGAATTGAGTCCGGTAAGGAGGCCGCTTAGGAGCTCTTTTACGGTTTAGTCGCCTTAAGTCCAAATCCGTGTTTTTTTTGTTTTCCATTAATAACCACTTGCAGCTAAAGGGTCTCTTTTTTTCCACTGAACTGTGAAAGTTTCCCTCACGAACATCCAGTTTTTTTGCTCGCCGGAATTAGTGTCTAAGCTTCTCCCAGCAGTCCCCCCCCCTGATTCCTGTCCGATCTGTTCTAGGTCTTCCGTGCCCCCCCCTCCCTAGAACAGTGTAATCAAGACTGATACCCGTTTTTCGCGTTGACCCACATTTTCCCAACTGCTACTCCCTTAGTATAATTCTAGGCTCCCCCCCCGGACCATTTGTCCATAGAGGTAACCCTGACCATCCCAGACAATTGGTATAGGGCTGCGCATCCCTACACCCCAGATTGACTCCCGACACTCGTCTCCTTCTCTTTAGAGACCCCCCCCCCTGTTTTTCAAGAACCCCTCACCTTCTTATTACCGGCTGACATCGCTCATTTGGAGATCGGCTTTCCTTCCGAGTACCAATCCTTACTCAAGATCAGTCGTTGAGATCCCAGACCCCGTCCCCCCCGCAGGGCTTTTTTCTTTCCCCTTCGTGACGCCAGTGTAAAGACAGCAGCTTTCCCCCCTTGTGAGCCGATAGGATAAGCCCGAAACAATCTTTAACACGGTCTCTACCAGTTTTTTTTCTCACACGTTGTTCTAGAGATCATCTCCTGCAAGTTTCGTAAGATTTATGTCTTTTCTATTCTCCACTATTTCTTCCTGCCGTTTTCAGATGTGACTCGGCCCCCCTGTGAAGAATGGGCCGTCCTGTTAATAAATAGCCCCCATTTCCTTTCTGGGCCATTGTATTACGGTACCACTCCCGGGTTCACACTTCACCATAACATACCCTATGGACAGAGACTCTGCTGAAAGCGACCCGCAGTTGACATCTCTCAACCCATTAGACAAAAGCCGTGATGGTGGATAAGATCCCTCTTGAGTGGCCAGTCCCCGGCGGTAACTTAAACCTTTCACGACCCCTTGACCCAGCAAATTCTTCTGCCAAGCTCTCTTGTAGTCCGTACGCAGTGTACCCCTGTTTTGAGACTTTCACCCCACCGTCCCATCCGATTTCTTGTCCCCGCCAGTGCAGAGACTCGAGTTCACTCTTCCTTTTCCCCCCCCGTTCTAACATACCCGGCGCTATCTCTATTTAAGAAAATTGAGGCCCCCCTTGCGTGGCCTCCCCCCCCCCTCCTCAAATCCCATCGCTCGGTTTTCAAAATCTGGAGCAATAAAGTACCCACCCCTCATGCTACTCTCTTCTTTTGCGTATCCTTCGGTTTACTTTTCCTCTCGATACGACCACTTGTCCCCCCCTTCTTTTTTATGTTAGCCCGCCAAGCTTAAGCTTCCCTATCCTTCACGAACAGATGAGTCCGGAGCGCCTTCTTATTGCTTTTGACACCTCCGTCTCGCAATGTAACCGCCGCCTAATCATCTTTTCCTTGGGTTACCCTTCAAAGAGTCACGGTCCCCGTTTTTCCGTGATTTTTATTCCTCCCCTTTTATACTACACCCAGCCCTTTGGAGACTTCATTCTAGGAGGAATCCCGCTTTTTTTTTTATACCCTCCCTGTAGGTGCGCATCCCCCCCCCCCTTTTTGGTCTAGTTCCCCCCCCGCGCGCCGGCCCATAAATTGATCCCGAATCCCCTTAGGCAATTGAAGGTGGCCAATATATTTCAACGGCGGCATCATCTGATTGTGCGCTCGAGAAAGCTTCATTTTTGGCGACTCATCCTTTCGAAGAGTGATACTTATCCTTCCTTTTCCTTTTTGGAATGATAGGACTTCTTGAATCCAGTAAACGACTTCACCACCCCCCTCCTGCCCCAAATGGAAGCACTCAGCATATGGCCAAGTCCGGAAAGTGGGAGTGTGTGGAAGGTCTTTGCTTTTCCAACATTTGTCTCCAAGTTTAACCCAGCCCCGGCACGTCGCGCTTTAACATCCGTCTTCCGTATGTTACCGAATGTTGACTGAGAAAACCCCCTTCGGCAACACCGTGCCCCCTAAAATGGAGGTTGAGTCGCCCACGCCTTTCATTCCTTTTGTTCCCCATCGAACTTGCCGTCTTAGCCCCACCACTTGTCCCACAGAGTGTAACTCCCCCCTTCCCACCATCTAATCCCCCTTACAGCAACTTTCCCCCCCCCGTCTTAGCCCCTTTCAATGGTCTGCATTTCGTCGCATGTTTTAGCCGTCGGACACGTAGTAAGATCTCCCCTTAGACTGATATGAGTAACCTTTTTTCCAGCCCCCCCCGCCACTCAGGTCTTCTCATTCCTCTTTTTCTTATACTTTCGAGATAACGACCAGTTCGCCGCGTATCTACGCTCCTTGCCATCTGTCGTTTCCCTTCCAGTTTAACTAGCATACGTGGGTCCCCTTAACCCCCCCCCTTTTTTTTTTTTTTTTTTTTTCTTTTGGCTTTTTTTTTTTTTTTTTTTTTTTTTTTCTTTTTTGTTTTTTTTTTTTTTTTTTTTTTTTTTTTTTTTTTTTTTTTTTTTTTTTTTTTTTTTTTTTTTTTTTTTTTTTTTTTTTTTTTTTTTTTTTTTTTGAATTTAACCCGTTTCGGCTTGCCTCTTTGACCCCTCCTTTTGCACTATTAGCTCGTGATGACCTCCCGCGTAGCCCCCCTGTTTTCGGAACACGACTGAACCCCCTCAAAGGTAGGAGACCCTGCAAACATAGAGGAACTTTCCTCCCGTTTCTCAAGGTACGCATTTGACGCACTTCTTCTCAATTTGCTATGTTTTCATCCCGGTAGCTTTTTATAGTCTCTTTCTCTCTCTCTGTTTCTTGTTTAAGCCCCCTCTTTTTTTCTGTTTTCCGCCCCGGATAGAGCCTTCTCTTTTCGCTGTTTCCCGTAATACTTTGTTCTCAACCCTAAAAGGGCGTTTTTCCTTTGCTCCCCCCCCTTCATCGAGCCGGACCGAGTTTTTTCGTCCCTTTAAAGAAATCCTTCCCCTCCCCCCCAATACTCATATTCTTCCACGTTCCCAAATGACAAAACTCAGACCATCTGCATGAATGCTCAGGTACGCCTAACTAAAGTATTCGCTGGAGCCACCATTTACCAAGCTTTTTCCCCCGACGATAAAGAGCGAATTCACTCCCCCGGTTTTCGTGCCCTCCCTAAGCCGTTTTTTCTATTCCATAGAGTTTTCTCTGCTAAAACCCCGCACTGGATCTTACGGAGACGAAATTCTGTTGGCTTTTTTTCCCCCGCTGACTAGCCTTTCCTTATCCCTCTCCCCCCCCCCGCCGCCTACCCCCCCTCCTCTAGATGTGTGATACAAACCGGGTCTTAACCCCTTACGCCTTCTTTTTGGAGCCCTTTGTGTTCCGAGTCCGGTATTTTCAGTTGAGGGTTCCTCCAGTTCCCCCTGGAGTTTGAGCATTTTTGCCCCCAGATAACTTTTTCTGGTTGTTGTGCAGTTTATGTCTCCCCCCCCCCACCCCCGCCGTTTTTCAAAGTAGGCTTCTCCACCGCCCCTGCACCTTTTGCTTTTCCTTACGGTGCGCCATCAATTTCGCCCCTTCCCTATCATGTCACCCCCCCTTCCCCCCTTGTTTGTCTCCACCGCTAGACGCCTCGGCCATCCTCGTCAATCCCGTTCCGGAAGTTTTTTTAGCTGGACTTTCTACCCCCTTCCCGTGTTTGAGCCTTGGCTCTCCGAGGCGAAAATCCCGTCACTCCTCACTGGAGTATCCTTTTCGGGTGTAACGTCCTGTTCCACGAAAGAGAGTGCCTGGTTTTTTTCAGCTGTTTTAATAGGTGGGCCTTGACTTTTTGCCCCACGGTATTCAAGTTCCGCCTCTTTTTTTCCTCGAAGAAGGAATAGCCTTTCGTAATTTTGTTGCCGTGTTTTTTACCTTGTTTTTAGTCGGGTAGTCGACTTTGACCTTCTTGTATCTTCCCCCTTTCAATGTATCGGTTTGACTACCTTTTCGACCTCTTTTTCCCCCTTGGTCCCATTAGAAGTTTTTGTTTTTATCTTTCCGGTAGTCCCTTTCGGCCCTCCCTGACCTCCAGTGAACCCGGCGGACGACCCCTACAAGAAAGGAGTGACTCAAGTATCCAGTATGGTCTTTATTCGTCGTCTAGGACGCGAAATTACCCTCCCTTGGGAATTGGCGGTTTGGGTGAGATACGTTTTCCTTATCGTGATCGGGGGCAGGAATTAGGTTTTTTTGAGGTAGTCCTTCTGTCGATTAAGGGATACTCTTTTTAAGAACTTTTGTAAATGTCACGTCCCCGGTTCGACCTCCGCCTTCTACCCTCCTATCCCAAATTTAGTCCAACTTCCCGAGTAAGGTAGTGCCCTCTTTGCCGCGTTCCCCCTGCAAATTCCCTTTTAAAAACTTTCCTCCTAACCGTTGCCCTGTTGTGTACACGGCGGTGTACCTTTACCGTTGCCATGGTTGCCTGTTTATCCCAAATGGCGAAGTCCCTAAAGTTGAGGCATATGACATGGTTTTCCTTTCTCTCTCCCTGAAATCGGGCCACCAAGTTGCCTTTTGTTAAGTATTAATTAGAGATGCTTGTTTCTTTCCCCTAGACTCCCCCCCCCCCATATTTAAAACTATCCCAACCAGGGTCGAGTGTTCCCCCCGAATTTCTTTGCCGTTCGTGACCCCAGTTATACCGGTGATTGCCCTGTACCCTCAGATCGAGGACCCTTCCTTGTCAAGTACTTTTGGTTTGGGTGTAGCCGTTGAAGTGATCGGTGTTTTTCAAATGAGGACTGGCCCTTGCTCGTTTTCCCAACGCTTTCCCGCAAGATGGCTTCCCTTCCGCTTGCACTCTTTGAAGGGTGTTTTCATTACTCTCTCTCTCCCTTTGTTGTTGAGTCGTTGAGATAATGGACCCCCCCCAACTTGCACTCGTCTGGGTTCCTCCCTCCCTCTTTTTTACTTCTATTTGAACCTCTCCCCGCCAATCCCTCCTTTTGATTGTCTCAGGCAAATAGAAAACCAGTTTCACCGGCCCAGTGACGTTCTCCCGCCCCCTTTCGATCCTAGGGTCCCATTTTCCTAACGCTCACTGGTCACGCTTTCGGGCCCACGATTTCCCTTCCCGGTGTGTATCGTTTGGGCCCCGGGTTTGTTTCGTCGTTCTTCCCCGCTTCAAAGGCGATGACTTCAACAATGCTCCCTTTCTTACGTTTGTGGTGGGTTTTCTCTTTCAGGCGAATACCTTGTTTTTTTCCCCCACTTCACCGCACCTCCCCCAGACGTCTTGTCTCCTTCAGAGTCTGGGAGCAATTGGGCAACCACCCTAACTATCTCCCAAAACCAAAATCACACACCCCACAAACCACCAACCCACCCCCCACCAACAAACCCCCCACCACACACCCCACCAACAAAAACCCCCCCCCAAAAACACCCAATGATGGTTCTTCCCAACGCCTCTGGTGCCCCACACTTCCCAACGTGACTTCTTTCCTCCCTTGAATTCCAAAAATTAATGTCCTGGAACATCAGCTTGTTCCCCCCTTTTCTTCTTTAATCTTGAATGCAGGATCTTAGGCGGGATGTTTACCACAAGGTGCAGTTCCCTTTGGTCCCTAAAAGAACATGCCCTCCCCCCCGCAAAAGTACCCATCAATCCCCCCTCCGCCCACCTAAAAGACCCCCCCCCCCGTTCCTGAAAACCTTAAGACCTCCTTTCTTCCTACTTCAGATTGAAGAGAGCCGAGCTTTCGAACGACAAGTTTCCCCCGCGTCTTCGTTTCAAGTCAGTTTTGAGAGGCCTGCCCATTTCCAACTCCTATCCCACCACACCCCGTCGACCCTTTCTTTCCGTGACCGGCTTTACCCATTTTTTCAATCTTTAAGAAAGCCACCGAAGCCCAAGTTCCCTCCCCGTAATGGAACCACCTTTTCAACTCTCCCCCCGGACCTCCCTTTTTTCCCACCCCATTACGACCTGCAGTATCGAAGGAGCCCCGAACGTAGTCAACTTTTTTCCCACACCCAAAGTTTTGACCCATGTCAAAATAAACTTTCCCCCACGTCCGGCCCAGATAAACATTAAGGACGTTTCACGCTCCCTTCTCACGTGCGAATAAAGGGACGTGATTACGTGAACTTCCCTATTTCCCTCCCTATACCAGGAGTCTGTCCTTCGCTCCAGGCAAAATCTATGTCTCTTCTTAAATTGCTTACTTGGTTCGGTTTAGCACAGGACAGTGTCAGGTGTCTGACCATGTCCTTCTTCGCTGTCAGGCCTGCCTCCCGGGTGACGATTTGCGGTTTTTTACCAGTCATCCGCCCACTACGGGCTTCGTAACGCCTCTTAGCTTTTAACACCCAAGAAGCCTTTTTTTCTGTCTCCCTCCTTTCAAATGATCGTGGAAACAACTGAATACCGTGGAGGCGCATGCGGCAATTTTTATGAACGAGAAGGACTAATAACCCAAGCCCCCAGAGGCCTACTCCAGGAGACCCGAGTATAACTTGTCTTTTTCGTTTCATATTTGCGGCGGAGGCGCGCCGGCTGCCCTGACGCCACGTGTCTCGACCTCTCCAGATTCCTTTCCATCGTCGCACAGCACCAGTGCTCCCGCGTTTTTACCTTCCCCTAGCTGTATCACAGGATGGAGGGCACCCCCCCCAGACTCCCCCGGGGTGTGCGGTGAACGGTAGCTGCTCCAAGCCGGTTCCTCAGGTTTGAACTTCCGTCCCGTTTGGGGCTGCGGCAGGGCTTCCCTGGGGCTTGAGGCTTTTTTTGTGGTCGTGAGATCCGTTCACCCAGGCCGGCTTCGCTCACCCTGCGGTCTTTCCGCCAGAGGTCCTGTTTCCCCATCTCTACGCCACAAAAATTTTTTTGCCCTCGTTTAAGAGGAGGCCCCCTCCCCTTTTTTCCGTACATCGCCTGTGTTTGGATATTTTCCCTTCGAAGGGTACCCCCTTCCACTTCGGTCCCCCCCCTCCCCCCTGCACTAGCCTCTGCGATTTTTTCAATAAAGACTCTCCGCTATGCGCTAAGGTGCGGAGACGTCGTTGTTCCTTTCGTTTTGAGATTAAGTCCGCCCCACACACAAGAGTTCACTTTAGTTCTTTTTTAAATGGATAATCGACTTCCTTTGACGACTGCAGGCCCCCTCCGGTGGATTGGCGGAGTCCCCTTTCTCGGGAGAAGGTTCCCAACCGGAGGTTACGCTTCTGGTCGCAAAGGACAGGGAGCCCCCCAGTCTTGCACGTTGCTGCACACTCCCTGGACGCTACCCGGAAGAGGGCAGAGACTTGCATCTTTGTTCGGCGGGGATAATGTTGCTCTCCCTCCTTACCTCCCCCCCCCTTTTTTGTTGTTCTCTATCCAGCCTTCTCAACCGACCGCTTCTTCGATTTATTTTCACCGGCGTTAAGTTGCCTTAGTTCCAGCATTAGAGGACCCAACCGCAAGCCCTCTTCTATCCACCCTCATTTTAAAAACCCTTACCTTCGAGAAGTCGTAAATCATCACTGTCCAGTCTTAGAGGTAACGCGTTTAGGCAGGAGACGCTCGACGTTTTTCACTTGGTCTAGAATCATTTTCTCCACCTCCCCCCCCCCTCCCCCTCCCCGATCCCTTATTCCTTCTTCCCCCCCTAACTGTCCCCCCCCCTCATCTCTATTCCTCTACACCCACTTGCCTTTCACTTCTTTATTGTGCCTAGCTGTCATCGCTCCCCCTTTCCCCATTCCACCTCCCCCGTTCCTTCCCCTATCCCTCACCCCTCTCCACTCCAATTCCCCCCCTATTCACCCCCCTTCCATGCTCCTCCCAATGCATTTTTTACACACTCTTTATCATTCCCCCCCCTTCCCGCCCTTCTCTTCCCCCCATTGCTACCCTTCCCTTTACCCTCTCTCCTCACCCCCTGCCCTATGCAGCCTGGGTTGGCGTAATTAAAGACATAACGCCACCGTCCACCCAAGTGAGTCCAGCAAGTTCCAATACTTTTTCTACTAGCGAGTTCTACGTCTTGTTTTTCCCTGTCTACTTGCTTTCCCTTGTGCGTCCTGTTGCCCCCAGGTGATCTGCCGCCGATAGTCCCTCAGTAACTTTTCATCGGCGTTTTGATGCCCTGGTTTTCACCGTAGGTCTGGCCCCTAGTAAAGACTGGTTCGTATTATACGCATCCACTTAGTGGGAGGAAAAATAGTTGCTCTCAGGCTTAATCTTTCTCGGTTACTACACCCATTTGGCCCTTACCTGCCCCTCATTTCGTGTCCTCCACTGACCCTCCCCGCCCCAAGTTTATCCCGCCGATGGACTCTGTGTGCAAACGTCAGCCGACCCCTCTTCAAAGTTACTCATCACTCATGAGCCTTAATACTTACGGAAAGCGTCCCCCCCCCAGCACGGAGAGTACCAAACGGCTGCAGAGACGGGTTGGACCAATATTCTTTTTTCGACCCCATGATGACCCCGCTTTATTCTTAAGGTCCTTCCCTTTAGACAAGGCCTGGATTAGTCCACTCAAAGGTCGTCGAGACAGAAGTACGTAGTAGGCAAGGAGAGAGGCCACTGGGTGTGTCTCCGGAGGTTAGGCGCTTGAAGGAGCGAAGGCTCGCTGGTTCAAGCTCTTTGGATGAATGTGGTGCTCTAAGAGGTTTTGGCCCGTGAATGAGTAACTTTCCCCCAGGGACGATCGGTCTTCCAAGACCCCTTGGCGGGCCGGACTCTCCCTAAAATAGCCTCCTCTTCTCCCTGATGGGACCCCCCCCCGTACTTCGGAGCTCCCTCCCCCCCCGTCCTACTCCCGGCAACGACTTCCCCCTATCTGGACGCCTGCCAGTCTTTGCGTCCGCTTTTCCCGACTTTGAGCCACGTTCACGTCAACTATTTTTTCCCCTATCGGTGAGTGTACCCTATAGTGACAGCCGAGTGAATGTTTGCGGACGGTAAGGTGGAATGGAAGGCGGCCTGTTTCAAGTGTGTTGTTTTTGATACGCCCTTACAGGTTTCTGAGACTCCCATGCATAGTGGTCCTTTTTTCTTGTGAAGCTTGCCTTTTCTTAGTACGCAGCCACTTAATTCTCCTCTATCGGAAAGACTTAACGCTGATTTTTGAAGTTAACGTGACGCTAAGTCTCCGGGTTGTTTGACTGATTACCGTTTTACAATCCTTTTTAGTGTAACCCCCGACAGGACGCGGCGTCAATTTTTTCCCCCAAAATCCAGCGTCTATTTTGATTTCTCGTCGTCAAGAACCCCTCTCTTGGGACTGGGGTTTTTACCTTATACGGCGGTAGGGATACTGAGGATTCTTCTTCCTGGCAGTTTTGCGGTGGTCCTGTCCTGTGTTCCTCTGCTCTTTACCCCGATTCAGCCCGGCCCGCTCCCCGCCGGCCGGGAGTCTTTTTACCGCGCCCCTTCATGGCGTCCGGTGGGCCGAACCCCTATGGTTACCTTTCACAAATGGGAGTCAGCCTTCCGGTTCCCCTGGTTGTCCCCGTGAGGATGTCGGCCCCTTTTTTATTTTTTTTCTTCACCCCAAGGGACCAAGAATACGTTTTCTCGTTACTGTGGTCTCTGATTCGCCTACCGAGGCTCATTTCGCCTGGTGTCATCTCACACGCCCGCTGTCTTTCCTGGTCGTTTCACCCTACCCTACCCCCCGCCCCCCCACAAGAACCGGCTTTTCGAATTTCCCCAAAGAGGGTAGTGCGTGAGTACACTTGTGATTCCCCCCCCACCCTGTCCCGCTTAAGATTCTTAAAGGATTTATTCCCCACGCCTTTGATGTATAGGTGTCCCCCGGTCTTCTCGTCGGCCCATTTTGGGGGATTTTGGAGGGATCTTTTGGCCCCAGAGAAAATGCTTCTTGGCCACCGATATTCTAACTCTTTCGGGTTGTGGTCCTT
>Ga0179593_1451219_pt1 | contig 11058 bp, 15 predicted proteins | sample CZODoug2_1_08_16_FD_185931 | JGI IMG/M metagenome (GOLD analysis project Ga0179593, IMG submission 185931) | Vadose zone soil fungal communities from Angelo Coast Range Reserve, California, USA - CZODoug2_1_08_16fungal (PacBio error correction) | ecosystem: Environmental > Terrestrial > Soil >... | reverse complement strand
TTATCAGGGTTGCCCTTGTACCTGTCCTCCTTCCAGGTTCTCCCTTCTCTCGTGCCCTCAAGTACATCCTCCCCCCCTTTGTCTTCACTCTTTTGAGGCTTACTTTGTCAACCTCTTTAATTATTCACGCCTGGAGCCCCCAGACCCGACTCAGCCTCGCGCCCCTTTTTTTTACCGCCCTTTCTCGGATAAATGCTCAGCTTCCTCCCAGGGTATTGTTTTCGTCTTCTGATTCCCCTCACCCCCCTTCCTAATTCGCTTCCTCCTTTGGACCAATTTTAGCAGTCCCCTTCAGTAAACGAACTTCCTACGCCGACCCTGCTAGTTGCGACCCTTTCACTTAATTTTACGTTCTTCCACATTCTTATTTATCTTCCTCCAGACCCCGAACGCACTACTGTAGCTTGCCTGTGAACTTTCTTCTGCCCCCCTGTGAAGTTTCTCCCTAGCTGCAGTCCCTTTAGCCGTGTGACTATTCCTTGCCTTAAGGATGGAGCCCCGGTTTTCCCTCATTTCTTTTCATTCCGCTCCCCCTCTCTCTTTGTATTTCACTGCATACTTCTGCCCCCTCCTACATTTTGCTTTTAGACTCCACTGACTTCGTTTCCCTCAAACCGTTTTCACACTCTTTCTAAAATTGCATCTATTTGTTCCCTCCTGAACCGCACGAGTCCACACAGTTACTTTTAACCATAACGGTTCCTCCGTCGATTTTTACATCGATCCCCGCCCTTTGGATGGTTGAAGAAAGTTCAGGATCTCTGCCAGTGCCTTTCGGACACGCCTGTCTCCCCAATTCCTTGGCGTCTACCCAGTGCGGCCTCTCTCCCCGTCTCCAACGCTTACTTTGACTGGTGGCTCTTCTGTTGGTCCTCTACGTGTGCACCTGGATCGTTTTTTTGCACCCCTACTACGGTCTTGAGTTCCTGCACACACTCAGTCCCTTTTTGTGTCGAATCAGTCTCTTTTTTTCTCCGCTTGTAGTTCAAGCTTTTATCGTCCGCAGGCTCCCCCTTTCTCCCCCCCCCCCCTCCCTCGTCCAACTCCTCCTTCGACCCTCCTTTTTTGCTTGCCAAAGCTGGGCTTCTGAATTTGCAACGCCCCGATTGGAGCCCGTTTCTTCATTCCTCTCCCAGCCAAGTTGTACCTGGCTATTTTTTTCTTGCCTTCTGTCCAACGTACCCCCTCGTCATGTAATCGTGGTCATGAGTATCCGGGTGTTTTGCCTTTTTAGTTACTATTGCGGAAGCTGCCGAACTCCTTGTCCCCCCCAAAATGTTCGACCGAGAGAGTTTGGACTTAACAATTTTGAAAAACCTCTCCCCTTCTTCTAATTAAAACACATATGCACGCCTCTAGCTTTTTCCCTCTGAATTAACCGTAGACCCGGCAGCCCCGACATTTTTTCATCTAAGCTTTCCTTTTTCCCCCAATTTTGCTTAGATCTCTCTCTCTCCTTGACCCTGCGTCGCTATTTTACTACGCATTTCGCTGCAATTCCCCCCACCCCTCTTCCTTTTCCACGAACTACATTCCCTATCTCCTCGATTTTTATTTCATATTTTTCCCAGAAGGACATCCGTCGACTCCGTATACCCTTATTTCGAAATGGTGCACACCTTTTTTTCTAAGCCCTTCTAAGGAAAGGACCGGATCCTTTCCCCCCTCGCCATTTTTCAATCCAGGTTTTTTCCTCCTATAATCACTGGGCTTATTCCATTAACCAGTAGAAGTCATCGATAAATTGCATTTTTCCTCCTTACTTGAGAGGCTTCTTTTCCCACATAGCCCCAGGCTGTTCCCTCCCCCCTTCCCACTGTTACCACTGGAGAGTACCGGTACTTCGTAGTAGATTTTTTTGGGTCATCCTTCACAAGACTTTTCATATTGACCATGGAAGTTTAACCTTCTTAGACCGTCTTCCCAATTTTTTTTACCGCCTTTCAAAATCTTCAATTTTTTGATTCCGAGCTTTGTTTTTTTTTACCCAGCCCGCGTTTTATGCACGGCTCTTTTGGTCGTATTTGCACGTTCGTTACCCCCTTTCCATTCACTTTCCTCAGCTCCTCCTGCCCCGCCGCGAGTCCTGAACCGGTCCCCCACCAGCCTCTTCTTGTCTCGACCCTCAAAGGCCCTAATTGCTTTTGTTCTGATTTTTCCGCGGTTTATTTTTTGTGAGTGCGCCGCGATGAGGTAGTCTTTCCTCGATTAGTCCGCCCCCGCAATCGTAGCGCGTCAGTCGCTTCTCTCTACTCCCCCCGTTAAATGGTCGGTCCAAGGCTGGTTAGTTTTCCTTTTGAGTCCCCGAGTCCAGTCTGCCCACTCGTTTCCCGGACACCAAAGGACGCCAAGTTCTGTCTCATATGTTAATGTCTCAGACCCCCCCTCCTTTACCCCGTTGTTTGTTGTTTTTTTTCGCTTTTTTTTTTTTTTTGCCCATTTTTTCCGTATTCTGAATTCGTTAAGAATTTTTCCCTGCCGGTCCCTGTTAGTGCCCTAGGTGGGCACCGGCTCGCGTCGGTAATCAACCGATTCCCCTAAATTGGCTACCAATCCGAGGACCTTGAATCGTATCGCCTGATCCGTGAGCATTTTCCTAATTCTGCTGACCCCGTTCTCACTCCCTCTCTTCTTCTTCGATAGCCCTCTCATGCTCTTTCCTTTTTTTCAATCGAACAGAGGGTTGGCTCTCTCTTGTTGTGTGACCTCTCAGTCAGACTTTCTCTCTTTTTCACGTGTTGCTGTCAGGCTCGGGCACCTTTTTTAGAAGTTATTTTCGGACTCGTCTTTTTCCCCCTTCACTTGATCGGGACACAAATCCTTGGTCCGCTTTTTTTTTTCCCCGTGTGGTTCCCGCCCCCGTCAACGTTCCCTCAATTGAATAGTTGTTCTTTCCATCGTCCACCTTGTTCCGCTCCCAGAGATCCCGCAGTTTTCTCTGTCATCTTTTTGAAGCATCTCGCCAATAATACTTTCCCAGTACCCTTTTTACTCTGTGCCCTTTTCCCCATTTGGCTTAGTGGCCTTCCTGATTTTCCTCCCTCCCCCACGCGGTACATACTGATTCACCCCTTTGGGTTTTCTTCTTCCGACTCTTGCCCCAATTTCTTGAGCCTTCCCGTGATGATGATAGCCCCGTTAGTGACTCCATATTTTTTAGTTCAACTGCTTCCTCCTGTCCTTTCCCAGTCTTCTCCCTTTCCCCGTGATCTCCTTCCTTTAGACGTCCCTTCCTTCTGCTGAATAGCCATCTTCTGAGAGCCTGCGTGCTCCTCTCATTTGTTCTTTTTTCGGCCTTTCCAACTTTCGCATCTGAGTACCCCCCTCTGTCCTTTATCTTCGCTATATCCTCTTATAGTCCCCCATGCTTACTCGGCCGGGACCTTTTTGTGCTGAGTGACTTTTTTGATCCCTTGTCCCCCCCCTTAACGTTCCGACTCGTGACGTGTTTTTGAATCTCTTCCCTTGTACTTTCAGTTGAAATCCCTCACCTTTTCGTACCTGTACTTGTGCTACCCAGATTTCTCTACGAGGCTTCCCAGATCGTAAACAAGCCCACACCCCCCCGGTTTGAAATCCCTTTTTTTCTTTCCCATCTTCGATATTTTCAAAGCGTCTCGTCTGTACCCACTGCATAGTGCCGTACCCTTGGTTTTTTCACACGATCCCCTAGTGGGTTTTATTAAAGATGAGCTCTCTTTTGAAACATCTCCCCCCTTTTGAGCCCCCTTTTGAGACCGCTGGCCCACTTTCTGTGTTTTGACGATTCCTTTTTCGCTTCTGATCCCTTTTAAGATTGACTACCCTCTTCCGAAAGACTACTGCGGTTAACATTTTTTCTGTCTCTTTCTTCCCATTTTCTAAATCTTTCGTCGTAGTTTTTTCCCTCCAACATTCTCACTTTTGGAACCCTATCCGTCTACTTAAGACGTCGCCGTTGTCCCCTTTTCTTCCGTCACCTTTGTTCCCTCCCCCCTGAATCAGTCTCTCATTTTTATTCCCTTCAGATTTTCTTGAGACTTTTGCTTGTGACCTCACGTCCCTCTCCCTGGTTTGACCGTTTGTTCCCCCAGACGCTGGCCTTATCGGAATTCATTTTGACCCCTTGATTCCCTTCTGGTTGTGTTCCTCCCCTCCAGAAGGGGCTTTTCCTTTGGCCCACATTCCGCGTGTCGGCATCTTGTTAAACGTTTGACTTGGTCCCATACGTTTTTGAGTCTAAGGCGGATCTTTCAACCACACGGTTTTCGAGTCACCCCTTCCCGACGCCTTGGATTGCCCTTTTAACCAATGTTGCACGTGCCCCCAAACCCCGTGATTCCCCTCTCCGATATCAAAGCGCTGTTTTTATGGTCCTTTCGCCACAGTCACACTTGACCCCCTCTTTTTCCTTCTTAATTTGCCAGACCCCCCCCCTTCGGTTCGTTGTTTTGCGATTAGTTCTGCTCCTGAAGCGTCTTCCCCGATTTTCATGTTCTTTTCGCCAATAAAGTTAAGGACTCGAGTGCTTTTTGGTCCTTCTTTTCTTTTAAATAACTCCAGTTGCTCGGCACTGATGCAGTAGTCATTTTTTCGCAGTATCTTTCTTCATATTGATTTTGCTTGTTAACATCCCATTTCTGCTATTCGAAGGTATGGATCCGGCTCTGTCCCCCTGACCGTAGTCTTCAGGCTTAATCCCATTGGATCCCCACCATATTACTTTATACCGTTCTAGTCCCAGCCGTGCACCTTTGTTTACGGCTTTTCTTCACCTAGACCTGCCGTTAGTCCGTCAACCCGGTACCTTTCTACCCTTCCCCCTTTCTTCAATGATTCTTTCTTAAGACGAGCGGTGACGAAGTACAAAGGTCTTGGCGACCCCCGTTTGAGGTTCTATTTTTTTGGTTTGCTAGGTGCCCCCAGTGTACCGACCTGTTTTTCATTTGTGCATTAGGTTTTCTGGGGTTTCAGGTTTTGCGTTTGTCTGGCTTGGAAACCAGGTTCACTTTCCATGTTCCCAGGTGCCGTCCCCCCCGATGCCCCTTCAAAGTTCGTGAAATACCTTTGCCTTTTCTTTCTGTCGTTTTTCCTGCTTGGAACTTCCTTGCTGCGTGGAGAGTTTAAAGACCTCTCAGTTGGTCCTCTTCACTTAACCAAGGCCCTCCCTTAAGTCTCTCCTTTAAACCCCCTCCGTGTTTTCTTCCCTTCCAGTTTTTAGGTTGGAATAGTTTAGCTAGTTTTTTTTTGCACGATCGCTTCCCTCCCACGGCCAGCCTCTCTACCCCCCCCGACACCTTTTGTGCTTTCTGATAGTGGAGCCTTATTTTAAAGCTCTTTTTCTGAATTCCAATTGAACCCCTTTACCCTATTGACAGGAATACGCCTGAAGCAATGACCCCACCTATAGCCCCCCACCAGTTTTCCCTTTCCAACACACTGTCGTGCCCGTGTGACTTTGCCCCACCCCCTCCGCCTCATCCAGCAGGTGGCCGCATTCCCTCATAGGCTGAAGCCGGTCTGCTGTCCCACGTTCTTTTTCAATCTCCCCTAACATGATAATCCTCCTTCGACGGTTATCCATTTCCCCTTTTTGCCATCGCTCCCTACCCCCAAGGCTTTTTTCCGCGAAGGTATCTCTAGTCACGAGTTTTACCAGCGTTCAGCTTCGCATTTCTGCGCTGCCTTTCCTAGTCTAGTATCCTCATTGGCTCTGTGATGTACCTCCGATTTTTTTCCCCTCTGCCAGCAAACTTTGCCTGCTTGCGGTGTAGAACTAAGACCTTTTTCATTAAGCCGAGTGCCCTTTTTTTTTTCTTTTTTTCACCCTTGAGTACTCTCACTTCCCCAGACATCGCGCCTGAAGGATCATATTCTCACACTTACCAGCCGTCGTCCCTTGCCAAATTTTGTTGCCCAGATAGCGCATGCCAGCCACACCCCACACAGCCTTTTCTTTTTCCATGTACCTGCTTCTGGAGTTTTTTTTCACGATGTTTGGTTCCCTCTGGGCCTTTCTCTCAGTGGACGAGTTTGCCTTACTCTTCTGTCCCGTGCTGTTTTTCCCCGCTTTCCGGAATTTCACATATCATCCTGCCCTTCTCCCAGCAATACCTTTGCTTTCCTCAACGACGGTCTCCGTCCTGGCCCCCCTTGAATTTTTTTTGTCCTTTGCCCCCCTAGACCTGCCCGATGCGGGAATACCCCCCGCCATCTCGAACCCCGTGCGCAAACCCCCTCTTCCTCTTATCTGATGGATAATTTCCGCTTCTCTGCTTTCTTGCATCCCCGCACTTTTTCCAAATGGATTCCGTTGGCGCTTTCCCTCTTGCACCTCCCGGTCTCCCCCCAATCTGAGAGTTCATATACCCCAACATTCTTACTGGCTCCCCTCTGAGCAAGCCAGTGTCCTTTCTTCCTGTTCAGATCGGTCGCCTCTCCTTATGTCACCCCAATGGCCTTTCGTTGTTCTTCCCCACTTTTCACTACTGTCCTGTACCATGTTACCATTTTACGTAAGCATTCCTTTTGCGAACAGAATCGTCGTTTGCGTCACCCTGGTATAAAGATGGCCCTTTTTCCCTTCTTTTCCCGTTCGGCTCCCCACACTCTTCTATTTACCACCCAGGCGCTCATGAGTCGTTTCCCTGCTGGGAGGCGAGGTGCTGCTCGAAGCCCACCGATGGCCTAACTTTTGACATCGAACAGGTACTTTTTCACTTTACTTTTGACGGTCTGACCCCCCCGTCATCACTTAGCTTCTATTCGGGCAGATGATGTCCGGGGGTTACTTTTATTTCATTTCTCTGGGCCTCTGCGCAGCAGGATGTTTTTCGCAAAAGGCACATCTAGGTTGAATGGAACAATTGACCCACTAATTTTTCCTCTCTTCAAGACCTCACCACTCCCCCCTTTCGATGGATCTTTGCCCCCGAGGGTCAAAATCCCTCACAGTGAGAAGAAGGAGATCCGCGATCATGCGTCTCTTCTGTTGCTTCTTCAGCGAATTTTATCCCTGACCGCGTTTTTTTTCTTTTTCTTACTTCAAAGGGTCCGCTTTTAGTTAACTTACCAATGTTCCGCCCTGAAATTATTCTCCCCGCCAATTGCCCCTACCTTGGTTCCGACGGCCGTTCCGCTAGTTCGATCCGTAGCGCCTTTTTCCAATTTCTCGTCCCTATTGCTTAATTTGCTTTTTCTGACGGCCATTTCCACAGTAACGATGCTTTGCGATCGATAATCTTCCTCATTTAATAAGTCGCATGCCCTCTCCTGCTCACCGTTTTGATGCTCCTTTTGTCCCTCGACCTTGACCCTCGCACCCTTCGTGGCCGCCTTCCCATTTTTTCCCTTTGCTCTTTTTTCCCAGGTCTTTTCTGGGTGTCTATTCGGCAACGTCGTTGTATCTTTTCTCGAGGATCGCTTTTTTTCCCCTGGCACCACTTTGTGTTTTCCGACAAGTCCTCTGCACTCGCTTAAGTTTCCGGTTTCAACTCCCCGCCTCCCTCGTGACAGCTGTTTTGTCACGTCAATGTTCAATTGTGTCTCTCCGAATTAGCCGCTTGCCACGAGAGTATTTAAGCAAGTTCTTACACCTCTTCTTGAGCAAAGAATTAAGTCCCCAGCCTGTTTTTTTTTTTCTTGAGGTGACGATTTCATGAGTAGAGTTGTGCCTCCAGAGAGGATGCTTTTTAGGCGCCGGTTCTTTTAATCGCACCCGTTTCATGCTGCCTCGCCCTTTTTATCCTGCTCGTTTCCTGCTGTTCCCACTTTCCCTGTTCTCTTTGTCGTTGACTCCTTTCCCACCTTTTTCCTTCCGTCCCGAGACACCCCTTGCCCTGACACAACATTGCTCTCACTTTTTTCCTACCAATTGGTCTGCCTCCCCAACCTCCTTTTCCCGTTGTTGTTGCGATTTTGTTGATTTTAAATTCCCCCATTCATTTTTTACCGCTAATGTTTAGGCGCCGGGCGGTTCGGTGTTTGGTGATTCTTAGGTGGGCCCCTCTTGCTCCTGTCACACATTTCGCACACTGCTCCTTGATGACTCTTTTGCTTATGTTCTCTGAGCCTCGAGTCCCCTCCGATTCTTTTTGCTATTATTCCTCCGACGTCTTCCCTCGATCGTATTTTGCACGATCCTTTATACCGTTATCGGTCCCAAGCCCCTTTCGTCTGCTTAATTCAGGGATCTCCCGCTGTGTGGTTTCTTTTCTTCTGGTAGCGGTTGGCAAATGCGCTTGCTGAGCTTTTTCTCTAGTAAAAACGGGACCCCATGGATCTGTTGCCCCCCCCCAAAGCCTCTGACTTTTTTTTTGTTCTCCCCCGCCCAAGTGCCTTTGACTTGCTTGTGCCACAACCAAAGAGTTGGGCCCGCTGCGCAATAGGTAACTTTTTGTTCTCGACTTTTAACGCCCTTTGCCTCCCTTAGCCAATCTTTTCCCAGCCCTTTTTTGTGACCCTTCCCCCCCTTTTACTCTGCGGCGTGAAAAGATTTTCTATTTGCCACGCAGTCCCTCGGCCCCTATGAAGCTTCTTTTCAGGTGTTTGATTTATGAGAAGAGTTCTGGCCCCCAGCTGAGGTGTCCTGCCCGTCTTCGGCCCCCATTTGATCCTCTTCTTCCCACTGTGTTTTCTGGTTTTTGAATCTTATTAGGAAGGTCCAATTTCCTTCCTCTGAAATCCTTCCTGAGCTTTCCGCTAAATTTATTTTCCGCGACGTGGCTTACTCTTTAGACACCATTAGTAGGATTTAGTCCTGTCGTTCCCTTCTTCCCTCTTAATTTTCTCGTCCCCATCAAGTCGTTCCATCCGGCTACTGTCCTTGTCGTTTTTCACCTGCTTCCCCGACGTCGCACAAGAATCTTTCTCGCCCGGGTTGCTTCGTTTTTTTTTGCCTTTTCATCAATTTTTACCCAGCTGCACGTAGCTATGCGTTTGCCCCGTGTCCCCATTCTATTTTGATGCTTCTTATTGTGCCCTACAATGTCCAAAGAGCCATTCCATACCTTTCTCCCCCGGATGAGTGCTGCGCGTACCAGATCGGACCCCATCAAGTTCAACCCCCCGTGCTTTTACATTCCCCCCCTATCAAAATCTTTCTCTTCCAGCCTTGTTTTCATCACGTCACTATCTGCGGTCCCCCCTGGTTTTTGTTTTTTATACCCTGACCGTTTCCCCCTTTTTTTTGCTTCTCGGAGAAAACACTCGCCCCCAGCCTTTTTCGAGCCCATTTGGTTCTCTGCTTGTACTCTACCTTTTTTTTTTACTCGGCGCTACTTTTTACACTTTAGCAGAGATTTCCCCCGCGGTTTCCCAGTCGACGCCGCGGTCTTATTTCCTTATTCACTATGGTTTTCAGCGAAGTTTTTTTTGAACCCCCTTTCCCCCCCCCCCTCCTCCTCCCTTTGAACAGACCACTTCTGCCCCCCGACGCGTCCCGTCGTAAGTTCGCGCTCACGGTGTGACCTCGTTTCCTCCTTTTATTAAACCGCTTGCAGATGCCAGCTCAGTGAATTAGATGACAAGATGATCTCATCTATCAGTGAAAGTAGTTGTTCGCCGATTTTTTGCTACCTTCGATTATCCCTGCGTACGTAATCCTTATTGGTATTTACTTTGACGACTGCTGGCGGGGTGCCCAGCTGGAGGTTTCTCGGTCACCAGATGTGATTTGACCTCATGGTTGTTCCGCTTGTTTTCTTGGGTGGCACAAGTCTCGGTGGTCTCGCTCTGGTTATGCCCGGCACAATTATCCCCATCCCCCTTGAGTAAAGCCTTTTCTCCTTCTCGCCCTTTGCGAGTTTTTGCCTCAGTTCGCCTCTTCCCCACATTTCCACACTCCAGAACCGCCGTTGCACTGAGGAAGACACTCATTGCGTGGGGTTGTTGCGGCTGCGTGTTGGTTTCTGCGTCATGTACGTTGACCCTTTAGTCCCCGAGGTCTCTTTCCGTTTCCCTGCTTCCCAGGGAAGTTGCGGGTTGGTGCTGTCAGTTTTTAGCATTCCAACATTTTTCCCACCTATAAGTATTCCTCGTCGTGGTCTTGACGCAGTCTTATCTCCACGCCTTTTTCTGCTAAGCCGTGATCTTTCCCTGCGCGCCATTTTTATGGAAGTTTCTTTTCCCACAAAACACAAAAAAAAACCCCACAAAAAACAAAAAAGTTATAGGCAGCGTCTCACACTATGCTACGGTTTATTCCCGCGCTTTTGTGCATCCTAACCCCTATGTTTGCTAGTACCCACTAAGGAATCTTTACATTTTTCTTATTTTTCCCGATGGGCCTCGGTAGGGACAGGGCTGATCGCTTTTTGGGCTCGTCATGTCTTTCTCCCGATCCATCCTTTTTTCGCAGCAGTTTATATATGACGTCTGCAGATAGTGGTTGATGGTACCTTCTGGCGCCGGTTTTTTGTCTTTCGTTACTCTTACGTGATTTCTTACGTCCCTTTTTCCGAACTGTTCTTCAGGTGTTCGATAGTAGATGGTCCCATTCGTTGCGGCGGCCCGGTTCCCAGTTCCCCCCAGTCAAGCCGCCCATCCGCGCTTTTGCTCCTGCCCAGAGGCGCAATTGTGGCGTTTGGTCTCTTCTCTTTCCGAGGCCTTGACATTCCTCGTCTTTTCCCATATTTAGGCGTGGGGCGTCTACTACCCCCGTCCCACGATCTTTTTTCAAGTTCTTAACTTTTGTTTTTCGAGTCGCTCTTCAAGGAGTCCTTTTGGCTTTGTCAGTCCGCTGCCCCTTCTGTTTTCTTTTTTCCCTTCCCTCGGCAGCGCGTTCGCCCCTCCCTTCTAAAAGCGTTTTCTTTCCCTTTGTGCATTTGGCCCCCCCCGCGATGCTCTTGCCCCCATGACTCCTTTCCGTCCCCCCTGACTCCCCGTATACTTCGCCCACCACGGACTTACCACCGTGGGCCACTGTTTCCCCGGCAGCAGGGTTTCCCAACTTTTACCGTTCGCCACTGTTTCTGCCATGCACCTTCTCTGGCCTCTCTCCTGTGCGTCTTCTTGCATGATCATTTGTCTCCCCGTGCTGCCTCCTTCTTTGTACGACCGACTGTGCTTGACTTTGCACTG
>Ga0179593_1425862_pt1 | contig 11058 bp, 8 predicted proteins | sample CZODoug2_1_08_16_FD_185931 | JGI IMG/M metagenome (GOLD analysis project Ga0179593, IMG submission 185931) | Vadose zone soil fungal communities from Angelo Coast Range Reserve, California, USA - CZODoug2_1_08_16fungal (PacBio error correction) | ecosystem: Environmental > Terrestrial > Soil >... | reverse complement strand
GCTCTGGGGAGCCGGTCATTGGGCCGGATCCTGTTCTTGCTGCTGGCGCGAGTCAGTCATATCGTGGCTGGACCACTACGGCAGGCCAGAAGGGCTGGCCCCGCTGCTGCATCCGGGTTCTTTCATCAACTTCGCTCGTCAAGATGGAGGCGCTTGGTAAATTACCGCGTCGGTCCCCGATTTTTATAACTGTATTTCTTTTTTTTTGGAACCCCGTCTTTCTGACTGCCTGCTTTTGTTCTGTTCAGGGCAGAGCCCATTTGAGTCATTCACCTGCTCTGCCCCGTGTTTTGGTGGGCGGATCATAGTCTTTTTCTCTTTATCGTTTACTCCATTGTTACCCTTTGCGTTCGTGCTCCCTTCACGAGTGTGTCCGTTTTTTTTCGCGCCCGTTGGACCTGTTCCTCCTATGGACGTGATCTCTGCACCGGCTCTCCGGTCCTAGTTCTCCTCTCATCTTCCTCATTTGTTTAGGTAGAATGTCAGATGTGTGTCCCTTAACCTTGTGTTGTTAGAACGCTCTTTTAGCCTTGTTTCTGTTCTCGCCGTCTGGTTCTCCGATCAAACTTCCCACTCTACAACTGGTGGAACGCTTCGGCTTTTGACACGCCTTCCCCCTGGTGTGACGCTTTGCTCCCTTTTGTCCGTTCAAAAGTTGTTGTTTTCGTTTTTGACTACCGGACAAAGCGTACTGACAGCTGCGCTTTCTGCATTCACGAGTTCACAGATCTTTTCCGCCTTCTTTCCGCCGCTGGATCAGGGAGTTGAGTTATCCACTGATGGTCAGCCATTGAGAATTTCACCATCCCGCTAGACCCGCAGTGACTGGTTTACTCGCCCATTCTTTCTTTTTTTAGATTCATCTTTGGATAACGCCTGTTTGTCTACGTTTTGTTTTCTTTCGATCATCACCCATTTTTTTTCTTCTAGAGTTTTCAAATTTCCAAATTACAACTTTGGACCGAGGTCCACTCCCCGGCTTCCCCAGCGGCGCTAAGCTTAGTCGGTTCACTGGATCGACGCACCTTAAATTTCGGCGACAGCGCCCGAACACATTCGTCTTTTCGTTCGAGGTTATTTTCCCCAGCACGACTCCCGGTTTTCGTCCTTCTGGATCCTGGAGTGGAGGTTTGAATCTTAAGTCCCGTGTTCAGTTGTCAAACTTTCCCCGAAGCCGGTGTTTTTTTCTACGCTCCGTTTTACGGCAGGGCTCGCCGGTCGGTCGGTTGGTGAATTATATCGATTGACTTCCCCCTTGGGTGGTCGTCTCCACTGCATCATGTATGACGACCGTTCTTCGTTTCCTAGTTTAGGATACTGAGTTAGAGGGCACCTTCTGCTTGTAAGTACCGTTTAGCACATTCATCCCCCCTCATGCTTCCTTTGAGTATTGTTGTAGACGACTTTTTCTATTCAAGTTGCAATATTTTTTCTCGATTCCGTTATCCCTTCCCAACTTTCCTGATCCCTTTTTTAAAGATGATTCCTTCGGACGGAGGGGAGGGAGGTGACTCGAGTCCCCTTTACTCTGAATTCTAGTCCGCTGTTGAGCGGGCGTTCCTTCGGTATAGTCTTTTCGGTAGTGAGTTCCCCGCCCACCGATGAATGTCCCGGTTTTTACTTTCCGAATGTACGCCCCTTGTAGATCTGAGAAGGTGAAAGTTCAGTTCTGCCAGTGCCCACAGTTGGACCCTCTTTTTGGGCGGCGTCGTAGACAGCCGCCGATCTTCCGGTGTTTATTTCTTCCCGCCTCACCTCGTCTCCGTAAGGTTGCGGTTGTCGTCTAAAGGGTTTAGGAGGTACTCCCCTCCCCCCGTAAGAGTTGACGGCCATTTTTTTTTTCCGGTCCTCGTTGCTGTAATTCTGCTTGATCACGTGATGGCAGTCTCTCTTTCCTCCTCATCCGTTTTGGTGTTGCTCACTGCCTGGCGATCTGGAGTCTTTCCTTTTATCAGCCGTTCCTATCTTCTTTTTCTCACATAATGTTTCCCAAACGTGAGGATGGAACCTCCTCGTTTGATCCACTGGCTTGATTACGTCTTGTTAGAACCTTGAGCAGCACCTTTGACCGATCGGCACATGATCGGCCCATTGTCGCGTTGGTCCTTTATTCACCCTATAAGCTTCCTTCTCTTTTGGGGTGCGGGCCAGTTCTTCCACTTCTTTCGTCCTCTTTGGTGGTCTTGTAACCCCTCCTGCCCGTTTCCGGAAAAATGCCTCCTCTCCCACTGCGCTGGCCGACCCGGTTCCCGTTGTTGTCGGAAACCGGGAACCCTCCCGGCCGTCTTAATCTCCTTTGAGTTTTTTAAGGTGCCCTGGTTGAACCAGATAATTGCGGGAATAACCCCTCTATGTTTCTACCCCATTTCCTGCGATGTGATTTGAAAACGGTATTTGCGGGCCATTCGATTGGTTCAGGTTCGCTGCCGGACAGGAGTTAAGATCGTCAGAGGGCAGGGCGGAGTGTTGTAAACCCCTCATTTTCTCTGAATCGAGAGTACGATCCTTTGACACGAGCCGAACTGCGAATCCTTCCTTACTCTATCGTATTTACCCTTTGAATCGTTTTATTCCAGCCAGACGAACCTCCCCGCACCTCATCTCCGTTAGTGCTTCCCGATCGTCTTTCTCAGAGGATTTGCGCTTGAAATAACCTCGATGTCTTTTTCCCTCCTGCCTGTTGGTTCTTGTCTTTCGAATGGTTTAACCGTTACGTTTCCATTAATGAACCGTCCTAAGCGGGGCCGGGCTTTTCGATTTATAAGTCCTCTTCCCATGTAATTGGGCCCGATTGAATTCCTTTTTTACCTAACGTATTTTTTGTGCTTGGTTTCCGCTCCAACACCGGCAATCAACACTTTCTGCGATTACCCTTTTCCCACCCCCGCGATGCAGATTTGCTCGATGGTTCTTCTGTTGTTTTATTGAGGATTGTTTACCTTTTTTTACTCCTAGGCTCCATTTTTCAGATTCCTTTAACTCTCCGTATCCCGTGCTCGATTCATGCGTTCTTCTCGGCGGGTGCACGGTGTCAGTAGGTTCCGGATACTTGCCGACCACGCATCCTGTTGCCCCCGCCGCGCCTCACCCTGCATGATGGACTCCGTGGCCCACCGCTGCTGAATTGCCGCGTATTTACATATTTCATGCCTTTATCTCCAATTCACGTGCAGTTTAACCGCTTTTTTTCCCGCGGGATCCGCTCACACCTTTTCTTTTTTCACACCTGCAACGTCGCGCCGTCCCTCGGTCTTTTTTTTCTTTTTCGCACCTCCGGAAACGATTCACCCAATCGTCAGGTAGGCGATCGTTTAGAATAGAGCTGGTCTGGCGCGGTTTCCGTTGGACTGTTTTTGCATTCTTCATTTGCCGCACTTGTCCCCCCGATGCCGTCCGGACCACCCCCTTCTTCTTGACCGCAACACTTGGCTTAGTCTGAATCGCCTCGTCTTTCCTTCAATCACTTTTTCGTTCGGCCTGGCTTCCAGAATTTCGGATATTACGCTCCTTCGCCTTTTCGCGACGCGGTAATAAGTCCATGCTGCGTCCCCAGCTTTTCTTGAGTTAATGTTATCTCCTTTCTTTTCCCTTGCCCTTCTTTGGATGAAATATTTGCCCTCGCACTTGACAGGCTTCTCTCTGCGTTGCACGCTTCCGGCTTCAGTCGTTTGCATCCCCCCCTCTTTCCTACTCCGTTGTGTTTTGCCGGAGATGCCTTTGCCCGGAGCGCGTTCTGACTCGAGCCTTCTTTCTTTGGCCGCGATTGCGCCTTTCGTGGGCGGGAATAAACCTGCTCCAGCCTACTTTTTTCTTGACGCATCGTGTGCTGATTGATTATCCTCCAGCACTTTTCTTCCTTGAGGGACTCCTTTTTTTTTTTGGCGAGGATTTCTGACTCTTCACCCGGACTTACCTATGGTCAACGCGCCGGCGGCTTTTTGAGGGCAATATGGCAGATGACTATTACAACATTCCCTTACATTTTCTTTTTTTGGCATCCCATCTGGTCTCGATGGGCCGCAGAGTGCATTGCGGGCACGTTCTCTAAATGTCTTTGATTGTACGGGTCCCTTTCGCCTTCAGATATGTTTTTATTTTGCTGCCTCGCCTACTTTCCGAGTTCTGATGTCTTGAAGAGTTTGCGTCCCAATGGGCGACCTCATGTACGAATGTCTCGAGTGTCTGGAAATGTTAGAACGCGTAAGAAGCTTGGATTTTGCTCTTCTGGCTTTCAGGTGGAGAATGATTTGAGATCACTTATGCATTTTTTCCTCAGTTCCGCGGATTCAAGCGTTCCCGAAGTCCCATCTTTTTTCTTAGAGGAGCTTCCTGTCGCAAGATAGTTTTGTTCGGTCCACTTTCGCGCACGCCCGTTCCTTTTACGAGCATGAGCAACCGTCTCGTTGAGCACGCCTCGGGTCCTCTCCAATATTTTCACCCTCCTTGATGGAGCTCCCCGTGGCTTTCTTAACCATCCCTCGTTTAAAATCTGGTATGGACTCTCCCCACTTCGATATTTTTCCAAGCTTGTCATTTCGTTTTGCGTTTTTTTATATTTTTTTTTAGTATCTTCGCCAAGCCCCATCACATCCTCCCGTTTAGTACTTAAATCTCCGTTCCCAATTCACCACTTTGGAACGAGAAACCACTCTCCGACATTCGTCGGCTTTCCCCTTAGCTTAGGCCTCGTGTGCACGCTTTGTCACCTTAGTTTCGCAGCAGTTGCCCAACCATTCGAGATGTCCTACTTCGAGGTTATTTTTCAACCTCAAACGAAATAGTGGTCCTTGTGGTCATCTTGCTGGAGATGTAGTTCCCACCGAAGAGCCCAAACATTTAGCGTTTCTTGGAAAGCCACCGCCCGTCAGGTCTGAGCTTTTGGAGATACCACCGTTTTGTAGGTTGGGCTTTTCCAAGGTCCGTTTTTGAACGTTACTCTCCGATTCCCGGTGTGGGTGCCGTAGCTGCCCGATGACCCCATCTTCGTTCCTGTCCGCCTCCTACGCGTAATGAAATTTACCCAGTCCCGTCCAGGAGCGCCGCACAATGCCTCTTTAGTCTACGACTCGGGTTTCCTTGACTTCCATTATCGCCGATTCCGGCGATCATTAAATACCTCTTCTCCGATTTAGTGGAAAGATGACAGATCCGGCCAAGGGGGAAGTTTGCTAGCGTGTTTTCGCAACGCCGTTCTTCCCCTCCAGTTTTGAGACGCTTTCCGTTGCATCCCGGTTTTTGCTGCGAGCTGAGTTTCGCCCACCTTATAACTGGAAACAGGGCGCGAGAGTAATTTTCCTACCCCTTTGCACCCAATCGACGAAGGTGAAGCTTTTCTTCCTGCAATTCGTGACCCCCTCTTTCTTTTGGTTCCTCCCGGCGTACATGACGTCTCTCTTTCCCCCCTGGGCTTTTTTCCTGAACTACACATTTTCGGTTGTGACAGACTGGTCAGTGTTCCAGCTCTGAAAGCGTTTGTCCCGCCCATTGAATTTGCTCGCGGCGGGATTTTTCCTTTGATATTTTTTCCCAGACTCAGATTCCTCCTTCCTCTCTCTCGTTGTTGTTGTTTTCTTTTTATTCTCATTGCGACGTGAGGGCTTCCCTTGATCGGCTATGTCATCACCCGCGGAGCAAAATTCTTCCCCTGCCGGCCCCAATCCTTACGGCGTATGTTCCATCCGTTCGCCGTCCTGGACGGATACGTTGTGTTTCCGTTTTTACCCGAGCAGCCACGCGATAGGAGCGAGCTTCCAGCCCAGCATCGCAGCTTTTGTCCTCCTTGAAGCTTCACTCGCGATGGTGCGGCCCGGACCCCAATCCTCCTTTTTTTTTCTTCCGGTGGGTCCTCCGCACTTGCCGCGTCCAATCCCCTCCCTCACCCAGAGATGGAAAATTTTTTTGTCGTTAGTCGAACCCATGGGGTGACCTTCCCCTTCCGCGGGAATTTGTCATCCTCTATCATCCATTCGGCCCTAGAGTGTTTTTGACTTTTCCGGATTCTTAGATAATTTCACCTGCCCTATGTGTCTCTTTCCCCATTGAGCTGCCTTTGCGGTTGCGTTTGAACGGTACTTGCCCGCACCTATTCCGCGGAGGAGTTCCGTGGACAGAGACCCCCGATTCTTTACTTTTTTGGGTGTTGGAAGGAGTTGAGACGTGAGACCGCCCCCGGGGGCGGTCCGACGAGTTACGATTCCCGAACCCGGCCGGAACTCTTTAAATGCCTTAACCGCGATTGCTCGGGCTGATGGACGCCGTTTGGAGACCCCCTCCTTTTTTTGTCCCCCCGTCGATGTTTCTCGTCACCGAGTCCGTTGCGTGTCTGAAAACCCCCCTCTCACTTTTTCTCGTTTCGGTTTTTTCGGTTTTTGGCCGTCGCGGCACCCCAGCTTTCAGCTATTAAACTAGCAGCCTTCGGCTCTTTTTTTTGGGATGGTCCTTTCGCCCCTTTGTTCATTTGTTTCACTAGGACCCCAATTGATCGTTCTTATATTGGTGGTGTTTTGTTCCACTCGATCCCTCAACCAAGGTTCCATCGGCGAACACCAAGCCAAGAGTTCCCCTAAACAGCGATCCCTTAAAAAACGCATGGAGAGTCCATTGCTTGGTGAAGGATGGTTCCATTATAACGTTTCTCTTTCCCTCACTAGAATAATCTCCGGATCGCCCATTGTTGCGTTGATAGAGGACGGAGCTGTTCCCGTCTTCTCCTTCTTTATCCTTATGCGTGGCTTCCCGTTCCTTCCCTCCGCCCTTGCGTTGGCAGGCGCTCCGTCACCACTCTTCTTTGTGCTGGGAAAAACGATTTTCCCCTCGTGAGTTTCAAGAGGGCATGGTGACGCAGCTTCCTCCGGGCTTCCGATTTTTCCGTGCGAAACGGTGTACCCTGGACAACAATCGAGACGTCCTGCAGCCTACCCTACGGTCGACGAGCGGTTAATCTCCGGAATCGAGCTTTTCCACTTCTTTCTTCCCCCCCTCAGGCAGGGCTTTCGGTTCGGGGATCGCCCCGGTAGGACACGACTCTCCTTTGCATTTCTGCAGCTGCCGCGCGTTTTCCCGCGTGATATCTCGCCTGCAGACGTATGATAGATGTGCTCTTGCCTGCATTCCATTAGTTTCTCCGAGGATGTTCGACCAACCTATCGCGTTCCTGCCTTCGCGCCCGGCTTCCTTCGTCCACCGCTTTTTCGAGCATGTTTTCTCCCCTCCTAGTTCCGTTTTCTTCGTCTTTCGTTCCGACAGACCTACTGTCCGCGCCCGTCCTCACGATGCGCTTGATCAGTCCCCGATTGCCTGGTTTTTCTCCCTTCCCGTTGGTTTTTCCTCGGGGTCAGCCGTGAGTCTTGACTGATTTCGCGCATCTTTTGCCGGGTTGTCAAGGCTTCTTGGGATCCCCAGTCTTTCCCCCGCAGATAGGAGGTTTGAGCATTCGCGTTGTTCTCTTTTGGAGTTTCTTTTCCACCCTCAAAGTGGCTGCGCTGGAGTCCGAGGTCAAGGTTAGGGACTTCCCTGACCTTTCTTCCCCTTTTGCCCCGAGCCCCCCCGGGTGGTGGCGTGCCCTTTAGTATGGTGATTCATCTAATCGGTCCTTTGTTGGGCGTCATCATAACTTTTTTGCTGAATCGCGCCGCAGCGTGCCCTCTCAAGTGCTCGACATAGTCGGGCGTTGTTCAACGGTTTTCGATAACGCTCTAACAGCATTGCGACGTTTTATCGTCCACGATGACGATTGAGTGGTCGGCTCGATCGGCGAGTGCGCCCGCCATCGGCCGAGACTCTTTGCGACTTCCGTCTCTGTGTGTAAATGTAAAAGGTCTTGAGTTGACGCATGGAAAAGCGGTATTGGAGAGGAAGCGTAGTGACAGCTGTTCCCAAAGTAACTTGACCACTTCGCGCGGCCCAAGACTTGGCGGTTTGCCCGTCAGTCTCTGTGTGACCGCGCGCGGCCGTTCGCAACTTGCGTTGTTTCAACGTAACTACGGGAAGATCGCTTGTATTGCGCGAGCCTCCGTAGAAAACCTCCTCCTCCCTCGAGCAAGCCCACTTTCTTTTCATCGGGTGATTTAAAAGAGAACTACTATGTTGTGGACTGATCCTGAATGCATGTTTCTTAAAAATCTCGCTATTACAGTTGAATGGGACTCGCCATCCGATAGTGTTCCCAATCTTTGACCTCTTTGGAGTTCTCCCTTTTCGGCGTTGTTCTAGCGATTTGACTTTGCTCGCCAATCCACCTCCCCATGCCCGCGTACGATACCCTTTCCCAAGACACTTGTGACCGGGGATACTTTTTCTCCCTTGATCGAAGCGCGGCGGTCGTTAGTGCTTTTTGCCGCTACGCAAAACGTTTGTTCCTCGACGGGGACCCTCCCCTGCAACAGCTCACCGAGATGAATAGTTAGAGGTTATTAAAAACCTCCATCCAGGGTCGCGCTCATGGATCGTGTAGTGTTTTTGACCGCGCCCATCCCACCCCAAAAGCCCCCGTCGCGTGTTTTTCAGACCCTTCGTCCATTTTCGATCGTGGAGCTCAATAGAGGGTTAAGGCATTTCCTCCCGTTTTCTGTTTACGGCCTTGTTTCCTCGGCGGTGATTTTGTTTGCTGTCCCCGATGCTCTGACCGACCGTATTGTTCCTTAGCTTTCTACGCGGATAGGAAAGTTGGCCACCAAGTTTTCCAGCTGCAGCATCACAGCCGGCGCATGGACGAGGATTTGTAGTAGCTCCCAAAGTTTTTCGGCGCCCATTTCGCACTCTTCTGGCGATCACCTTCAAAAACGACTCTCGACCTGTGTTAAGACTTTCTGCCTAAGGGGGATAATACCTTTCGACCGCAACGGCTTTGCGCTGTTTTGAGAGGGCTGTATCGGTTGAGTATTGAGTTACCACGCACCAGAGACTGGGAAACTCAGGAGGGACTTCACTTTCACCAAGCTAGGTGCAGTCTCTTTCGGACCTTTCCCCTTGAGCTGGCTTCATCGGTACATGCCTTGCTGTTGGATCGGAGGGGTGCTGGTATTTCCCCGCCCCGCTCGTATCGCCGGTTCTCTTCTTGTTCGACGGGGTCCCCCCCCCCCCCCCCCCCTGTAGGCTTTGGCACCGCCTTCCGTAACCTTTGATTCCCGGCACCCCTGTCTGACTTTTATTTTTTGGATTGCGGTTTTGACAAAGGAGCTTTGAAGTTCCGATATCGCCCGGATTCCTTCTCTTTTTTTTTCCCTCAATCTCTTTGTTGTTTTTTCCATCTTTTTCGAGGCTTAAGTGATCACTGCTGCCGCCGTCCGGTGTTTCAAAATCAGACGGCCGGGATCCCAATACTTCTTCGTTGGAACTGCGCCCGTTGATGGGATACTGAGCGGTTTTTTTTTTTATTAGGAAAGCCTCCTTGTGAAGCCCCGATTTTGTGCATTTTTCTTTCCGACCTGATCCTTCAGCATCGTTCGGCAGTGGGCACTTTCTCACTCTTTACAACTTTGCGGCAAGGGGTACAAGAGAGTCGACTCCGAGTTTTCCCTCTTTCCTTCCTTTTTTGAGTTGTCTTCCCTCTCTTGCCTATCCCGGAAACTTGCACGCTTTCCCGCTGGCGAAATGGATTCCGTGAGTTTCTCTTTAGCCGTGAGCACCTTCCCCTTTCCGGTCCTCTTCTAAGACATTCTTCGAAGAGGTCAGTTTACTGTGTCCCCTTACGCGGATTTGCAGCCGGGTTTCTAACCTTCGTGTTCTTTACCACGTCCATTTTTTTTTTCTTTGATTGTTGCGGAAAGCTTTGCCGCTTTCCCGAGTCGTTCTTATTTGCGTTACGCGACACGCCAAAGAAAGATTATCTGGCGCCGAGCAACACAGCCCTTTTTTGATGTCCGAATCTATCTATTCCTGCCACCCCGATCCTTGAAGCCTCCCTTACCTCGTCGTACTGTCAATGGCTTTTTTTTCAGCCCCGACTTTTGATTTCTCTTCCTGGCCCTCGCTCAGCGCGATGTCCCGCTTCTGCGTCACGATTGTTATGTGGAAATAACATTAACCTTCTTGTTATCGTTGGGTGCTGGTCGCCAGGACACACGTTGCGTTGCGTGGTCCCCCCCATCACCTCTCTAAGCGGGCCGCCGCGTTTTTTTGGCGGTGTTCAGTCTCGTGTCCCCCCCAGTTGTTAGAGTTGAAATTTGACTTTCCCCTCCACGGGTATTTGTTTTTATGGCTTTTCGACTAAACAAACATTCGCGTCTCCCCTCCCCCGAGCTTAGAACCCCTCGATGCCAGCTTTGTTCCCAAAATACGAATGGTTTTCGGGTAGGCGAGGCTTTTTATTTTTGCTCATTTCTTTGAGATCAGTTTCCTAATTTTTCCGGATGCCCCTTCGCTCTCGCGGACGAGCGGTCTGCCGGCTCCGCTCCTGCGGTTGTTCGTCAGACGAGTTGTATTCGAAGTCGACGTTGCGCCAGTTTTTTTTAGTTACCTTGCAGGAGTGGTTTTTTAACCTGTGCGGGACCAACATTTCCCCCAGAGCTGATTTCCCATTGTATCTCGCCCCCATCCTCACCGGTCTTCGCCACAACGCGCTTCCCGTTTTTTGACCCGATTCCAGGGACACACTCGAGAATTCGCAGCCGTAAGTGCTTTTCCTTTCGCCTTTAGTACGGCATAGACATTCCAGTCGGTTAGGCTTCGCTTGTCGCTCTCCTAGATGGTTAGGTCGTGACCGCGGACTTTTTTATTTAGTTTGCCACGTGATTACTGTCAAGCTGCGGCGCGTCTTTTCTACAGCAGCGTAGTGCTTTTAGCCCCCCCCCAGAAGGTCGAGCAGGATTGACTTTTTTTCGTTCTCTTGTCAGCAGCCCACGCCGGCCGTTCGGTCTTAGTGTTGCCTACGGTACGTATCGACTAGACCTCCTCTCTCCCCCGACGCGGTAATGCTCGCCCAGCTTTTCTCTTCCTGATGTGATGATATTTTTCCCTTGATTGCGCGATTTTGCCCCTGCCCTTCGGTAGCGCCAGTAATTGCTTCCCCCCCGCAGATAATTCTTTCCTCAATTACTATTGCGGATCATTCCCCCGCTC
>Ga0179593_1332837_pt1 | contig 11058 bp, 11 predicted proteins | sample CZODoug2_1_08_16_FD_185931 | JGI IMG/M metagenome (GOLD analysis project Ga0179593, IMG submission 185931) | Vadose zone soil fungal communities from Angelo Coast Range Reserve, California, USA - CZODoug2_1_08_16fungal (PacBio error correction) | ecosystem: Environmental > Terrestrial > Soil >... | reverse complement strand
TTGTTTGCCGAGTATTAGTCTCGTCGATTTCCCTCCTTTCTTAGAGGGCAGGTCCCCTCCTGATTCGCGCCCTCGCTTGATTGTCTTTTATGATCCCCTCCCTGTGCCCTTCAGGCTGGCCCTACGTCATGGCGAGTCCCAGTCCGATTGACTCAATTCCCATCGATCCCTATAGAATCCCCTGTCCTTTTTATCCCTGCTAATGTCACCCCCCATTTGTACTTTTGCCGGTGGTGTCTTTTTTTTTACCATCCCGTCTCTTCCCTCTTCCCCATGCCCACACCCCTTTCTGTACCCATCTATACCAATCACAATTTTTTTCTGCGTAATAACATAACTCTTTTCAATAACTAGCAAAACTCCTGAGTTATAATGTCAATGTGTTGTTCTCAAAGTGTTCTTTGTGTGTCCCAATGCTTCCCCCTCACCGGTGTACTCGTTTATTCACCAACAGAAATCCACCACAAGCTTTTTTTCGGAAATTCTGCGGACAATTTCTCCAGATCTTCAGGTTGTGAGCCCCGTCTCCCTAAATAGAATAATCGGCCAGTTTTTCCGCTCTTCCCCTTCCAGAATCTAAGATTTTCCGTGTCTGAGTTATTACCCTGTTCTCAATTCGCATGACGGGTTGTTGGCCCCAGAATGATGGTGAGTGCTGTCCTTGTTCGGGAGTATCCCCCTTCTTCCCCCTTCTTCCCCCACAGCCTTCGTGCCCCCGCTTTTTTCCCCCCTTAATTTCCCTTCGCGCCTCGGTTCTGCCCACGCTGTGAAGCGCGCGTCGCACCCCTCCGAGGCTCCTTTCTCGTCCTGAGTCGGCCACCGCGGGTTTCGCTTACATTTTAAATTCGTAAGCATTCCTTTTCCCCTCTTTTGTATCCGCCACCCCTTTATTCGAGCCTTCCTCTGCTCGTCTGGCCGTAGACCCATAGCTGTATGAAGCGCTGGAGAGAGTCAGGAAACGTCCTGGTGAGAGGAAGTACCCTCCCTTTCTTGCCTTTGATGTGATGCCCGGACTGACTTATTTTCCCCTCCACACACGATGTCCTTCCATGCGGGACGTGTGGGCTCGCGATACTGTTCGTTCGATCTATTTTTCAAAATCCTTTTTACCCGGCGCCCCTTCTTCCTGAGTCTTCCCCCCCCCTCAATGAGCGTTCCGGAAATTATTGCTAGACCTCTGAGACCACGCACAGGAGTCTAAATTTAGAGCGTTGCCTCGGGCGCCTGTATCCAAGTGAAGCTTCCTCCATCGCGCGACAGCCCTTTTTTGAATGGCTTGCCCTCCCCCTTGAAATTGCGCGCTCCGGCCAGCTGCTCACGCTCCCACCTTTATGCCACTTTACTTTCTAGAGACACGCGCGCGGGGTTTTGTCAATCCAAGAAGATCAAATAAGAAATTTTCCCTTGGTACGATTTTTTTGAAAGATTGCTAGGTTCTTTTCCTCAGCTCTGAACTTCCGGGCTCCTCAGACTTTTTTTCGGTGATTTGATGTTCGAAAGTTTGCGGTCAGCGCTCTTATAGCTATCTGCAAATTTTCTCAGACGCGATACGAAAAGGGACTTTTTTCGAGCTGAGGAGCTGGATCGAGACCAGTTGTCTTAACTCACCCCCCAAATAAAACTTTTCCTCTCTTGTTTTCTTCTTTGCGTCTTCCCCTTTTCTCTCTTTGGCTCTATAACGTCCCAGATACAGAAGGAGATTAATAGGATCTGGCGATCGATGGTCGGCGGTCTCTGCCTCCCTATAAAGGCCTTTCCTCTAATTGTGGGATTTCGGATGATGAATTGGTCGTCTCCCCGACGCCTCCGAGACATCCCTTTGCCTTCTCCATTCTTTTCTCCGATAAGCAGCGCTTTTAACGAACTTTTTTTTCCCCTTCCCATGATTCGTCCGTGATTTCTGGGCTGTCTCGAATTCGCGACTCAATCCACGGTGATGATTTTGGCGTCGACTCTGCTCAGCCGATTTCTGTGAGTACTCCCTCGCGGCTTGCTGGTCTTCTGAGGTCGCCAATCTTCTTCCCCCCCACCCATTAAAGGAATTCCCTCTCTCGACAACGCCTCTTTTGCACCGTACTAACTACTCCCACGCTTGACTAAGCTTTGTGTTCGTCCCCCGATCCCGGCACCATTGACTTCACTTTCCGCTAAGACAGTTTAATGAGAAAAGCCCACTGCTCCCCCCTTCCTCTTATAAGACGGGGGGTTGGTCGAGAGGGTCATACTTCCCCTGTACGGGCGCGCACCGAATCGTCTGTGTCGACCCCAAGGATTCGCCCCCCCCCAGAGCAATTCCTTCTAGAAGGGCCCCTTTGATGCACGATATCTCCGTTCCTTTAAATGTGGCCCGCTTTTTCACCTCGACCCCAGCCCGAAGTCGCCCGCCCTTTTCTTTGCCCCCGGTCCGTTCGCGCACACTTTCAACCCCCACCAACCAACCCACAAAACACCCTAACTTATTTGCCTCAATTTGATCAGAGCCTACTACAGCAAAATAGGGCCAGAGCTATCGATTCCGTCGCCCCCACTTCTTCCCTCTTCTCTGACAGGGCATTCACGGTCTTTCCCCCCCCCCTGTATTCAATCAGACTTACGTTCTCCCGGAGCGAAGTCCGGAGTGCACCCAGACCAAGAAAATGAGATCGACACCAGTCTTCTTGTTGCGCTTTTCTTCGTTTCGCCCGTCTTTTCTGCACGTTTCTTACCCCCCACACCCCCCCCCCTTGGAGCCCCCCTCAGATGCCGACGGACCCTCCCTCTAATTGCACCCCTCCGACATCCCGTTATCTGAACCACAGCGGTTTCCATCCAGTTTATCAGAAACCCCTCTCTTCCACTCTTTTCCGGCGTTGTTCACGCTTTATTCAACCGACATGGCCGTCTATGTGAGCCGAGCGGGATCTTCGTTCGCCGAGCCTCAGATGAAAACCCCACCTGGTTTTCCCTCCCCTCTCGCAGTCCACACGCTATCCCATTCCTGCTTCTCTGCTTGTTTTGTCCGACCCTTCTCTAATGTCTTTACTCTTCCCTGCCCCGGTGGTATCACTCAAAACCCCGTCCTGATTCCCTTCCTTTATGATTTCTGTTCGACTCTTTTTCCGTCCGCGATCGATGTCAAAATTTGTACCGCGCTCGATGCGGCGCGTTTGCCCGCCCACCGCCGTCTCCTTGCTGTTTCGTCGAGTCCCTCTGCGTCTTCGGTGCGACCCCCGTTTGAATTATGGCCACGCGCTCTTGACGCAGTTGACGGGATACTGGTTGCACTTTCCTTTTGTGAACCGAACCCGAACTTTCATCTATTTCTCGAGGTCGTGTTTACTTCTTCTTAAGTATTTCCTCGCTTAAGCTTTCTCGGCGGAAGATGTAGACTGCCTCGATGTGTCGTTTTTCTTTCTTTAGGTAGTTCTCTAGTAATATCTTTTCTCTCCCGTGTTGTTGGGTAGACCAGATTCTCTCTTGACTTGACCAACTACTCCCAGACAATTCCCCCTCACCAAGCCCTGCATTCTCTTCCCCGATCAGCGCTCTGCTACCGAGTCCCATGAGATTTTAGTGTCCAACACTTACCCAGAGACCCAATTTTAAGCCAACTCCTCGATCAGGTTCTTAGCACTTCCTTCTTTATGTTCCCCCGACATCCAATCGATTCTGCCCGTATGACACGCGCCATCTGCGAGCTCGTGAAAGTGACATCTTTACCTCCCCCCTCGGCCTTCCTTCCCAAGAAATGAGCGGTACGATGGTCGAGCATAATGTTAGCCCCGACCGTTTTCCCCACCATTGCCATTCTAGCTCTTACCCGCCCTTGTTCCTTTCTCTCTGTCGAGGTTTTCAACTTCCCCCTTCCCCCTACAGAATCGAAGTACTGCCCTTCCTTACTCCTTTGGGTTAGGTTTATCCCACCGCCTTATGGACTCTTCCCAAACATGTACTCTCCTGTTAGGATCCAGCGCAGCTCCCAGAGTCAGCCTTGATTCTTGGGGTTTGCGCCTGATATTCCGCCACCAGTTTTTTTAATCAACTTCGCCCTCCCCTCTTTTCTTTCGGCTCGATTCGCTCAATGGTCTTTGAAGCTCTTCTTACAGCCCGCCCGTAGCGCGCTGGCCCCTAGGTTTGCGATCTGTTTAGCTCTCCTTTACTGAAGCCCAGGATTCCGCTTGAAAGTCTTCCGCGATGATTTCCTGCTTGTCATCTAGCACCATCTTTTCCCCGAAATGCTCCCTCCTCTTGCAGAGTTCTCAGAGGCGACCTCCAGCTTTTGCGAGCCTCCGCATTTCTTAGATTCCTCCGCGGAGCGACCCTTTTTATTCAAAGTCCTTCGGTTTCTACAGATTGACGCCGGGCCTCGGCTAGCTCCGATTGCCCCCTGGCTCTGCTAGCCCCGATTTTTTCCTTCTCTCATCAATTCGGTCAACCTCCCGTCTACCCCGCAAACTCTCGCAGGCTGATTGCACGGATCCCGACTCGGTTTTTTGGTCCCTCTGTTGAAATGCAAGCCTCCTCCGAGTTGACTTGCACTCCGATGTCCCATCCTTATCAATATTTTCCTCTATCTCCACGGTGCCCGCTCGTATCGGAAGATCTACTCCTTTGGGTCTGACCCCATCCGTTTCGCTGCTCTCCCCGTTCCAAAGTAATTTATTTTGCACGCTCGGCAAAAAACCTGTTGGGAGAATCCTGGTCCCAGCACCGGGACTTGTGGCTTTCGAATACACGGGCTTTACTTTGAATCCGTAGAAATGTCTTGGTGATCGGGGGACTACCCAGCGGCTCTGTTCTTTTAGGGCGATTCAATCCCGGTAGGCAATTGAAAAAAACTTTAGTAGACGATATGGCCTATGCCTGGATGTTTTGGCATGACCTCTAGACCTCCTCCCTCGGCGGCTATTTGAGTCAACGTACCCCCACCTTCTCCTCCGACGGATTGAACCAGGCCTCGAGTCCAAGGTTTCTTGTCGTCGCCCTTTTCCCCCCTCCCCCAATGAAGGCCAGTCAATCCCGTACCCAGCGTCCATAGTGTATGGACCCTGGAGCATTCGAGTCTCTTCCTTAAGGCATTTCAACATAGGTCCTTGCCCATTTTCGGGAGCTTTATCGATGCATCCAAGCCCCCAGAACTCGCACCACACTCTCCCTTAATTTCCCCTATTCCGAGAGGCGTCATTCGCCTAAGAAAAATCGAGCGCCCCAGTCTTTCCGCCTAATGCAACGGCAAGATTTAGACGGACTTTCTCGCGCAGATTCGTCCAGGGCCGAGTAACCATTCACAGCTCTCAAGCTTTGATTTGTTCCCTTCGTGGCCGGTTGATGTCTCGATATTCTTCAGATCGAAAAAAACAAGTCCTCGGTCTGGTTTTTCCCCCGGATCCATCCGGTCGGTTAGTTTTTTGTTGCAGGCGTTCCGTAGAGCTGACATCTCGCGCCGCCCACTTAGCCGCCGTTTTCCGAGAGAGAGCCTCCCCAGTCGTTGACTGCTCCTGGCTGGACATGCGATGAACAGCCCCCCAGCGCATACTTGCTCGACGCCGTCAACTGAACTCTACGGAGTTTAGTGCTTTTCACTCCCCCCGCACTGCGATTCTCGATCAAGTACTTTTGTAGGGGCCTTCGTTTCATCCGCCTGATTTCCGCGTTCTTGTGGGATCACGGTTCTTTTCGCAGGCGCCTCTTGCTTATTTCGCGGCGATGGACTGCGTGCCCACCTTCCAGGCGAACCATCACGACTTCCTCCCCCGAGCGGGCAGGCCTCCTGACCCTTTATTGTTCTAAAGGGATCTCTCCATCTTGGAGTGACGGCGAAGAAGTATTCTGTCGCGCTTTAACAACTTTTTAAAAACCCTCGACCAGTCTGGCATCGAGGAAAGGCAGGCGACCAGCGGTTCAACTACGGGATGCGCAGTTCAGGCTGATCGCCGGGGTCAGCAGACACCTCAGAAAGAGACTGAACCCAGCGAGCCACCGTTGAAGTGGAAGTGCTCTCTCCTTCCCTTCTCCTTGTGTTCCCCCGAGCACGATCATCGTCCACTTGATAAGTGGAGTTTTTACTCCCCCCTCCACCTTTCATAATGCTTCCCTGAATTCGAGTTGAATCCTTTTGAGGGCCATCAGGAGCAGAGCCCTCCTCCTCTTCCGGATCACCTTGCCAGCCTGCGCAGAGATTCAGACCATCCCTTTGCGGTTGCTGGACGAACGAGTGTAGAAATGTATGAGATGAGTTCCACATGATCCGCACTCTTGTCGACGTCTCAGCCGATACCCTGAGACGAAAATTACCCTGAGCCCTGACGACCGCCCAGAAGGCTTCGGCACACCAGGAGCTGACCTCCCGTCCTATCGACACCTTTTCAACACCTAGGACTGATCTGCGTTTTCTGTTCTATGTTCCTTCATGAGAGGATTTTCTTTCTTTGGTTGGCTTAGACTCCGATGCAGCTTTGGTACCTCGAAATTGCCCGACCGCGGACCGTCAATAGGCCCCCTGACGTTTGGCGAGTGATTTGTAATGGTTGTTTCGATTCCGGTTATGTTTCGTTCATGTTTGACAATAACCACCCAAACACTCACTTTTATAACCAAAACTTAAAGCTGCTTGACCCTCATTCTTTGATATTAGTTTAATGTGCTTCTACGCGTCCAAGTGAGATTTTGAAAAATTGTTCTTCTATTGGGTCTTCAATTAAGTTGGTTCGGGGCTTCTCCTCGAGGATTCTTTTCCCAACTCCAGCCACCACCTGGATCTTTTTCCCCTACTTGGTGGACAGGCTTGATCTGTCTGACGGGACCAGGTGGCTCAGATGAATCGGATCGCTTGCCCCTTGGTATGGCCTTAAATGCTTGTGACTTCAGTCTTTCACCGGTTGCTCATCCGATACCATCCAGAGTCCGTAACTTCGTTACTTCATCTGCTACTCCCTACCGGTCCCGTAGCGCCTTAATCCTTCTTCCCAACCACAATATTTTCCTCCACTCCTTGTTTTGAGGATTGCTCTCCTTTTTCGATCCGAGAATACCGTCCATTTTTTCCTTCTATGCCGGTAAATCTTCCTCTGATTTGTTATACTTAGTCCAGGAAAGGTTCCTGACACAATGTTCGATGACAACTTCCTACTTGTTCCCCCAGGCCCAATGCTATCCGATTATATAGAGATCCCACGTCCGCTTAAAATGATAACTGTAGTACAATTTAGATCCAGATGATGAAGGTGGTGTCTTTAGTGAGTTCTCCACCTTTCCCTAGGACGATGACATCCAAACCCCCGTAATTCCCCACAAAAGACAATTTCTCAAAATTTTTTATATAATCCCCTAATTCTCTTCAGCACACTTTCGCCCACAATCCTGCGTTCTGAATTATGCGGTTGTTTTTTTTTCTACAAAGTGGATAGTGGTTTGCTGCACAATGACTTTCTACGGCCGAGAGATTCCCCAACATCACTTCCAAGGTAGCCCTCTTACACCGGGAGGCAAATTTGCCATACACTCGGGAGATGCAGTTTGCCCGGACCACGATGAACATCCTCGGCAGGACCCGCGCTGACATTTACTCTTTCGCCGCGGATTTTCCCGGTGTAGCGTATTAAGTGCTCAAAATTGGCTGGTTTCCCCCAGAAGTCCTTCTGGTTGAGGAACGGTCTCTTGTAATTTCGTATATATTTCAGGATTAGACAAACTTCGCGATGTTGACCCTCATTCTGAGCGCACGAGGCAGAAAGAGCAACTCTCTGTTCGACTCTCTCTTCTGTCGTTTTGGACCTCCCTAAGAGGCGCTCGGCTCTTCGATGATGTCAGGCACGCCGTGTGTTCTTTACGACTTTCTCCGACGTCAGAAAGAAGACCAGATGTTAGTGTCCTCCCTCCAAACAATGTTTCTCTCCCTGTCCTCTTCGCATAGATGAAGTCGAAAACTAGCTTTTTAGGTATTTGTCGAGAGAAGTACCACCTTTCCGGTGCACTTGACGCTCTTTCACTGGCTTTTCTTCTTCCCCGGAGATGTCCCCTACATGATCAAAAGACAGGCAGGAATTTCTGGGTCTATCTTTGGGCTAGATGCCCTCAGTGGGGCGCCGTCCCCCCACCTTTTTTCCCTCGGCCATAAAACGCTTCTTCCCCGCCGCATGAGTCGACCTTTTGCCCCCTCTTGTCGCGTTCAGTTAATCTTTGGTATAACCCGCCCCATTGTCCTTTCGGAGCACCGCTTTTCTTATCAGTGATTTCAGTGCCGTGCGACGATTCCCTCCTATCCCTGAAAGGAAGTGCTTCATGACCATCCCCATGACGCACATTCCCCCGAGCGCTTCGATAGATACGCAATCCACCCCCTCTAAGTAATTCTTTTAGAGCAGTTTCTTTGGGTTTCCTCTTCCCCGCCCCCCATAACGACATCCCTCCTTCCCCGCGTAGTTCTTACTTGTTCGGAAAGAGCGGGATTGTTCTCCATCGCGCATGTAACAATTCTCTTTTTTCGACTTCCAACTCCTTTCCTACTGTTAGCGGGTAAAAGTTCATGTTGTTCCATGCTTGATTCTCCGCCAGACCATCGTTTTCTCTGTCTTCTCCAGCAGACTTTTATGTCCCCCTCCTGCGCGTCTCCCCGACACTTCGAGGCCCCGCACCTCCCCAGTCACGCTTCTCATCTGCTTCGAATTGTAGAGGACCTGCTCGAGGTCCTTCCCGGATTTTTTCCCCGCATCTGACCTTCATCTTTTTGGCTCGGGAGCTGTGCAGAATAGATGGCGGGCGGCGGATAGCAGTAATAGGCGTTTCTCTCTTGTTGGGTAAGCTTTCTGGAATTTGGCCTAGCAGGTACCCCTCCAACTGTCCAGGTTCGCCCTTGTTTCAGGCGAGTCATTTCGACTCTAGGAATTGCGTCCTTTACCCCCCAACTTTCTTGGTGATATTTCCTGCGCTGTTTGAGCCGCCTCTTCCAGAACCCCTGGGATATTATGCGTTCTACCTCTCGCTCCTCAGGATGTCCTCCTCATTCGACGGCCCTTTGTTTCGGTGCTTCAATAGTTTTGATGCCACCCTTCCCGGGGCAGAGATTTTTTTCGATCTTTCGTGGAAATTCTACCCGCTTGATCGAATGCCAGATACTTTCTCGTTGTCTCAAAAGATAAATTCAAATTCAAGTTTCCTTCTACAGTTTTACTTTTTTCTCCATAAACTTATCTACCGTAATCTTACCCACTTTAAGTGGTGAGTCGGAGAGAGGCAGACCTGGAGAAGAGCCGTGTCCCCCCTCAAGGTCTAGAGCCCCGATCTGTCACCGTGTTTGGATCCCTCGGTCCCCCTATTGTATTCCATCATAGTGATCACTTCGATGGTGGTGTTTTTCAACCTCGACCCAGCCCCTGATTCTATAAGTGACCATAGGTTATTAGACTTACGGGAGCCTTCTAACCCTCTCCGACAATTGCACATGCACTTTCTACTATGTCCCCCTTCGACCCCCCCTTCGGAATGTCCAAGGTATTCTCTTTATTCATAAGGAACAATGGGCGTCCTCCCCCCGTGCCAGTACACGAAAATGAGGCTGATCGACCTCCCTCTTTTTCCCCTGCGAGCCTTGAGAGTTCAGCTCCTTAAAGCGAGTAACCTCCTGACCCCTTCCTGCTGATCAAGTTCTTCCTTTGTTCTCACAGATCCCTTCGCCTTCACAACTATTCCCCCTAGAGCATGCTTGTCTTCAGCATTTATTCTCGTTCAGAGAGTCTCCTTCTTCTTAGTTGCCGCGCATGCAAAAAACTGTTGCGGACTCCCCGTCGAAGTTTGACCCCCCCTTCGACACCCCCCCCCCCATCCTTTGACGCTCGCCCTTTAAGCCCCGAACGATTCCGATGTCTACCTCTGCCATCCCTGGCCTGTGGGTCTCCCGCCCCACATTCGTCCCCCCGGTCCGATTCGGATTCTGGTGCCACAGTTCTTACCATTGCGTGTCCAGCGTATCGCATGGCCGTTCTTTCGCAACACGCCAGCCTCTGGGACGTCCTTGTGTAGGCACCTCGCATCTAACTATCGTAGGGCCTTCCTAGGTGTCCACCCTCTTCTTAATATCAGGGATACAGGTTCGCATCTTAGTGTGCTGCCCCGACTCAAGGACAGGAGGTCGTCGGTTTTTCTACTGTCGATTTCAGCTTGAACAAGATAATGATTTCTCTCCATCTCCTCTTTGAGGTGCTAGATTTCGTCGTTTTTTCGTTCCGATTTCTTTCCCCCCCATAAGTTAGCGCATAGGAAACTCGTCCCCCCCACTTCCCAAATAAAAGTGGCACTCCTAAATCTAGGGAGTTACAGACGCCTCGCATGCACGCCGAGAAGATAGTTGTGCAATGACCTTACCAAGTCTCCCACCACTCCTTTACGCACTCTTTCGTAGTTACTCTCCCGTTTTGGGTCATCGGGCGATCTTAGTTTCAGGCCCTTCAACTTTCTACTGCTATTCGCCCAAATTGTCGCTCGAACGCTAAGATTTTCCCTTCCCTTACCAACTGAAGCCCCTTCTTTGAGACACCGATCCCTCCCTCTGAGATTTACTGGTACATCAAGGTTCTCTCTTGCCTCGTTCCCAATACCGTTGCTTTCCGACTCGTACTTCTAAATGCATTAGGAAGGTTTTGAGGTGTATCACCACTCGTCCTTGGAATCTTCACCAACATGAAAATAGGGTCATTTACCCTAGTCTTTCCGCTGATCTTGTTCTTTTCCTGTGGGGTATTCCTACTCGGATTAAGACCTTTTTCTTCATCTTCCAGCGAGGTAAACCTCTCCGTATCGCAGATAGATGAATTCCATGGCCGTTGTCCTTTTTCCATTCGGGATGAAGCCCCTCCAGCCTTTTCATGGCCGATTTTTGTTCGCCATCTCTTGGCTTCGCTTCATGAAGAGCATTCTTGTCCTTATGGAATACTTCCTCCTCTGAGTTACGTTCGTGGTAATATCTTTGAGCCAATTCCGTGAAGTGAGAAGCCCTCTGGCTTGATAAGATGTGTTACACGACGCTTTTGGCTATCCATCCGCAGTTTTCTTGGAGTAGTGACATGTTTTGCGAGCCCCGTAGGA
>Ga0179593_1328269_pt1 | contig 11058 bp, 11 predicted proteins | sample CZODoug2_1_08_16_FD_185931 | JGI IMG/M metagenome (GOLD analysis project Ga0179593, IMG submission 185931) | Vadose zone soil fungal communities from Angelo Coast Range Reserve, California, USA - CZODoug2_1_08_16fungal (PacBio error correction) | ecosystem: Environmental > Terrestrial > Soil >... | reverse complement strand
TTGTAGGATCACCCCTCCTACCCCTCACCAACCTTTCCCCTATCTACCTCAAGGAACCCGATTTAACAGGTGACGATCTCTTCCTGTTACTATTCTCCCCTGGCCCTCCTCCACCTTTTCGCTAAGAATCTGACCATGACGCATGACCTTTTTGGACCTCATGGCCGTTGCCTCCGGTCTTCGTTTGCTCTTTCACCTTTATCAAAACCCTTTTTTTTCCCTCCACAAATCCCCTCACTTCCCAAGACGTAGGTCTCCCGGACGCCGGCCGTCGTTCCCGTGTGCTTGGCGCTGAGCCCACCCCGGCCCCCCTGACTTTTCTTCTTTCCCCCAGTCATGTCACACACCGTGCAGCATTGATAGCTCAAGTGAGCACCGGCGAGCTCTCGGAAGTATGTACAATGAGCTACACGGTAGCCCCGTCTCCGATTATTCCCTCAGTTTTTTTATATCATGCTTATACGAGGCCTCTTTAATGGTCTAGAAGGCAATGATTGTCATTTTCTACGGGTTTGCTTTCCTCGAGAGGCGCCGAGGTCTGACCTTTTAAAGAAGATAGGGGACCGGGTTCGTCGCGCGCTCCCCCCCCTGTTTTCCTGAAGGGCTTTAAAAGGGGAAGACACCCCGCTTTTTCCTTTGAGAAGATTGGTTCTTTCTCCTTTTGTTCTTGGGTAATTTACTCTAACCCTTTCCCTCCCATTGATTTCATCAGGTCATTGTTTTTTTTCCATGGGGCACTTCGGGCTATCATATCTTTTTCCCTCATCTCATCTTCTCCTTCTTCTCTAAGGCGATTTCCTCTTTTTACTCTGATCGGACCCTTTCCTGTTGGTGAAGGGTTAATCTTCGACCCCTCCCTTCACTTCCCAAAAGGTTTTCCTTTTTTTCATTTTTCCCTTGAGCAGTCCCGCATTCTTGTAAAGATCTAGGGGGTGATCACGTTCCATTTACTCGGTTATTTTTCCCAGAACTGAGTTTTTCAAATCAATGATAGTAGAAGACCTTTTCGTTCCTTTAGTTTGAGACGGACCGCCCACCAAATTAGTAAGGTTTCTGCTTAGTCCCTTTCATCCTTTGAGCCTAAGAACAATTAAATTCATGATACCCTTGATACTTTTTCACTCCCCACAGGAAGTCGACAGGAGTCTATAGGAAAGGCCTTTTATTCTCTTTTGGGGTTGTGTATGCTGTTATTTGGTTCAGACGCTCTTCCCTTACCGTTTCGGTGCCGTAGGGTTCTGGGGGTTTTTAGAGGCATAGCCCATTCTCCTCCCCCCCTTTCTTTTGCCGGCTCGTTGCACTCGCCGACCTCCATCTCCGGCTCTTGTCGATCTCTAGGTCGCGGAATACTTCAGCCGAGATCAGTCCCACAGAGTCTCCAAGCTCGAACAGCTCTTTCTCATGTTCCGCTCTATCCCTCCTGCGGACCGCCGTTCCGATTGTAAGAGAGTAGAGAAAAGGAGATCGGATATCACTTGGCGTCCTTCCGCTTTTTCAGGGCCTGAAGAACGGGGGACCCCCCCTGCCCCCGTTTCCACTACTTTTCTTTAGGTGAGGACAAGACTATTTTCCCTTTTATCATGCGGGGCCGGCCTCCTTGAGGCTGGAATTTGAGGGACAGTGCGTAAACCTTTCTTTGCGGAAGCTTCCTTATTGAATAGGAGGAAGCCTCCACTGCTTTCTAAGCCAGCTTTCAGCCTGAAGCAGATCCTTCCAGAACGGTTATGACTATCCACTCGTCTTCCCTGTTGGAGACGGAGAGACCATGTTTTGTTGTGGATCCCGCTGGGTCGACGCCGCCTCTCAGTTCCTCCGTACAGGTCCCTCCAGTCCGATTAGATTTTCTGCCCTTTTTTCTTCACTCCGAGGCCCGCAGACGTGGGTTTTGGCTCTTAGGCGGCGACCCCCCCTATCTTTGTTCCGCTTTCTACGCCTGTTCCCCCTTAAATGACAGTGTTCATAGGGCTTTTCCCCCATTGCCATATCCACACCCCCCTCGCTCGCAGTTCTTTTTCGGCAAGTGGTCCCCTCTCCAGATACCCCCGCGTCCTAGTAGCGGCCCCCCCATTTCCCTCCAGGATTCCCGTCTGTGCGCCCTTGCAGGACCTCGTGCTCTCTCCGCTCAGGCCTTAACAGCGTTCCCTTTTGAGGGCCGCATCCCAGGATTCTTGCCTGTTTCTGCACGCGCCTTGTAGATTGCTGACAGGACGTTGCCCCTCTACCGGCGTCGACTCGGCCCCCCGTCCCAGCAACTGGTGCTTGCGACCAGCTTGAGAAGGTCTGATCTCTCTCATACCCTCCCGTCCCCTCCCCCGAGTGGAGCGGCTCGCGTAAGCTCCGCCGCTCGACCGCAGGACCTCCCGTCCCTGCTGCCCCTTTTTGCCAACGAAGGTGGTGGAAGGGAAACGTTTGGCTCCCTGAGGGAACTTGGGAACCCCCTTGTTCTCTTCCCCTGTTGGTAGTAAACTATGTATCTTCTTTCGCTTGGCGGCGATCTTTCCTCTTATTTGGAAGGCCCCGATTTTGCGCAGGCCGTCTTGTTCTCGAGTGAAAATCGGCGGAAGTGCGGATGGAATCCCCCCCAATGTGCCTCCTTTTCCCCCCCTAACGAACCGAACCCCCTTACAACACTCTGATTGTCCTCGTTTTCCGTTTACTGAGTCCTCTGAGGAGGAAGGGGTCTTGTTTCTCCCTTTTTTAGTTTTTCTGCACGTTTGAGCTGATCAGGGTCCCAGGGCTATCGCGGGGCAGCTTGCCCCGAAACCTTTTTTCCCTGTCTCAAGGCCCATTTGAGCTTTGTTCCAACTCCCAAGCTTATTCCCCTATTTCCCTTCTCTCCCCTTTTTTTTTTTGTCCGACCCCGGAGCCTCGTTTCCGTCTGAGCCCCGCGCCGCAGGGCGCTCTCTAACGTCGGAGATGACCCCGCCCTTTTGTTGGGCCCGATTGCGATTTTTTTTTTTTCCAAGAGAAATTTTTTTGGGTCTCACTGCGCTGATGGCCCCATGGCTGCCCCCTTCCAACGGCTCCCTTCTTCTGTGCATAGCCATCTCAGAGTTTCGATAGTGTCCCTCGGCAACCTGTGAGTTTGGTTTCTCATTGCCCCCTCAATCTACCCCCGACAATTTGTAACCGATTGTGCGAACAACTCGCAAGCTTCTTTTCAAAGGTTCGGAATTTTTTTGGTTTTCCTCGCTAGATTCTGGGGGTGAGCTGTTCTCGGGCAACATCTATTCCGTTGCTTCATTGCTATCGAGACCCCTTCATACTTCCCCCTTGTGTCTCGGTCCAGGTGAGCTTTCCCCCGTCCCCCCCTTCACCTCCTCCCCGCCCCCAGGTCGTAGTCCCCGCGCTTGAAGCACCACTCTTTTCACTTCCCACCTCGCCTCGCTGTTTTGCGCTGGGGGGCGCGTGGATGTGAGTTCTTTCTCCCTCTTTCTTGACGTCGGTCTGCCTTTCTCCCTGCCCCGGGCGCCCACGGATGAGCGTGTCCTTTAAAGCCCTGCTGCTAGGGATGATGATGCACTCGAACAGGACGCGCCCCCGCCTCTCTCTTCGTCTTTTTTAGTTCTTTTTGAACCACCTCCCTCATCCGAAAAGCTCACCACACACGGTCCACTGCGTGGGCAGCTGCTCCTTACAAATATCTCTTCCGTCACCAACGCCCGTCTTCGAGACCCCGCCACCACGTCGACGACAGGAAAGAAGTATTCGCTGCCGAGCTAGTCCTTGCGTCCCTCCCGACATGAGCACGCCTTCTCCGGCGCAGGCCGATGTGGAACGGGACCACCCCGTTCTCCTCGCGTCAAGACAGAAACGACGAGAATTCCGCCCACGAAGCAATCTTCTCGGTCACGACTTGACGGTCTGTTCTAACCTCCTGACTCTTTGCTTCGCAACTGCGCCCATATGGTATCCCCTGGCTCCCAGGACAAGGTAGCTGACTTGCGCAGCTACTCCCGCCCATAAAAGATAGAACGACCCGAAACTGATCTTATCTCCCTTTCCTTCATCGGTGGTTTCGATCTCTCTTTCCCCTGCGACATGCCGGTCCGAGTTCTTTAGGAGGAGCTGCTCCGGCCTTCTTTCCTGGTGGCGCGGCAAGCGTGTGATCGACCATGGCACTGAGAGGAGCTGGAGCCTCCTCTTCGCTTCGAAAATCCCTTTCCTTCGGTGTGAAGCCGTCTCCCCCCTTCTGGAGTCGTCGGGCCTTCTGTGGACTGTCGCAGAGAGGAGTCGTGGTCACCGTCACGTCCTCGGGCCCTTGCGAATTTATTCAGTTGCCTGGAGCAAGTTTTCCCCCTATCCCCCTTTACACTGCTTGCAGTAGCGACGGGGCTTTGAAGGTCCACTTGGCGGTGGTGGCGTCGGCTGCGACTTTTTCAGCGCGCTAGCAGGTAGGATCCCGTGAATTGTTTTTTTATTACCGATGAGCTTTGTGTCTGACAGTCCCTTTCAGACAGATCACGCCCGAGAGCAGCGTAACCCTCGGCCTGTGGCGGAGAATTCATACCTGCCAAGCGAAGGTTTACCTTCCATGTCTCCTTCGCTGCGGTTTTTCTCCCTTTCCTAGTGTTTGACCGTAGCCCAGGAATCGAAGCGCACGCCCACCGCGCCAGCGCAGCACGGCCCCCCAGTAGTCCCCCCTTGACGTTGCCTGGTATTCACCTGGCGTGTTCTTCTTCAGCTGGAGTAGTGTCCAGGTCATCTGGCTGGACCTCGCTAAGGGGCAGTATGCACTGTCTCGAGAGCATGCAGAAGAGTGAGGTTCATTCCCGGGAAGATAACCCCACCCCCCCCTCCCTCAGAAGAAAAAGAAACCGAAAGAAAAGGTGCTGCAGCGTGTTTGAATGGCGAAATTGTACGTGGGGGTAGATGAGGGCAAAATTCTGACTTGGAAAAAGAAATAAGGTTGGCTGAGCAGACCCTCCTCTTTGAAGGGAGATGCGACCCTGCTTTTCTTGGGTAATTCGTTGCCAATGGGTCAAGCGTCATCAGGAGACCCGCCACCCCGTTGGGATCGCCATCTGGCCTTAGCCAAGGGACGTTTTTTTTATAAGCCTTTCCCCTTGAAGGCAGCACGTCCCCTTCGCGCAGGGCACCCCCCCGCACCCCCCACCCCCCCCCCCCCCCCCGACCCAGAGACGTGTGGCAGAAGGCACTACCTCAATTGGGACGGCGAATTAATGGAATCCGAGCTGAAGTTTCGTGGGTCCTCCCCCCCCCCTCTTGTGAGCGAGGGAAACCGGGTCGCTCAAGCTGCCGTTCTCGAGGCCAGGCTCTTTCCATTTCTTCCTAGATCACATGAGACAAGACCGCGCCGCTTTCGCCTGACGAGGCGCAGGACCAGCTTTACCTCCCAGTTTGAGTGCAGTTGTTTTTTTTTGCCATGGTGACAGTGCCCCGGCCATCTTCCGTCCGAGTGGCCGAAATACGAAGGACGTCCTTTCGCCCTTTTTTCTCCTTCAGTAACAAGACGCCGCCACCTTAGAAGAAGAACAGAGGCTACCCGTGCCACTGCGCAATTTTCCCCCCCCCTTTTCTTCCTTCTAGGGGCCAGAAATTCGTGGTTCCTCGATCGGCAAGGGGACGGCGATACGTCGGATTGCTGGCTCCTTCTTACATTCCCCCCCCCCCCCCCCCCCTCTTGACGACGCTGATCAGAAGATCGACTTTTCGGTGCTTCTGCCGCAAGAACTTTCTGGTCTTTTTCGATTTCTTTATGACACGTTTTTTCCCTCCCCTTCGGTGGACGTTGGCCTGTAAAGCCCCCGATGCTCGCCGCGCTGGCCGCCCTGCCCAAGAAGCCGGGGTATGTGCGGCTTCTAGTTTAGTGTACCGCTTCCGAGCGGCCTTTTTCCTATCGAGGTCTGCAAGGCGCGCCGCTTCCGAGCATCCTGGAAGGGCTGGTTTTTCCTCGAACTCCGTTTTCCGCGTCAAGTAATCAAGCCGATCGCGCGGCTTTCGGGCGTGGCGAGCTTACTTCGGTTGCGCGTCCAGCCTTTTTTTTTCGACTCCTTCAGTCGCATAGACGGTACTCTCTGTGCACATCGGCACCCACCCACGCTCTCGGGGCCCTCGGCGTGACTCTCTACGCTCTCGATCCCCTGATGGCCCCTTCGGCCTTTGTTTCTTCTTGTGTCCCCCCCTCACTGCGTCAACAACCTGGTGGCCCTGGGCGCCTCCGGCCAGACGTTTGACGAGTCGAGCGGCAGCCGCAACCTGTGGGGATATCTTTGCTAGCTTGCCGGCTGTTCTTTTCTTCCCCCGTGCGCGCACGATCACGACGTCCCCCGAACGAGGCCGGCGACTCCTCCCCCCCAGGCTTTCCTTCCCGGCTTCCCTATGACGACGTGCGCCGCACTGCGACAAGCGGGCCAGGAGGGGTACTGTTTCTAATGACTACTCCTCCTGCCCCAGCCGGACCGTTTTCGCCAGAATTACCACCTGTGCGATTCTCGGACAAGAGTCCGGCAGCTCCCCTTTTTCCTGCTCGCGCCGTGTACGATCCGTTTCTGTTCGAGGGGTTCGTTCTTTTTTTTTTATTGAGAGATCTCGAGGACTCGATGTCGCGACCGCGCTCGCCCGCGCCGTCGATGGCCATGCGGGCGGTCCTCCGCTTTGTTGCCCCTCTAACCCCGCTCACTTGGGATTCCGCCGTTCTACCTCTTGTAGGCATCAACGCCCCCCAAAGACCCACCCTTTATGATCATCCGTGCGCTTACGGGAACAAACTAGCACAACGCCGCCTGGCCGAGACCGCCGCCGTTCCCTTTTTTCCCTTGGTGCCCTCCGAGACGCCGGTGTTTTTCCTTCTGACCGCTGCGATAATTTAAGAGCGCGCGACGGTCGTCGTAGCGACGAGACGCTGAATACTTTCGCGGTGCCGAGTGTGCTGAACCTTCGTTTGGGAACCCTTTCCTCTACTTTTCTTATCTTTTACCCCTGAATTTAAACAATGCGGGACGGCCCCATGCGCCCCTTGATCTGAGCTGACTTTCGGTCGCGCACCCGTCCCCCCCCCTTTACCCCCCCTCCGACTCGCTCGTGTTGTGAAAATCGGTGCCTCCTGTTGACTCGGCCTGGTCGAGGCTCCCCCTTGTATGTACCCCGAGCCCCGCGCAGTCCCTTTCGCCTACCGCTTTACCCCCTGATGAAAGACCATCATGGTCCTGTGCGCCATCCTGTTCTCTCGAGTTCCGACCTACTCAGAAAATGGACGAAAAAAGATTCCAACGCAAAAGACCGCACCAGAGACATGGCCCATGAACGGGAAGTCGGACCCACCCGCCTTTTCTTTTTTTTGTCTTTTGTGTGCGTTGTTTTTTTTGGTTGTTTGGTTGGTTTGTTTTGTGGCTTTTTTTCTCTTTTTTTTTCTTCTCTGGGCTTTTTGTTGTCTCTTTCCTTTTTTGGTGTCTTTTTTGCCAGTTCCAGATCTGCCACGAAGGTCATCCCTCCCTCCCAGGCTCGAGATATGCGCACGGCGAATGTCTTCGACCCTTCCATGAGCTCCCAGTTATGACCTAATAATCTTTCCCTCCTTTTGTTCCTTTCGAGAGATTTTTTTTTTTTTTGTTTTTGTTTGTTTTTTTCTTTTTTTTTTTTTTATTTTTTTTTTTTTGTTCTTGAGCCGGAGCTATTGGAGCTCGGAAGACTCCCCGGAAGGCATTTCTCGCCGGTGAGCGGATCTCTAGCGGCGGGCCGCGGCATTTCTTTGACCCGAGATAGGGCCTGGGGAGAAGATCAAGCGCCACCCTCCTTCCGGCACTTCCCTTGCGCCCGTTGGCGACCTTTAGTCGGGTTGCTTGATGAGCTTTTTTCGTAGATGTTTTGGTCTTTTCTCTCTACTAATAACAGGATGTCGCACATGCCCTCTGAACTCTTCATCCGGCATGCAATTTCCGTCCGGTGACGTTCCTCGAGCTGGCTCTTAGAATAAAGGCTCTCCATATCCGGCAACATTTTCCAATACGTGTTGATTTCAGTGATAGGGTGTGGGTGTGAAGGTCGACGGTTCTTTTTCCCCCCTTGCATTATCGATTCATGAATGTCTTGAGCTCCCGATGAGTGTTTTTAACCCAAAGTTAGGGATTGTGATCGGATTTAAGGTTTCCGGTGAAGAGGTATTTTTTCAAACGAAGGTCCACAAAACACAGATCGTTCGAGCCTCTTCTCGTTCCAGGGAGTAGGCGTCCTACCCCCCTGGTAGATCTTTTTTCCCATCGACGGTCTTTTCCCAGCCAAGAGGTAGGGTTAAGACAAGGCCCGTCTCGCCCATTTCTTCTTATCTCTAAGGAGTCTGGTGGATGGTTGTGTTGTTCCTGAGTCGGATTATCTGACAGTGGGTTGGCGGGGGTGCCCGCAGGTTTTCGCTTTTTTTGCCGCCAGATTGCACGCTTTAGTTCACCTAGTTCTCGTTGACTTATGATATGAACGCACGATATCGACTTCTCTGGTTCACTCGGTAGAGAGGAGTTTCCACCTCGCCGATATTCTCCCCAACTAAAACAAGATGCGCACGCTCCCTCTCCCTCTCCGATATGTTACGAGCTTCTCCCTTTCCGATTGGCCACGGGCTTTCAGAGACCTTTGTTTCTTGCCCCGCTTCCGGACTACTTTCCTTCCGGAGAGGCGGCTTTAGGACGAAGGTACCGGTTCCCCATATTGTTTGCGTAAGTCCTCGAGAGCATGAGCACGGGGGCGTCCTGTCCGCCTGCGTGAGATTTTAGGGAAAGGGCCGTACCCGTTGCTGAGTTTATTCATCGTTCCTCGCAGATAAGGACTTCTCGCCGTCCGCAGCCTCAGATAGCCTTCTCTCGCTTTGCGCTCGAACTTTTCCTTCGGATGTCGAACCTGTAGGGTTGATAGTTGGGCGAGCGCCGCCTACATCGCCGAAGTTCCGGAACAGGGCCCTCATCTCGAGCTCGCTCCCTTTTCTAGTTTCACGCCGAGGCCCGGGAGGCCGTTTTGTTGTGCGCTTGAGTGGACTTCGGCTCCTTCGAGCTGACGCCGCGTCATGGAACCATGCCAGCTTCGGCAGAGGCATTGGTTAGAGAAACGCCGAGATCCCTGCGCTCGGACCGGCCTCTCCCCCCCCGTCCAACCGTCCGTGTACTGCCCCCTTCCCTGTCTCTTCTGGTTTCGCGGCCCCTCCCTGCAGCCAGCGCGTATGATGCTTTTCAGAAGCGTTTTTTTGTAAGTAACCATTGAACAATCGAAGGCCGAACTTTTCCCCCCGGCTCTTGGGGTGTTCGCTCTGCGGCGATAGGGGGTTTCCCCCCCTTTCCCTCCGGACCTTCCCCTACCCTCTCCCGCTTCAGACGACCCTCCGGCAGAGACCCGCACAGTTTCCTTTAAGAGCTTACGCCATTATAGAGTTGAACCTCCGCGTCGGCCACACGCTTTTTGGCCGCTACTCTCGCTTCGCGCGCCTAACGCCGACCTCGTTATTAACCCCCCTCCACCCCTCTAGATGACCACTTGAAGGTCAGCCGGGACCAGTTTTAGCGCCCTTCTTTCACATTGTAACCCCCCTTTTTTGTAGCAGGCCACGGTGTACGTTGTTCTTTTCTTTTCGGCGGGCTCTTGGCATTCATCGGTGTACGGAGAACCTATTGAGGGCCGTCCTTTGGCGTACTTTTTTTCCCACTTCGACATGCGGGAGGAACTCGTGCCGACTCAAAATGTTCCAGTTTTTAACTCGACATTACCTGTTCCAGCGACTTCTTCGTCTTTCCCTTCTCCGGCCGAGGAGACGCGCGGTTGTAAGATCAGGTGCTTATACAGAGCGAGATCGGCCCCGAGGCTCGAGCAGCTGAGATGCTGCCCAGAGATCATCCACTCAGCTGGGCAGTGCGCCCACCCTCCTCTCTCCTCTATGTCGTCAGCCGGTTCTGTGTATTACGGTTCCCCCCATCCCCCTTTTCGCGCTTCTGACCGCGCATGTCTTTTCGCTCGACGTGGTGACGGGCGAGTAACCATGGGGTGGGGTTTTTTCCGATCCTCAGCCGGGGTTGCCTGTCTCTGCGCTGACACGCGGGCGCCATGCCCCCCCTCCCAAGGACTTTTCAAGGTTTTTGCCTCTCCGCTCCTCCTGCGTCTCTCTAGGTTACGCGGGCCAAAGGAGGGCTTGTTCAAATTCGTATATTTGCCCTCATCTACCCAACCGACGCAGGTTCGTTTTTGACGTTTGCGTAACAAACCGCGCCTTCTGTTCCCCCAAGTTTCCCCCCGTTGTCGAGCGAGGGATTTCGGGATGGCCTGTGTTTCTTTGGCCATATCGCTCGTTTCCAAACCAGCATGCTCTGAGACCACCTTATTCTCCCGGGGGTCAGCGAGGTCGCGATTCCCTAATGTTCTCAGCCCCCCCTCGTTCGTTCCCCCCCCTCTCAGAGGTGCAGAACCACTATCATAACTTGCCGACGGCGGCGTTCTAGTTCGCGTTATGGGTTTACTCTTCCTCGAGTTCCTGTTTCCTCAGGCTATCATGCGCGAGCGCTCGCGCCCGGCGCCCGCCCGAGGATGCCCTGATTTCAGCCTTGAGCTGCTAAGTATGATGCGCACCTCTCCCTTGTCGTGTACTATTGCATCTCTTTTTATTATCTGTCAGGCTCTGATCGCTGACACCAAAGCCCTCATCCCCTCAACCAAAGCCCGAGTAACATGAAGCCTCCCTTCGCCCCCTCCTCATGCCCCTTCGGCGCTCTACAAGAAAGTGACCCGAGACCCCGCCCCTGCCTCGAAGAAGGGTCCAATGACTTGATTGACCGCGCTTTCGGTTTACTTCCCTTTTCCGAAGGAGCTATGTCTATCTTTTTCTTTCCGCCCCGCCGTGTGAGGGTGAACGACTCCGCGCCTTTCATAAACCCGAGAATGGAGATGACCTTTACTGGACTCTTTCAAAGTTAAGGTATGGTCTTCCCCCTCCTCTCGTTTTCTGTCTCCCCCCTATGTTTTTAGTAAGATGCGATCCCCACGATGCAGCCCCCCAGGAAAAGTCCTCCCTCCCTTGACTGATAAGACCACGTCCAGCTACCGCTCGACCGTGATGCGATTACTGAA
>Ga0179593_1287128_pt1 | contig 11058 bp, 15 predicted proteins | sample CZODoug2_1_08_16_FD_185931 | JGI IMG/M metagenome (GOLD analysis project Ga0179593, IMG submission 185931) | Vadose zone soil fungal communities from Angelo Coast Range Reserve, California, USA - CZODoug2_1_08_16fungal (PacBio error correction) | ecosystem: Environmental > Terrestrial > Soil >... | reverse complement strand
GGTACTCCCCCCCCTTTCCCAACTTTCTTCTTCCTTTCGTGGTGTGTGTTCTCTTGACCCACGGGGCAAAGATACCTTTTCGCCCAGTCCCACAGACTTCTCGTGACCCCCTTTTGAACATCTCGCATTAAATCTTACTTTCTGTTTCTGCTGGTTTAATCGGCCCCTCTTTCACCTTTTTTTCTTTTGTCCTGGCACCATATAAGTGACCCCCTGCGGTTTTCAAAGTTTTAGCACCCTTTGAGCTTGTTGACAAATTTTGTTTCTTTGAAAAGTTCACCATCGGTGCCCCCTACTCACCCGTTATAAGTCTCTCTCCTGTCGACGCTGCTAACTAGACTGTCACGTCTACGTGCCGAACCGTTCCACCCCTTATTTTTCTGACTCCCTTTTCTTCGTGCATTTCTCTGCCTCCCTCATTTTCTCTTGTTCCTGACCAAACTTTCTTGTCGAGGTATTGCCCGGCCACTCCTCGATCCTTCTCGCAATAAACTTTCCCGCGCTTTTGACCTTTTTTGATGTACTCTTCCTTCACGGGTGGCTGGTTTTCCTTAGCCGCTCCCCCACGAACTGGGTTATCAAGCGCGTGCATTTTACCCTCGGCTTTATTCTTTCACAATACTGGTCCTTCTTTTTGGTTTTGAATTTTATTTTCCTTTCCCCTTGCCGGCACCCTCGAACTTTTTTTCGTTTTATGCTTATTCCCGGCTTTTTCTCCTGACGCTGTTTCTGTAGACCCCTTTATGAGACTTTTATTCCTCGCTATCCTTTCCCTGACGATTCCCTCCCGAAATTCCGCACCCTCCCGATCCTCGCCCCCAAAGATGGATTATGCTGAGCGTCTTGCTTCCTAATGATGTATTTTTTGCCTCCCCTGCGCCCGGTATGGAACATTTTTCCCGCTTGAACATCCCCTTTTCGTAATCGCATATCGGCTTCAGTGACCTTTCTGCGTCTTTCCTGTGGGCGACCAAGCGGCAATCTCGTTATTGTTGGTCGCATTTAGTTTTTTTCTCTTTTCTTTTCTTTACGAGTGTTGGGTCCCCTTACCGTGGCGTCTTTCCCTGAATCAACCTTGCGCGGATCGTTTCCTTTTCCTTCCTTGATTGACCGTACTTCTTCCACCCCCCCCCTCCCCTACGAGCGTTTTTAATTTTTTTTTCTTGCGAACTGGCGGTCGTTACTTTCTTCACACTCTTTCTTGAACCTCCACCTCTTTTCGTCGGCGTCTTCCAATATCTCGGCCCCCCGACGTTGTTTCTCGGATTTGCCTCCTCTTTCCACGCGATCACTTTAAGACATCGCTTTTGAAACCTCTCGCGATTCTTTCCTCTTTTTTAAGTGGTGGTCTACTCCCCCAATCGCGATGTTCGGCATGTCTTTTTTTTCCTTCACTCTTGCTCCCTTTTCGATTTCCGACGTCTTCCCAAAATTCCCCCTGGTGCAGTTTAGCAAACGAGCAGAGTGCCCCTTCCCTTTTTTTTTTTTTTGGTTTTCCTTTTTTTGCAATGATTTCGTGTGGTCTGCGTATCTTTGGAAGTTTCCCCCCTCTCTTACGGTGTTGTGACTTCCTCGCATGGTCAAAAGTTCCACTTCCTCACTATTTCCCACAAAGCCCCCTTTTTTTCCTCCCTTTGATCCAAAGCCGTTTCCTCTTTGTATCTGCTCCGTTTTTTACAGGTCACCTGGTAATAGACTTTACTTTTGTTTCTTTACGTCCCCTTGGCCGTCGATGTGATCCTGCGACCCTTCCTTCCCACATGCCCCGTTTTTTTTTTTGTGTAGACGGTTAACCGGAAGAGGACCAGCAGGCGCAATTTTGCCGCGGCCCCCCCTCATCAATCGTTTGTTGTGGAAATGCGGCAAAACCTTCTTTTCGCTTGTTCTTGTGCCCTCCCTACCTATTGGACCTACTTGATTTCCCTCCCTTGTTGTTTGCCGCATGTATCGATCTCTCCGCCAGCTCGCCATTAGTTAGTTTCTTTCCTTTTTGTTTAATTGGTTTTGGCAGTCCTTCCCTCCTTGTGCCCGGTTTTCCCATGACAAGTGTCTGCGAAATGTGTCCCCAACTCGAGAGCATACTCATCTAGCGCAACTGTTGTATTGCCCCCCTCATGCACGCATTTTTTACCTCTAGTAGACCAGTACTAGACAAACCTGAATGTTCATATCGTGCGCTGTTGCCACCCCCTGCCTCCTCCTCCCCAGACTATCCGCTTTCTTTGCGTGCCCCTCAGTCGTCTTTTCAACTTTCACTTTGCCTCTCTTTTGACGGGCTAGTACAGCGGTATGCATCTTCGCCCCCCCTTTTCCTCGCTCACGAACTCATCCCCTTGGGTTCCGCTCGGCTTTGCGGAATTCTTTTATCAGATTATTCCCGGGTCGCCCCAGAGGTGCTTGAACTCCATTACTTTATCCTTATTTAGAGTCCAAGCCGGTCTGCAGCTTTTTTTCTCGCGACTACTAAATTTTCTTTCCCTTTCTTCTTTCCCTGCCCCACTCCCCCCCCCCCCCCCCCCCCAGCGTACGCCTTATTTTCCTGTCATACCGCGCCTGACCTCTTCCCCTTTGATGATTCCTCGTTTGAGTCTTTTCCACTTGTCCCTTTTAAGAGCCCCCAACCCTCAAACACCCGACTGTTTCCCCATTTCTATGGAAAACTTTTTCGACTCTACACCCTATTCGTCTTCCCCTTTCGCACTTTAGTTGACTTTGTGGCAAAAGAATCGTCTTCTTCGCGTGCCCTCTTGAATCCTCTTTTCATCTCCTTCCGAATCTTTTCTTCAGTGCTTTGCCTAGTTTTCGGACGATTTGTGTCTTTATTCTTGCACACCAGCCCGTTCCAGGTTCGCTATTTCCCGCCAGTCCTCTTTCACCCAATTTCCCCCACCCCTTAATTGGTCCTTTCTATTTGCCGAAACAGAAACCTTAGTTTCTCTCCTTGCACGTTCCGCCCCCTACACCCCAAGGAGGAATACCTTTTTTACTTTTCTTTCAAGTCTTCGTTGATTTACTTTCTTTTTTTTACTGTCTCACCGTCGATCTTTGCCGTTGGTCATCTTTTAAGAACGTGCCCCTTTTCCCCCCCTTCCTAGGCAGTATTTTTTTCCCGTTTGTTGACCCCCAGCCCCCTTTTTCCCAGGACTTCAACGGTTTCCTTTTCTAGTCGATTTTGTGACGATTGATTCTGATGTCCTTTGACCCTATGACTCGTGTTTTGATTTATGGATCTCTCGGGACCCCAATTCCTTCCTTCCTGGACATTAGATGGAGGCAGGTTCTTCTTAGCTTTTTCGCTCCTACCTTTGATTGAGACTTTTTTTTCCTTCCTCTCCTTTAAGGGACAGGTTCCTCACCCCTTTTTCTCTTCATGCCCCCCCCCCCCACCCCCCCCCCATTTTTCACTCCTTTTTTTGTTTTTCTTCTTCTTTTTTTTTTTCCGGCTGTGAAGCTCCCCCCCTATCTCAAAGTAGTGCCTAAAAAACCCCCCCTGGTCTTTGACTTGCCCTCTTCTTGACTGATGCAGACCGCAATTTCTTTAAGCTCCTGCTCCAGGTTTTTTTCTTTACCCCTTTTTTTCTCCCCATGTTGCTTCTTGTCCCCTTTCCCGTCACCGTACCCGATCGTCAATTCCCCCTGATTGTATTTAGTTGAACTGCGTTGTAGAAACTCCAACGGCCGTTCCGGTTGCCGCATTCCCCGTGCCCCTCTTTTGCGTCTGCTTTCTCGTATGCGAATCCCCCCCGGTCCTTTCCTTAGTCCGATCAATGCCAAGCAGTTCTTTGCTGTGGTAGGGCTTTTTAGGCAACCACACCCCCCCCCTTCCTGGGTGCCGATTTGCTTTCCACCTTTCCAGTTTTTTGTCTCCTTTCCGACAAATTGCCCACTTTTTTTTGTTCTCCTATCAGATGGTCTGAAGCCCCCCTTATAACCTTCCGACTGTTTATTGATGCCTTTACCCTCTCTTTTTACCTATCCCCTCCCCCCCCTTTTTTGGTTGAGCGCTCCCCTCCATCGGCATCCACTGTAAATTTCCTCTTTCCCACGCTGCTCTTTTTTTTTCTTCTGCACCGGTTAGTGTTGGCACAGTTGATTACCGGCTTTCCACGTGCTTTTTTTTTTTTCTGACCACTCCCCCCCTCCCAATTCCTTTTCCTCCCCTTTCACTCCCCCTTTCTCTAAAAACGCCCGCTCGGACCGTTGACTTCCTTCGCAATATACCTTCCTGCACTGATCTTCGATATTAGCCTCTGCGCCTTCTGCAATCTTTCCTCGTTTGCATATAACCTTCCCTTGGACTTGCAGAAACCGCTTACCTTCTCTTCTTTCCGGTTGGCTTAATTTGAAACGATGCTTATTTCATGGTTGCAGAACTGGATCCCGACCATGCACACCTTTTCTTCCCCGACTTTCTCCTTCTCCTTAGCTTGTCCCATCCCTTTTTTCGTTCTTCCGCCCCCTCATCTGGTCTCACTTCAACTTGTTTGAGTGCTCGCTTGTCGACCTCATTCCATTGCACCCCCTTTTCCGAGACACACCACCTTGTCCCAAAAAACATCAACGTATGTTTTTCCTTCTGGTTCCTAGTTCTTCTTCCACATTCAGCCCGCACAGATCGCTCCTTCGCAGAGCCGGCCCTCCCATTCCTGCTTTTCCTTTTTCTCAGTTCCCCACACCTCCGACGTGACAATCGTCTCCCCTGTAATTCAATCCACTTGAACGAGTGCAATGCGTTACCCCATCCTCTCTTAGCCCCACCAGCTCTCCCCACCCCTCTCGCTTTCTTCCTTGGCCTCCCCCGTTGCCCATTTGCCCTCCCCGGTAGTCATTCCCCGTTTTCACGGTTCTTTTTGTTTCCTTCGTTGAACCACGGGTGACTTCCTCCATGCCAAGTGAGAATTGCCTTTCCGCAGCTTTTCCAAGCTCTCCCCATCCACAAGCTCAGGTTCCCGTCCCTTTCTTCGCTTGGCGGGTTCTCGGCTCCTCTCTTTTTCTGCGCTTTGAACACATCTCCTTAAAAATTGAGTTTTTAACCTTTTTTCCGTCGCGCTGACGCTTACATGTCATGATCTCCTCCCCTGTCGTTTCACAATCGGTCATAATCAAAGTAATACGAGCCCTCAGAATACCCCTTCTGCTCCCACCCTTCCTTTTTTCTCCCTTTATATCTCGTCGTTATTCATGGGGCTGGTCCCGCCCTCCAGAGGTATCGGAACACTATTTCTACTCGCCCGGCAATTTCCTCGCTCCCCTTTTTTTTTCCTTCCCTTCGCCAACTTCCCGCGCTTTTGGACTTTGTTTTCTTGTTGTACGTACCCTGAATTTTTTGCTGAGTGCGACGACCACGTCCGCATCTTATCCATCTCTTCTCTCGCTTGGCGGTATGACAGGCAAAACCTATTTGTCTTCCTTTTTTGTCGAAACATCTCCTTCACTCTTTTTGTCTATGCCTTTCCGGCATTCCCGTTTTTCTTCCATTATGCGAACTTGTTTTCTCTCTTTCTCCACGCGAACCGGAAAGATGTGACGCCGAATCTTCCCCCACCGCTTTTTGCCTGCCCCAAGATATCTTGCTTTCGTTAGGGATTTCTCCTTTCGTTCTTCTCACATCCTACCCTGTCAGTGTCTCCGCCACTTTCAATGAAACGCTTGCGGTCTTTTACTTTCTTGCTTCCATCGAAGTCTAGTATGACTATCTTAATTTTTCTCCCCCACTCCCTGCAGTCTCGTCGTCATTCAGTTTTCCTTCTTTTCTACGCATGAGCCTCGGTTTCCCCCGTTTTTCTCTCTTTTCCCAACATTGTTGACATCATTCTGGGCTATGCATTTTCTCCTACATTCACCCCCCCCCGTCCTACGATTCTTGTCTTCCTGATGTCACTGGCGCTGCTCTCTCTCTACGTGCGGCACCCCTGCGTTCTCTTTGAATCCCCTTTTGAGATCCCTTCTTCTGCAGTTTTTCGCCACGATCGTTTTCCTTAGACATAAGCTACGAGTATCCGAGTGTCAAAATTGCGCCGCCCTCTGTTCTATTCTGTAGCAGTAGCCCTGTGTTTCTCTGCACCCCCTATCTGTTTTCCGGGCTTCCGTTCGGTAGAATCCCCGCTGCCCCCTCCCCCCTTCGCTTTCTCCTCCTGCGCATTTAGACATTGTTGCCCCGTTAGACCCAAACGGACAGATTCTCTTTTCCCCCGGCGGCACCCTTTTCTTTTTTGTTTCGGCGTACCTGCGTTTTTCTCCCCTCCTTTTCTTTTGTTTTTAGATCCGAGGTTTCAAAAGAACCTACATCTTCCCACTCAGCCAAGTGCCCCTTTTCCCCAACCTCGGCCTGGCGACTTCTCTCTTTTTCTACCCTTCGTCCTCCTGAAGTACTTTGCTCCGTAGGACCCTTCTTGCCTTTGACCTTGAACTTCCTCCCGGCACCCATTTGAAAACCTCGCTTTTCTTTGTTGTTTACTTTTTTCCCGCCTCGTCCGCTGATCCCTTTTATTCTAAATCCTTTCATCCAAATTGATCCCTCCTTGTTTCTCGGACTCTTTGGTGCTGAATATTGATGTCCGGTTCCAATCTTTGTATGATCTTTTTCGCAGTGATCTCGAGCGTCGCCCCCCTCCTCCACTCCCTGCTCTGCTTGTAGATCTCGTTTAATCTCTTTTTTTTGCAGAGCCCCCCAAATTCAAATTCGTTCTGCCGCCCTGAGCTCCTCTCTCCTTCACTTTGTCACTCGAGCCCGTCACTCCTTTTCCCAGACAGACAAAAACTGACTTCTCTTTTCTCTTGTTCTGCATGACTCCCTCCGCCCCGCTTCCTGGTCCGATTCTGTGATTTTCATGTAACCTGGTCAGCGTTTTCACATTTTTCCATTTCTCTTCCGTTTGCCCCACCTCTGTTAGATTTAGTCTCGCCAGCGCAATTTGCACCCCCCTCCTCTCTTTCTCTTTGATTCATTTTTTTCTTTCCCTTTCGGTGCCTTAACTTCGACCCTTCCAGTCTCACAGTAGTTTTTACCCAGCCAGTCGGGGTCGTGCATCCTTTCCCCTCGCGCTCACGGAACAGTTTCGGCCGTCGCAGTTCTTCCTTCCCCCCCCCACCACGATCCTCTTATTTACTGATACATCGTCGGCCTATCCTGACACGCTTATATCTTCCCCGTCGTTGTGTCTTTGTTCTCCCCAGGTCACCCGTGCTAAGGCTCCCCATCCCCCCCAACCTCCTGGTCAAAATTCGGACCCCTTGCATGCCTCTAAAACGTTGCGTGTTTCTTTTCTCCACTCATCTTTTTCCGTACCCCAATCCCCTTTTTTTTTTTTGTTCGCGCCTTTCCGCGCATCCTTCGAAATCCATGTACTCCGTCTGTTTCCTCCGTTTTCCGTCTAGTTAGTTTCACTTCGCTTCTTGCAACCGACTTTTAAAAGAGCCCCCCCCTTCCCGGCGCTCCCCCCAAAGTCCAACTCCCCCGGTTTAAATATATTTTTGCCCCTGGTCCCTAAATCTTTACATGTCGATCCTCCCTGCAGTTCACCATCTCTGCTCTCCTTACGGGTTTTTTCAGTGTTGTTGTCCTTTTGGCGAAGGTCGTTCTCTTGTCTAATTATCTCCCTTCTGTTTTTAACAGCGTCCCCACAAACGATTCCCCCCCGACTACGAGCCTCCATTTTTCCCCCCATACAGATTCAAGTGAATCTTTGAGCGTTCGTGAGATCAGAATTTGGACTTTTTTTTTCTGTCTCCGCATTTCAACTTTATCCTTCCATGGATTATTTAAGGGCACGAAGTGGTTCCCATAGTGATTTATTTTTCACGGCCTTTTTGCTTTTTTTTTTTTCGGTCTCTGGTCGTTCATCCGACAGTTTATCGCTTTTCTGGGAATGTTTCCTCATCCCTTGAGGTCCCCTCCGCTCAAGAATACTTTTCTTTAATTTTGAACCGCCCCATACTTCCTTTTGTGTTTCCCCGTTTTCCTTTTTGCTGTTCCCCCCCGGAGTTTTCTCAGTCTCTCACTCCCCTGTTTTGCAAAAGTGGAGTTCCTTTCCTCTTCTGATTTTCCCTTCTGATTTGACTGACTAAATTGTGTAAACAGTCGTTCACCAATTAGCGAGTCTTGCCGTGGTGGCTTCCCTGAACTTTGCCCCGTTCTCACCCCCACCTTCGTACCCCAAGAATTTCCAATTTTTTCCCTTTACATGATAGATCTTGATTCGTTTTTTCTCCAATCCCCCCGTCCTTTCGGATTGCCGTACTTGCAATGCCCGGCCCCTCTCGACGTTTGAAGGTTTCCTGTTTCAAGGTTAAGTGTGTTATATCCTCTTTCTTCTCTCTAAGGCCTCCTTTACGAGCTTTTGTGGTTTTTCTTTTCCCTGCGTCTTTATTTAGTTCCCCCCCATTTCGTTCACTCCCCTTTGTCTTTCGCTTCACAAAGCACTTGTCTTGAGGATCTCCCCGCTTTTTATCCCCCGGTTTCTCGATGCCGATCATCTGTACCTTTTCCTAACCCCCTCTTCCGTCCCGCCGGATGCGAGGCGATCTGCTCCCTCTTTCTTAATTAATCCGTTGTTTGTTTCTTTTCTGAGATCTCCATCAGGCCCCTGGCCACCTTTTTTGATTCTGGATCCAAGTCGATCTGTTAAGGCTTCCCGAGCTTGCTCGTCATTTTTCGTACAAAATGTGGCCCTTCGTATAAAGGCCCTCTTACAACTTTTTGTATCGCCGACTGCCTTGCCAGACCCATTCCCTTTTTCCCAATCCCAGCAATTGAGTCCACACCACTCGTTTCCCTTCGGATTCGCGGGACTTGATCCTCTGCAGCACTACCGATTCTCCCCCATCCTGTTCCTCATTTCCCCGCGCCGGAGCATGGTTTTCCCCCTTCATCTATTTTGTTTCATTTTTCGTTTTTTTCCCCAACAGTTCATGCTCTGATTCATTTCAGGTTCGGGTCCCCCCCTTGACCATCTCGTTGGACGTGACTTTCCTTTGAACCATAGCATTGAGGCCCGACCACTTAACCTACATTTTTGCTCTTTTTTCATCTCTTTTCACCCCTTTTGCTTGTTTCTTCAATCCGCACGCATGCGGCAGCCGTTCCTCCATCCTTTTTTTTTCTCCGCTGGAGTTCGAGCTGCGCCCGCACCTCCCAGCCCCACGGACCTGTACCCCACCAAAACTCATGCTGTTGTCGTTCCACCCAGGAATCAACCGGATTGATTTACGCTGTTCTTTAAAGTTCTGAGGTCCCCCGCTCCAGCCCATGACGCTCCCTCTCATGATCAGCTTCCCTCCCATACCGATTTCCCTGGGACCCTGCCCCCTTTCTTAGTTAAACAGATCTCCCTATCTCCCATCGCGCCCTTTAGTAAATACGATTACTTTTCAGTTGCCAGCACTCAAGTCTAACACCCTCTCTCTGCACACCCCTCTCCCCTTGTGTGAACTCCTTGTTCTCATTTCAACAATCCTTCTCGGACTTCCCCCCCCTTTCTTTTTGTTTCCTGAGTGCCCCCCCAATTTGTGCACCTTTATCGCCTTTTCTCATTCCCCGAATGACCTTTCCTACCGTCGAAGTTTTAGCAAAAGCTCAAATTGCTCCCGTTTACATTCCTGAGCTCGTTGTCTTCGTTTTCTGGCCCCCCTTTAACTATCTCTGCATTGTCCAATATCAAATTTCCCTTTCGTTTGTGACAGTTTGTTAGCTCCCCCTCCGTATCTTGAAATTGTCTTTCAGGAAAACGGGTCGTTTTTCCCTCGGTTGCCCTAATTCCATCTTTTCCCTCTTTTCGAGAAACTCGTTAGACGATTTTCGAACATCTCTCGTCGACGAGGTCCTCGTTTTCAAAAGTGCTCCTCCATTTTCCCCAGACTTTGCTGCAAAATCTTTTTCAGAATTCTTTCCCGCAATCTTCTTCTTTTCTCTTTTGTTCTGGCATTCTCCCAACAGCCTTTTTTGACCCTGGTTTTTGTTTTCTGGTTGGTCTGCGGTCCCGCATTGGGTGACCTGGTCGCGTTCGACTGACTGACCCCACACTACTATGGTATTTTATGTCTCTCCTTCGGAGGTATGCCCGCAAATACGGTCGTCTGATGGTTGTTTTCCTTTCTTTTTTCCCCTCCCCCGTGCAATAGAAAATGCTTTTTCTTTTGCTCTTCCGGATTCCGAGTGGACTTCCCATGCGTCCTTACTTATGAGACACTGGATTTCCCTTTAGCAAGATCCCTTTACCCTTCGACCCGGAAATCTCGACTCCAACAGCCCCCCTCCGTCGCTCGCCACACAGCTAGATCTTTCTTTTGGAGCCCCGGAGATTGCCATTGTTTTCTCCTGACATCGAACTGTGTCCCGTGCGGTCTCCCCCATTGTAAATTGAAAACGCTTTTTTTCCCTCCCCAGGATTACTTGCTTGCCATCTTGCAGACGGAGATGCCGCCCCTGTGCGTTCTTCAGTGGAGCCCCAACAAGCGGCACTCTCGTAGTCCTTAGTTTTGTCCCTTTAGACTCTTCTTACGATTCTGCAGGGATCGATACACCTTGCGTAGCTCTTCTGCCTTTTAACATTTCTCCTTGCCCTCCTTTCAGGACTCCTTCCCCCAACCCCGGAACTATCTAAGACCCTGACCCACTCCCTATAGCCGAATTCACTCTGATTGGATCTTGGCATATTTCTTTTCCGTTCCTCTGCACACCTTTTCTTCTTGAATAAACTCTTTCGTCGCGTTATCCCCCCCTCGGCACCTCTCCCTTCCACGCTCGGGGTTTTGCGCTTTTCCCAACGCCCCCCCGACTTTTGATGAACGGAGTTTCTCCATAGAGGCAAACTTTCCTGCCCGCTCTTTGTAGCCCCCCTTCCCCTTTTTGGGGCTCCGCCCTCTCCCCCCCTCTTTTCCGGCATGTCGCTCTTAGTTCACAAAGCCTCACTCGGCTACAGCGCGATGTTCCGTATTCATTCCCTCTCCGTTGACCTTTTTACAGTTTTGAACTTCTTCCGAGTCGCCCTTCTCTTTTTTTATAATCTTTCTTCCCACTTGGCTTCCTTTTTCTGGCGTAACTTTGCTCTTTCTTTGTTA
>Ga0179593_1720036_pt1 | contig 11059 bp, 12 predicted proteins | sample CZODoug2_1_08_16_FD_185931 | JGI IMG/M metagenome (GOLD analysis project Ga0179593, IMG submission 185931) | Vadose zone soil fungal communities from Angelo Coast Range Reserve, California, USA - CZODoug2_1_08_16fungal (PacBio error correction) | ecosystem: Environmental > Terrestrial > Soil >... | reverse complement strand
TTAATGTTGAGTGCTCCTCCCCTCTCTTAATCTCCCCCCTACTTAGGCTTTCCTCGCGGCCCCCCCCTCCCCCGGCCCGTTCTCCGACTCAGAAATTAAGGAGGTCTTACAAAATGTTAAAGGATAGTGGTTTACTCTCCCTTCCCCGGCAGCCGTCCTTCCCCCTCTCCTTGGCTTCAATGTTGTAGCAGCAAGTCGTCTCCAACGCAGACTCCTTTTTTTTCCCTTTCTCACATCTGTGGGGTTTTAGGCAAATTGACCAATTTTTTTTTAAGAAAATATACTTCTTCGCTCTCAGGCTTTTTTTACATCCCCATTCGTTGCTCTAATTCCTTCTTTTCCATCCCCCCTGTCTCCCCCCTTCATCTGAAATTCGTTCCTCATTAGTTTCTTTTGAAGTATGAATTCCGACTTTCGGAACGGGCTCCCCCTTCTTCCACAAGGCACTTCTTTCCTTCTGTAATGGTAATAGGGAGACAGCAAGAGCAGCTCGTATTTCTCCCAATTTTGCGTCAGTTAAAGTTACAACCTTATTTTAACATTCCTCGCGTGCTGGTTTTCGTGTGGGCCTTCCCTTTCTTTAAGTATTATCACTGTAGAATCTGGATTAGTGCGAGCCTCAGTCTTTTCTTTTTCTTTTTCTTCTCTTCGCCCCACTTACCTCTTGACCACTGAATATTCTCTGAATAGGAATTGACTTCCGGTGGCTCGCCTCTATTACTTCTTGCTTCCTCCTTTTCTTCTATACCGTTAGACGGAGAGCTTCCTTGCGTAAGTCCCCTTTTTCTTTGACCTTTCACCTCTCTGACTTTTCGTGGGTTTTCTTTCCGACCTTGCCAATCCCAGCCCCCTTTGTACTTCGTTCTGACGAGTCTTTTTCTTCCTCGCCATCGTCCAAAGAGGACTCCCCGGGCCCCCTTTTCTTCCCTACGATATACTTTTCTCTTCAACTGAGCTCAGACGTGCCCAATCTTTCCCCTTTAGTTTGCGGACTCTTTTCCAAGATCTTTAGAGAGTATTATCTTCTTTCCCTCCGTCTGCCTTTCCCGCTGTCCATCGCTCGAGACCTTTTTGATAGAGACTATTCGCGGCTATATGGCCTAGTAATTCAGTATCTTTTGCACCTCTCCTCCTCCCCTCTTCCGTGATCTCTCGTCAACGAAGAGCTCCTGGCTTTTCTTGTTGGTGGGATTTGGTTCCCAAGCGTAATAAGCCCAACCTCCCCCTGTATTCTCCTTGCCGCACTTCCTCTGTTACTGTTTAACCCGTTCCTTTATTCGACCCGTTGTCTCCCACCCCCCTCTATTTTCCTTTCCGCGTTTTGCTTTCGGCGTCAGTAAAAATCGGTTACTGTTGCAGGACTCTACAGACTTTTTACTTTTGATTCGTATTCCCTCCCCTTTCGCCGAATAACGTAGAATAGCAAGTGAGTTCTCCTTTTAAATGTTCGTTCCTATCCCCAAATCTTCTTTTCCCCCCTCCCTTCCGGGGTTGGGACTTCCGGTTACTCTAGTAGGTTTTAGTAGCAGACTTCCCCCAGTGCATCGATCCCTTCTCCGCAATCCTTCTCTGAGGCCCCTTTCATCCCACTTCCCAATCTCTTTCTTTGCACTCTAATACGTTACCCTTCTTTCAGGCCGGGTAAGAGCATCTTATCAATTTGAAAGGTCAAATGCCTCCATCTTTTGCCTCTCACACTGGAAGGCCCCCACCACAATGACGTTTTAGTGCAAATTATTTGGCTGTCAGCCTACCGTTTTTCCCTTCGTAACTCCTCTTTCCAAAGAGTCGAATGGTGGATCGATCTTCCCCTCCCCCTTTCATCCTTTCCGCCCCGCGAGAGAGCCCGCCGGTCCAATGATCCAGACCCTTCTTTTTCTTTTGATTCTCCCCGTTCTCCATGGACGTTCAATTTTTTGCCTTCCAGTCTTCCCCAACCTCTAGCCCCCCAGAGATCCGGGCAACTTTTCCTTTGTCTTCCCCCGCACCCAAACAAACTTCTCTAACTCAAGTTTTCCTTTCCCTGACATGGGTGGGAACGAAGTCTGTCGCTGTGGTGTGGTTTTCTTTTTGTGTTTGTTTCTGGAAAAAGAGCCATACCCATGATGTTCTTTGTGGGCTACGAAATTGCTTCACCTTTCCCGTTTTACCAGTCCCCTTTTCCCAACCCACAAATCCCATCCCACCCTCCCCTTTTCCCTTAGTCAAGAGGAAGGTTGCTCCGTTTTTACTTCTCTTTTCCTCCCCTTTAAAAACCCTTAGGGTGCGCTTTCCTACTTTACGCGCAGCCTTCGGACCCTGGTTCCTGTTTTGCCCTCCTCACCCCCCCCTAGTTAGGATAGGCGTAAGAGTTCTTTCTTCAACTCCGGTTCCGCTTCCAGACCGGTCCCCAAGACGTGATTCCCCCCGGTCAAGTCCTGCTTCTAGAGAATGTCTCTAGCCGGCTTCCCCTTTTCCTGCTATGACATTTGCCCGGTCGGAAGCGGATCCCCAAATTGAAGCTTATTTATTTCTATAGCAGTCCGAGGTTTATGGCTCCGGGGCCTATTAGACCTTTTTCACTTTTTTTGAGTTTTGCCTGACTTTTCCTTGGAAGCGTTCCCTTAATAGAACACAAGTCCCTCTCTTCTCTTGATTTTTTTATGTCATCAATCTCCGTTTTGGTGTTGAGCTCTATAACAATGGTAGTACATTTCATATGTTCCCGGGGATTTTTTTTTAAGTTTCTTCCATGCCTTCTTTCCTTCATTGACTTTTACCGATCCCCTCCCCTAATGGTTCGTCTTCTAGTCATTCTCCTCACCTCCTTCTCTTTTGTACAGATCTCCCCGCAAAGAAGGATTATCTCTTGAATCTCCTCCCCGACCTTTCCAAAATTAATAAGAATGAAACTGTAAGCAACCCCCCAATTCCCGCTTGCGTTTCGCCAGGTCAGAGACGCAGTCGTGAAAGTTTCTGCCTGTTCCCTTTCCTTGCCGCTGACCTCCGACTGACCAGAACCGCGACTCTTCCCCCAAATAGTTTTGCGTCACTCCGAAACAACTTTCCTAATTCTCTTTTTTTTCCCCCGATCGCTTTTCGTTCCATACTTTTCAGGCGCTCACCCCTTCAATCTCTTCTGTAGCACTGAACTCTTCGCATCCCCAGAGGGCCTCAAACTTCCTGATGATGCCTTTCTAGTCTTTTTTCCTAGTCAATGTTGCCCAAGATCGTTTCGGTCCTTAACCTCCCCTTCCAACAAAGCGTATCCGGTGCATCCTGCTCTGGTTTTTCAAACTCGTTTCACTTTAGTTTCCAAGGAACAGCCCCCCCTTATTCGCTCAGAGTTTGTTGTTTTTTTGCGGGCGTTTCTCCCATTGACATGCCGGATCGTGCGGCTCTTATTTGATTTTTCTCAGACACCTGCTGGAACGGCTCAATCGTTGCGAATCCCCCCTTTTGGTTGGCCTAAAAAGGACAGGTCTCCACCCATTTGCCTTCCCTCCTCCGGAAAGTAAATGCTGATTGCTATCATCCCACAGACCCCTCCCCAACTTTTTACTATCCGGTGAAACGGACCGGTCAGACAGTGCTCGCCAGACGTTCCACGCCGTCCTCTACCAAGACCCATGTTGTTTTGTTGGCCGTGCTTGGCGCATGCCAACTTGATGCGGAAACCTTTGCTCCCTTTTCCCACCTTCCAAGATGCTTCCAAAACCGGTTCCAGATTTCTTTACGTAACCTCCTTCCCAGACTACTATTGGCCGGGAACCTTGACTTTTTGGCCCCTCCGAAATTTTTGCTTGTGCCATTTAGGTTCTCTCCCTACGCGACGGGAACGATTGCTCCTTTAAACTATTGTCTGACTTCCACCCCTTCGCTGTGTCACTTTCGGGCGCTGGTTGATCGCTTCCCCGTTTTTCTTAACCTCCCTAGGGCAGCTTCCCTTCCCCTGCTCCTATTCTGGAATTGTTTGCGAACCCAAACGAAGACCGTTCCGGGATTAGAGAGTCAGGTGCATCAAGGGAAACAGTTAGATCCCTAATCCCCTCACGCCCCTTTAGAGTTTACGTCTTCCCACTGCCGTGTTTTTCCAAAATGCTTTAAGAGGATCGGGCCCCCGTCAATTTTGAATTTGCTCCCCCTTTTCCCGTGAAAAGTTCCGTTGCGCGGCTGTTGGGGCGGTATTCTCGTCCCACCCTCCTAAACCCCGTCCCTCCCCCGCAATTCCTTTATTTGCTGCAATTTTTCCTTCACAGATCCGCACTTTTCTTTTGCTGTCTTCCTTTCCCGAGATTAGGTAATTCTACCCTCTTCCTTCTCTATCTTCTCCCCTGTCGCGAGCCGGATTTTCCTGCGCGCGGTGCCCTCTCGAAAAGACGGAGTCCCGAATCGAACTAGTTCTCTTTCACAATCATCGTAAAACCTTTTTCCCCCTCACTCAGAGGGCTGAACCTTGAGCCGCATCCAAGAACGAGAACTAGGTATCGTCCTCCCCCCCCTACGTTTCAAATCTTGTCGGCCTGCGTATCCCGACTCCCCCCCACCCTTACCGCCGCACGGAATCATCACAAATTTTTTTGATGCAGATTGCGCTGCAAACACCAATGACCCCCAATGATTTCATCAGCCTTTTCTTGCAGCGAGACAATCGCAGCCGCGAACTTGAGAAGAGACTTACGCTTGACCTTTAAATTTTCTCCCGTCCCTTTCAACCTCCGATTCCTTTTAAAGACGATTCCTGTTTCCGCGTAGTTGATTAGGACATCTTCCCCTTGGAGGGTCTCTCCTCCTCCGATTCTTTCCGCCGCTTACCCCTTAGACTTTTTTCGAGGCCCCCCTCGTTTGCCGAGTCTGTTGACAACACATTTCTTCCATTTTTCCCTTTCCCGCAGCCCCCAGCAAATGCATGCCGAGCGTCTTTCGATCCGGCCCCTTGCCCCCTCTTGCATTCCGCCTTACCTGAGATTGCTTGTGGCAGGTCAAACCTTTCCTTAGACGATCGTCCCCTCCTTCGCGGAATAAGATGGCTCGAGCCAGCCATCTATCGCAGTCGTACACCCTTTTTGATAAGGGTCACTTTTTTCCAAAAGCGTTTTTTGAAGTGGAAGCAACTCTTCATTGTCGAACTTCCTTCCGTGCAACTTGACCTTAATGGTGATTTCTTGCAAGCACTGCTTTTTCCTCCTCATCCTGCCCCCCCCTCCCCCCTTCTCGAAATTCTAATGTTTTCCCTAAGAAATTATTCTTCTGAGCGTTCCGTCCTGGCTCCTCCGCCAATCCGCGCGGGCCTGTCTGACCGCTCCCTCCCCTGTCTGCTCAAATGCGACTTTCTTCCCCACTCCGGTAAAAATGATGTTTTTCCCGACGCCGGCCTGCTCTCCCCCTTTTTTCGGCCCTCCCCTCCCCCCGAGTCGATCTTGAAATAAAAAGCGAGTCGGAGGTTCTATGCCTTTTCCTCTCTCCTCCTCTCCCCTTGTGTTGTTGTTTCTCTGATTCCAATGAATCTTTCCGCAGCCTTCCGCTCTGCGCTCGCCTCGGCTTTTTTCCCAAGTCTCCTCCTCTCCCTTTTCATGGTAGTGACCCTAATGTTAACGTTTCGTGTCCTCTTTTTCCCTCCTTTTTCTGAATTCCCGCCTTCCCTGCGTCGGATTCCCGGTAGGCAAGGTACCTTCGTTAACTCCCAATGCAGATTTGTTTTTTGTATGCCGGTCTTTTTTTTTTTCCCTTGACAAATTGCTCAAATATAATGATTAGGGAGACCAGGTTCCTTTTCCCCTCCCCTACTCCCAAGTTCTCCCCCCCATTGATCCTTTTTGCTTACAATTTCTGCCACCAACTTTCAGCTTTTCACCCCTGGTTTTCCTTCTTCGCTCCCTCTGGCGGGAGCGATCATTCCGCCGTTCGGTCCTTTTCCCCACCTCCTCCCAATGCCTTTCATCCATGCCCCGTCCCAGGCGGAATGGCATCTCGAAAAGCCTTTTTTTCCGGACCTGCCTTTTCTTCTTTGTAAAGTAACCATGTAGTAAAACTTCCTTCTTTGTTTTTTGCCTTGTTCTTTGGCTAGTCACGTCTTTTGAAGTATTGTTGATCTTCGGATCAGCCACCGACTGATTTGTCGTAGAGTAAATCCAACCTAGTCCCATGCTTTTTGACCTGACTCAGGAACCTAACGTTACAACTCCTCCGTCCTTTTCCCCCCTTCATCTATTCATTTTTCTGCTATTCTCGGAGTTTTGCGCGATTATTTCTCGTTTCCCTCTCCTGACATGATCCTTTTCCATACCGTCCTTATTTTAGGTTGGGTTTCAGGAGAAATTTCACTGAAATTCTTGCAGTTGACTCGGAACTTTTTTAGCATCTCGAGTCGGGACTCCTAGGCCAATTATATGGTACCCTCTGAACTCTCAAGCCTCATTATTATCTTCCTTCCTTCACATTGAGAGATTACTTTAAGAAAATATTCCAATTCTTCCTCTCTTTCCTTTTCCTCTCCCTTTTTTCATATCTTAGCTTTTCGATTTAGGGACATCGCGCCTTCCCAGGATCTCTAGTGATTTTCCTTTTTCTAGCACTCTCTTTCTCTTTTTAAAGTCTCTCGAGGGTACGCTCCCCCTCCCCCCCCCTTTTAGTTCTCGATTCCGAGGGTAGAGAAAATCTGAGCAGATTTCTCTGTTCGGTATTTTCCCCCCCCCCCCCCCCCCCCCCAAGGTCTACATCCTCCCACTAAGTCTCCCTTTTGTAGCTCAAGCCCCCTCCCTCTACGTAGTTTAGAGGATCGACTCATCTTTGATTTTTTGTTCCCGACCCTTTGGCTAACATCCCGGGGCGGGGATCCCGCAGCTTCTGACCCCCAAAATTGTGGTCTGTGAGGCTTTTGTGCGAGGAAAGGTTTTGGAAACTTACTCTTTTTTTAATCGTTCATAAAAAATATATACTAAACCCCCCAAACCACCCAAACAAAAAAAAAAAAAAAAACCCACCCAAAAAAAAAACGAAAAACCACATTCGGACCCTTGATTTACCATCCCTTCTTCCCCTCATCCCAGAGCTCGACGTGCGATCCTTGGTACCTGTTCGTACGTTTCCACCCCCCCTCCTCCTCCTCGACGGTTGGGGACGTGCACTTCTGCTCTTTTCTTTTTCTGGCTTTCCTTTCACTGCCGACGAATCCCCGACAGAATGAATCAAAATGCAGGCCCCTTTTCTTCAATTGTAAGTATTAAAAGACGTTAGTATCGAGGGAGTAATCATCTCAATTTCCTCCGTGAAAGGGGTTCATCCCTTCGAATTTCCATCACTTGTCAAAAATTCCTACCTCCTTCACCATCGTCCCCTGGAAAAAACCAAAAAGGATCCTTCGGACCTTTGACTCTTGACCCCCCGTTCAGTCGTTCAGTTCTACGTCTTCATCCCCTTGCCTAGTACCATCTCTGGTATCATGGATAGAGATCTTGTCCGGATCTCTCCCGCAGAGTCCTTTTGATAGAAGTTTGTTCTTTACAACCTCCCCCTTTTTCTCCTTTCGTTGATTTCCCTTACTCTTTTTCTTTTATTTTCCACAGTTCCTCAGAGGTTTCTATATGGGTGCCCGAAATCCTCAACCCCAATTCCCTATTTTTTTCCCCTCCCCCTTACCGTTCCTGGCACACCTCCCGAAAAGTGTGTTTTCTGGCTGTAGAGGTGGAACCCACTCAGGTCTTCACCCCTTTTTGGTTTTGAAATGCGCCTTTTCCCCTCATTTTGATCTGTTAAAACAGTTCCTTTTCCACACAACTCACCCGCCTTTCCCCCCCCCTCTTTGCAGTTTTCTTCCCCCACCGTGGAGTTTCTTTTTTATCCGAGTCGTCGATCTCCTTCAACGCGCTCTCTTTTCCATCCTTGGAACGAGAAGCCTCTTCCTCTGCATTCGGCCTCGTTGAGTTTTTATTCCCTTGAAGAAAAATAGTTACGGGAGTCGCTTTTCTACATGACGTTCCCCTCTCAGAGGTCCGTCCTCCCAACTAATTTTTCTGCCCCGTGCTGTCCTCCCCCTTGTCGATCCTCCGAGAGGAAAGTTTGGTGGGTACGACCTTTCACATTTTTTGGAGGAAGAGGACTTTTCCAACATTGACCTCCTTTGTGGGATCAATCACGAATCCTATGTTCGTGTTTTTTTGAAGAGAAGTCGGCCTCGTAGACCACGAACACTCCTAGTGATCGGGAATCAGCCCTCCCTTTTTCTCCATCCCCCCCCCCCCCCCAGTGAAGTCCAGCTCCTCAGTTATAGATGAATGAATTGATGTACTCTTTAATCGTGGAGTCCCCCCAATTTTCATTCTGAGAAATCTTTAGCTTATGTTTGCATACTCTTACATCTTTGAAAAGGACTTCCCAGATCACTGCAAAAAATAAGGGTTATCTACCTATTTCGACGACCCACTCCGGATTCTGGAAATCCCACCTCGTTAAGATCACTTACCTTAGCCCTATACCTGCACCATTTTCCCCTACATAAATGACGCCAAAAAAATCTTCCGCTCTTTCCTCAATTTCGAGACGCAGCTTGTCTTTTCCCTCCAATTTTCTGGGTAGGTTTCCCTGCTGACTTAATTAAGGCCATTCAGAAGAACGCCCCTACTTTGGATCTCAATGGACTTTCCCCAAAAGCCTAACTTTACGACAAATTCCCAGCTTTCCTTTGCTTTGGTCGTTCCCCAGCATTTTTTTCCATTCTTTCACAGTTTTGAAGATGATTCTGACTCAGGTCACTTTCCACTTCCATCCGGTTTTGCACCCCCATTCTTAGCTCGCCCGTCTTAGTGGGAAAGAGTAACCTGTGGACACCTTTTCCTGACTTTCCGGTCACCAAATCGCTTCCCTTCTTGAGTGCATCTTCTTGGTTTTAAAACAGCGACATCCCCTGTCACCCCTTTTCTTTCTGACCCTTTAGCAACTTAGAGTTTCCCTTCCGGGTTTATGGATTCCACACCCCTATTTCTTTCCAGTTGCTAGAATTTCGGCCGTTTTTCCTTCTGGGGAGGAATCAATCGGTCCATCGCCCCCCCGACGGATCCCACCCAAAAGGTGGGGAACCTTCCACCGCGGCGATACACCCGCTTCGCCTCTCCCCTTCGAGTCACTCCCTTCCACTGTCTTGATATAGATACACCCGCAATTCGACCCTGATTAGATTCCCTAACACTTTTCGACGTGCCTGACCTGGGTTCCACGTTCCAACCGCTCATACTTCCAGAACCCTCCTTGGGTTGCCGTTTTTCCTTCTTTTCCAAGCTGGTCAGGTCCTGGCTGTACATGTTCGCCCAGTTCCCCTTCAAGTCTCCCCTCTACTTTTCTTTTTCACGAATTTCGTTCATCTCGAACCTAAGTCCCCCGATGTTTACTTCCATGTTTTTCCTCGACTCATGCTTTACCTTCTGGTACCCTTCTCGATCGTTTGAAATGAAGATCGCCTCCCATCCCCCCTTGCCTTTTCCCCCCCAAAACCCTTCCGATTGTGAATTTTGTTGTGTTTACTACCTCTTTCCCAACTTACGACAATTCCAATCCCCCTTCTTGACTCGCCGAGTGATGTTTAATCCTAAAATCAACTCATGCTTTACCCCATGAGACGTCTTCAAATGGAGATTTGGACGTACGCTCCGACCCAGTCGTTTTCGAACCCTTCCCTTTTGGGTCTCAAATGTCGAAAGAGGATGTTACACCCTCCTCTTCCTTCATGATTCCCTATTCTCTTCGATGCCCCGATAAAGTTGAGCGCCTTTCTGGTTTTTCCGTTGGACCCACCTCCTCACTTCCCCCCCCGAACATACACGAGGCTCTCTCTCTCTTTCGACCTTCCACGGAATAGATCCGTTTTTTGGGGTTGCTGGAGCCTTCGGCTATTCTTCCTTTTCCTCTACGATTCGGCTCTATCTCTTCGCTCTCTCTGTCGCGCTGGTCCCTGCATGAAAAAAAGAAGGCGTGACGCTTCTTTATCGCCCTCTTCTGATCCCAATATGTCAGCGGTTCCCCTGTATTCAAGCTTGCAACTTTTCCTCGCCCCAAGAAAAGACCTTTCACCTGTTTCCCCTTAGCCTGCGCTTTCCCTTTACCGACACTTTTGTTCTTCCGTATATTCCTCCTCTTTCTCCAAAGTTAAATAGGCACGGACTTTCACTTCGATTTTTTCTCGTATGCTCCAAACTCTCTCTCCACCTAACATGAAGGGGCTGCTCCGCCCTGCCAGCTCCTCCCCGCTCACCGGAGCTAGAAGGCATTTCCAGCAGAGGCCACCTGCATATTCCATAATGGGATTATGATTGGGAAAAGTTCAATTGGTTCAATTTCAAGCCTCGTTGTTAGTGGTTTTCTACTACGCAACCATCCTGGTCTTTAGTTCTCTGGCCGATCTCTCCCTCGTTGCATAATTCAAAGGAACGGACGCTGCCAGGACCGCGACTCTGTCCGTACACCCCCTGACAATGCTACCTTTTTACCTTTTTCCCTTTCACATAAGAAAATGAGTTTAGCTCTTCTCTTTCCTCTCCCTATAACATTAATCCCCCTGAGTGCCCCCTGTGAATGAGGAAAGGCTACTTTTTTCTATTTACTGATTTCTTTCTCTCCCCATCGTAATTAGAAGGATGAACTTGGTTTTCATCTTCAATCCGGCCTCCTTTCTCTTGGCCCAACGATTCCTTTCAAGCCACCTCCGATAATTTGGTTCCAATGCCCCTAGGTTGACTCGCGTCCCTCCTTCCTACCGGAGCTAAGTTAGAGTTGAATGCCTGCAAATTCCTGAACCCCCGGCCCCCCCTCTTGAATTCCATGTTCCCCATACGTAATTCATTGGAGCGGGGAGACGCCTTTTATCTCTTCTCACTAACGCGGCCTATGGTCATCGAAAAGTCCCTGTGCAAGTCGACCCCCCTGTTTTTTCTTCTCCCCAGGACTTTGCTCCCCATAGGAGAATTGCCGCCTTTTCCCCTCTCCCATCAGCCCTTTTTGAACCCCCCTTCCTTCCTTCGGACTATCTTGAAATTATCTCTTCCTCATCCACCGTTTGTTTTTCTAGAGCCCCTTTCCCCTATTTCCCCGA
>Ga0179593_1533185_pt1 | contig 11059 bp, 13 predicted proteins | sample CZODoug2_1_08_16_FD_185931 | JGI IMG/M metagenome (GOLD analysis project Ga0179593, IMG submission 185931) | Vadose zone soil fungal communities from Angelo Coast Range Reserve, California, USA - CZODoug2_1_08_16fungal (PacBio error correction) | ecosystem: Environmental > Terrestrial > Soil >... | reverse complement strand
TCTTTCACTCGCGCAGGGTTAATTCGTTCCCTTCTGCTCTGCTTTCCCCCCGTGACTTGTCGGTAGAACAGGAGCATCCCCTTCCCCTTACACTTTTTCCCCGGGCGCAGCTGGAACCCACACATTCCCTGGCCGGGCTGAACGGCTGGCACCGCTTCCAAGATTTTTTCGATGACTATTTTTTTCCCGACATAAAATTACCTGTTTATTCGACCAAGCGTTGAAGGCGACCCGACGAAAGATGTTTTTTTTGAGGACCGGCACCTTTTTTGGTTTTCCGAATGCTTGTCCCCCAGTGAAAAGCCTCCTGTCCCCTCAGCGGCTGCGCCCACGTTTTGAGTTTGGAAGTCTTTTTTTTTGCACGTCTCCCTTGGGGAGAATTATGAGACCGGAGTAAGCCCCGTTTCTTTTCTTTTTTTCGGAGAGAAGTCGTCTGGCTTTGTGCAGGTGATGGTCCCCGGACGGCTTCGCGACAGGTCGCTTCCTTTGCAGATTTCACGCTACCGTGCCCCAAAACCAAGTTTTTTTTTTCACCCCCTCCGGTTAGAACTACGGGTTATGCGGTCTTTTGAGTATGAGAAGTTCCCCTGCGGTCCCCCCTATTCTGGCTGGCTGATTAATTCGACGTACGACCTTTTCCTTAAATTTCCCGCGCACATGCTTCCCCCCACTTTGAAGCTTTGCGGCAATTGTGCGACCCAGGGGCGTCGGCCTCCCAAATGTCTTAAGTGTTAAAGTTAATTTACAACTTTTTTGGGTACCCCTGTCCTTCTACCAAAGGGGGCCCCCCCGTTGCCTGCTTTCTCCGTAGAGGAAGGCAGATGTTGGTTGTGTGCTTTTTTCTCATATCGTCAGCTCCTATTGGGGATTTTTACCAAAAGTCCTTTGAGATGAAAAGTTAGTATGGTAGAGGGCGTTTTATTTTTGAGTAAAACGAGTATTGAGGTTTTTTTGGCGCGGTTGAAGGCCCCTCCCCGTGTGTTTTTTGCTTCCCATCGACTGTATTTTTTTCTGGAGGGGACGTGGGGGGTTTTTTTCCGCAACTCCCGGCTCTTGGTGCCACCTGGTGTTTTCGGCGGCCCGCGGGAAGGTAAAGTCCAATTTTTTTTGGAATTTTTCTGTCCCAACTTTTTGCCGGGGATTTTAATTGTTTCCCTTCCTAAGGAGACTAGTTTCTGGCTTTTTCCCGATTAGCGACGATCCCGGGTTGAGGACTTCACCTGCAGTGGTATCGGTTCTCTGTCTCTCGTAAAACTTTGAAGAAGGAAGAGGACCCTGTCTTCCGAAAATTATATATCTTTTTTTTTTTTTCCCATTCTGATTTAATGGTTTTGTCCTGAACGACTGGACGCTTTTTTTCCCTCTTAGGACCTTGGCCAAGATAAAGAAGGTCGTCCCCCCCATTTAAGAGTCTTCTATAGCGTTCTAAGTGGCGCAGATTAGTTTGTATATGTGAATCTGTGTTTACCTTTTTGTTTTAGTAATTGTAAGCCTCGGCATGGGTTCCATTCCTTAATGAGCAACGGGATGGCGCAGCCTTCCCCTGATTTTAAGGCTTTCCTGCCGTTCTACTCGACCGCCTTCCCACATTACCCAAAACTGGTTCCGCCTTCGCGGGGATTTCATTGGCACTGTTTTCTCACTTTTTCGTTTCCGCCCCTTTCCCGACCTCTGCCCCGATGATTTTGATCCCGTCTCCTAACAAAAACATCGTCTGTGTCTCTTCTTCTTTTTTTTTCCCCCCTCAGGTGTTTTCCTCGCAGGATGTGGAAATTGCCCCGTGTTTTTATCTTGTCCCCCCCTTTTTCTTTCGGTATTGGCCCAACATTCCGGTCTTTTGTAACTCGGGAAGGCGCCTGGGGCGTGCACTCCGCGTTTTTTTTTTTTTTTTTTTGGTTTCACTTTCGTCTAAAAGCTTTTTCGGGGGTAGGCACCTCACCCTTCCCGGCTTGCGCTGCCCCCCTCACTTCCTGGACGAAGAAAAGTACGCTTTTCTGTTCTGATAGATGCCCCCAATCGAAAAACCTTTAGCTATCCGCGACTCTCCGAGGACTTTACCTTTTTTCACGTTTCCCCTTTTTGCGGCTGAGGCCCTGTCCCCCCCTCCGCATTTTTTTTTTTCGTCCCCCCCTTTTTTTATCGGCTGTTTACCCCAAAAAAAAACAGCATTTCTTCCTTCGGTAACCTCGTGAGGGACTAGACCGTTTTGTTAATTTCAAATGTTACCCTTCTGAAAATTTTAGAGCTTGTGCCCCTCCTTCCGGATTTCTGGTATCCTTCCGATTGTGGTCCCACCCTCCCTCGTGATGACGCTCTGCTCTCCCCTATCCCTTTTTTCCCCCGAAACCGTCTTTTCCCCCTCTCGCTCCAATCAATTATGAACCTCTTTTTCCTTCCATCCCAGGTTTTTCACGAGGACCTTCTTCCCCCCCCCTGCTGGGAGGCTCCGGAGTTCCCATTTTGGGAGTTCCCCCCCATATCATTATCTCTTTCCTTGTCACCCGGACACATGTTACAGTCCCCCCCCTTTCCCTTTTTTTCGTTCTTCCCCCCACCGCCCAAGGAAGCGGGCCATTCGTGTTCCGTGCTCACTCTTTTCACCCCGAGTGCCCCCTTTTTTTTTTTTTTTTTTTTTTTTTTTTTTTTTTCTTTTCCCTGGACCGCCCAAAGGGCGGCCCCGTCTTGCGCTTTCTCGATTCCGGAAGATCCCCGTTGGTTGTTCCATTGATGACTTGTTGTTTCGATGCAGCCAATACCCTTTCTTTTCGATCCGTTCACACAGCGACTTTTTCCGCCCAACGATCTGTCCGAGAACGTTTTTCTAATTCCGTTGACGCCCTTCCCCTCTCCCCAGGACGCCGAACTTCCCCCCCCTGTTCCCTTTTCCGCGGGCGGAAAACGGCCCCTTTTTCCACGGACACCTTTTCATCTCTCGATTTTTCTTCCTCCTATTTGGTTTTTTCTTTTTTTTGAGTTTCTTGATCGCCTCAATTTTTTCTCCGCTTGCTGGTTGCCCTTTTCTCCCTTTGGGGAGTCCCTTTCTTTTTGTCAATCTCGGTGAGGGCGTCACCCCCTTCTGGTCGTTGAAATCTCTACACTTTCTTTGTCGATCCCATCTTCTTTTTTCATTTTTTTCCTCCCCTTTTCGGTGGCCATTGGGTGCGGCATCGCAACCCGGACGCCCGATCAACGTCCTCTCCTGAGAGCGAGAACCTTTTTTGGTGGGGCCGGTTTTCTTTTTTTCTTGATGTCGGTGCGGTTCTGCATCAAATCCGGACGGCCTATCTCTCCTGAGGTTGAGACGACGGGTTTCTGTTTTTTTTTGTCTTGGCCGTCTGCTCCGCTCGTATTTTTTGTGACAAAACAACGTCCGTCCTCCCCCCTTGCCCTCACCGGTCCCCCTTTTTTTGTTTCTCGATCATGTTTCGTGACATTTGCCGCGCAGCCCAGCGTTCCATATTTGATTGTTTTGTGTGACGTTTTTCACCGACGGTGTTCTTGTGTTTCTCAGGAAGCCGACGTTTTTTTTCCCCTTTTCCACCGGCGTTTTTTCCCTGCGACGAGTACCATCCCTTTCCCCTCTTCCCAGCTTCGTCTGTCAACCACTAGTTCTTCCCCCTCATCTATTCCCTTCCTCCCGATTTTTTTTTTTTTTTCATGGTTTTCCACGCTTTGGCGGTGCCCGAAAAAAACATGGAGTTCAACCGCTGTCCCGGTTTATTTTTCGACCGTTTCGTTGTCTTGCCCAGGTGGCGCGATAGCTGGTTCCCCCTCTTCTCTTTTGACAAAAGTCTTTTTTCCTCACCGAAAGACTCCTCTCTCTCGGTCCCGTTAACATCTGTGATGTTTGTTTGCCCCCCTTGGAGTTGTTCTGTGGTCCCTTTTCTACCCCGAAAGATTGTGCTTTACTTCTCCCCTCTTTTTCCCTTTTTTTTACACATCCTCTCCCTTGAAGGTAGCGAAAAGTCTTTTCCGCGAAAGGTGGTCTTCCCCCCCTAACTGCATGTTGCATTCCTAACTTGTCACCTTTGTTTTTTTCCAGCAATTCTTTCCCTTCCTCTAGAGGAGACAAAATGGATGAACATTCCTGTAATCGGCCCACTCATGTGTCCCATGTTGTGAAGGATTCTTTCTTTTTCATGGGCGTCTTTTTTGGAGGGGCTTCCCTCACGATAGAACGAGGCTCCGTGGCATGTCCACTTTTTCTCAGAAGATCCCCCCTTTTTAATTGTGACTTTTTCGTTGCGGTGAACACGTAGTCTTGGGAAGCTACATCTCCCGCGCATGCTCCATTTCGATAATTCGAAGTTTCCCCCCTGGCCCGAAAACGGTCTGTTCTCCCTGTCTGCACATAGACCGAAAACACGTCCGGAGAGGAGTCAGCCTTTCCCCAATGCTACTGGATGGGGTAGTGGCAGTTCCCTTTTTCATTAAGGTCCGTTCCCTCTTCCATAGGGCGGCACCCTTTGCAGCTTCCGCTGAAGTAAAAAGACTTTTTCGTTCGTCACTTTTTTCAACGGCGGCTACGCCGGGTTTCCCCCGTTCCCTGTCCTCTTTCGAGGACCTTTTTTCCCCCGTGAGAGCGTCTCCACGACGCCGGCTCGCGATTTCTTTTTTGTCGGCTGGCCTTTCCCCGTTTTGGCGTCAGCCAACTTGCCTCCTTCCCCTTCCTTCGATAAATCTTCTTGCTGGGCGGGATCGTCCTCGCCCGTCTGGAAAATGCCGACGGACCAACCACTTTTTTTTTGGTCTTGGCCGAACCGCCTTCCCTCCCGAAAAACGCTTCATCGGGTTGCGCACCTTTCCAGTCGCTGACGAGATGAGCGTTCCGCATTACAGCGTGCTCAGGCGTTTCCTTCGGCCCTTCAGTGCTTTTTCTGGTTTCCTGTGTCAAGAAGTGGTTGTCCCCCACTTTCCCTTCTGCACATTTTTTTTTTTCTCAGCGCCATGCGCCCCCTCATGTTCTGTTTCGGGCGCGCCTCATCGAGCCGTTTTGTACCCCTTCCTTTCAGTGCATCCCTTGAGTGGCAGCGGTTTGTTTTTCTCAGGACAGTTGCATGTGCACTTTTCTCCCCCCTTTTTCTTTTGCGGCAAAACTTTCACCGTAGCGGTGGCGGTGAGGCCCGCGACCGTTTTTTTTTTGACGGCGCCGGTTTTTTTCTCGCCTTCCCTGCCGGGAACCTTTCCGCTTCGCGCGACAGCCCTTGCGCAGTTGTCTCGGTTTCTGGTCAACGCGGGTTTTTTTTCGGGACCAGGGGCTTTTTCTTTCCCCTCGGCAAGGCCCGCGGCCACAGCAGCGTCTTTCTTCTCGCGTCCTTCCTCCTGCAACGGGACGACTCTTCCTTCCCCTGCTCCCTTTCTGACCTTTTGTTAAACTTTTTTGCACAGCCGCGGTCATAAGGTCGCGTTTCCTTTCCCTTGGTTCGGTTGCCAGCCTTTGCTGGAATGTGTCCAGGTTCGGCCCCAAGCAGATCCCCTATGCTGCCAGGTCATTGTTTTTGTCGACCGGTGCCCCCCCCACTTTTGACGCTGGCCTGTCCCCCCTCCCTCACAACCCTACCCTGAATTAGGGAAGTGGAAAGTTCGTTCGCTCACCCTTCTCTCCCTTTTGTTGTTGTTGAAGCGTCCTCTTTCGTGAGGCGACGAACCCCCCTTTCTGCGCTACTTTTTTGCGTTGCTGTCCGCCTCCCTTCCCTTGGCGGTGCCACAGTATAATTTATTCATCCATCGATTTCTTGTTTCTCCAGCCGGAACCCCCCCCCCCTTTTTTTCCCAAGGCTTTTTTCCTCTCCCGCTCCGGAAGCCCGTCGCCCGCGACCGATGAACGTTAGTGAGGGAATGCGGTTTCTTCCTGCAATCGGAAGGCGCGTCCTTTTCCGCGGTCGGGTTACGATGCAGGGTTTCTTGGTCTTAACGAGCCAAGCTGCTTCCTTTTTTCCCCAGGCAATGATTTTCCGCAGCACGGAAGGCCCTTTTGCTCTCTTTGTGGAACGCTATGCGACGCCGTTTCCCCTTTTTCCGACGGCTGTGGGGAGAAGCGGTCTCGGTCCTTTTCTTGATGCTTTTTTTTTCCGGCGCATTTGGCATTTTTGGACCCTTCGCGGGTCCCCTTTTATTTGCGCGCACAGTCTCTTCCCCTTTTTGGCGACTTTTTTTTCAAACTTGTTTGGGCGTCTGAAGACGCCGCCCCGCGTCCCCACGGGCCTGTATTTTTTTTGATGATTCGCCTTTTTCTTTTTGGACCTTCTAACAGAACATGCCCTTTGCGCATGCGGCTTATGGTCAAGGGCGGAGCGTCCTTTTCCTGTTTCGGGCACCCGTGTCTCCCCCTTCCCACGCACGCTGCGGCTGTTGCCTCTTCTCTGGGGGCTCGGCCGTCTCATTTTTCCCAGAGACTTTGGGGTATTCCCAACCCAGGGATAGGCTCTTTTCCCCCATCGTTTTTGGTCGGTCCTCTCCCCCTGGTGCTTCGGTGGTTTTTTTTTCCCGGTTGTTTTTTGATCCAGAAGCACTCCTTATCCCGGCTTCATCAAAGGCGCGTGCCTTTGGCGCGTCAGTTGGCTGGTTTGACAGCACGTTGACAAAAGCCAAGGCTTTCTTTTCCTCCCTCCCTACCCGAGGTGAATTCTTTATCCCGGCGCCTTCTTTCGACGACTTTCAACACGGTTTTTTTTCTTTTTCGCAGGGTTTCTTCGCCCCCCTTCTTTGGCTGTCGCTCAGGAACCCTTTTTCTGAGCCTTCTAGTCGAACTTTCCATCATCATTTATTGTCGTCAGGAGGTCTCCATGGCTTTGCATGCAGGAGCATATTTATTCTCTCTTTCGACAACCTCAAAATCCGGAACCCCGGGGATTTCTGTGATTTTTTTTTTCGCTTTAGTTCGTGGGTCTCTTTTTTTCCAATTGGCTCCCCTCCTTTTTTTTTTAGCCTTTTGGCATGGGTGTTTCAGTGCAGGACTTCGGTACTTTTCGTGCTTTTCGCCCACGGCATTTTTTCATTTGCGATGGTAGTCCCCCTTGATTTAAGCCCCTCCCTTCTTTTTCGAACTCCCCCCCCCCTCCCTCGCACACTTCCCTGGTTGCGAGGTTTTTGCACTTTTTTCCTGGGCTTGTTTGCAAGATTTCCCTTTTCCCCCGCTCTAATCGTTCGCCGCCTTCCGACCTCTCGCGATCCCGCAATCCGGTTTTACACCCTTTTTCTGGGGCCGAATTTACGGCGTTCTTTTTTGACCCTCAAGGGTTTCCTTCCTCCCCCCTCGATGGCAGAATGCGCTGTCTGGCACGAAATTCCTGACCCATTTTTTGCACCCTGCCTTTTTTTCTGGTGGGGAAGACCCTCCGCCGTCCCCTTTCCCCGGCATTGGCTCGTTGGCTTCGGTGTACGCCAAACGTTCGTCTTTTCCACGTCGTCACCCCTTCACCCCCTTTCACGATGGCCCTTGCTTCTTCACGATTCTCTTTTTTTTGGAGGATCGATGCTTTCTTCCACGTTCCAAATCGCCAAAAACTCTGTCAGCGCCCTCGGTGAGTTTTTCCCGCACGGCGATTCCCCTCTTTCTTTTGCGTTGACGCCATTTTTTCTCACCCTCCAAAAAAAACGTCTTTTTATCGGCTTTTGCCCCCTGTCCCCCCCCAATCCCCTTTTTTCGGGACACATCTTGGGTGCCTCGCTGACGTTGGAAAATGCATCTCGAACTATTTACTTTTTTGGAATAACGAGCGTTATGGACCCTTTTTCCTCTTGCTCCCCCTTTTTCCTTTCCCTTGCCTTCCTTCCCCTGATCACAGGGGCGGGCCACCTTACCCCCTTTTTTTTTTTTATGATATCTCTCCCCTTATGGAAAAAGATGGGCATTTTTTTTCACGAGTGACCAAACCCTTGGATCGGTCCGAAACATTTGGGTTTTTGGTTCGGGCATTTTCTTGAGCTTGGTTTGTCAACCCCCTCTATCCCTTTTGCCGGCTCTTTTTTTCCCGATGGAACACGTCCCCCCTTTTTCCCCCGCAAGGAGCTGGAATATTCCGTGTTTTTACGATTCCCCCTCACCTGACATCCCTTTGATCGACCCGGCATTCACCCCCTCTTTCCTTTCCGCTTTTCTTATCACCCCGGGCACGGTCGGTCCTCTCATGCTGACAGGCTTTTCTATTGAGACTTTAGTCTTGGATCGCTATGACCACCGGGGTTCACCAACGCCTTTTGATCTTTTTTTTTTCCCCCCCCTTCGAAGTTGATCTCTTCAACGACCAGGATAGTGACGACATCCCCTTGGTTTTTGGGGATCCCTCCCAGAAATCCCTGGGCGCACACCAACCCGGCAATAAAGGCCCCAAGCTTCTTGAAAGGCTGCTCTCCCCCCCCTTCCCCTCATTCTCTATATTTTCCCTTTTTTGTTGTTGGTTGAGTCCTGAGTTTTCTTATCGCAGCTTTCAGCCCCCCTTGCTGTTGTTCCGTCTTTTTTTTTTTGTTTTCGTCGTTCGTTTCTTTTCCAGGGAGTCACGATCTGGTGAGTTTTGACTCCTCCCCTTCTCCCCCCCCTCCTGATCGTCTAGGAGGTGTGAACGTTTTTTGGATTTTCATCAGATCCTCCGGTGTGGGACTCGGTTTATTCTTCCTTCGCCCGGGCATCCCAACTTTCTTTTTCCCCCGGTGGATGATAGAGATCGCCATTTCAGCTGAGATTTTGTGCTTTGATCAGGTGCTTTATTTGGTGCGGTGAAATTGGGCGGGACTGCCATTCTTTAATTTCGTCCTTGGCGGTTGTGAGTCCCCCTTCTGTCGTTTTTTTTTTGTTTTAATCTGTTTTTCTTTTTTTCCCTTCCTGATCGGACTGTGACAACAAAATTCTCATGCGAACGCAGTGCGCAAGGCAAAGTTTTTCGTATTCCCCAAAACTGGAGGCCCCCTCAAGGCGTTTCCATAATGTTTTCTTCTCCCCTTTCTCCCCGGTGTCTTGGGTAGGGACGACGTTGACATGGCCTGAGCGTCAGCCTTGCGGGGTTGATTCGTCATCGTTTCCTCAAAGCTTCGATTCCCCGCCGCCCCTAGTCAGAGATCTTCCCCCTTTCCTTTTCTTTTTTCCTCCCTCTTTTCTTGCTGTTTTTTTGTTCAGGGCCCAGCCCCGATAAAACAGATTTGGCGTCACCAAAAAATTTGGGTCGTCCCCCGATGTTCACAGGGTTTTCCCTTCCCGTTCACTCTCCGACGAGGTTCGTGTCTTTGTTCAATGTTTTTCGCCTTTGGAAGTGTTATCCTCCCCGCCGGACATCTTTTTTTTGTATCGTCCAGTACAGCTTCTTTCTTACCGGGCTTCTTTCCCCCTTTCAGGTGCCGAGCCCCCCTCAATGCTTGGTCTCAGAGTTTTAGTCCGAGCCGTCTGCCATGGTCTCCCTTTTTGAGAGGACTTACTTTTTTCTTCCACTTTTTTTTTCAAGGGGACGAAGTCCCCCTTTTTTTTTTTTTTTTCTTGGGCCGGATTCGTCAGCCCCCCAGCTTCTGACATCTGCGCTTTCCCTTTCTTGTTCAAAGTCCTCGGGCCACGCTTGGGCCGATGTTTTTGCCGGAGTGGCGGAGTCTTCGGTTTTTTTTTGTTTTTTTTTGACAACGAATCTTTCAGCCTTTCCCCCAAGTGCAGCTGGTCCTCGCGGCCGCGAAAGTGGGGTAAATGTGCGTGGCTTTTTTTCTTTTTTTGCGCACGTTCCGTCTTCATCCGCATTAGGCTCCCCCTTTCGTGGCTGACGTCCCCCCTTCGAAAGTCTTCTTCCAGGCCGCTTAGTCCTAGGTCAACGGTAGTTATTCCCACCTTGGTTCTTTTTTTGCTAAAGGCGCGGCCGTCTTTTTCAGGAGATTTCTCCTTTTCTCCCTTTTTTTTCTGGTAGTTCTTTTTTTAAGGTCAGAGTGATTTTGTCGGGGCTGCATCGGTGCAGGCACCCCACTGATCCCGCCTTTCCAAGATATGATGATGGCTTCGACTCCTCCCCCACCCGCGGACTCCCTCCGGGAAAGCAGATGCGAGCCCCCCCCCTCCGTTTTGAGCGCAAACAGGTTTTTTAGATACGTCCTAAGTTTTTCTCCGATCAGCGCCTCGGTTTTCAATCCCGGCGTGGTTTTCCCTTCTTTCTTTCTCCAAATTTTTCTCGATAATTAATTTTTCCCCTTCTCTTATTTTTTTTTGCTGCGGGATCGTCCCGCTCCGGCATTTCCTCGGACGCAGCACCCCCCTCGTAGCTGCCGAAGCTTTTCCCCCCCTCCCTTCCCCCCGATTGCAGCTTTCTCCTTCCCCGGCCATCCCAGTCGTCTTCTTATATGATCCCGGGGGCAGCATTTCAGAGGTGCCTTGTTTTTCGTTCCTTTTCAGCCGCCCTTTTCGGTGACGCAGGGTTCATCCGGTTCCCCCCCTTTTAACACTTCCCCCCTGATTGCATAAGTTTCACTTTAGCAACTTAATTCTGTTCGTTTCCTTTCGAAGCCCCGGGTCCCCTTTTTTAAGAAGAAGGACTCCTTTCTTTGGCAGCTTTTTTCAGACTCCAGCCGAAGAACTTTTTTTGCCTTCCTTTCTTTCCCCGTAGCGTTGCGGCCTCCCTCACGGAAACCTTTTCCTTAGACTCTTTTCCTCGGCGACGTTCCGCGCCGAAGTGGAAGGGGCCAACGGTCGATTCGCGCCTTTCCAGACGGCGGGCAGGTTTTCCTTCGCATTTTCAGGACGATTTCTCCAGGGATTAATGTTTTCTCCTTGGGCAAAGGCGTTCCATGGCCTGGTCGGCCCCCCTTTCCTTTCCCCCCCGCGTTCTCCGGACGACCTCTTCAGTCTTCTTCCTTTTTTTTGATCGATTCTCTACCCGCGGAATGATAGAACATTTCTTTGCGTGCCGCTCCGAAGTTTTTGTTTGGTTGCAAAAGCCCGGCCCTTTTCATTTTTTTTCTGTTGCTGTCTTTCGATGGCTGCCAGGTCCCTTTGTTCTGCTCCGGTGCTGACACTTGGCCCCCCTGTTCTCAGCACCGGTTTTTTTTTCTCCCCCCAAGAAAAGAAGATTCCTCTCCGCGAGGACTTTTTTTCACG